>Ga0209164_1002681_pt1 | contig 18218 bp, 12 predicted proteins | sample MTBNYHSulfiMetaG_FD_187458 | JGI IMG/M metagenome (GOLD analysis project Ga0209164, IMG submission 187458) | Enrichment culture microbial communities from rom New York Harbor, USA that are MTBE-degrading - MTBE-NYH (New York Harbor Sulfidogenic)... | ecosystem: Environmental > Aquatic > Marine >...
ACGGATTCGAATTCAAGTGTACGGATGCGCCTCGGGTCAGCAAATCGATGCACATTGCCCTTCAAGACCTGGGACTCGAACGAATATGGGTCGTCTACCCGGGTAGAGACCGCTACCCGATGCATGACCGGATTGAGGCCCTTCCCTTAAGGCAGATTTACCAGGCCTGCGCCGAACTCGCAGCAGGATAGAGGGGGGCCGGTTCAACGAGGCAGGGGGAGAGGTGGTCGCAAATTGCGACCACCTCTCGAAATTGAAATTCTCTCCAGTTCTGCCGAACGTTTTCACTGAACATGGGGCAATCATGGCTGCAAGCGTATTGAACACGCCGCGTGCCATTGAAGCCAGTGTTTTTGTTGTGAGGGCCTTTGTCAAATTGCGTGAGATGGTTTCAAACCATGTGGAAATGGCAAGGAAACTGAGTGAGCTTGAGGATCGGCTCCGGGGACACGATGAGAGATTTGACCAGGTATTTGCGGCCATCCGGCAGCTCATGGCCCCGCCCGATCCCCCGAGCAAACGGATAGGTTTTGAAGTCGATGAGTCGAAAGCGAGATATGGCAGGAAGTGAACGGGCATATCTCTGGATCAGCCCCTTTTTCGGCAACCTGGCCGCCGACCGCGTCCGTTTTGCCCTGACCCGCTATTTCTCCCGCAAGGCCCAGGTTGCCGAAATTCCATACACCCCGGACATGGTCAACACCGGCTTCCCCGTCCCCCGCGATTTCGCCCTCGCCTTCCTCGGTGATCACCCCCTGAAGCACGGCGACAGCCGCAAGCTGAAACTGGAGATCAACGGCAAACAACATGATGCACTCTACCCGTTTCGTGGATTTGGTGAACTTCTTGGACAAAAACAAATTTTTCTGAAAAGAGTTCCGACGTTGTGACCGGATCTGACAATCGAGCATGGCAGGATAACCGGGACTCAGTTGCCAGGGGTTGCGAATCGATGGTTTGGAGATGGAATATAGATGTAATTTTAGTCTGTTATAGACCTATCCAGTCCGGTTTAACGCCCCTCTTTTCGACGGTGTTCGATCAGGGATCGGGGATGTTTCTGTTGACATGGGCAACCTGACGGACTATGAAACTCCAGACAAGGCTCGTTATCCGGTGTCCTTTTTTCAACCCCACTGTAATCAGCAATCAGCATCCCAACGAGCGTCCAACATCCAGCCATGATTGACTATTACGAGCAAAATTACCTTGAATACCACGCATCCACCCTTGGGATCGATCCGTCTTCATTCCTTGCGCCCCTGGCTCAGCGACTCGCCCCTGCCGCCACCATACTGGATGTGGGGTGTGGTTCGGGAAGGGACATGCGCTGGTTCAGGGAGCGGGGGTTCAGGCCCACGGGGCTCGAACGGTCGCCATCGCTGGCCGAACTGGCCCGCGCCCATTCCGGCTGCCCTGTCATAGAGGCCGATTTTGAGACCCGTGACTTCTCAGACCTCTCGTTCGATGCCCTGGTGCTTGTAGGCGCCCTGGTCCACATCCCGCACGGCCGGTTGAGGCAAGTCCTTGAACATATCATCGAGTCGCTCATACCGGGCGGCCACGCCCTCATCACCCTGAAAGAGGGCCTGGAACTAACAGAGACATCCCACGGCCGCACCTTCTATCTTTGGCAGGACCCTGATCTGCGAAGCGTTTTCGCAGATCTGAACCTCACGGTGGTGGAGTTTTCCCGGGACATCTCCAAGGTCCGCGACACCGACATCTGGCTTGGATATGTTTTGAAAAAATCGACCTGATATTCGTATGATTCGAGTCATTCGTGGTTGGTGAGGCAGTTGAAAAGGCCGAGGCGGTTGCAATTTGCGACCACCTCTCGGAGATTAAATCCTCGGCTGCGGCGCGATGCTGTCACGCTTGTCCGGTCAAGATGGAGAGGCCCTTTTACATTTGAAGAATGATATCAAAAGTAGTATCTTAGAGCTATGAACCGAAGGCAGCAGCGATCCCTTGAGAAAATCTTCGAACGTCCTACCCGTGCCGACATGTCATGGACCGACGTCCAATCGCTGCTCGGGGCGCTCGGCGCCGAAATCCGGGAAGGAAGCGGTTCAAGGATACGCGTTGTCTTGAAGAATCATGTCCTGAACATGCATAAACCCCATCCCCGAAAGGAATTGGGGAAATACGCCGTCGAACTTGTCAGAGACTTTTTGAAGATTACAGGAGTGGATCATGACGAAAAACGCACTTAAATACAAAGGATACACAGGAAGCGTCCACTTTGATGCCGAAGGCCGGATCTTTCATGGCCGCGTTCTCGGCATAACGGACGTCATCGGTTTTGAAGGGGCCTCGGTTTCAGAACTGGAAAAGGATTTTCATGAAGCGATTGACGACTATCTGGAAACCTGCCGTGAGATTGACAAGGAACCGGAAAAGCCATTTTCCGGCCGGTTTGTTCTGCGTATCCCTTCCGAACTTCATTGTGCCATCTCTCTTGAGGCGAAAAGGCAGAACAAAAGCATCAACCAATGGATCGCCGAGACCTGCCAACAGGAAGTTTCGGATGCCATGCGTCAATGACATCAAACTGGACGAAAGGCATGCTTGGACACACTGTCCCCGGGTAGAGCGAAACCCGACAACCGTTAACCGGGCAGAGGGTGATAAGATGAGAAGGTGAGAAAGTCAGGTGGCCCCTTCCAAATTTCCCCTATGAGCCATCAGCTATCAGCCATGAGCTGTCATCCGGTTTCCCTTGATGAATCCGTCAGTTGGGCATACATAACACCCGGCGATTAAACCGACCCGGCTTTCTTCTTTCGCCCTCGATGGGGGCATGAGGATTGAAAATGGCCTGAATTATTCTAAAAACCCCGTTATTCCAGTCGAATGGAAGCGGGGTTTTGTACTTGGGACCAGCGCCGTATATTGATTACATCCCTGTGAGATAAGGAACGGATGCCTGTAAGCTTTGAGAACATAACAGTTGGGCAGATGTACACAAGGCCTGAATTGGCCAGGCTTTGGGAATATGAGAGCCATCAGGCGCTCGCACGCGGCGTGGTTACTCCGAAAAATGACAACAAAATTATTCTTTTCGTGACTGAGGAAAAGCAGAGCTACCAAGAACAGTATCGGGATGAGTTGCACGGGGATACGTTGTACTGGGAGGGCCCGACAGATCATTTTGCTGAAGAGAGAATGATTCATGTAACCGAAACGAGGGATGAAATCCACGTCTTTCATCGTAAGCGACACCATACACCATTCAGGTATCTTGGTTGCGCAACCGTAGGAAAAGTTACCAGAAATGCAATAAAGCCAAGTCGATTTGAACTTATACTGGATGAAGGAAGGGCGGGCGTGGATCCCCCGATTAACAGAGTGTCAAAGCCGGTTATCCAGCCATCCCCGGTTGAAAAGGTCACAGGAAATGAATCAAAAACGCCTCAGGGGCAAAATCCGACTGGCATGGACAATATCTCAGATGATCCCAATCAGGCTGCCTCCCCACAAGAGTCGGTGAGAACTCGAGTTTGGGAACGCTGCAAATGGTTGGGTATCACAGAACCATCCCAGATAGAGATCTTGACCGTTCTAGCAGCTGAGCCCGACATGATTGGAGATGCTGAGAAGGTTTTGAGCGAGGCGGCGGCCCGTATTGGTCTATCCGTAAAGGATGAGGCGCTCTCCAGGATTCGAAAAGCAGTAGTCGATCTAATATCGCTTAGTTTAATAAAACTTATAGAAAGAACATCCAATTATTTGTATTTTCTTAATCGCATATTCTGGGAGGGCGATATCGCTCAACTCAAGCTGCAGAACTTCGCTATACATGTTGTTCTTAAGGATTTCACCTCCAACCCTCCCAAACAAAAGTCTTTCATACCCGAGGTCAAAAGGTTTCTCCGCGAGGGCTTTGGGGTGCTGTCCACAAACGAATCGATTCTTCTCCTTCTACGCTGCCTTTCAAAAAAGGATCAAATAAACTGCATACAGCTTGTCGACGGTGATATAAAACGGCCTATTTTTTGTCAAGTGGTGTGGAATGGAAATATCGAAAACTTGGTAGACAAGATTAACAGCTTATCGAGATCCATTCTGGGAAGCGTCTTTTACCCTGAGGGCGAAAAAACTGATAATCAATATGCTAAGCTGAGAATAGGCTCTTTTGATTCGTATTCTCAACAAGAAGACCGAGAAGAGGAGCCAGCAGAGTATATCGTCAGTTCAGCAGTTCAATCTAACATTCCAGATAAAAATGCTCTATACGTAACTTACCCAAATCCCCCTGACTCAGAGAGCATGATTCCCGTCAGGGCTAAAGTTGAAATCCTCCTTAAAGGCCAAAACAAGGCCCTCCATTACCGGGAAATCGAGCAAAAGATTTTAGAGGAATATGGTACGCGCCACTATGCAAATGCCATCTTAAACAGCAGCCCGAATATAATAAGATTGTTGCCTGGAGTCTTCATTCACAAGGACAATTATGATGAGGTATTTAGTGAGAGATTTGGAATTGAACAGGCAGCCATACTGGATCTCACAAAGGAGGAGGTCGAAGAATCCTCTGAGCCAGTTTCAATTGAGACGCTTTCCCATATCCTATATGACTCCGAAAAGCTGCGTACGCTATCCTTAATGGCTATCGCAAGTGCGATTTCGACTGTGGTCCAAACTGACACCGATTTTCTCATTATTCCAACCCCTGGCAACCCAAAAACACGAAGCCTTGTCCGTAAGTCGATCTATTTCTCAAAAAATGGTCTTACCGTCGATACAAATTCTTATGGCTATGCAAATTCCAGCACGCTGTCTGTCCCAGATCGAAAAAAAGACGCCCATATTCTTGCCGAAAAACAGAGGGAAACGGCTGATGGCGAGACATTGAGTGAGCCACAATCTGGCATCGATTTGGACAGACTTCTGAAAACTGATAGGCCCCAAGAGCACATACAGATGCAGACATGGAATTCCTGGAGAACCCAATTAAAAGGGAAGGCTGTATCGCATACCAGAGTTTCAGACATTGCACGGCAACTCGATTTGGAATGGCCATATACCAGAAGAGAGGAGATCCTCTCAGAGTATCTCGATTTTGACTTAAACCAGCTCACGGAGTTGGTCGGTTTCGGCCCTAAGAAATTGAGAACTCTTGTGTTGTGCGTGGCCCATTGCGATTCATTGGAGAAGGGGTTCCTCAACCATAAGGGTTCGGAATATGAAAAGCCTGTGATCGTAACCCAACCGACCGATTACGACGACAGTTACCTTTCAGAGAAACTTGAAAGCGAACGTGAAGAGTCGACGACCCATTCCAGCACGGGATACGAAGAGATAAGAGAAGATCTTCTCGTACAAGCCAAAAGAGAAAAATATGAATTGGCAGAGTTGGTCGCTAAGTCAAACCTCTCAGTTAGGGCTCGAAATACAATCTTAAACAATGTGTGCTCCGTCGAGGGGCTGGAGAACCTCACTTACCCCAAACTGCTATCATTCAAGAATAGTGGCAGAAAGACGGCCTCCGACATAATGGCTTTAATCAAAGAGCTGCGCGCAAATGACCCTTCTTTGGCCAACTCAGAACAGCCTCGAATTAGTTCCGAGGAAAAAATAAAAACGACACTTTCATCGGCGCCCACATCCGAGGGGCTAAATGCCTTGCCGTTTTTTATTGGGAAGCGTCTTGCCTTTCTTTCGCAGGATGACCTTCATCCTGGTTACAGAGCAACGCTCAAACTCTCCGACGTGCCGATGTCGGTTCGTACCGCTAAAGTCCTAAGGCAAATCGGGTATGACCGGTTAGCCCAAGTTCTTTTGACCCCCCGCTTTGAATTGCTCCGGCAAAACAATTTTGGTCTGAAAAGCTTGAAAGAACTCCATGCCATTGTCACGAATCTCATTCTCCCAGAAAAAGCCGATGCCAAAGGCCACGAAATCGACTATTCATCCTTCTCAAGTATGATCCGCACCTGGTTGGACAGTTGTAAAATCCGAACACGGGAACAAGAGATCATTGTCATGTGGTTATCGTCAATAGAGAATAACCGAGTGACTCTTCAGGATATTGCGGACAAATATTCGTTATCAAGAGAAAGAGTACGACAAATTATTGATAAGGCATTTCGAAAAGTCAGGCATCCCGTTCACTCAAAGAAGTTGCGACCATTTTGGAACAAAATAGATGAAGTTGTTGATTCTGGAGGAGGGGTGATCGGTTTGCCACAGTTGGCACAAACCATTGGAAAAGAGCTTCAGTGGGACAGGCCGCCGGGGCCTACGTCGCTCAAAAGGTTGGTGACCCAATGTGGCTTAACTCATCTATATATAGATAAAGAGGCGGCAACGATTGCTCTGGAAAGCTGTAATTGCTTGACCTGCAGTGTGCCAGTCGAAACTCTATCCAAAATCTTCAGCGAACCGAATAGTGGTAGAATGAATATTTGGGTGGTTTGCAAAAAGCTGGTCGATATCTGCGAGAAGGAGTGTGTCCATAGATCAACGCGGGTAACGGCTTTTCACAGGGCCTTTTTGGAAATGGCAATTGATAAAACGGCAGGCACCTGCGTATTACAGGACGATCTGGTTTTTCCAAAATACGATTGGGATATCCAGTACGGTCCGAACTTATCATCTGTAGCCTATACCCTTCTGCAAGAACACGGATCGCCGTTACACTTTTCTGAACTGGCAACGATCATTAGAGAAAAAAGCGAAAGATTCAAAGACGTTTCAGATGCTTATGTCCATGGTGCTTTGCTGAACGATGAAAATATTCAGATTGTTGATAGAGGTACTTATGGGCTCACTTCATGGGATGTTCCTGAATATCAACCCGTTTCAAAGGCCATAGAAAGGTTATTTGAACATACTGACTTACCGATGAGGAGAGAGGAGATCATTTTCCACCTTAGAGAAGAGTATAAAGAAGAAAACATAAGCGCCGCGCTGGGTTATCCAGCATTCCACCGAATCGGTGAAGGATACTATGATCTTTCGGAGCGGTGGGACATTAGACGGCACGAGGATTTCATTGGCTTGCTCCCGAATCCATTGTCCAGCTTTGCAACATATATTGTTGCCAACAGTAATTTGTCCTATAAACTGGTCATGGCTCTTGTCTTTATCAGGGGTATGGATGAAAATGGTTCGATTTATCTGCAAATCTTGAAAGATAGATTTTTAAATTATTACCTTTCCAGGCAAAAAAGAGGCCAGATTGTTGAAAAGGATTCGTCAATACTTCGCCGTTTGGATGACCTGGAGTTCGTGGAAATACGAAGTCGAGCTTCTAAAGAGCCCCTCAAAAGCTTCATTAATTCCGGCTACTTTTTTCAAAGACTAACCGCAATCTGCCTGCGAGAGGATTTGGTTGTCTTGCTAAGGGACAATATTATTAAAAAAATTCTCATGTTGACTATCCTAAAAGGAATTGAAGAATATTTTGACCAAATAGGGTCTAAAGAAGCATACTCGCATAAATTTTTTGAGGACGCACCAACTGCGAAAGAAGGGAGCATACTGTTTGCCGAAGTCATAGCCGAAGATACCCAACATGAACTTCTTTTAACTGGGTCCTCGATCGGTATTAAACAGAAGGGAAAAGAGAAAATCAGGCTATGAGTAAATCGCAACCAGAAAAAGCATATTGGTGCGACCGATGTCAAGTTCCCGTTTTAGGAGATCGTTGCTTGGCCTGCGGTGGAAAAACGCGCAGCATTTCCTCAACAGCCTTCGTGCCTGTTTTCCGTCCTGAACTAAACTATCTGAAAATGCAAAATGGGGTACTTTTTGATCCACCACCGCCCCGTGAGCTTGAAACATGGGTAGCCCATCCAAACCACACATACTATTTAAATGGAAATCGCTCACTTAAAATTTCCGGGAATGGGGATATTAGCTTTTTTATGAAAAATAATGGTGCTAAACATCCCCGCCGCTCCCAGAAAGAACTGTTGTCTGATATTAAAAAAGCGAACAGTGGCTATGTTCAAGAATTGCAGTACGAGGCAGAGAATTTCATTCGTGATACAATAAATAAATTTAAAGAGCGTCCTACACTCGTATCCTTCTCTGGGGGTAAAGACTCCACTGTTGTTTCCCACTTAGTAATGACAGCTTTGGGTAGAAGTGATATTTTGCATATATTTGCAGACACCACAATCGAATTCCCCGACACATATAAATACATTCAAGAGTTTCAAAAAAAACATCCTGTTACGCCTTTTATTGTAAGCCGATCACTTCTTGATTTCTTTGACACTGCGGAGAAGATTGGGCCTCCAAGCCGTATCTTACGATGGTGCTGCACAACTCATAAAACCAATCCGTTGGCCAAATTGATACAGGGAATTAGCCCTGGCAGCGGTGTACTGACGTTTGATGGTATACGTGGCGCTGAGTCATCCAGAAGAGCAAAATATCCGCGCATTTCCAGCCAACACAAAATCGCCAACGAGATTCTGGCACGCCCAATTTTGTCTTGGACAGACTTTGAATTGTGGATTTATATTCTTTACCATGGGCTGCCATTCAATGAGGCCTACAGAAAAGGCTTTAGACGAGTGGGATGTCTTTATTGTCCGCTTAATAGTGATTGGTCTCAACAGCTAATCAAATCGAGATACCAAAAGGAGGAGCATAGGTGGGCTTGTTTTCTGACAAAAACCGCAAACAACATGCGACATTCAAATCCAGACGTATTTGTGAGCAATGGGTGGCGTGCACGAGCTGGCGGAAGCGGTCTGGATTATTACAAAACAGCTATAGAGTCAGCTCCTTGCCTTTTATCTGAGCACGCGTATTCCTACCAGATTCTGAGCGGGAATATTCGCCATCTGAAGCATTTTGTGAGGCCTCTTGGTCCACAAACTCAAATAAATTCTAATGGCTGCTCCGAGAGCTTTCTGATTCATGACTCTGATTCTAACGAGATACTGGCAAGTGTGGAAATCGCTTTTCAAGATAGCGCAGTCCGCATTAATTACCTAATTGGGAAAAATAGGCGGCTTTTCCAGCAGAGAGTTGAAAAACAATTGAGGAAGTTGCAATCCTGCATCCTCTGCGGTGCTTGTAGCGTTAAGTGTCCAGTGGGAGCACTCAAAATTGAGGACACTTTCTATATTGATTCCAAAAGGTGTGTAAGTTGTCTCGCTTGCGTAAAGCATAATTGTACCGCAGTTAAATCTCTATTCTATGATGGGAAAAAAAATGGCAGAATATAAATTCGGTTTTGAGGAAGTATGGTTCCGGCTAATTATCAAAAATCTCCCCGACCACCCCGACTTGTTCATTCCAAGTTCAGTCGAAAAAGCGCAACGCATTCTGAGAATGGGAAAACTCAAGGTGGGCGCCGCGAGGGCTTGGGGTGAGGCTGCTGGTTTGATTACCAAGAAAAAAGGGCAGTTTTTGTTGACAACACTAGGACAACTCATTGCACATCACGACCCGGATATGGATGATGACGGTATCTGGTGGGCGCTGCATTACAACCTCGCCAGGCAAGGCAGCCCTGCCTGGTTTTATGCCTTTTATTGCAATGAGTTTTCGGAGGTTGTTTTTGATCGAAGTTCGCTCGAAAAGGAATTGCGTTCAGCATGGGACCGGGAACACGAAAACCAAATGACCGACAGTGTTTTTGATAAGCTTGTGTTTTCACCGCTAAAACAGGTGTTTGAGGGCACACGGATAGGGAAAGATTTCGGCCTATTTGATCTACGCGCTGATGGCCTCATCTATCAGGAACCATCTGGTTCCAAGCAGGTGCCAGCTGCTATATTTGGGTACGCTCTACTTGATTGGGCGAAGAAAGAGAAGCGGCAATCAGTCTATCTCGAAAAGCTGTTAAGGCCTTGGGGAGTCGGGCGAATCTTTCGGCTTGATAGAGGGTCGTTGGACCGAATTCTGGTCGAACTTGGAGAGGCATACAGTAAGAAGGTCGGCTGGATCAGCCATACAGCGGGTCTCAATTCGGTGTCTCTTATGGATGTTCGACCGTTGGCACTGATTAGCGCTCACTATCATCAATTAGACGGGATTGAACCTCAAGCCGCTCTTCAAAAGGGGTTGTCTGAGATCCGTGAGCTTGAGAAGTCTGCAAAACAGATGTCTCTTTTTCAGGGTGGAATGAGAGAATGAAACTCCGTGATCTTTTTATAGAAAAATGGCACAAGTGTATCAACAGACGATATCGCGCGATGATCATCGTCCCTTCCCGGCGTGATCTTTTCCCAGAATCTTTCGTGGATGAACTTGCCGCTACTGTTGATGGGCAAAGACTGGATTTTGCGAAGCGGTATGAAGGGTCGCTCGAGGTTTTTCTAACCTGGAACAAGGTCCAGACTGAGCTGTGGGAGGCGTCGACATACAGCCCCATTCTGATAACGAACCTGGAGCCTTTTTACAGCAAGTGGCCTGTTAGGGAGAGGCTTTTATTCTTAAGGTATCTGTTACGGGCAGAAGTTCCTAATGTTACGGCACTTTTTCTTTACTGTCGCGAGAATCTGACTGAGCTTAATTCAATAGACGAGAACAGCCGAGGGATTATTTGGGCACCCTAAATCTGAGGTTGAAACATGACAAGACATCTCAATGAATTCATTCGCGTATCGCCAGGTTTCAAGGCGGCGGTTAATCTTCGAAAAGAGAGGGATAACCTTACCAAGGTCGCCGGATATATTCCTACCGAAGTTGCAAGGGAAATTATTCTTGATTTTGCCAAAAAAATCCATCCGGCTACGCCTGACTTGAGATCACGCATTATTATGGGGACCTACGGGACAGGCAAAAGCCATTTGGCGCTCGTCCTTTTAAACTTTTTTCAGCGCCAGTTGGAGACGAGTGAATTGCAAACGGTAATTGAGAAACTGGATCCGGATACCAGGAGTGTTTTGCAGCAATATCGGAATGAGGTGCCCCATCCGTACCTCATTGTCAATCTCTATGGAAATATGGGAAACATCTCGGATAGCCTCATGCTCGGATTGCGCCAGGCCTTAGCCGAGGAAGGTCTTGAAAATCTGTTGCCAACCACAGCCTTTGACGCTGCAATTACGCGGATCGATGATTTGGAGAATCAGTATCCAGAAAGTTTCGCTATCTTAAAATCAAAGGCAGAGGAAAATGGACAAACAGTGGCGGAGCTAAAAACGCGGCTCAGAGAATACCAAAGAAAGGCATTTGAACTTTTTTGCGACATCTACCCCGCAGCGACCAGTGGAGCGCGTTTTGTGTATGCAACCATGCTCGATGCGGCTACCCTATACGAGAGCGTTACCAAGGAACTCAGGAGCAGGCACGGCTTTAGCGGAATAGCAGTGTTTTGGGATGAATTCGGCCACAAAATGGAAGAAGTGGTCAAAGACCCTACGGGAAAGGAAGGCCTCTCGCTTCAGGATTTTGCTGAGTGCTGTAACGCAAGTCAGGAAAACCAAATGCACCTTTATTTGTTTTGTCACCGTTCACTCAAAGAATACCATGACATCTCAAGAGCGTCCCTGGCTGCTACCTACCAACAACTGGAGGATGATCTACGTAAGATAGAAGGCCGTTTTAAACAATATGTCCTCAAAAGCACAGATGTTGAGACCTTTCAGCTTATCGAGGCGGTTATCCTTGCAGATCAAGAGTCTCAGGGCTGGAACGAATTGGAGGGTACTTTTGGACCTTATTTTGATGAACTCGCCTATGAAACGGCACGATTGAACTATTATGTGGGATTCAATCGAGAGGAATTGAAAACAAAAGTAGTGTTGGGCGCTTACCCACTTCACCCCATGGCCGTATATAGCTTGCCTGCTATTTCAGAAAAGGTTGCACAAAACAACCGCACTCTTTTTACATGCCTAAGCGAGGACGAGCCGGGCAGCTTCAAAAGGTTCCTCGATAAAGCAGTATTAGAAACAACACAGCCTTCCCCGCCCATGTTCACGGTCGACCAGCTTTGGGACTATTTTTCTCGGGATATCAAACAACAGGAGAGAACATATTCTATTTTTCGGGATTTTGAGCAGTTACGGAGCCGTATTAGATCCGAGGACAAATTTGGTGAGCAGCTCCTGAAAGCTGTCTCAGTTTTCCGCGTCACGAATCCAACTCGCTTCAAAATAACAGAAAATGTTCTTATATATGCCTTGAATATTCTCCCAGATCATCAAGATGAGTTTAAAAAGGAACTCGCCAGGCACTCCGATCTCAAAAATGAAAACCATATTCTTATGCGATTACAGTCAGATGGCTCATATCGGCCTGCCGTTAGCAGTTCGACTGAAAGTCTTATGGAAAAGGTAAGAAAGCTCATCGACGAAACGCCTGAGAAACTTGGACAGAAACCGATTCTCCACCTAACAAACCTATGGCCTAACCTCCCAGTGGATGGGATTTGTGAAGCCACTGGCTATGGGGATGACTATGGTGTCTACCGGCAGTTAAAGATCGAGCCCATCAGCATGTATCAACTCCGTGAGCGGCTTCACATTTTGGAAAAAAATCTCGGTCAGGGGGATTTTTTGGACGGGCTTATTTTGGCTGTATTGTGCGAGAGCTCCAGTGAAATCGAAGAGGCGAAAGCAATTGCCGCATCTGTCTTGGCCGAGCAAGGGCATCAGCAGTTTGTTCTTGCTCTTCCTAAAGAGCCAATACAACTTTCACGATTGATTATGGAGCATCAGGCATTGACGCACCTGCGTAACAACGAAGCGAGCCTTTATGCCGAGGGCGGCGAGTTGCATGAAGAATGGAAGGTCTGGGAAACGGATAAATACACGCAACTCGCTGAAACCATTGCCGGTATATTTACCCCAGAAAAGCAGGCGCTTGACTATTATTGGAAAGGCCAGTTGCTCACAATCCAGAACAGTAGAGAGTTAAAAAGGCTGGCCAGCAGGGTCATGCGAGAGGTCTTTCCATTCTCCCCTCACATAGGTGATCCGAAATTGGCCCAAGATGATTTCGCAGGGAATTGGGGTTACAGAAAGGACTGTCGGGATATTGCCGTCAAACTGGCCACGAGCACCGGAGCTGAGGATTTGTGGAAGGAATCTTCTGCGGCTCCCAAGCACGTGATTAACCTGCTCTTAGTCAGCAACGGGCTGTTGCATAAAAACCAGACAGGAGAGGTGGTGATTGCACAACCAAATAAGGATGAACATCCGGCTGCTCACGAGGTTTGGGGGATTATCACTGAGTACCTGAAGAAGGCAAGACAGCGGCCAGTGGAGGTAAAGACACTCGTTACCCGTTTGAGGCGCCCGCCGTTCGGGATCAAATGTCGCACAATGCCGATTCTTTTTGCAGCGGTTGCACACCATGAGCTGGTACTGGGCAACGTGTATTTTGAATATCACCGGTCAGCGGCTAATGTTCAGACAATTACCAAAATCGAAAGTGACACTCTTGAAAAGGTGTTTTCAGCCCCAGATAACTACAGGCTTGTCTATGTCAATGTCAGCTCAAATCAAAACGCTTTGATATCCGGCATGGCTAAGGTTTACAACATGGAGCTTTCATCTGTGGACCCTGCTTTAGAGAGGGTCAAGAAGGTCGGCGGGGCAATCGGCGCTTGGTGGCGGGCATTGCCAAAACATAGCCAGCTTACGGGTTGGGTTTCAAATGAAGCGGAACTGCTACGGGACCATATCTTTAAACCCCTTGCAGAATTAGATCCTGATGTACAACAAATACTCCTCAAAGACGCCTTTGAACATGTGTTTGAGACCGGGGAAAAGGTGATTCAAAGTCATGTGGAAAAGCTCATATCCGGAATAAAGATGGAGTTTGACAGCGCCCTGATGGACTTAAACAAAAAGGTCTTGGCCGAGTGCTACAAAACCTTTGAGTCCCAGACCCAAGAGGAAGGGACGCAGGGTTTATGGGTCTGGTTTCAGAGCCTCGCTGAGGAGAAAAAGAACTATTTACATCATGGCGAACCAGGCATACTCATCGAATTCTGCCGATCAAATCTCAACCTGGAAGATGATTCTTTGTTGAAATTGGCAGAGAGGATGACAGGGCTATCCGTGGCTTCCTGGGCAGATGATATGGTCTTGAAATTCAGCGCAAAGCTGGACTCGGCAAAGAAATACATTGAGACTTTCGTCCCACCACATCCGACACCGCCGCCAACCCCCGTGGATGCTATCCCGCCAAGCACAGGCCAAGTTGCCCTGACGCTCAATCTGCCGGGGGGCACAAATGACCGTCGAATTTTTGAGGTGGTGAGTGATTTGAGTCCAAATGGGCAGGCTTTGGAAAATATGCTCAACACAACGGTCGAACAAATCGGGAAAAGCCTCGATGAAAAGGAAAAATTGGCAATATTGTACCGCTTCTTGAATAGGCATCTCTTCGGGGCAACCTCACTATGAAAATGATTATTTGCGATCGCTACGGACTTAGCCCGATGGGCGATAAAGATCTTATCGTCGATGAGGATCTTCAGTATGAGGAAGCGCTAAGGTTTATGCAAGAGGAGGGGCAAACGAGCAATAACGTCATTGTGAAAAACCCCGCTTTATTTCACTGGTTCGATGCACCGGCAAAGAAACACGGATGGCGGATTCTTCTGCTCCATCCCGTGACGGAATTAAAGAAGAAGCTTCAACGAGGCGAAATCTCATCACGCCTTCTGCAAAAACCGGAATGGATTATTGAACTCAGGCTGATCGAAAAGGCAGAGCAGAACGTAATCCATCCTGATGAGTCGTTTGAACCGTGGTTAAGGAGGGTGCTGCTCGGTTCTGTCTGGGCAATCGATCAAAACCTTACTGATAATGACATCGCTGAGCTGTTTTCCTGGCTGACCTGCCATACTGAGGACACATTGCATCCTTACGAAGAAGAGCTTGCTCGGAAGCAGCTTCGTCGTTGGGCGGATGGCATACCTGAGCGAAGAGGCCTTTTCCTCTGGCTCGAAGAATCGCCGTTTTTGCGCGCGAGGTATGTTGTCTGGGAACAATTGCTTGCCCAATATCCACCAGCAAGAACTGCTCAATGGCTCCAGATTGATGATATCTGGTATTCCCTTAATCTGCTGCCGGATCGCCATGACAGCGTTCCCCAAATTAAGCAACCCATTGCCCTGCCAGAAGGTGTTGCAATTTCATTGCGGAGCTTTCTCGAAGAAGCATGGAATGAATCTCCCTTGAGTGCGCTTTCCTATTTGTCCGGCCAAATTGAACCCGAACGAGCTTTTCTGTTGAACAAACTGCGGTCTCATTTGCACCAAGGGATTGCTTTGGAAAAAGAAATTTACGACAAAATCTGCCAAATAGGCACCTTTCCGGATGCCGCCTTACTTGGCAGACAACTGATACCATTGCCAAATCCTTCACCGATTTCAGATACTGCGTCCATTGTGGAACTCCAGGAGTGGCTTCGTGATGAATATCTCCCTTTTTATCGATCCCGCGCGTTACTCCATAAGGTAACGGAAACTGAGCCGTTCGTAGATCAGTTCACACAGTGGCTCAAGCGCAACTATTCGAGCTTGTTGGTTAACGGCATGGGCGCAGCGTATAGCCAGCTTTCACGACTCAAGCAAAGCCTGGCCGATGGTATGCCTGTCCTTCTATACGTGTTTGATGGGTTAGATTACTTTTGTGCTCAGGAAAGTCTGGTGCCTGACTTTGAAAAAGCGGGGGCTTACATACAGGACGGCCGCATTCCTTACCTCGCCTTTCTTCCGACCGAAACCTTTATCTCAAAACGAACCGTCGTCTCCGGTAGAATGAGTTCACAACTCCCGCCCGAACGGCCAGAGGCATCTTTCTATTTAAAATTGATGAAAACCTTCCTTGCGCTGAGTGACCAAGAAATCCGTTCTGCAACAGACCAGGATTCGACCTTGGATGAGTTAGTCCAGTCTTCGGCTAAGGCTTATCTATATTTAGACAATAAGCTCGACCGAGAGTATCTTCATACTGCCTTGTCGCCCTACGTTCGTTGGTCAAAATATGCCGAGCACCTGAAAAAGCAGGCCGCTGCGATCGTGGAAGCTGCTCGCATGGTCAAGGACCAATATGGATATACCCTGTTCATTAATATCTGCAGTGACCACGGCTATACAGAGCTGCCTACGGACGCCCATGTGATTGAGGTAGGTGACAGAAAAAACATAAAACCAAGAAGCGCTTTTCGTGGGGAAAGCGAGCCATTAGCGGGTGTCGATCCAGCCTTGATCTGGCGCCTCAAGCCCAATCTTTACGGTCTGCATGAGGAAATGATCATCCCAACTGGATATGCCTGTTTTGGGAAAAGGCCTAAGGGAGCAACCCACGGCGGATGCACCCCGCAAGAGATGGCCGTCCCCTGGCTTTCCATTACCCTTCGTAAGCTTGAAATTCCAAAGCCGCCATACTTTACTTTGGAAGGCGAGATTTTCCGAATGCGAAAGGAAAATGCGTTATCGCTGACGATTTCTAACCCCAACCCCTCCACAATAGAAATACGCGACATCTCAATTGAAGGAATGGATTTGTCGTTCACGGCACCCTTGAGACTTGAACCTTTCAAAGCTCTCAAAATAAATGGCTTTTTCGATGCAACACTCCTCTCTGAGCGTATGTTGGACCTGAAAGGATCTTGCGAATTTGGCTATGCACAAGGCAAAACAAAGGCAGATTTCTCGATAAAGGTGGAGACAAAGGGAGCAATGGTAGACCTTTTTGATGATGAATTCGAGTTTTGAAATGGAACACGAGATATTGGATAGAAAAATTTCGGAGCTATTTCCTGATGTTTGCGTACATAAGGGCATCGCCGACAAGGTGGGCCTCTCAGGGAGAGTTATACCCGCCTTTGTTTTTGATTGGCTTGTTAGCCATTATAAAGACGGTGAAGGGGGTGTAGATGGAGAGGGCATCCGAAATTTCATTTCCCGATATTTGCCCGATAAGAAACAAAAAGAATCCTTAATGTATGACCTAACATTAGGAAAATCCCTCAAAATATTGGATGCATACAGTGTTAAAGTCCATCCTTCGAAGGGGCACCTTCAATTGCGAATTCCATCGCTCGACGTCACCGGACGAGTGATAGAGTCGATTGTAGATGAAAATCCCCTCTTGCTATTTGGCAATGTTTGGGGCAGCGGGACTCTTACGTGGCTTCCTCAGAAAGGCAAGAATGATCTGTTTGAGGTAGTCATGACCGCTTTCAAACCCATGCAGGCGGCGAGTATAGACATAGAATATTTTCTGACACAGAGAAAGGAATTTTCTCTTGAAGAATGGATTGATTTCCTAACAAGGTGCATGGGTTACGCGGAACAAAAATATTCGAGCCGACAAAAGATGCTCCTTTTGACGAGACTCATCCCATTGGTGGAGCCGAGGGTGAACACAATTGAACTAGCACCAAAGGGGACTGGAAAATCTTACGTTTTTGGCCAATTGTCGCGCCACGCCTGGCTGATTAGCGGGGGAGTGGTAACCCGCGCACAGTTATTTTTCGACATGAACCGTCAACAAGTGGGCATCATTTCCCGGTACGATGCGATTGTTCTTGATGAGATCCAGACAATCCGTTTGAAGGACGAAGAAGAAATCATCGGTGCCCTCAAGGGGTATCTGGAGTCGGGAGAATTCCGGGTTATGGGATTCCATGGTTCATCAGACGCAGGCTTCGTGATCCTGGGGAATGTCCCCATTGAAGATGGCTTGCCAAGATTTTCAAATTGTTTCCAGCAGTTGCCGGGATGGTTGAACGGCCAAGGGGCGACCGCTCTTCTGGACCGGTTTCATGGACTGGTTCCGGGATGGGAATTGCCAAGAATTGAATCATCATCTTTGTGTGATTCATATGCATTGCGGGCAGACTATTTTGGCGAGGTAATCTATGCTTTACGTTCCCGCCAAGAACACATGGCCTATGTCAAAGATCATACTTTATCGTCCGGTGATTTGCGCGACACCCGTGCAGTGCAACGTATCTCTTGCGCCTACGCGAAGCTCCTCTTTCCTGACCTTGCTATTATCAATCCTCAAGATTTCGAGAGATATTGTCTAAATCCAGCCATAGAAATGAGATCAAATATCCGGCGCCAAATGGCTATTATGGATCAGGAGTTTTCTCCACAAATAGCTGAGATAAGGCCCTGCTAGCTCGGTTTTGCAGCTAATACGTGAGCATGGGGACAATCCTATAATCTCCTGTCAAGAGAAAAATAAATATCTTTGAAAATTAGCTGGTTACACTTGACATCTGATTTCGGACAAACTTCCCCCTCCAGCCGTAGGGCTGTTTTTGGCATTCGG
>Ga0209164_1002682_pt1 | contig 18216 bp, 10 predicted proteins | sample MTBNYHSulfiMetaG_FD_187458 | JGI IMG/M metagenome (GOLD analysis project Ga0209164, IMG submission 187458) | Enrichment culture microbial communities from rom New York Harbor, USA that are MTBE-degrading - MTBE-NYH (New York Harbor Sulfidogenic)... | ecosystem: Environmental > Aquatic > Marine >...
CATAAAGATGATGGCGTTGATCTCGGAATAGCATTCTACCCGCTGCAGATAGAGATCCAGCAGTTCGAGGGCTCCGATCTTCTTTGTACGAATCATGGAAGCCAGCTGCTTTGCAGAGCTAAACGGGATGTCAGACATGGGAGATCTCCTGTTTTTGGAGAATGTGGTTTAACCACGCGGGGCTTATCGGCATTTCCGCCCCGGAAACGTTGTGTGTATACCACGCGGGCGATCTCGAGGCAAATTGTCCATATGTGACTATTCTCATATCTCAGGTTTTTCAGGGCCTGTAATATACAAACGGAATCACAAACTTTGCATTATCCCGAGATATCCTATGTTGCAACTTCGGGGGCCTGAGTGCAGCCGACATGTTGATGACTGGAATCAACTTAGTTATCGCCTTCTTCTTATCGGTATGGTCGCAGTTCTAAACTATCAATTGCTTCTAATGCATGGATCAAGGTCGTGACGTGGGTACGATCGAAATCATCGCGGTCGGAGTCCTCATGAGTGCCTTTATTGAGGTATTTCCATATAAGATTTGTGGACGGGATTCCGAGGACCGTGTTTAGACCATCGATCAATGGTTGCTTACTGTCGTGCGCGAAAGTGGGTAAGTCTGACAATTTTCGGCGCAGGGCTTCGCACAATGTGCGCAGCTGCGGCTCTTTTCCTGGGCCCTCTATTTTCACCGAAAGGTCGCCTACACGATGTGACACCAGCCATTTCCAGCTTTTCTTTGCCAGCATCTCTAGTGCCTTGCGGCACTGCGAAAGTGCATCGCGAGGATCCAAACGCGCCATAGCCTCATTTGCCCTTGCAAGGTAGTTCGAGCTCCCGACGTCCGGCCTAACGCGCGGCTGATGGTCGCCCTCATGATTGAGTAGCAGGTATTCCTGACAATCTCCACGCAGCCCGCGCGGTAGGTGGTTCTGTACGTCTTTAATGAACTCGGGGCTATGGCATGTGACGATGATTTGCGTTTCTTGGAATCGATCAGATTCAAAAAGTGCAGAGCGAATGCCGCTGCGGTGATCGTGGTCAATAGCATTGATGGCATCATCGAAGATGATCAATGGAGACCCCACGCTGAGGGCCTTAGCCAACAGGATAGATAGACCTAAACAGCGGATGTGGCCTTCGCTGAGAACCGCTAAGGCATCTATCCTACGTTCAGGATCTTGTTGAAACGCTATTTCTATGCGCTCCTCCCCGGTGAGCGGGAGGTGAAGCCCAGCGAGCTTGTCCGCCTCTTGGTCGGATTGATTGAACTCGTTATAGAGTTCCAACGCTATCTGATTGAGATCTGCAATTAACATTCCTGGTAGTTCGTCTCGAAACCGGCGAAGCAGCAACATAAAGCTGTCGTATGCAGCCTTGATCGGGCGGTCCCGGTTGTTTTCATCGGCCTCCTGTCTGGCGCTGTTGATCAGTTGTGCATTTGCCTCCTCAAATTCCAAGATCCGAGCACGAGCCGCAGACGCGTCCTCAACAACTCGCTGTCTGCTGAGTTCGTGCTGTTGAATCCACAGACGTACTGAGTTGAGCCGGTCGCGCTCCTCAATCAAAGTCTGCCGCTCGCGCAATGCCGCCGCAGCATTCTCGTCTTGCCGGTTGGCCCTGTCCGCTACCTCAAACAGCTGCTCCAGGGAAGGCGTGGTGCTGGTTTCATCGGCTTCCGGTGCGTACACTCCCTTCCACCAGTCGGGCTTTTCAGGCCTACGCGGCAACCCATCAATATAGGTGGCGATGGGTCCGTTGCCCTCACCTTGAGTCTCCAAAAAGCTTTGGAGCTTGTGTAACTCCTCCCTGAGCGCCCTACTTGCCTCATCCAAGGTGCCTTTTATGCGCTGATCGTTTTCTTGCAGTTCGGCGAGTTCCTGGAGGTCACCGAGGCCATGTTGCGCACGGATAAACGGATTTTCAGTCGTCTCTAAAATTGGAGTTCGGCAAGCGGGGCAATGGTCTGGGTCTTCTGCTTGAAGTGCCAGTACAGAATTATAGAGATCACGGAACGAGATCTGGTTCAGTCGTTCTGCAAGCATCTGAGTCGAGGCCTGCGACCTTTCGGCGGCGTTGTCGGCCTCTGCGTAAAGCGTCGCGAGACCTTGCCTGGAGATGCCGACCAACGCGGGCGGCACTGCATTGAGCTGCTCTTCGAGTTGCTGCAGTCGGCACGGGGCCTCCGTTTCGGTCACCAAAGACTTGAGATAGTCATATAAGTATCCTGCTGCAAAATCCTCAGCATATTGAGTGGCGTCCTGATCGAGACGTTCAAGCTGTTCCTTCTCGCCTTCAACGATTGTCTGGTCTTGGACGAGCGCCTGCTTTTTGATGCCAAGATCGCTTTGCTTCGTGTTTCTAAGGGTAAGAGCCTGATCCATGGTCTCGTTGAAGTGGGACGCGAACTCGTTGAATTGTTCCATACCAAAAAGCGTGGCGATCAGCTCGGCACGCTGCCCCGGTGGTCGTGCTGCGATTCGCGAGAAAGCATCAATCCTATTTTTCTCAACGAAACAGAACCGGAAGGCTTCTGGGTTGGCCCGGACATCAACCTCCAAGCCGTTGGCGTCAGTGGCATTGACCACAGGGGGCGCAAAGCGACCGGCATGGATGTTGACAAGGTATTGCTCAGGCCTCATGCGCTTTGTGGCAGCCTCTTCAACATGTCCAAGCAGTACATACTCAAGTGCCTCGCAGAAACTGCTTTTGCCGCTACCGTTGGGGCCATAGCACAAGACCAGACGCTTTCGAAGGTCGAATGGCTGCTCAGCGCAAAAGCCGCGAAATGGACCGAGCGTAATTTGTCGAAGCCTTCGCCATGGCCACTCGCCTTCGGGTTCGGCCTCTGCCAATTTCGGGGCTTCCGGAGTGGTGGTAGCGAGAGAACGCCGAGATAGTTCCGATAGATGAACGGAACGCTGGTTCCTCTGTCGGGAGGTCCCTGCGATGGAATCGAAATTCGCTAACACGAGATTGGCGAAACGGCGTGCGTCCTCAGATGCTTGCCGCTGCGGGTCGTGCAGCCAGCGGATGAACTTTTTATAGTCCTCCAGAGCCGAGGCCATTTTTCTCCTCCTGAATCATTATCAGGATCCACTAAAATCATTGACATTGCGAACAGGACTTCCACCGCGTGAATTAGATCATGAACAGCCCTGTTTCCAAAGGCATTATTTAACTTCGCTTCTGAGCTTGGCAAACAACTTGTCGATGTATCTGTCCTGATCATCGGTCATGAACAGCACATGCATATTCTCAAGCGCCTCCTGCGAACTATCCCATTTCAGCTGCGGGTACTTGGTCCATGAAAGAATAAAGCTGTTCAGAATAATGGATGGATCGTTTATACGTCTTTCGACATCCTTGATGCGCTTATAGAGCTGCACCTTTTCGCTCCCGGGGCCTTCCTGGCGCATGCCATGGGGGTCTATAAAGGTGATATGTTGTTTGGCCTCCGCCAGCATCCATAGAATGAAATCTGGATAAAAATTGCCGGCTTCAAAGAAGCCGACGCCTTTGCCTCGACTCAGGTTTCGGAGCAGAAACAATTCGATCTTATCATTTGCTAATTTAGCTTGATGGCTTTCACACCAGGTTTTGAGGTCGGTAACGAACTGATATTCGCCTTCATTTAGCGCCACAGGAAGGATGGTGATCTTGCCGCCTTGCCGGACATGAAATAGCGGTTGAAACAAATGATTGGTGAAGTTGCAGGCCTGCAAAGCGCCCGGTCTTTGGAGGAGCTCCTTTTTCTCTTCAATCTCATTTTTAAGTTGCTCAATACCCAGGATGACCTGTTCCTCATTGCCATCGACGATAAGTTGATAAAAATCCTCTTTCGGCAAGTTGTCATCATCCGGCGTCAGTTCCCGCAGCTCCAACCGAGGTTCGATGTATTCACGTTTGCGATAATTATAAAAGCGCTCACAATAGCGTTTCAGCAGTTCCGCAGCCACATGCTGCAATAACCTGACACCTTCAAAATTGGAGGGCGTCATCCGGCTTTCCGGCATATAAAGGGTGTACCAGGTCGAATTGCTTAACAGTTGGTGGATGCCTTCCTTGGAAATATTCAGATTGTGCCAGCTCTTTTCGCGCTTGAACCGCTCCAGTTCGAAAAACAGGGAATCGTAATCCAAAAGCGCCAAGTGCTGCTCCCGGAACGAAACCTCGTCCTTTTCGGTCGCGGGCGCGGCGCCACGTGATTGGATGGCCTGGATGCGTGGATACCAATCCGAAACAACTGTATTTTGGGTCATGTAATCGGGAACTTGTCCCAGGGTGGGAACCGGTGCATCCTTCTTGAAGTCGTATTCCTTGCCGTCGGATGCCTTTCGTTTGGGCCGCAGGATCTTGAGCTTCTTACCAAAATCGTAAGTGACGTTTAAGGGGATGGTGATGATTTTGCGCCGTTCGTTACCGGGCAGTCCTTCCTCTTTCAGGAATTCCCGAAATTTTTCCATGAAGTCGGCTTCGATGCCGAACACATTCAGGGTTTCGAGTTCCTCGATAAAGGTCGGCTTCACCGGCGCATGGCAATGGCCGCTGCGTTTCAGACTCCACTCATAGCCTTTCAAGCGCACGCCACGGCCGAACAATTGGATGATTTGCGTTCCCTCACTGCGGCCGACATGCATCAACCCCATGGTGCTGACCCGCCAGCAGTCCCACCCTTCGACAAATTTCTTGGAGCCGATAAGCAGGTTGACCGGTGATGTGGACTCTTTCACCGATGCGAACATCGCCTCTGAAAAATCACTATCCTCCACATCCACGCGCGTACCGTTTTGAGTGGCGACTTCCTTCAAGTGGTCGCAGAGGGCTTTGGCATCACCCACATTGATCAAACCGAATGGGATTTCGGATGTGCCGACCCGCAGGGCGATCTCGCCGGATTCGCCCTTGATACGTTCCAGCGACAGGTTTCCGCCGCCGGGACTGTTGAAGATACGTTTGAGAATGTCGCCATAAAGGCCGTCCATGGATTCGCCGGCATTCAGGGCCTTGGCCAGATAGACAAAGCTGCCGGCAAAAATATCGTTGCCATCCCGATCCAAAAGCCCGGTATCCCGACCATTGCCGGTCAGGATTTCAATGATTCGGCGCCTTGCCGCCTGCGGGTTGTCCAGGAAATCGGCCACGAACTGAACGATCTGAGCCACATCGGCGGCAACAATCCGCTCATCCTGGCTCATCCTGGCCGAAACCGTGCTGCCGACAAACACCCATAGCGGTTTCTCGATGTTGAAGGCACCCAGTTCCTGGGATCTTTCCTCGTAAATGCGCAGTTGCTGGTAAAATTTCATAAGACAGGCGGTCAGATAGACCGCCTTGGCTTCATCGAAGGATTCGGGCAGGTTCAGGATCTGGTAATCCTTGCCGAAGCCATCTTCATAGAACCAGCGATAGGAGTAATCGAACAGGATCGCCTTGGCATAGCTGTTTTCGAACTCCTTGTTGCCGGAGACGGCTTGTTCAAAGGTCGCCGAATACTCAAAGGTAAAACCTTTGGCGCAAAGATTCCCTCTCCTCGTGAACCAGGCGCCTTCCTCCTTACCGCTCATGCCGCGATGGCCTTCATCCACCAGAAGCAGGTTCTGGTCCCCGAGGCTGCGGGTGGCGATGGTATTGGGGCCTTCCTGGTCGGCCAGTTTGGTAATCTCCAACACATCGACCCGGGCAAGCCCCTGGGCCGCATAGAGCATATCGTTACGATTCTGGATATAGGCATCGGCCCGGATATCACTTTCGTGAAATTCGGCGATATGTTGCTCCGAAAGACGCTCGTTGGGAGTCAGCAAGATGACCCTGGAAAGTTCCTTGTCTTTGCCGTGTCGTTGCGCGTAATGCCGGTACTGGAGCAGATTGACGTGCATGATCAGCGTCTTTCCGCTGCCGGTGGCGTTTTGAAGGCAAATCTTATTCAGATCGTCCACGCTATAAAAAGGCACATCGGCAAAATCCGTCCAGTGGCGGTTGAATCGCTCCACGTAGTCGTTGAGGTCCTTCAAAAGGCCGTTCCGATCACTGAAAAAGCGGTCCAGGTAAACTTCGATGAACATCAGCGTCAGCCATTGATAGTATTTCCATACCACCGGGCGCGAGCGCCTGGCATTGATCGTCAATGTGTGCCGGACGATATTCTCTTCATAAATCAGGAGCTGCCCTTTGCTCAGCGCGCACAGGTCGTCCCAGAACATATTGCTGTTGATCAACGCATGGTAAAAACGGTGTAGATTGTCAGGGCCCAGTCCTTCCATCTTAGCGCCGTTGAGCGAATCGGCCAACAGGTGAAAAGGGCGTACCTTCACGCCACGAAGGGTATTTTCGGCCAGGGGATCGATGCCGAAAAGGCTCACCAGCCATTGATTGAGGACCAGCTTGTCCCGGAAGGCGTGTTGTGGAATAGCTCTGGATCTGCGCCCCATTTATGCCTCCCTCAATTTTTCAATCGATGCCATCCACATATTGAAAAGGGGACAGGCCTCGCGAATTTTTTGAAGCCCGATGGCCCTTGCCACGGCTATCCCGGTAGTGGTCTTTTTAAAACGATCCGATAACGCTATCAGCCTCTTGGACGGCGCGGTGTTGGGCGAATCGTTGATCTCCTCGGGCGTTGGAAAGGGACGAAGAATCTTGTTGATATCCGCCACCGGCACTCGAAGTTGGGCGGCAAGGATCTTTGCTTCGCTAAACAGCAGGGCCTCGAATTCATGCATGGCGACATAAGGAATGAAGCGTCTTGGCGCTTCGCATTCATCAAAGAGGCGGCAGACGTCTTCGGTTGTGGCCCTGTTGATTTTGTCCGCTTTGGCCGCCGCCGTGGACTGCTTTTTGGCCGCCTGAAAGCCCGGCCAATCCTTTTTCATCCCATAGTAATCCACTAAAAGGGTCAGATAGGTATCGGGTCGCTGTTTCAAATGCAGGCCGATATCGTTCTTCACCCTGGCGAATTTGACATCACCGCCTTTTTGACCGGGTTTGGAGATGATGATTGGTGTCATGTAAATCCCTTTGGCGGCCAAATACGGCGCTACAATATCCTGTATGAATATCTTCTCGGTGGACCCTTCAACAAGCGCCACGATTTCCGCATAGCTACTCATAGGAAGGCCCTCCGGCAATCACGTTCTTGCTCCAGAGCTCTCCCACCGAGTAGGTTTCAAGCCATGCTTTGAAGGCCTTCTCCTTGAGCCTTTCGAAGGTGGAGCCGCCTTCCTTGCGGTTGACCACGATCACATCCTCAACCCCGAAATGGTCAATGAGTGCGGGCGATTGGGTGGCGATGATCAATTGGGTCCGCAGGGAGGAGTTGTGGATCAATTCCGCCAGGATGGAGAGGGCCGACGGATGCAGCCCTAGTTCCGGTTCATCGATGATAATGGTTGAAGGCGGGTTCGGTTGCAACAAGGCGGTGGCCAGACAGATGAAACGAATGGAGCCATCCGAAAAATGGTAGGGCTGCATGGGATAATCCGAGCCCTTTTGGCGCCAGGAAAGGTTGGCCTTCTGTTTGTCGCCGAACTCGGTCACGTCCAAAAGGAAATCATCGAAAAAGGGCATGACGAGCCTTACCGTTTCCAGGATCTCCTGATATATTTCTGGATTCTTTTTTCTCAGCCTCAGCAGGTAAGGCGCGATATTGGAAGCATCGAACCGGAGATATTTATTGTCCTGGATAATTTCATAGTGGCGCATGGCGGCCGTGGGGCTGGTGTCGTGGAAGTGATAGATCTGCCAGGAAGAAATGGCCTCATACACGGGCATGCTGTATTGACTGTCCCGCGAATCGCTTTTAGCCTCTTTCACCAGCAAGGATTTTCTATCCAAACTATTACCCAATTCCCACCATTTTGTAGATCCAGGTTCGTAATAGCGAGCCTCACCATTAAGCGCGCAACCCTCCAAGGGTCCGGGCGTGATATTGAAGCGATAGCCGCGAACGCCGAAGCGCATTTCAAATTCCATCCGGGAAGTCGTTTTGCGCCCGTGAAAAAGGAAATCACTAATGCCGCCACCGGCCTGAATGTATTCATCAAGATTGCCGTCGATCAAGTTTCGCAGCATTCGAAAATATTCGATTAAATTGCTTTTGCCGGCACCATTGGCGCCAATTAGAACATTCAAGCTTTTAAGTTCGAAGTCTGTAAGGCGCTTGATGGACTTAAACCCTTTAATGGTCAATCGATCTAAAGAATTTGCCATTCTCATATCCCCTCTACGTTCCACATTTGTTTGTGGAACTCCTCTTCGATGAGGCGGACTTTCCAGGTGTCGCCTTCCTGCTGGAGGTTCGGCAGGTTGTTGCTGCCGTTGACATAGATGGTATCAAACTCGAAATCACGGGTGCTGATGCGGTTCTTCTGGAACCACTCGTCCAGCATCAGGTTGTCTTTTTCCAAATCACCGGTCAGCTTGCGCCAGATGATCAACACCTTTTCACGACGGCCGTTGTTGGGGTTGGCGCTATCCTTGGGCACCCAGCCCTCTACTTTGCGGAACCACCAGGGGCCTTCGGGGTCTTGTTTGATTTTGCCCTTGACCACCAGCTTCGTGTCCTGATCCCGGGGCAGTTCCGGGTCTTTATGGCGCGTGAACTCGGCGTTAAAAGTCAGGGGGACGGCAATGTGATTCACTCGCAAGCCGATCAAATAATTGAAGGACTCGATTAAATCGACATTGGTGGATACCTGCTCATCGCTTCCCGGCTTTTTGACGTTGAGGGTGTATGAGGTCGGATCTTGGAAGGCGTCGATGTTTAGCAGGGATTGGCTGCCACTGGTTTCCACGTCGAGCAAATAGCGGAGCATGTAGTCTTCCTTAAGCGCCGGATTTTTTTCCAATGCATTCTTGCAGACGGCGTTTTCATCCAAATGCAGGTTGTTTAATGAATCTTCATAAGATTCAAGACGAATATATTTAAAGCAATGGGACAATCCATCTTGAGTGGCCGGTTTGCCTTCCTTCCATCGGCTTGAATAGATTGCTTTCATCATGCGTGGTTTCAGCAGGGTATCGAAGTAATTGTTCACTTCAACAAGGATGTACTTGCGACCGATGCGATCAGCTCGGCTGATGTCCACGACAGCATGACCCGTGCTGCCCGAACCCCCGAAACAATCAATTACTGTTAGCGATTCTTTTCCCGCATGGAGAATGAACCTGGACACAAAACTTGAGTGTTTAGGGGCAAGGAACAATCCAGACTCGCCGAACATGGCTGAGGTCTGCTTTTCACCATCCGAATAGTCTTGGAAAACGCTCTTACCGATGTTCGTTTCCACCTCATGAAGCATGCGCTTCAACTGTGGCACTTTTTTCTCATCTGGTCCCCAGGCGATTCGTCCGTCACGATCCAAAGATAAAAAGCTTCGTCTGTCAGGTGAATCCTCATCATCCGCGTACGCAAATTTCCAACCGCTCTTGGGATGGGGTGTTTCTTTGCCAGTTACAGGATGGGGTGGTTTATAGAAACGCCAATTGGGATGATTTGGATCACGAGTGCTGGCTGCTTGTTTGCTTGCGGGCATAGATGAATCCGCTTCGCGCCATATCCATATAAAAGCACCTTTAATTTTAGCATCGGACTCTTGTATAAGCTTTCCGGTTGAGTCACGATATTCTGCATGGCAGTAGTTATAAAGCCCTTTCCAAGGGTCATTACCTTTTTCGTTATCCCAATCAAGCCCTGCGGCTTCAACTGAATCCCGATAATCGATTTTGTGCTGCGCAAAGAGATCTTTGATCTTATTTTCGATTTCATCAATAGGCGGATAATGAGGATTAAGCTGTGCAACTACCGCCATCACTTCCTCGTAACCAGGTTTAGGCTCTCGGAACATCTCCGCTTGTTTTTCAGCAATCGAACGATCCCTGGCATAGACTTGGACATATTCATGATTGGTTGAGTAGTTCGGCAATTGACTGTTGGTCGTATTCATTGCCCAGATCAGCTCCTCAATCCGGTTGTCCGGGCTAAACACATTATCCATCACATGTTCCAGAATGATTCGTTCCGTCTTGTCGATGCTGACAAATATGGCGCCGTCCTTTCTAAGGCAATGCCTCAGCGCCTGGAGCCGCTCGTGCATCATCGTACCCCAAGAGGAGTGCTTGTAATTGTTCTTGTAAGGAATGGCGCTGCTGGAGGTGTTATAGGGCGGATCGATATAGACACATTTTACCTGCTCCCGATACCGCTCATACAAAAGATTCAAAGCCTGATAATTGTCAGAATGGATCAGCAATCCATCACATTGATCATCAAAATTGTCAATTGAAGATAGTAAACGTTCCTTAAAGTCCTCACTGAAAAACTGGGTATCGAGCAGCAATTTATTGTTGCTATTCAGGTATTCTATATCAAGTGAAGCTTTATCAGCTGCAAATAGTCTGCCCCATTCCCCTGTCTGATTCGTATTAGAAGCAATTTCGGGATATAGGATTTCGGGAACCCGATCGAGCGTAATGCAATAGTTGGTTTGAAAGATAAACTTTTTCTTCAGCCAGAGCTTCTTCTGGAAATTCTCAAGCTGAGTCAGAAAATCAATCAGCTTACTCGCGATCTTTCGCAGCACCTTGAGCTTGGCCAAATAGGTCTCAACGGCCGGTGCTTCTGCGTTTTCGATGTCATCGAGGCGCATGACCTCGTTCTTGATGTAGAAGTCCAGCTCCCGGCGCAGGAAGCCGCCCAAGTCTTTATGGATGAAATAGTCCATGGTGTTGCGCGCCGTGTACTGGTTGATGTACTTGGCGAGCAGCGGCCGATTCTTGTCTTTTTCGGTTGGGGCGGGAATTTTCAGCAGATGAAGATACTCCGTGACGCTTTTGTTGGATTTGGCATTTTCCGCGAGCGCGTCCAAAATTATTTTGACGGCCTCCGCATTGCGCTTGTCGCGCCAGGTGCCTTCCTGTCCCGTTTTTTCCGCATCGGGTCGGTATTCGAAATTAACGGTCAGCTCGCCGGCCTCATTTATTTCCACCGGCTTTTCGGAATGGATGATAAAAAAGCGTTTCTGGGCTTCGGCGGCTTTGATATTGCCGTGTTCACCCTCGGCGGCTTCCACGATGCGAAAATGGACCCTGAGTGGTTGGTCATCCTTTTCCATCAAGACATCGATGGGATTGGCCTCCCGATGGGCGACCACCTCCTTGGTCTGGCGCAGATCGAAGGTGAAATTGGAGAAATATTCAGTGGTTTTGATGTAGTACTGATCCGCGTTGGCCCAGTGAAGTTTGACCTCCTCGCCGCTGTATGGAATGGCGAAGGGGGTAGCCCGACCCGAGGTTTCCCTGGCAAAATAGCGCCGTGAGATAAAGTCGCCATTGTCATAATAGCGTTCGAAAAAGCGGTACAGGTGATCATAGACATCCGCCTCGGCCACGGAGATATCTTTGACGGCTTCGTATTTGGCCTTGGCCTCTTTCACCATCGGGGTGTTTTCGGGATCGGGTGCGCCGTAGCCTTTGGCGGTTTCGATGGCCTTTTCAAAGGCGGCCTTTGCTTCCGCGCACCGTGTTTCGTCCATCCGGCCGAACGCATCTTCGACGATTTTCAGCAGATCCTGCTCGATGAATTCCTGAACCTGCTGCGCCTTGGCGTGCATGATCCGGTAGAAACCGAAATCGAGATCCGGCTGGTCGAGTTGAAACAGTTCTTTGAGCTTGTTCAATAAGCGGGTGCGAAGTTGAAGTGCGGTGGGCATTCTGTATTGTCTCCTGAGTCTTAAACCACTCGCCAGCGAATGGTGAAAAGCGGTGTAAGGGTCGTTTTCTGCTGCATGCGTTTTTCCAGCGATGCCACCAGGCGATCCCGTTTTTCGGCAATCTCATCCTCGATATCAAAAATCCTGGCCCGCAAGCTACGCTTGTTGCGCTCAAGGGTGGCGACCTGCCCCTGCAGTTGGAGTTGCTCTGCCATGGTCGGGGCCTGGCGGCTGCGGCGCTGTAGATCGCGGATCTGGCGTTTCAGATCATCCAACTCTTTTTGCGCCGCCATTTCCATGTCCTCGGCCCATTTGTCGAGCTGATCCCGGGCTTCGTTGAAGTGTCGATTGTTTTCCTCCAGATTTCGGGCAATGGTGGCCTGGGCATGCCGGGTGCAATCCGCCGTCAAATGCTTTTCGATATTTTCGGGAATGGATTCGATGATTTTGGCCTGGCCCTCGCAGCTGAATAGTTTTTCACATGTTTCCTGATCCAGATCCTGCCCCTGATCATCGGTGGCCGAGAAGAGCAGATAGTCCTCACTGCCGAAGGAGTTGATCTGCAAATGCTGAAACCTCAGCCAGCCGGAACAGCCCTTTAAGCGATCCACCACGGAAATACGCGTGGCGTGATGGCCGATATCGAAGATCACTTCGGCCAGAGGGCAGTCACATCCCGAGGCGACGGAAATCACATGCTCGCCAAGGGGGTGATTGAGCCGGTACAGGAACTCGCTGGGGATATTTTCCCCTGCCTTGGATATCAGATGATAGTGCCCCTCGGAGATGCCCTGAATTGGGCTTTGGACTAATTGGAATGAAAATATTTCATCCGCGAACTGCGCATTATCGGCCAAAATATGTTTGGTGAGCAACCAGAACATACGCCCGATGCGATCCAAGCGTTCATGCGTTCCGGCAAGATTCACCCTCAAGCGTTCATGAACGTCCTCATCGAAATGTTCCATGAGGAGTTTACGGGTATCGCGCATCCTGGTTTGAATTTGATCGTCGAGATCCTTGCGAAGACGCTCAAAGGCGGCCTGGATTTCCGCTTCGGTGCGGCAGGCTTGATAGATTTCAAGCACTCGTCGCTCGAAATCCATGCCGGATTCGATGGATCCCAGCACATCGTCACTGGCGCCGAAAACACCAGTAAAAAGGTTGAATTTCTGTTCGAGCAGTTCGTAGACGCGAAGATCGGCCTGATTGCGCTCATTCAAAAAATTGATGACGACGACATCATGCTTTTGGCCATAACGATGGCAACGACCGATGCGCTGCTCGATGCGCTGGGGGTTCCACGGCAAATCGAAATTCACCACCAGGGAGCAGAATTGAAGGTTGAGACCTTCGGCTCCGGCTTCCGTGGCGATCAGGATATTGGCTTTGGCCATGAATTGGTCAATGATGGCGGCGCGCAGATCTATTTGCCTGGAGCCGGTGGCTCGGCCGGTGCCCTTGTTGGCGGAAAACCACTCAGCATATATTTGTCCGGAAGCATCATCCTTATTGGTGCCATTGAAAGTCAATACCTGGCCGGCGAATCCGTTGCCTTCCAGAAACGCTTTCAGCCAATATTGGGTCCGCCGCGACTCTGTAAAAATTACTGCTTTCTTGAGCGCGCCGGTCTCCTCCATTTTGCGAAAGCCGATCTCCAGCGCTGTCAAAAGCGCTTTGGATTTGGTGTCGACGCCGATGCTTCTTGACCAGCGGATATAATCGCCTAATTCAGCGATTTCGCTATCCAGTTTTTTCAAATTCAGCGGTTCGGCCTTGATTTCGGTCTGAGCAGATACCTCCTCCGCATCGGCGTCCTGTTCGATGAGCCCGTCTTCCTCGTCTTCTAAGATTTCATCCAATACATCGTCATCGATTTCTTCATCCGAAAGGAGAAGGTCAATTGCATTGCGATTCTTTTCCGCTTCATCCTTGATCTTCAAAAGCCGCTTTCGCAAGATTTCAAGCGTGCCGGCGACAGCATAGGGAGAGGATGCGAGAACCTTTCGCACCAGGAGCACAAGAAGATGTTTCTGCCCGGAGGGCAGGGCATAGGTTTGCTCCCGCTTCAAATAGGACGAAACCGCTTCATATATTTGTTGTTCCTGCTCGGTGGGTTTAAAGGGCCGCGTAATAAGCTTACGTTCCGTATAACGTACAAATTCTACCACCTGGCTGCGCAGGGTCCGCCAGCAAAAGCTTTTCAGCCGATCCCGTAAGCCGGAAATATCTCCACCGTAATTGATATACTGAGACCTAAAGGAAGGCAGTTCACCAAATAGACGCTCATCGATCAAAACCGATAGCCCATAAAGCTCAAGCAGAGAGTTTTGCAGCGGAGTGGCTGTTAGAAGCAGCTTTTTGCGATCTTCGGTTGCCCATCGAATGCGCTGCCCGATGCGGTTGCTTTGCCGATAGACATTGCGCAGTTTATGGGCCTCATCAACCACCACGATATCCCATGCGATCTCTTTGATCGTTTCAGCCTTGGAATTGGCATAATGCATCGAGCAGATCACAATTTTATTATTACGGAAAGGATAGGGGTTACCATTTTTAATTTGTTCATTGAAGGTCTTTGCATCCAGGATAAGTGAGGGCAGGTTGAACTTCTCTGAGAGTTCTATGGCCCATTGTTTCCTGAGTGATGCGGGAACAACCACAAGGAGGTTCCGACGACGTTCTGCCCAGTATTGGCATAGGACAAGGCCGGCTTCGATGGTTTTGCCCAAACCGACCTCATCGGCAAGGAGGGCTCCCTTTGAAATGGGAGAGCGAAGCGCAAAAAGAGCCGCTTCGATTTGATGAGGGTTAAGGTCGACACATGCATCAAACAAAGCCCGGCCAAGCCGATCGACTCCGCTGCCCCCCACACGACTCAGCTCATATGCGAAATACTTGGCATGGTAATCTGATATCATTTGCCGGGGCCCTTTTTTTGATGCTCCGTAGCCCCTCCCGCCTCAACCCATTCATCGACCTGCTTCTTCTTGAATTTCCAGAGACGCCCCATACGGTGTGCCGGCATTTCGTGTTTATCAATCCATTTATACACGGTGTCATTACTGACACCGAGGTGCTTACAAATTTCTGATATCGAAAGCCAGCGGTCTTCCATATCGGCCATTCTTCAGGCTCCTTGCGTTTAGTCGATTTTCGGAGTTTTACGATTAAGCAGGTTTTCAAACAATAAAGGAAAGGGTTAATCGATGTCAAACGATCTTTACCGATTTGAGCCGATTGTTTTTAATTCCGATTCAGATACAGTTGCGATTTGTGGTTTATCATCAAGGGGTGCCAGATACATATAGATATGTCGATTTTTTGAATTTTTCGTATTTATCAGGATATGACGCTCCTTATAGCGCAATATGAGGTGGGATTTGCCGATGAGGTTGAGCACACGATTGAATCCAGCATCATCATTCAAGTGTTGGTTGACGGAATCACAGAGATGGCTCTGTCATATCTGTAGGTGCCCGAAAGGTCAAAGAAATTCGAAATGCTAAGTTCTATCAAGCAAGTGGATAAAATGGTTGCCGAGGGGAACCAACAAAAGGAGGTAAATCATGAGACTTTCAGAGGCATCAAAACTTTGGCTCGCGTACCACCGGGCGCATTCCAAGGGAAACTCGATACGCGCCTATGAGGCTTTGCTGGGACTACTCGATGAAGAGTTCGGCGATGTGAACTTGGAGGATGTGACCGCCGATAAGGTTTTACCATTTATCAATCGCATCACCGAAGGTAAGAAACCGACGACCAAACGGACACGCTTTTCCCATTTGCTGGCATTCTTCAACTTCATCAAAAACAACATAGATTTTGATTTTCGCAACCCTTGCGACACGCCGATGCTGAAAAAGCTTTTCAGGGCCAAACCATCTCACAACTGGATACCTCTCGAAAAAGAGACCGTAGACGAAATCATCTTCAGGACCGCAAAACCCAGAAACCGTCTGATGCTCGAACTGATGGCCAGGGGCGGCATGCGCATCAGCGAGGTGTTAAAGCTTACCCCTGTCGATATCAATGACCGGCGCTTAACCTTGAAGGAACCCAAGAGCGGAAAAGAGCAGGAATTTATCTTCATACCGCAGCGGCTTGCCGAACGGTTTAAGGACTACATCAAAGCAAAAGGCGTCCGACCTCATGAGCGTGTATTTCCAATTGGCTATGAAGCTGCCCGGGAAATGGTAGCCAATGCCGGCAATGTCGTGGGCATCCATTTACGGCCCCATGACTTGAGACGACATGCGGCAACATACGCCAGCCGATCCGGTGTGCCCATTGAGATCATTTCCAAAGTCATTTTACGGCATGCCAACTTGTCGACGACGGAGCGGTACCTTGGGAAAATCAGCGATACGGAGGCGATGCGATGGATCGATAATCTTTACGCCTAAACATTATTATGCTGTTTGGCAAAATACGGTTTGGCACAATAAATCATTAAACCGAATGGTATGCATTCTTCTTGAAGGCACCCTTCATCGCCCCCCCCTCAGTCTAAACCTCAAAATCACCTGTGATACCTGTAGAATTTCGGTAGCTATTTTTTGCTTTTTCAAAACCTTAGATATGTCTTTAATATCATGCCGATTTACGGCCTCGTTGATAGCCATAGCGATCACCCCATGTGCAATCACTCTTTTCAATGCGTCTTGCTGCAATTCTGGGTTATATCCAAGTGTGGAAACCTACATGTCTCTATTATCAATGGTAAAGCAGACATAAAAGCTTGGCTTAATGCCAACCTTTTAAGGTGGATTCGCTTCGTGATCATAGACGGCGGCCAATCTGAAATTGATGCGGCATTACTTTTGGCAGATGCTGGAGCATTCTGATCCTTGCAAAAGTTAAAAAATGACATTAGAGATGGTCATGGCTGTAAAACAAGTCGCACCCAGAAAATATGTGCTGGACGTTTCAATCGGGCGTGGTGTTCGATATCGTCCGGTTTTTGAAGGTACGGTTGAGGAAGCTGAGATCGCTTATGTCGCATTAAAAAAAAAGCTATTGGCAGAACATGACCGCGAAATTAGATTCCGAGATAAGGTAACGGTCGGAGACTTGGTTCACGACTACCTTGAATGGGTAGAGATGCACCAAGCCAAAACAACATATATAGGCAAAAAGCGGCTCTTGTTCGGCCCTCTGCTTGCGTTTTTCCGCAATTTTCATTTCGATTTCATCTCTGCAAAAATAATAGAGACTTACAAAAAACATCGCTTGGCTGCCATAGGCAAAAAGCATCGCCAGATAAATCTGGAATTGCTTGCCCTATCAAGTTTGTGGTCGTGGGCATATGATGCAGGACACTGCGCCGACCCGCCGATCCGGATGAGAAAACTGCCGTATAAAGCTGGCGTGCCGGAGGTGCTGTCTAAAGAACAATGTCTGGCTATTTTTCGCAATGCGGGGCCATATCGCCGGGCGCTGTTGTTGTGCCTATATCAAGCCGGATTAAGGGCCAATGAGGTACGTGGGCTTAAAACCGGTGCTGTTGATCTAAATACAGGCTACCTGCGCATCCACGGAAAAGGGGATAAAGTGCGCCTCGTGCCAATGACACAAACGCTGATCGAGGCGATGCGGCAGCATTTTAAGGGGATGGCCGCGCGCAAGAAAAAATCATCTCTGGTTTGGGATAATAGTTTGGTTTTCCCAAGTCTGCGGACCGGACAACGATTGACCGATATACGGCGGCCGCTGCAAACAGCTATCGAGAAGGCGGGGATCAGGCAACGAGTAACGCCTCATATGCTGCGCCATTCGTTTGCGACACACCTCTTAGATGCCAAGGCCGATCTGCGCGTGGTCCAGGAGCTGCTGGGCCACGAAAAAATATCGACAACACAGATCTATACTCACGTAGCGCTCGATCGCAAACGGTTGGCCATCGACGAATTAGACTGACAACGTTGTCAGTTTTATCAGTTTATTTTATAATAATTAAGGCTTGTTATAGTATAGCCAATTAACTGGCAGTCATGAGGTCAGGGGTTCGATCCCCCTCAGCTCCACCAAATTTTAAATAACCGGGGACTGTATGATCAAACAGTTCCCGTTTGTTTTTTGGTGGTTGAGAAACCCGATTCATGGCCAAACGCGCCGCACGATAGGCATGGCAGGAACAAAACCGTTACCCCATGTGGCTATATATAAAGGTGAGGATACCGGTCAGCACGAAAAGGCTCTCGACCATGAACTGCAGCTGCAAACCGGATAAAAGGTGTTCACGCTCATAGGCCGCTATGATCGCCCACAAAAGCGCCGGGCAAAAAACCAAAAAAAATGCCAAACTGGAAAAACATCCGACCCAACCACCGACCAGCAACTGGGCCGTGATCACGGCCAGAATGGTTTTGACCAATTTCAAAGAGCGGTCGGCGCCGATAAGCGTGGGAATCGTCTCTTTGCCGACGATGCGATCGCCCTGCATATCCAGAATATCGAAAAACGCCGTACGTCCGAAAACGATCCCGGAAGCCCATGCCACGGC
>Ga0209164_1002684_pt1 | contig 18209 bp, 13 predicted proteins | sample MTBNYHSulfiMetaG_FD_187458 | JGI IMG/M metagenome (GOLD analysis project Ga0209164, IMG submission 187458) | Enrichment culture microbial communities from rom New York Harbor, USA that are MTBE-degrading - MTBE-NYH (New York Harbor Sulfidogenic)... | ecosystem: Environmental > Aquatic > Marine >...
GATCACTGTATTGATTCCCGTGATCATCCGTTACCAGGGCCCGGGCAAGATACAGACCGTCAGCATGATAGGTATGGGACATATCATCGGCATTATCAGCCGTGTAATCGATGGTCCCGTCGCCGTCTTCCCATTGTCGTCTTTATCGTGTTGCCGGGTGTCAAAGATAATCGTGGCGCTTGCATAAAGACAAACAGGAAAATGAAAGGCCAAAAACACGGAAACAAGAAAGATAAGCGAGGTGGCTTTTTTCATAGGCGTCTCCCGGAAGGGCTTATTAACGGTTATGGGACTGTTTCCAAACAGCAACAGCTTGTTGATTGCCAGAGACAGATCCCTCGTCGATCATGGGAGTGAGACGAGACTCTTGATAATCGACGCAAGACGCCTGGCATTGAAAGCTCCACGCCCGGAGCATTCCCGGTTGCTTGAGACGGGGTTGTTCCATTCTGAGAAAAGGCTATGGAAAGCGTTGACTATCCCCGAAAAGCACTCGGTCTATCGGCAAAAAGCGTACCGTAGATGAATATGCCCGGCCCTGAAATGATGGGAAGCTGAAATGAGGTTAAAAAACAAAGGGATACCTTCTGGCACCGGCAAGAAGGTGCGAGGGGCGCTGGAAGGCCTGGTGTCGATTCCATCGAAAAAACGCGCGCCAATGAACAGTTTCATGTGCAGCGTTGCACAATAAACTGTTCACACGGGACCGCACATGACCACCAGTGGCCTATCCGGTGATTTACAACTCGGGTTGAAATCAAACTCCGGTGAGTCGCCCGGCAAAGCCGCGGGGAAAGCGGGACGTCTATGATTTTATGCATTTCCGAAACCAAATGAGAAGGGCAAATGTTTGACGGGGCAATTTACGATGCCGTGTTCCGGTCCTTTTCAGAGGGCTGGACCGCGTCAATTCCCTGAAACTGGCCGCTGGAGGCATATAGAGTTTAAGGACCAGCCGGGATCTCAACCCCGGCATCAGAATGACGTCGGTCAACTATCGCAGGCCTTATCGTGAGGTCCAAGAAGGACAAATTTGATGGTCTCGTTCCCGGTTTCTCTGCAATCAGAACAAGCCACCACAACGTCGTCGCCTTTTTTTCGGCACGCGTCACAATACAGGTATATGATGATGAAATTGCGTTTCACAGGACAGGAATAAAAACCTTGCCAATTTCCCTTCAACGGCCCGCCTACCGAGACGGGATTCTCAATAATCATATCGACTTTTTTCTGGACCAATTTTTTGATCGAGGCGTGCTTTCGAACAGCTCTCAAAAACGCCGCTTCAAATCGGGCCTCCATCAGTCCCCAAAGACCTCATCATAGGAATGCCATTGCGCGGTTCCGTTGCGGAGTTTGGCCTGAGCCTCTTCCATGGCCTGTTCAAAAACCGGGTGAGCCAGAATGGTTTGCATCTGTTCGCCCTCGCTGCGCCTTTTGAGAGCCAAAAGATATTGTGTGACCATTTCCGCCACCGACGTCCTGTTTTCAGCGGCAAATAGTCTGGCAAATTCGGCAAGATCCGGGTCGAGGCTCACATTAATACGAGTCTTGGCCATAAAATCCCTCCCTTCTCTCTTCACTTTGTTCCTAAAGTGCCTGATTGCGTTGTCATGGTCCCACACGGACTCAGAATCAGGGGGACGGCCGATCCGCTTGTCACTGCGTGATCCCGTGTTTCTTCAGAATGTTTTCCACCGTACCATCCTGAATGATCATCTGAAGGCCGGCGTTGAAGTCCCCGCACAGGGGTTCGTTGTGGTGTTTACGCTTCCCGAATATCAGGTGGAGGCTGCGCGTCTCAAGGGGGGGTTCCATAAATTCCAGCACCTCCTTCCCCTCAGGAACGGACGCGCTGATGGCGGCCTGCGCAGCGGCCCTGTCGGTGATGAATAGACCGATACGTTTTTCGATCAGCTTCCTCAAATTCAGGACCTCGTTTCTGGCCACCTCCTTTTTCAAATAGTCTGCCTCGTTAAATTCACGCGGGTATGTAAAGCCCAGACATACGCCGATCTTGAAGGGAGCCAGATCCCGCAACGTTTTATAGGGTATCTCTGTATCCTTTCTCTTGTAAAAGCCGACCGCACTATCGGCAAAGGGATCGGAATAATAGAACCTTTCAGCCCGATCATCGGAATAGTAGGCCGGGTAACCGGCATGATCTTCGCCTGCCTCAACCTGCTGCATGACCCGCTTCGGGGGCATGAACGCATACTGTACTTCATAGCCGACCCGCCTGAACGCCTCGGCTATGATCTCAGAGACAAACCCGTACGCATCGAGGTTCCTCCCTACATAGGGCTCCCAATCGGTGGTGGCCAGAGAAACGGTTTTCTGGGCTGACACGGCATTGCCACCCATAAATGAAAACAGAAGAAGGGGCAGAAAGACCCACGGTTTCAACATGTACAGCTCCTAAAAATCAACACAGGCGGTTTCCGGCGCTCTCACATCCCCGGAAGCGACGCCCCGTGTCACACCCCCATCTGGCGTCGAATCCGATGAACGTCTTCAGGGGTTGGGCGAAAAGGATAGTTGCGAATATCCGGCCCCGGCCTTGAATTGGCAAAGGGGCGGTTGCAGGCCACCTCGCCGTTAATTCCCTCGCACCCGCTGGTTCGAAACGGCTCTCCGGAATCGATGATCTCGTCCAGCGCCTTTCGGCCTACGCCATAGTCCAGTATCCTGCCTTCGGGGGTGTATGAGAACCGCCCTGCCGGAGCGATCTGATGATCGATGAGATGTCTGGCGAGTTGAATGCGGCGATACTGGTCAATGGGAGGAGGCACTACCCGGGCCATGGCCGAGTCCGGCTCCGGAAAGAAAGAAAAGAGGTGGGTGCGGCCCCCCATGTCCCGCGCCCTCTGCATGGCCCCGGCCATCTCCTGCTCGGTCTCGCCCATCCCCACCATAAAGTGAGCCCCCGAATTCCACTCACCGAATACATCGACGGCGTCGGCCAGGCACTGCCAGTAGCGGTCCCATTGATGGGGCCCGTTCACCCCCTTCCCCCTGTATCGGGCGAACAGCTCGGGCGTGGCCAGATCAATGGCCACGCCGATCATGTCTGCATCCGCATGCCTGAAATCCAACAGATCCTGCCGATTGAGGACCGTGGGGGAAATGAGGAGAGAAACCGGGATATCCACGGCCGAGCGCAGTCGACGGCACACCGCGATGGTGTCGGCCACGGCACGCCTGCGGGTGATCATGGAGATGCAGATCCGTCTGACCTTCTCCCTTCTCTCCACGATCCGACGGATAATCTCTTCCAGCGGGTATGTGGGCCAGGCGACCCGGATGAAGCTCTTTGCGCCGTACTCGCCCGGTCGCCTGCTCGAAAGTCCGCAATAGGCGCACCTTGCAAGACATCCTTCCGGATAGGTCAAGAGCAGGTTGATGCAATAGAGCTTTGCATTTCGATAAAAGAGCCCCCGCTTGAAACCCAGGGTCATGGCTGCGGCCAGGCTCATTCGAAGATCGCCGGGGCTTTCCATGACCCTTTCTTCTCCCTCTGTCACGTTCCTCCTCCTTCACCAGCATGTATTGGAAAAATCAGCCCCCACGGAACAGCAGGTGCGCTGATACCGGATCTCCAGGCCCAGTTCTCTGGCCCTTTCCATGACCGCATCGGATGGGAGGGCCATCCGGTTGACGCCCCCCTCCAGGGCCAGCCGTTCGATCTCTTCGTCCCCCCGCCGCCTGGCGCATCCGAGGCTCATGCGGACCCGAGGCATATGGCGTCTTGCCTCAACAATGATCTCGGCCACCTCCATCGCATCGGGCGTGCGGACCCCTTCAAACGGCGTCCCCCGAATGGCCATCAGCGAAACGATCACCAGTTGCTCGATGGGGAAACCGGCGATCATCTCGATGGCCTTGAGTTCGCTCTTCATCCGGCCCTGATACAGACCGCAGACGACATGGGGAACCACGGGCAGATCCGCCCTGTTCAACGCCTCGAGGCTTGAGAGGATATGCGATATCCCGAAATCCACGTGGCAGACCGTCCGGTAAGTCTCATCATCCCCGACCACGTCCAGGAGGGCCTGATCCACCCCCGCATTTTTCAAGACCATGGCCGTGTCCAGGTCCAGCAGCCCGCAATGGACGGAGATGTAAAGGCCGGTCTGTTGCTTCACCGTCCGGATAGCCGAAGCAAACGCTCTCCAGGGAAGCCTGCCGACGGGGTCGCAACCGCCGCTGATCAGGACGCCCAGACAGCCCCTGTCCGCAAACCGTCTGCACATGTCGATCAACGCATCCGGAGACATGACAGCGGGCATGGGCTGAAGAATCCTGGCCTGGCAGTGATCACACATGAGCGCACAATAGGGCCCCGTAATGGAAATCCCCGGATAGGCCCCCTTGAGCCCGTTATAGGAGATCATCCCCGGCAGATAAAAGGTGATCTGTTTGCCGAAGTGCTTCCAGGAAAGCCCCCGGGACTTCCGAAGTCTCTGTTCAAGCGCTGTCATCAAGGTTTCCCAAGCCCTCCCTTTTCCGTGTCGAACCTGTCCGGGATCTCCTGAAAATACTCCCGGAAAGCGGTCCAGCAGTACGGGAGGATCTCGGATAATCGATCCCAGTGTCTTTCGAGCAGCCTGCGCCGGCGGTCCCCGTATCTCAGGGTGTCCCCCAGATCCTCCCTCAGTTCCCCCTCATATCCCTGAAGCGCCGAGAGATCTCCCTTTTCGGCGGCCTCCACAGCCCATTTCCCGGCCAGGCGGCCGGCCAGGATGGCGTTGCTGATGCCGGCCCCGGTGATCGGGTGCGCATGTCCCGCCGCGTCTCCTGCAAGCATCATATTCCCCCGGACAAGGCGGTCAAGAGGCGCGGCCGGAATCCATCCGAACATGCCTTTCCGGGGCGCGGCCTTGACACTCCCTTCATGGACCAACCGCCCGACAAACCGGTCGAGGGTGGTCCTGAGAACGCCGGAACAGGAATTACCGCCGGCCAGGGCAAGCCCCACATTGGCCTCATCCCCCCGGGGAAAGACCCATGCGTAGGCCCCGTAAATCTCCGGATGGAAATATATATCTGTATGGTCCATGGAAGCGGCCAATGGCACGCGGACCTGAATTCCCGGAATCAGACGGCGGACGCGAAGGCCCATCCACCTTCCTACGGTGGAGTGCGGCCCATCCGCGCCGATAATGACCGCAGGCCTGGTTCTGACCCTGCCGCCGCCGGCCTGCTTCAGGATAATCTCCCCGTTTTCCCTTCCAACAGCCCTCAGCCCGGATCGAATCTCCGCCCCCTGGCTCTGTGCATACTCGGCCAGACGCTGGTCAAAGAGGTCGCGTCGAATGACGAGACCGGGGGCTTCTGTTTCCTTGATGCGGCCATCCGGAAGCAGGGTCCTCATTGACTTTACCGGCTGGGCTATGAAGGCCCGATCCTTAAAGGGAAGCTCCCCTAAGAGCGCCCTTGGAATATATTCGGCGCACCGGACAGGGACCCCGATGACTTCCCGGCGCTCCGCTACCAGGACCCTGGCCCCTGAACGTACGGCCGTCAGGGCTGCCGAGCTCCCTGCCGGTCCGGCCCCCACCACCAGTATGTCATAGTCTCTGTGCTGCATGAAGTGAGCTGAAGTCAATAAAGTTAATAAGGCGCAAGGCGTAAGGACCCAAGCTGTCGAGTGTTTTCCCTTCAGCTTATCAGCCATCAGCTATGAGCTATCAGCTATGAGCTATGAGCCAGCCATCAGCATCAAATCTCAAATTTCCCACTTCGGCCTGCACATTCAGCACCATATTGAGAAGGTCCAGGTTCACATGGGTCTGGCTCGCGAAGTTGCCCGCATAGGCCTCTTTGGCCTGGTCCAGGTCGTAGCAGGTGGTATTGTCGATATCCAGAAGAATCCCGGGGAGACCTGCCCTCTCGAAGTCGTCCACGTGCTTGGTAAAAAAGGGCTGACAGCAGCAACCGATAAAGGCCGATACGCCCCTTGCCTTCATGCGTTCCAGTTCATGGACGAGATCCTCGAAACTCACGATACAGATCCGTTTCATCTGCTTCATCTTTCCGAGGGTCCACGCGGCTCCAATGGAGCAGCCCCCGCATGCCTTGCAGCCTTTCTTGTGTCTCAGACTGCAATCCAGATCCTTGGAGCAGTAGGGCAGCAGAAGCACCGAGGGGTTTCGTTTCAATACGCCCTCGAAGGAATCGTTGGTCACGGAAATCAGATTGCAGTATTCAAGAGGAATGCCGTACCCGGCGATAGAGATCTTCTGGAGCACCTGGTCCACGGGCTTCAGGAAATCCTCGCAGGACATGCCCGGCACCCGGATGCGGTCTTCTTCGAAAAACCGGCGGATGATGCCGTGAAGTTCCTCTCTCTCCAGGCGAGCCCCCCGCAATCGGGCCTCCATATCATAGAGTGCCCGCGTGGGGAATGAGAGGAAATCTCCGGTCACAAAAATGTCTTTGACACGCCTTCGCCCAAGATCCGCCACAAAGGTAAACCGCACAAGACCGTCATCGTTTTTGTATGCCGACTGGACCACCTCGCGGCGGGCCCCCGGCGTTCGTACCATGTCAATCCACTGTTCCGACTGGAACCATGCCCTTTTTTCGTTGAAAAGCCTTTCCTCTTCTCCTGTCAGTCCCCCGGGTTCCAGTCTGATCCCCAGATGCTCCATAAAGCCCGACTGAATGGCGTCCTTGACCTCCTCCAGTTCCGGGACATAACCCAGTTCCCACTTGAGACACGTCACACGCTCCTTTACTGAATCGATTTCCTTGGCCTTCAGCTTTTCCACGGGGATCCGCAGGCTCTTGAGCATGGCGTCCACATCAAAATCCGTGAGCATGGTCCCCTGAAACAGAAAGGCATCATCCGATTCGGTCCCGCCCGTACCGGAAATCTTTCTGCCATTCACCTCGATATCATTGCGGGGCCTGAAAGAAGATTCAACGCCCAGAAGCCTCAGTGCAGTCACCACAGGTTCGCAGAGGTGCCTGAACAGCCGGTGGTTAGGGATTTTTACATCAAAAAACGCCTTATCGCAGATCACCTCCCAGCCAAGCTGGCTCTCATCAAAGAGGATGGCGCCCCCGCCCGTTACGCGACGGTTGATGTCAATGCCGTTTTGCCGGCAATAGTCCAGACGAATCTCCTCCCGAACGGATTGATGAAACCCCACCAGGACGGCCCGTGGTGAGAACTGAAGAAAGTGGATGGTGTTGGGTGTCTTCCCCTCCCCTTTCAACTCCACCAGGGTTTCGTCAAGGGCCATATTCTCGGCCGCTGTCATGGGAGGCGTATCCAGAAGTCGCCAGGTCTCCATAATGTTACCGTTAAAATGCTTTTTCAACCACGAAATAGATCGATGACAGAGATAGAAAAGTACGTATTCTTCCTGGTTAAGACCTCGGGGTTCAGGGGTTGAAACGCGCGGCAAAGGGATTGTTGAACGGGGCCGGCGGGCGACGTTTCGGCGTCCGGGGCGGACCCTCTTTACGCGGCAGTTTGGCGCCCTTTTCGTCCTTTTGGGGTTTCCGTTCCGCTCCGTGTTTCATGGAAAGGCTGATCCGCTTTCTTTCCAGATCCACTTCCAGGACCGTGACCGTCACATTTTGGTGGACCTTGACCACCTCATTGGGATCCCTGACAAACCGGTCCGCCAGCTGACTGACATGCACCAGACCGTCCTGGTGAACACCGATATCCACAAACGCCCCGAAGGCTGTCACATTGGTGACCACGCCGGGCAGACGCATGCCGGGTTGAAGGTCCCCGATCGTTTCAACCCCTTCCTTGAAGGCGAAGACCTCGAACTGCCGGCGGGGATCCCGCCCGGGTTTGGCCAGCTCGTCGAGGATATCGGTCAGGGTGGGGATCCCCACCTGTTCCGTCACATAACGGTTCAGATCGATCTCTTCCCGGACGGTGTCCGTTGTCAGAAGATCCGCTACGGTCAGGCCGAGATCCGTGGCCATGGTCTCTACAATGCCATACGATTCCGGATGAACCGCACTGGCGTCCAGGGGATTCTTCCCATCCCGAATGCGCAGGAAACCGGCGGCCTGTTCAAAGGCCTTGGGCCCGAGACGGGGTACCTTTTTGAGTTCCTCCCTGGATGCAAAAGGGCCATTCCCGTCGCGATGGGCCACGATGTTTTTGGCCAGTTGGGGACCCAGGCCCGACACATAGGTGAGGAGTTGCTGACTCGCCGTATTCACCTCCACGCCCACTCCGTTGACGCAGCTCATGACCACGTCGTCCAGGCTCCGCTTGAGGGCCGGTTGATTGACATCGTGCTGGTACTGGCCGACACCGATCGACTTGGGATCGATTTTCACCAGTTCGGCCAGGGGATCCATGAGGCGTCTTCCAATGGATACAGACCCCCGGTAGGTCACGTCCAGATCGGGAAACTCTTCTCTGGCCGCATCAGAGGCCGAATAGACAGAGGCGCCGCTCTCATTGACAAGTACCACCGGAATATGGGCCGAAAGGGGCAGCGACCGGACAAAGGCCTCGGTTTCTCTGCCTGCCGTACCGTTCCCGATGGCGATGGCCTCCACGTCATACGCGTCCACCAGTCTCACGACCGTCTTTGCGGCGTCCTGTCGCGCTTTTGCAGACGTGGAAAGAAAGATGGTTTCTGTGTGGAGCAGTTTGCCCTGGCCATCGAGACAGACCACCTTGCAGCCGGTTCGAATCCCCGGATCGACGGCCATGACGCGCTTCTGACCAAGCGGGGGGGCAAGGAGGAGTTCCCTGAGATTGTCCGCAAATATCCCGATAGCCTCGTCATCGGCCCGCTTCTTGGTCTCAAGCCTGGCCTCGGTTTCCATGGAAACGGACAGGAGTCTCTTATAGCCGTCGTGAACAGCCTCCCTGACCTGCAAGGACGCCGCCCCCTCCCCCTTGACAAACATTTCCTCCAGGAGGCCCAGGGCCTCCTCCTGAGGCGGGTCGATTCGCAGGTCGATCATGCCTTCCTTCTCTCCCCGGCGCATGGCCAGAATCCGGTGCGACGGCGCGGCGGGAACCGGCTCTTCCCACTCAAAGTAGTCTCTGTATTTGATCCCTTCTTTTTCCTTGCCCGGAATGACCTTTGAAAAAAAGACCCCCTTTTGTTTATAGAGCGCCCGCATCCGCTGTCGGGCCGTCGGGTCTTCGTTGACCCACTCGGCAATAATGTCACGGCACCCGGCAAGCGCATCCTCGGCTGTTTCAACCCCCTTTTCCATGTCTATGTACTCGGCCGCCGCCGCCAACGGATCCATATCATCAGGTTGTTGGAAGATGCACCTGGCCAGGGGCTCCAGTCCCTTCTCGCGGGCCGCCGTGGCCCGGGTGCGCCGTTTCGGCCGAAAGGGAAGATAGATGTCCTCCAGCTTAGTCAGGGTCTCAGCCGAAACGATCTGTTTCTCCAGTTCTTCAGTGATCAGGTCCCGCTCCCTGAGCGACTTCAAAATGCTGTCTCGCCGGTTGTCCAGGGCCTCCATCTGGGCCATCTTATCGCGGATCGATGTGATGGCCACTTCGTCCAGAGAGCCGGTAGCCTCTTTGCGGTAACGGGCGATAAAAGGCACCGTATCTCCTGCGTCGAGCAGGCGGGCCGCGGCCTCGACGTTTCTGAGCGGCAGGCTCAGTTGTTCTGCAATCCTGTTGAGATGTTCCGTGTTCATAACGCCTCCAAATGACAATGATTTTCCTGCCGGCTTATTAAGCGGCCCCAAGAACGGGCGTCCGGCCTTGCGGGAATGGTATGGCTGCTGCATCCATATCATACCCCATGCTGTTGTCAAGGGGAGAATAAAGATGATCAGACGTTTCAGGCCGCATGCCTGAGATTCGGTGGAGGCCCGTTAAACAACTTGAATTCTCCTGTGAGATACGGTAGCTTTCACGTCCAATTCCAGAAAAATCCTGTCATGAACAGAGATGTAAGGTGTCGGCCGGGGCTGTGCAGGAATGGACAAATTATTCACATCGTCGGAGGGTTGAAAAATGAAAATGCTGATGCAGAGGTTAACGTTGGTGCTAATGGTGCTCCTCCTGATGGTGATGGCCCTTTGCACCACATCGTGCTCGGAATTGCGTTCGGAATTCGACCCTCACCAATGGCGGTATCAGCCCTACCCGGATATGCCGCCAAGCTGGGAAAGCGACATCGGAAGGCCCGGTCCTGAATACGGTGGAGAGGATATGTTTGACGATACGTGGTGACGGCTATGAGAGGATTCGGACTTCGGGCGTCCGCCTTTTATAAAACTTACTTCCCTGTCGTCTCTTCCGGATATGCCGGGAAGAAGACCCGGACCCTGGTCCCCTGGCCAGGGGCGCTCTTCACAAAGATGGAGCCGTCGCCGGCCCGCACAATTCCGAGGGTCACGGCCATGCCCAGCCCCCGGCCCATGAACTTGGTCGTGAAAAAGGGATCGAAAAGACGTTCCAGGGTTTTCCAGTCCATGCCAGGGCCGGTATCCCTTACCTCCAGGCAGACCCAGGAACCGTTTTCGAGCGTCTCCCCAGTCGGATTGAAGCCCTCGAAAAGGCCAGGACCGGAGACAGATCGGACCGCAATCCCGACCACGCCTTCCCCGTCCCCGATAGACTCCCAGGCATTGGCGGCCAGGTTCATAATAACCTGCCGGGCCTCCCGGGGGTCCATCATGATCGCTGAAATCGAAGCAGGCAGGTCTGTTTCCAGGCGGACGGACTTCGGCATGGCCGACCGGATGTCGGAGACCAGTCCCTGGATCAAGGCGGTCAACTGGAGGCGTTGTATCCGGCGTTGTCCAAGCCCCACATAGGTCAGCATGAGTCGGCTCAGTTCGGCAGACCGTATGGCGGCATTTTCCGATTCCAGCAGATACCCGCCAAGCTTCGATGTCCGGGAAACGCCCTCCCTGGCCAGCTCCAGGTTCCCCAGGACAACGGTCATTTGGTTGTTGAAATGGTGGGCGATGGCCCCGGCCATGGTGATCAGGCTCTCCCGCTTCTGGGCCTGCTGGACCTGGCGCTCCAGGACCAGACGCGCATCCTCGGCCCGCAGGCGTTCGGTAATATCGACGCCGGTGCTGAGCAGGCCCACCACTCTCCCTTCCGCATCTTTCAGGGTCCTGTCATACCATTCGATCTCGCGCAGAAGCCCGTCTCTGGTCACGATGGGGTTTACATTTCCCTGCGTCCGGATGTCACCCAAGGCATTCAGAAAAACCTCGCGTGCCCGCTCCCGGTCCGCCTCGAGGAGGAAGGTGGAAAACCAGTCCTTTCCTTCTGCCTCGGCCGCCTTGTAGCCTGCCAGTTCTTCGAAGTACCGGTTGACCCGAACGATGCGGCCGTCGGGATCGAAGAGAACGATAATGGCCTGAGCGGTCTGCAGCAGGCTGTCGGCAAAGTCCCTTTCCCGGCGATATTGCTCGCTGGCAACCGCCAATTCGGCGGTCCGCTGCTCAACGGCCTCCTCCAGATGGTCTCGTTCATGGCGAAGCGTGGCCGACATGGCATTGAAGGCCACGGCCAGTTCCTTCAATTCCCTGCCGAACGGCGGGGGGATCTGCTCGCCCAGATGGTCCTGGGACACGGCAATGAGGCCGGCCTTTTCCCGGACCCGGCCGAGCGGCTGGATGAGAAATCGCCTGTAAAGCGCGTACTGGGCGACGAACAGGGCCGCGAGGATCAGGAAGAGAGTGCCCGAAAGCCGCCAGGAGAAGGCGTCAGCGGCCTTGTAGGCCTCTGAAATGGGGACGCGGAGGGAGACGGCCGAAACCACTTCCCCGAGATTTCGGTGAAAACTTCGGGTAGGTCCGTAGATATCCACCATGCCGGCAGGGGCCACCCCGGGATCGCTGTGACACCTCAGGCATGATTCCTCCATGACCTCAGCCCGCCGCAGGACTACGAGATACGGCTTTCCATCAATGGTGCGGACAGCGGATTCGGCCTGAAGAGTTTCGTCTGCATTGATTTTTTCCAGAAACACCCGTTCGTAGGCGCTGGCTTCGTTTTCCGGACTCCTGGCGTTGATGGCCACGTCCCTGAAATAATACCCTGAGGGATTGAACTTTTTGAAATACTTTTCGATTTCCCGAATGGCATAGGTCGAGGACATCCACGAGGGATCGAAGTATTCCTTGGTCAGGATGGGCTTGGCCCATTCAAAAATCCTGGGCTTCATGACCTGGGAGAAATAGGTGTGGGTGGCGAAGTTGCGGTCGAGGATGATGCGTGCCTTGGATTCAGCCTCCACAACGGCCTGCCTCCGCATGGCCTGGTTCACGGCCACGACCGCAACGGCCGCTGCAATCAGGAATGCCGAGCCAACGCCTATATTGAGGAAGATCCATAAGGACATGTGTCTGTGCTTTTCGACCATGAAGCTGCCTCGTGTGAAATTTGAAACTGGAAACTCGAAACTGGAGACTTGATGGCGACCACTCCGGAAACCTGACACACAATGCGTGGAAACCACGACAAAATGTTCAATTCGTCAACCAGGGATTCTCACTGTCCCCTATACACTTCTCACTATTCATTTCTCAATATTCAATATTCATTTCTCACTGTCAATCACTTCTCTCACCTTCCGGGCCAGACTGTCGGGGCCAAAGGGCTTCTGGATGAAATTCACCCCCTCCTCCGGCGCCCCATGGTGGAGAGTTGCAATGTTCGCGTATCCCGACATAAATAATGTCTTTGTGTTCGGTCGGAGGTCTGCAATCTCCTCGGCCAATTCCTTTCCGCTCATCCCGGGCATCACCACATCGGTGAGCAACAGGTGGATGTGGCCGCGATGCGCCCGGACCATATCCACTGCCTTTTTCGCCTCTTCTGTAGCCAACATCGTGTACCCCAACTGCTCAAGGGATTTTTTGACCATTTTCAAGACCGATGCTTCATCCTCCACCAACAGGATGGTCTCGCCCCGGGCCCGGGGCACGTCCGGCTGGCCCACTTCGGCCCCTGTTTCGGTCTCTCCTTTATACCTGGGCAAGTAGATCTTAAAGGCGGCGCCTTTGTCCGGTTCGCTGGTGACCTCAATAAATCCCTGGTTCTGCTTTACAATGCCATATACCGTGGAAAGCCCAAGCCCGGTACCTTTGCCCGCTTCTTTGGTGGTGAAAAAGGGTTCAAATATGTTGGCCAGGGTTTCTTTATCCATGCCGCTGCCGCTATCTCGCACCTCCAGCATTATATACTCGCCCGGCACGCACCCCGCATGTGCATCGCAATATGCTTGGTCCAAAATCGCGTTTTGTGTTTCAATGGTAACCTTGCCCACGCTTTCAATGGCATCCCTCGCGTTCACGCACAGATTGGCCAGGATCTGGTCGATCTGGGCCGGATCCACGTTCACTGGCCACAAATTGGTATCCGGCTTCCAGATCAGATCAATGTCCTCCCCGATGAGTCGCCTCAGCATCTTGAGCATTCCCTCCAACGTCTCGTTTAGGTCCAGCACCATGGGCGAGACGGCCTGCTTACGGGCAAAGGCGAGAAGCTGCCGGGTAAGGGCTGACGACTGCTTGGCCGCACGCACGATTTCCTTAAGATCCTCGTAATAAGGATCATCCGTTGTCATCCCCGTGAGCATCATTTCGGCATACCCAAGGATGACCCCCAGCTTGTTGTTGAAATCGTGGGCCACTCCCCCTGCGAGCCTTCCGATGGACTCCATCTTCTGGGCCTGCAGCAACTGCGACTGCATTCTTTCGCGTTCTTGTTCGTCCCGCTTTCGGTCAGTGATGTCAAGAATTCCGCCGATCAACCCGCCGATTGCCCCCTGCCTGTCGGTAAATACGGCTTTGTTGAAGATCACATCGCGCATCACGCCATGGACGTTTTTCAGCTGAGATTCGTATCGCTGGGTCCCTCCCTTTTTGATCAACTCAATATCTCTGGCATAATAGGTCTCCGCAAGTTCCGGAGGATTGATATCAAAGACGGCCTTACCGATCATCGATTCCCTTGTCTCGCCGAAAAATCTCTCGAAAGCACTGTTGAACCCCAGATACCGTCCTTCCGTGTCTTTATAGAAGACCGGAATGGGGATTGCATCGAGGAGCGTGATTAAAAAGGCCTCTCTCTCTCGCAACGCCTCCTCGGCCTGTCTCCGCTCCGTGATGTCCCGCAACGAGACAATGTAACAGGCATCCTTGTTCCAGACTGTTTGAGCGACCCGCATGGCTGCAGTGCCCGTGCCGCCCATCTTCCGCGGCAGATCGATTTCCAGGGAATACCTGTTTCCGATGGGGTGTCCAAAAGCTCGGCCCACAAGTTCTCCGGATGTGCAGCCCAGCATCTCTTCCGCCGCCGGGTTTGCAAAAAGGACTTTCCCCTCATAGCCCACCACCAGAATGCCGTCTGCTGTATTGGCCACAAGAGCACGAAAATTAGCATCCCTTTCACGAAGTTCATCCTGAGTCCTTTTAGCCTGCAGCACCCGTCGAACGGTCATGGGGAGTTGGGCGATATGGCGGGGGGTCTTAATCACATAATCTTCGGCACCCTCTCTGAGTGATTGAACCGCCACTTCCTCGGATCCAGTGCCGGTGACCACGATAATCGGGACCTCCGGCCGGCGCTTTCGCACCGAACGAATAACCTCGAGACCCTGGAAACCGAGAATGTTAAAGTCCGTGAGCACTACATCGAAATCGCCCTTGTCCAGAAGAGATTCAAACGATTCCCGGTCGCAGCCCTCGGTCATCTTAAACCCCTCTGATTCCTTCTCAAGGGCATGCCGGATCAGTTCCCGGTCAAGGGCGTCATCCTCTACGCAGAGAACTCGAATCATCTCCGTATTCATTGTGTTTTCTGACTCCTCGAAAGTTCAAGGGTTAGATGTTGGATATTGGATGTTGGATCTTTACGCATCATGTTTCATGTATTCACTTCCACCGGTGCATTCACATTGAACGTCAGCCAGTAGTTGCACACGGTCTTCACCACCTCCAGAAATCCTGAAAAGGAGATCGGTTTGACCAGGTAACTGTTGACCCCGTAATCGTATCCCGCGGCCCGGTCTCTTTCCTCTTTGGAGGAAGTCAGAATGATGACCGGCAGGCGCTTGAGAAGAGGCGTCTCTTTCAGTGTTTTCAGAACCTCTAACCCGCTCATTCCCGGAAGATTGATATCCAGAAGAATCACGTCTGGAAGGGGATGGCGTTTTCGGTCGGCGTACTCTTCCCGGCCAAACAGGTAGTTCAGCGCCTCCTCGCCGGTCTGGGCCACCCGGATATCATTCTCCAGCCGGGCCTCCCGAAATGCATCAAGGGTCAGCTCAATGTCCATCCGATCGTCTTCCACCAGCAGAATAACCGCCTTTTTTGACATACTCATCTCCTCCTTCGTGTCATGATTCCCACCTGTCCCTTTCCTCTCTGGTGTGTGCTCCGCGTCTCTGTGGTGAAATCATCTTGCGGTTCTCCGTTCCATGCGATCATGCCTTGATCAGGGGGTCGGCAGCCGGAAGTCTGACCCAGAATACGCTCCCTTTTCCGATTTCTGATTCAACCCCCACGCTCCCGCCCATGAGCGACGCCGCCTTTTTCACGATAGCCAGGCCCACTCCGGTGCCTGAATAGAGGTCGCGACTGTGAAGCCGCTGAAAAATGTTGAAGATCTTGTCCTGATGTTCCGGCGGAATGCCGAGGCCGTTGTCCTTCACCCGTATCACTGCCCATCTGCCTTCAATGGCTCCGCTGATTTTGATCCGGGGCAGCACGTCGCTCCGGCTGTATTTAAGGGCGTTATCCACCAGATTGGTAAAGATCTGACCCAGAAGCGTCCGCACCCCTATCACAACAGGGAGATCTTCTTCCACCACGATCTCGGCATCGGCTTTGATACGCCTTGGCTCAAAGTCGGAAAGGATATTTTCTATCAACGGGGAGAGCTCAATGGTCTCCGGAGCCAGGGCATCTTTGCCCAGCCGAGAAAAGGCCAGAAGATCACCGATCAATGCTCCCATGCGGTTACCCGCGTCCACGATGTTGTCGAAATAGTGCCGGCCCTCTTCATTCAGGCTTTCCCGGTGACGGCACGCAATAATCTCTGCAAAACCGGTGATGGCCCGCAACGGCGCCCGCAGGTCATGGGAAACCGAATAGGCAAACGCTTCCAACTCCCTGTTGGCGGCCTGTAGTTCGGCGGTTCGGGATTCGACCCTTTTTTCCAGTTCCTGTTGATACCTTTTCAGTTCCTGTTCTGCCCGCTTACGCTCGGTGATGTCTTCGAATATGACACAAAACATCTCACTGGTATCGAACGGACGGTAGACATTGCAATAATAGAGCTTCTTTGTGGGATCATGATACAATTCGAATGCCTGGTTCTTTCCGGTTACAGCGACTTCCCCATATCGCTTAATCCATTCAGCTTCGGTTTCGGGCCACACTTCGTGCACTGTTTTTCCCCTGACCTCCTCATTCTTGACACCCGTTATTCTCTCATAGGCGTCGTTGATGTAAACAAAGCGGTAACTGACAAATCTATCATTGCTGTCAAAGACGGATTCAAAAATAACAAATGCGTTGATCATGCTTTTCAGCATCCGGGTCTTTTCTTGTTCGCTCTTTTTGAGCGCCTCTTCCGCCCGTTTCCGATCGGTGATGTCCAGATGCGTCCCGCATGCCCGAAGCGGTTTCCCGTACCCATCCCGCTCAATGACTTTCCCCTTATCCAGTATCCACAGCCATTCGCCAGACTTGTGACGCATGCGGAATTCCGCTTCGTAAAACGGGGTCTTTCCATCCAGATGGGCATTCAGGATATCATAAACGCGTGGCAGGTCGTCCGGGTGAACCATTTCCTCCCAGGTACTCAAATGGGGTTTGATCTCGTCCAGCCTATATCCCACCATCTCTGCCCAGCGTTCACTGAACCGAACATCGTCCGTTTGGATGTTCCAATCCCAGGGGCCCAGATCCGCCCCTGTTAAGGCCAGCTTCAGCCGTTCTTCTCTATCCCATAATGCCTTTTCTGCCTGCTTGCGTTCGGTGATGTCCTGGATCGTGGCAAACACCCTGGGAGACTTGCCTTCCTGCCGCTCAATGATACCCTGGGTGCGAACGTACAGGATTTTGTTGTCCTTTCCTATAATCCGATATTCGTTTGGCGGGAGTTCCCGATCGCCGGAATCGATCGCATCCTGCAACCACTGGGTAACCCGTTTCAAATCATCCGGGTGATGAATTTCTGCATTCACCTTGTCATAATCAATCTTTTCAGATCTATCGTATCCCAGAAGCTCAAACAGCGCATCCGACCAGGTAATGTGCCCCGTCTCAGTATCCCATGTAAAATCGCCCAGTCTGGCAATTCGTTGGGCATCTATCAATCGCTTCTCGCTTGCCTTCAGCGCCTGTTCGACTCGCTTTTGTTGAGTAATGTCGACCCACTGGCAAACCACGTTTCTGAGCCCTCCCCCTTTGTCTACAATAGGGAAAATGGAAACATCCATCCAGAGGTCCGGTGCGCCTTCAAGGTCAGGAGCTCCCGCCTTGGCTCCCGGCCACGGGATGCTGAACCTGGCATGCTTCCGTTCCTCAAATACTGCTCGAACCTGGCACATCACCCCCTGTTCAACCAGATTGACATCTTCGAGAACATTGTATTTACCCACTATCTTGTCATCTGTCAGGTTGAGCGTCTGCCGCAATGTACGGTTTGTCCTTACCACTGTGCCCCTGCTATCAGAAATCCACATGGCAAACGGGCTGTGCTCCATGGCATCATCAGGCAAGGATACAACCGCTCTTCCTTCTTCTTCCGCCTCGTTGTACCAAGGCATGTCAACACCATTTGAGGCCACGCCCATGATTTCGCCACTTCCATCGCAAGCAGCTTCAAGCGCTGCTTCTCCATCGGCCGTGCGACGCTGGAGTTCCTCGTGGGACGGTTCCTGCTGTTGACTCATAACGCTTCCCCTAAGAGAGTGAATCACGAATATTGAGAAGTGAAACGTAAAACATGATGCGTGAAACTGGAAACTCGGAACTGGAAACGGCAACACCGAATCGGGCTGTCAGCAAGGCTAGCCCCATCAAATATCAATCCTTGAATATCCGGCTGCCAGTTTCACGCTTCATCTCATCCATGTGGCGCCTGCAAAACTTCACTAGTATAGTGTTTCACTAAAAACTTTACATTGTAGTTTTCTTATGGTATATCTCTTCTAAAACAACGGAGGAGATTATGCCAAGAAAAAGTCAGAGACCGAAATTGCAGCTTAACG
>Ga0209164_1002686_pt1 | contig 18203 bp, 11 predicted proteins | sample MTBNYHSulfiMetaG_FD_187458 | JGI IMG/M metagenome (GOLD analysis project Ga0209164, IMG submission 187458) | Enrichment culture microbial communities from rom New York Harbor, USA that are MTBE-degrading - MTBE-NYH (New York Harbor Sulfidogenic)... | ecosystem: Environmental > Aquatic > Marine >...
AGCTGTATGTCAATGGGCACAGTAATGTCATAATCCGCAATCTCTACATCACAGGAGCCAACGGCGACTGCATCTCCATCATTAACAAGGCACATCACGTCTGGGTGGACCACTGCGACCTGTCGGATGCGACAGACGGCCTGTGCGATATCACAAGGCAATCAGACTACGTTACTGTCTCCTGGTGCAGGTTCAGCTATAGCAAACCGGAGGGCGACCACAGGCTCGTATGCCTGATAGGTTCATCGGACAAACACGTTGCCGACGCAAATGCACTGCACATCACCATGCACCATAACTGGTGGGCGGAGAATTGCATTGAACGGATGCCAAGCGTCAGATATGGAACCGTACATCTGTTCAACAACTACTACACCTCTTCAGGCAACAACTACTGCATTCGCTCACGGCTGGATTCTGAGGTGCTGGTCGAGAACTGCTTCTTCTCCGGCGTGAATGATCCACACACCATCTACGTCGCCAAGACCGAGAAAGCCCTGAGCATATCAAAGGGGTGTCTCAAGGCTGTCGGCAACATCTATGACCACACTACAGGGCTCAGACAGGAGGAAGGTCAGGTGTTCGCCTCTCCATACCGGTACACACTGGACAAGGCCGAACGCGTCCCGGACATCATCAGGGCCGGCGTCGGCCCGCAGAAGAATGATGGGATACCTACGACCATACAGGATAAACGCAGACGACAGCCTTATACCCCTGGCATTTGACTTGTTCCGCGTTCGGGGTAGAATCTACCACAGAAGCTGCAGCTCAATTGAGGACCTGCATTATGTACACTACCGCCAGACCAGCCGTTATTCTCTTGGCGTTTACGTTCATTTTTCCGACTACACTGTCCGCCGGCGACAGCTCCTCACCTGCTCTCACACCCGGACCTTCGGCATTCGGCACTCTGCCCGAAGAGATAGAGGAAGCAGCCCGACTCTCAAAGCTCGCCGCCGATTTGCGCAGGCAAGGCAAGTCCGCCGAAGCTGAGAGATTGTACGGACAGGCCCTCGAAAGGAACGCCGCCAACGCCGACGCCTTGAGCGGTATGGGTTCCATCGCAAAGAACGCCGGCAGGATGGACGAAGCCATCGATTACTGGAAAAGAGCGGTCGCAGCCGACCCTCGCGCAGCCGAGGCATTGGACGGCCTGACCACCGCATATCTCGATGCTAAGGACTATGACTCGGCAGCAGGATATGCCCGAATGCTCGTAAGCGCCGACCCCAACAACCCACAGGCGAGGGTCCTTCTCGAAAAGGCCCAGTCGCTGAGCACTGCCGCCACAAAGTCAGTTCCTCCGGCGCCCGCGATACCAGCCGACCTCATCCTGGCCACGAACAAGCTCTCTCTGCATATCCTCGCGCGACCCAGCGACTTCTCCCCAGCCGATGCCAACGCCCTGATGCACGATAGCTCGCTTACGCCCCGCAACGGCCAGTTTATCTGGCTTGACGCTGGTTCAGCATCGGTGCAGGGAGCTCTGCATCATGAGCGCGGCGCGGTACTGGCCTTTGGCCAGCCCCCCAAAGCCATCCCTGCCGACGGTTCATGGGCCATCGCAGGTTTGACTGCCGACAGAGATGCCCTCGGCAGGCCATGCCTGACGATAAAGGTCGACCCTCGCGGCGCGAGATTGCTGAATGTCATCACGCGCGAGAATATCGGCCGCCAGATGGCCATCGTCATCGGCAATCGCGTCGTCTCCGCGCCCGTCATTCAGAGTACCATCAATGATACCGCCCAGATCACCGGCAGTTTCACCGACGCAGATATCAGACAGATGCTCCGCGCTCTCGTGCCCCAGAGACCCATCACCGTCGAAGCCCGCATCTTCCAGCTTGGCTCCCCCACCGCTCTGCCGGCCTTCCTCCATACCTTGCCGGATCTGGGGTACATCAGCGCCAACGAACCCTTCCGCGGCAACATAATGCTTTCCACCGCGCAGACTGCTAGGCTGCTTGAGTGGCTCCCCTCTCAGCCGGATGCCACCCAGCTTGCCGCGCCGCGTCTGACCGTCAACAACGGCGAGACCGCCGAGCTCGCCATCGGTTCTCCCAACGCCGCAGGCACCGGTGCTGAGGCAGTACCCTCTCCCGGAATCAGGTTTGTGCTAACGCCCTATCTGCTCAAAGGAAACCGCATCTGGATGCACGTGGACTATTCTGCAGTGACCCCAGCCCGGAGCACCGGCACCGCTGAATCTGGCCAAATGATGAATGCCGTGAGCGTCAGCACAGTCGTGACCCTTGACCCCGATCAGCAGATGCTCATGACCGCTGGCTCGGATTCCTCCTTCATGCTTTTGAAGGTTTCCCTCGCGAAGGGGCCGACAGCGGAGTAGTGACACTGGCTGGTAACTGGGAGCAATTTCTTCAGACCTCGCTGCCCGGCAGCAGCTTGTCAGCCTTCTTACGGCCTCTCAGCTGCTTCGGAGACGGCGGCTCTTCGCGCTCCTTTTCGCCCGGCAGCTCGCCTACCGTCGTCGCCCCCAGACCCTCCTCAAGCAACATCGGCTCCGTGATATCCTCCTCCAGCTCTGTTAGGAACCGCGAAGGCTTCATCATCACCACCACTCCGCCCCGCCGGCTCCACACCTGCGGCATTATCAGGTAAAGCTCATCCTTTGCTCTTGTCACTGCCACGTGAAAAACACGCCTCTCCTCCTCAAGGTCGTCTCCCGTGTTGATCGCCATATCCGTCGGAAAACGACCATCCGCCATCCACGGTATCATCACCACCGGCCACTCCAGCCCCTTCGCCTGATGGACCGTCGAAAGTATCACAAACTCCGTCTCCGTCGGACCTGTCACGACCGTCTCGCCCGCGAATTCCCCCGCCAGCGCCACATCTGCCAGAAATGCACTGACGCTGTTATACTGCCCCGCAAAATTCGCCAGCCCCTTGATATCCTCCAGCCGCATCGCCGCCGCTTCATAGTGGGTCGTCGCGTAATCGCCGTAGAACTTCTTCACAATCTCCTCTATCGCATCCGCCGGCGACCCAAGCTTGTTCACCTCCGCCAGCAGCCCCACGAACTCCTTGTAAAACGTCCTCGCGCTCACAGGAAAGAGCCGTTGCGCCCCCTCACCCTGCGCCGCCTTCAGCGGGTCCTCAGACGCCGACACATATTCCCAAAGCCTCCTCGACAGCACCGACCCCACCCGCGGCAGCATCCGCAGAGTCCGCTGCCACGCCAGCTCATCATAAGGATTATGCAGCAGCCTCAGACAGCACAGCACATCCTTTATATGCGCCTGCTCAAAAAAGCGCAGCCCCCCGCGCACCTCGAATGGTATGTTCCGCCGCTGCAGCTCGAGCTGTATCTCCATCGAATGCCAGTGACTCCTGTACAGAACCGCTATATCATTGAGCTTCCGCCCCTCGTCAAGCAGCTGCAGTATGTACTCTCCCACAAACCTCGACTGCACAAAATGGTCGTGACATGTCACTATCGCCGGCTTCAGCCCAGCCATTCTCACCGCATGAAGTACCTTCGGCAGCCGCCGCTCATTCAGCTTGATGCTCTCATTCGCCAGCCTGAGTATCTCCGGCGTGCTCCGGTAATTCGTCTCAAGCCTGTACTCCCGCGCATCCGGATACCTCTGCCGGAATGAGACGATATTCTCGAAATTCGCCCCGCGAAAACTGTATATCGATTGCGAATCATCCCCCACCACGCACACATTCCCGTGCCTCGCCCCCATCACATCTATTATCGCCGCCTGTATCGCGTTCGTATCCTGGTACTCATCCACAAGGACATGGTCAAACATCCCCTGCAGCTTCTCCCTTATATCCTGACGATACGTCAGAAGCTCCAGCCACCCCGCCAGCAGGTCATCATAATCCAGCATCTGCCCCGCCCGCTTCCGCGCGATATACGTCATCAGCACTTTCTCTATCCCCTCCTGCTCCTTGATGAACATCGGATACCGCCTCACCAGCACCTTCTCCAGCGGCTCCAGCGTATTCTGTATGAAGCTCGATATCGCCGCCAGCACCGCCTTCTGCGGGAATCGCCTCTCCCGCGTATCCACCCCCGTCTCCGCCACGCACGCCGCGATCAGGTCCCTCGCATCCTCCCTGTCGAGTATCGTGAAATCCGGCTGCACCCCTATCTTCTGGCCGAATGCCCTGAGCAGCCTGTTGGCAATATGATGGAAAGTCCCGCCCCACATATCCTGCGTCTCCCTCTTGATAAGAAGCCCCACCCTGCTCAGCATCTCCCGCGCCGCCCGGTTCGTGAAAGTAACCAGCATTATCCGCCCGGCATCTACGCCATGCTCCACCAGCCACGCCAGCCGATACGTCAGGGCCCGCGTCTTCCCGCTGCCCGCCCCGGCAACCACAAGCATCGGCCCGCCCGGCGCAGTCGCAACCGCCAGCTGCTCCGGATTCAGGTCCTTCGCGAAGTCCAGCTCCCCCGCCGCAGTCCGTGATTTCAACGTAAATCGCCTCGCCATGCCGCCTACACTACCATACCCGCAGACCCATAACAAGCAGCCCCGATTTGCCCCGCACCACGCTTTCTGGTATAATGACCTTGTAGAAACAGGCACACGCAGCACATGGGGCGCGTATCCAAAGCTCCGTAAGTATTTGTGTTGGAGCAGCTTATGAGTATCCGGCCGTTCGCCAGCAGCGCCATTCTTGCCTCCATAATGACGCTGATCCTGACCTTGCCCTCTGCAGCCAAGCCGCCCTCAGACTGGAAAAAAGCCGACGCCGATATCCGCCTCAAAAACGGCCTCTGCATCAAGGCGATCTATCACCCCGCTGATAAAGCACCACGAATGATGAGGGACCGCTGTGGTTCAGGGCAGATCACGCGCAGATTCCTGCATCCCCTTGGCCACAAGAACGCTCAAGCGGCAGTCCAGACGTCGCCTATCTTCATGAACCAGGTCGATTCGCCGCCCTTGGACGGCTTCATCCCATGGGTTGCCGTCACCGTGACCAACGCCCGTAGCGACGACCTCGACTTCGCTGGCTACGAAGAGCCTGCGGTTACCGGCTCATACCTCACCCTGTCGCCGCAGACTAACTACGCTATCGGTATCTTCGACACGGGCGCCAGTTCAAGTCTTATCGGTTACGCTGAGGCCGTAAGAACGGGCATATACGCCAGCGGCCTTGTAACTGATTCCATTGTAACACTGATGGGAGCAACCGGCACAGTCGATGCTCTGGCCAGCTATCCACTCGGCATTTTCATTGACGGCCTTGGTGCCGTAGAGCCCAACGGCCTCCTGCAACAGACTTCCGGAATGCGTGGCGAGAGCAATGTATCCATTATCGTAGGCCCACCACCTGCCGGCCCGGACCTGCCCACTGCCATCGGAGCTCCATTTGCTGTGTTTCATGCCCTATCGTTCGATAACGAACACAAGGTCACCATTATCCGTGATGCCAACGAATACCGTGGCCCCGCAATCGCGCTCTATGACTTGGACGACCCAGCCATCCCGGACTATAACGATTCCATCCCGCTCCAGCTACGCCCCAGCGGTGCCCCCGGTGTCAACTACTGGCCTACTTTCGATTATGGCACTCTTGACTTCTATCCCTTGCTCCCCTCTGTAGCTGGCGATTTCTTCCTGGTGCCGCAGACTCTTTTCTTTGTGGCCACCGTTCACCTTGCGGATGGCGGATACATAGCCTCCGACCAGACGAAATTCATGCTCGACACAGGCGCGCAGGTGAGCGTCATCGATACCGTCGTAGCCACCCGGCTGGGGCTTAAGCGCGCCAATCGTGATTTTGAGGTCGAGATACAGGATGTTACCGGCGACATCACGGTCTATCCCGGTTTCTATATTGACTCACTTCAGATACCTGCGGCCGATGAGTGGCTGACCGCCACAAACGTCCCGGTAGTCTGGATCGACATCGCCTCCCCCGAAGGAGGGTATCTCGAAGGCATCATCGGGATGAACCTCTTCACCGGCTTCAACATGGTCTTCAGGGGGGGCGGCATGGTTGGGCAAGACCCGCCGTCTCTCGACTTCAAACTCATCACCAACATCGCCGACATCGCCCCGACAGGTGGCGATGGTAAGGTCGACGGTCTCGACCTCGGGAGGCTCTGCGCCGCCTGGCTTTCCCAGCCGGGCCAGGGCCCGTGGGACGAGTTGGCCGATATCGCCCCCGAAGGCGGCGACGACGTCATCAACTTCAAGGATTTCGCGACCCTCGCAGCCAGCTGGGACTGGCTCAGGGGCCAATAGACCCGGCTTACCGCAACCGGCAGCCATAGAATTGACGTCGTCCATAGCCCGTAGTATCCCTATTGACAGAGACCCCGTAATATTGGTAGTATATCTCTGTTTGGAGTGAGGTTCTTTCCTTGTCAGCCCCGCAGGCGGGGACGCCTGCAAGGGATTCCTGTTCAGGGTGCAGGAATTGTTGGAAGGAGCAAGGTGATGATAACCAGCACCTCGGGCGAGAATGCGTTCTCTTCTGCGCTTGGCCTCTGTCCGCTGAGAGGCTTCCATCAACTCCAATTCGCAACAATTGAATAAGCGGGCATCCTGTCGTGGGATGTTCTCCGGCAGGAACGCTCTGCTTCAAGACAGTGATTAAGGAGAGAGTGATGAAAAACACAATACCATCTGCTCGTATCATTGCTGCGTATCTTCTGGTCCTGACTCTAGCAGCTTCTGCGGCCTGGGCAGATTTCAGCTATCCGGACTTCCAGTCGATTGCCGGTCTGAATCTGACGGGGCCAACAGCTCAGGTCGGCGACAGAGTTCGGATTATACCTGCTCAGACATATCAGATCGGTGCCTTCTGGCGGCAAGGTCTCCAATCCGTGGGTCAGGGCTTTTCCACCACATTTGAGTTCCAGGCCACCAATATCGGCGGCGCCCTTGACGCAGCCGGAAACCACGGATTCGATCGCATCACGTTCACCCTGCAGACCATCGGCGACAACATACCTGACACCGCTGGCTATGACCCGATAGCCTTTCCCCGCCTGAAGATCTGGTTTGATGCCTACAAGGATATTGGCGGTCCCGACTTCAGCAGTTCAACCGTCTGGGTCGGCCTTAACGGTGTGGTACTGACTCAGGCAGATGCCGAAGCCTTGGGGATAATCTGGCGCGACGAAGCTATCCATCAGGTCTCCATCAACTATGCTCAACAGACACTGGGGGTCGTCGTGGATGGCACGCAGCTTGTGAGCCTGGCAGGTGTAGACCTGGCCGGCTCAGGACTCAGTAATGCCTACGCCGGTTTCCAGGCAAATACCGGTGCAGTATATGCAAACGAAGATATACTCTCCTGGTCCTTCCAGTCCATCCCGGAGCCCGCCACCATCCTGTTCCTTAGCCTTGGCGGCTTACTCATCACAAAGAGAAGATGACAGCAGCAAGGCTGGCGGCTTCCGGTCGCCAGCCTTTCCCTCCCCCTCTCTTCACGGCTGTCCCTTACCCGCACAGCCCCCTGTTGACCCCTCCCGCTATGCCCATGCCGGAGTTATTCGACACAGAGCTGGCCGCTCACTCAGCGCCCTCTTTCCTTCCCCGCAAAAAAGTTCAAGAAAAATTTCTTAAACTGTTTTTCTCATATTGACGTAATTAGAAAAGCAGTTATATACTTTCCGATGAGTGCAGATGTATGCACTTCTTCCCGGTGGTCAGTGTAGACCCCAGCTTAGTTGCGGAATGGATTCCAAGGAGAATCGAAAATGGCTGACATGTTCAGCAACCCCGAGGACGGCGAGCAATCCGCCGAGCCTCCCAGTACATCGTCGCTAGCGACAACCCCCAATCCCTCTAACCCCACCGACCTCAAGCCCAGCCTCAGCGGCAACACCAGGAACTGGAACAACTGGAAATGGCAGATGAGAAACCGCATACGCACTCTGGCCCAGCTGGCCGAGTCTATGCCCGATCTGGCCAACCATACCGAGATCGAGAGGGTCGTCGCCAGGTATCCAATGGCTATCACCCCCTACTACGCCTCCCTCATCCGCCGAATGGACGAGTCTGATCCCGTCTTTGCGCAGGCTGTGCCGCAGTTCTGCGAGATGGTCAATCCGCCCTGTTTGCTGGATGACCCGCTCGAAGAGCATCACGATATGCCCGTCCCCGGCCTCGTGCACCGATACCCCGATAGAGCCCTGCTCATTGCCACGACAACCTGCTCCATGTACTGCCGCCATTGCACGCGCAAGCGGGTCGCCGGCACGCGCGAGAGCACGATCTCACCGCTGCGGCTTCAGCAGGTGACGGCTTACCTGGGCGCCCACCCTGAGATAACAGATGTCATCATCTCCGGCGGGGACCCCTTCACGATGTCCACAGCAGCCATCGACGCCGTCCTGACTAGCATCAGAAGCGTCCCCAGCGTCCAGATCATCCGCATCGGCACAAGGACCCCCGTCGTCCTGCCCATGAGGATAACCGGCGACCTGGTCGCAGTGCTCAGGAAGCACCACCCGATCTGGGTCAACACGCATTTCAACCACCCCAACGAGCTCACTCCCGAGGCAGCCGAAGCCTGTGCAAAGCTTGCCGATGCCGGCATCCCGCTCGGCAATCAGTCTGTCCTCCTCCGCGGCGTCAACGACGACCCGAGGGTTCAGGAAAAGCTCTGCCGAGGCCTGGTCAGCATGCGCGTAAGGCCCTACTACCTCTTCCAGTGCGACATCGTCCGCGGCGTCGAGCATTTCCGTACCCCGCTCAGCCGCGGTATCGAGATAATGGAGTACCTCAGGGGCAGAGTAAGCGGCCTTGCCATCCCGCAGTTCGTCGTCGACGCTCCGCACGGCGGCGGCAAGATACCCGTCCTCCCCAGTTACATCATCTCAATGAGCCCGACTAACACCGTCTTGAGGAACTACGAAGGCCTGATAGTCAACTACCCCGAGCCCGGACTCCGCGCACGGACCGAGACTGCAGAAGGCGCCGCCAGCCCCAACGTCGGCGTCTGGGAAGTTGCCTCCGGCCGCGCCTCGGCAATAGTTCCTGCTGAGTCCATACGCTACCAGAGACGTCGCGGCAACACCGCCAGGTCAAAGACAAAGGCCCCCTCCACGGGCTTCCTTTTCGGCGATGATGTGCAGACGTTCTCCTGGAAGGATAGTCAATGATCGTCGGCATGACCTACGACCTCCGCAAGGACTATCTCGCGCAGGGCTACAAGGAAGAGGAAACCGCCGAGTTCGACTCAGAGGAGACGATTGCCTCCCTCGAAAAAGCCCTCACCTCTCTCGGCCATGACGTCCGCCGCATAGGCAACGTCTTCGCCCTCGTCTCCCGGCTCGCCCAGGGCGCTCGATGGGATATCGTCTTCAACATCTGCGAAGGCCTGCACGAGCGCAGCCGCGAGGCACAGGTTCCCGCCCTCCTCGAAGCCTTCGACATCCCCTACACCTTCTCCGACCCGCTCGTCTGCGCCGTCACTCTCGATAAGGCCATCGCCAAACGCCTCGTGCGCGAAGCCGGCCTCGCCACGCCCCCCCATGCCGTCGTCAGCTCCCCGGACGATATCGCCGGCGTCAGCCTGAACTACCCCCTCTTCGCCAAGCCGCTCGCCGAAGGTACAGGCAAAGGTATCGACCGTAACTCCCGCATCCAATCCCCAGACGAGCTCCGCCAGGTCTGTCTCGAGCTCCTCAGCAGGTACGACCAGCCCGTCATCGTCGAGGAATTCCTCCCCGGTAGAGAGTTCACCGTCGCCATCATCGGCAACGGCCCTGCCGCGAAGGTCATCGGCACCATGGAGATCATTATCCCCTCCTGCGACAACGGCCAGATCTACTCCTTCGAGGCAAAGGAGAAATGCGAGACCCTCTGCCACTACGTCCACCACGCCCCCGGCACCATCGCCAGAGATGCCGAAGCCCTGGCCCTCGCCTGCCACCGCACGCTCCAGTGCCGCGATGTCAGCCGTGTCGACATCCGCTGCGACAGAACCGGCAAGCCATGTTTCCTCGAAGTCAACCCGCTCCCCGGCCTCCATCCCACTCATTCTGACCTGCCGATGATTGCAACCGCGCAGGGAATGAGTTACAATCAGCTCATCGACGGCATCCTGACCAACGCCCTGGCCAGGCATAAAGAGGCAAAACTGGTATAGTCATGAGCGTACTCGTACTGCATCACTCTCTGGATGTCGCTTCACGTCCCGAGAAGCAAAAATACTGCGCTGAAAGCAACGCCGGCGTACTCGCGGAAGTCGAAGCCGTCACCGGCTCCCTCGACAAGCTCCGCATACCCTGGACCGTCAAATCCATCAGCCGCCTCACAGACCTTCGCCCCGCGCTCAGCCAGTCGCCCGAGCCCGTCGTCTTCAATCTCGTCGAGGAGCTCGTCGGTCACCCGCAGGACGCCAGCGTAGTCCCAGCCATCCTGCGAGCCCTCGGTAAAGGTTACACAGGCAGCCCCTCCTTCGCGCTCATGCTCTCCCTCGACAAGTGGCGTGCAAAGGCGGTCCTCAGCAGCGTGGGCCTGCCCACCCCGCCCGCATTCTACGTCCCCGTCGGCCAGAAGCTCCCGAAAAAGCTCGCCAGGGGTACCTATATCGTCAAGCCCTCCTGCGCCGACGCCAGTGAAGGCATAGATTCCGCAAATGTCGTCCATTCCACCAGCCGACGCATGGCCAGCCTCGTGCGACGCATTCACAAAGATTTCAATCAGGCCGCCATCGTCGAACGCTACATCGACGGCCGCGAATTCAACGTCTCAGTCCTCCAGTACCCCGACGGCCCTCGAGCCCTCCCTGTCGCCGAGATCGATTTCAGTGCCTTCCCTCCCGCCATGCCCCGCATCATCGACTACGCCGCCAAATGGGACGAACACTCCTTCGTCTACAACAACACCCCACGCATCATACCTGCGAAACTCCCAGCCGCCCTCACGAAAGAGATCCGCCGCCTCTCAGTCGAAGCCTGGCACGCCATTGGCTGCCGCGGATACGCCCGCATCGATTTCCGCCTCGACAAACGCAACAAACCCTGGATCATCGAGGTCAACACCAACCCCGACCTCTCTCCCGAATGCGGCCTGACCGCAGCCATCGAAGCCGCCGGCCTCACATTTGCAGACTTCGTCCGCATGATGTACGACCTCGCCAGCCGCGAGATATCGACGCCAGCTGCAGCCCCCGCCCCGAAGTCCCGCAAGGCTGCTACGCCCCCGCTCCTCATCGAAAGAGCTTCTGCCGCCGACCGCCAGGCTGCGCTGGCCCTTATCGAGCAGACAAAGTTCTTCAGACCCAACGAAGTCGTCATCGCCGCCGAAGTCTTCGACGACGCCAACACCCAGGGCCCTCAGGGCGATTACCAGTCCTTCATCGCACGGAACAACGGCAGCCTCGTCGGCTGGGTCTGCTACGGCGAGACACCCTGCACCCTCGGAACCTTCGACATCTACTGGCTGGCCGTCGACCCCCGCTCCCAGGGCCTTGGCATCGGCAGAAAGCTCATGGATTTCGCCGAGAAAGCCATAAAGGATATGGGCGGCCGCATCGCCATCGTAGAGACCTCAGGCTCCGAACGCTACATCCCCACCCGCGCTTTCTACGAAAAGGTCGGCTACAAAGAAGCCTCCCGCGTCGAGGATTTCTACGCCCCCGGCGACCCCAAGATCATCTACACAAAAGTCCTCTGACACCTGCCGGACTCCCCGCAACCTGAAGATTGGCAAAACAAGTCTATGGCAATCAACTCTGATGCTGGTTATCATAACCGGGCGGTACGGCAGCGTGATTCCGATCCGCCGGTATGACAGCCTGCGACCCGGACCCGCCACCGCCTGACACAGGAGTCCGCAATGAAAGCATTCTTCGACATCAAGCAGGGCACGCTCGTCCCCAGCGACGACGCCGCAGCCAAGGTCGTCGTCTATACTACACCTGATGAGACCGAGAAACAGGAGCTAGTCACCGCCCTCGACCTGCCGCGTCACGACGTCGAATCCGCTCTCGACCCCGACGAGATCTCACGTATCGAATTCACGCCAGACTACACGTATGTCATCTGGAAACGCCCCAACAGCGTCACTTACGACCAGCAGATAAAATTCGAGGTCTCCTCCTTCGGCATGGTCCTCCAGAAAGACAGGATCACCATCATCTGCGCCAACGCTATCCCCTTCGAAAGTGCCGAGTTCCGCAGAGTCACCTCCCTCAACAGCCTCATGATGCGGCTTTTCCTGCAGATCATCCATCATTACTTCGGCCACCTCAAGGGCATCAAAATGCTCGCAGCCGAGCTGCAGGCAAAGCTCAACGTCTCACAGGAGAACAGATACCTCCTCCAGATGTTCACCCTCGGCGAGAGCCTGATCTACTACCTCAACGCTATCACGGCCAATGGCGCCGTCCTCACAAAGATACGCTCAAGCGCCGAGAAAATGGGCTTCACCCCCGACGAGATTGAGATGCTCGACGACGTCATCATCGAGCAGCAGCAGTGCAATAGGCAGACCGAGATCTACAGCTCCGTCCTCTCCGGCCTCATGGATGCCCGCGCCAGCATCATCAACAACAACATGAACGTCCTCCTCAGAAATCTCACCATCATCAACGTCGTCTTCCTCCCGCTCAACCTTATCGCAAGCATCGGCGGAATGTCCGAGTACAGCATGATGACACGCCCGATACATTGGGTCGTGTCTTACTCCATCTTCGGCGTGACCATGGTCATCCTCGGCCTGCTCACCTGGACCATCCTGGTCAGGAGAATGCAAACCCGCGCCGAGCTCCGCAAACGCCCGTAGCGCCCTACCCCCGACTTACCTGTTGAATGCCCGACGATTACTAACTACCGTCATCCCGACCAAAGCGAGCGCAGTCGAGGGACCCGTTGAAGCCTTCTCGCGAAGCGAATCAGCACCACCTTAACCACTCAAACGATTCAAACGGGCGCCTCGCTTCCCGACCCATGTCGGCATTCCACTACTGCCCATTGCCTAATGCCTATTGCCTTCTTTCCACTCTCTCTTCCCTCACCTCTTTGTCTCTTCCTACTATCTACTTGCTACTAGCTAGATGAGAAAAATCCACAAATGCCGTAGAAACCACATTGCCGGCGGTGTGGGCAATGACAAAGTTTCCCTTGCCGTGATAGTTTCAGCCCGTGATAATGCTGTCAGCGATCCTCTGTTATGTTGGAAAGTGTCTGCCTGGCCGCGGTATATGTTGCGGAAGCTCCTCTATTGGTTGTGGCCGGCAGGCAGATGTATCTGTGAGGCGGTGACGCATGACAGCTGCGGGCAATAAGGTCGGTTTCTCATGGTCGCCAGGCAGGCGGGTAGCCGGCAACTACCGTATCATCAAACCCATTGGCCGAGGCGGTCTTGGCCAGGTGTACAAGGCCTTTGATGAAGTCCTGTGGAGGCTGGTTGCGATAAAGACACCACATCCACAGCATGGCGGAGCCACCCTCCAAACAGCGCGAACACCGGCTCTCAGCGAACGGTTCCTTCGGGAGGCACGTCGCTGGGTGCAGCTTGTACACCCCAACATCGTCGATGCCTACGACGTTGTGAACGACGAATCTACAGACTGCCTGCCGGCCATCCTTATGGACTTCTGCGACAATGGAAATGTGGAGGAACTTCGACGCAAGCCCATTCTCGTTAGCGATCTGATCCATATACTGTGTCAGGTGTGTTGGGCTATGGAATTCGCCCACGAGAAGGGGGTTCTTCACCTGGACCTGAAACCTCAGAATATCCTGCTGACCTCGCGCGGCGACGTGAAGCTTGCCGACTTCGGCATGGTAAGAGCTCTGACTGATGTCAGCGCCAGCGCTGGTTGCGGGGGTACCCCCGGCTTTGCGCCACCTGGACAATGGGCAGGAACGCCGGAGAAAGTCTCAGATATTTATGCCTTTGGCGCGACTGTATACCTGCTGTGCAGTGGTCGCAAGCCCTTCGACTCTAGCGCCAGCTCTTTTGCTGCGAGGGCAAAGGAGATCCTGCGACAACAGAGATCCTCAGAGGCGCCTCATCTGCTGACCCTCGTTCGTTCGGTCCCCGAACCTCTCGGGGTCCTGACAATGCGTTGTCTTGACCGCGACCCAGCCAAGCGCCCTCAGTCATTCACAGAGATATCTGCTCTGATGGAGGAACTGGCGACCGGTTACGAGAATGCGCGTTCCGAATGGCGCAAGGAAAAACCTCTACCCATCACGCTATCGCAAGAGCAGGAACTGCGAAGGGCACGGACGATTGTCCGGCTTGGTGTTGAGTGCATGCAACGCGGTGATGCCGGACAGGCTATGGAGCAGTATCAGACCGCGGCCGTAGTCTTTGAGCAGCTTGGCGACGAATCGGGCCGTGCAGCGTGCCTGGGCAACCAGGCGCTCATTCTTAAGGAGTGGGGTCGCCTCGACGAGGCCATGCAAATGCTCAAGCAACAGGAAGCTGTCAAGCGCGCGCTTGGAGACTGGATAGGCCTGGCCATGAGCCTTGGTAACCAGGCACTCGTCCTGAAAGCTCAAGGGCGGCTCTTGGAAGCTATGGAACTGCACAAGCAGGAGGAGTCTATCAGCCGTGGGACCGGTGACAAGAATCACCTGTGGGTCAGTCTTGGCAACCAGGCTCTTATCCTTAGAACATGGGGGCATCTTGAGCAGGCCATAGAGTTGCATCGGGAGGAGGAACGTCTCTGCCGCGAGATCGGCGCCCATGCGGGATTGGCCGTGTCGTTAGCGAACCAGGGTTCTCTGCTTGCACTGAAGGGCAGAAGCATTGCAGAAGGCTTGTCAAAGGCAAAGGAAGCACGCGCCATCGCCACGCAGTATGGTCTCAAGGAGCTGCTCCCCAAGATAGATGGCATCATCCGGCAGATCCGGGACGGAGCGGACGGGTTGTCAGGAGAACAGGACCGAATACGATCCAGACCGTGACAAAAGTCATCTGTGACGTCCGCTGCCTCTTCGGCAGCCAACGGCACACACCGCCTCTATCAACACATATCCTGCCGCCGCCCGTCTTGTAGGGGCGAGGCATGTGCCTCATCCCGAGCTTGTCGAGGGGCCTCGCCCAATGATCTTCTCCATCGCCCCGCGATTCCACTTCAGGACCACAACGTGGTCCACTGTGAATAGCCCCAGGTCCAACATCTCTTGCCTCGTCGTAGTTCGAAGAACGAAGGCGGGTCAGGGGACCTGGGGTAAGCGATGCCACAGACCCTTCTTCTATTCTCTCTTCCTCGACCCTGAAGGGGTCGAATAACAACGTAGGTCGGCCAGCCCTACCCGCCGACGATGGTCGAATAGAAGCGCGCGGGCGGCAGCCCGCCGACTCTTCAGTCGTAAGGTGCGATCAATCGCACCATCTTCCTGCCGCGCCACCGATTCCACCTCTGGACCACAACGTGGTCCAATATGAATAGCCCCAGGTCCAAGTCCTCTTGCCTCGTCGTAGTTCGAAGAACGAAGGCTGGTTAAGGGACACGGGAAACGCTTCTGCCCGAGAAGAAAAATCTCTTACCTCAACCATCTCTCGACCCACGACTGACGACTCTCGACTCATAAGTCCCGAAGGGACGGCAGATGAATAGCCGGGGGTGTCAACCCCCGGTAGGTAAGCCATCCCAACGCCCCCTTTTCCTCTTCTTCTCCCCAAGCCCCCGCTTGTCGCGTCGAAGCCGTTCAGGCGAAGACGGAACGCGGCGAAAGAAATGTCCACCTTGTCCATTCCGTCTATACATCCCCCTCCTCCGCCACTTTTCATTCGCCTCTTCAGCCGGCATCTGGTACTATCACAGTGACAAGTGGCAGATTACGGCTGCTTATGACGACAGCGGCAACACCACAAAGTGGATATACGGCAACTATATCGACGAGGGCTGGTAACGAGGAACCATATGACCCATCTTCATCAATCTTGCTTTCGTTCCGGCAGCTCTCGACTGACGACTGACGACTCACGACTACCCAGCCATGACCACCTCTACTCCCCAGTGGCCTACATGTCGTGGCAGGGGAATGTCTCGGAACTGTATGAATATGATGCCTATGGCAGTGCAACTATCTACAATTCGTTGTACCAGACGCTGAGCGTTCCAGCCACCGGCAACAGGTATCTCTTCACCGGCCGCGAAGTCGATTACCTCGATAACGGCAGCCTCGCCCTGCAATACAACCCCCACAGATACTACTCCCAGTCCCTCGGCCGCTGGACCTCCGAAGACCCCGCCGGATATGTGAATGATCTGAGTCTGTATCAATATGCTTACAGCCAGCCCACCGGGTCGCTGGACCCATCTGGTCTGTACCGATGGGTAGACAACGGGAATGGTGGGCGAAGGCTCAGAAACTGGAACCACCATATGCGGCTTGTCGCAATCCGCGCGAAATGGAACATGCTGGCAGCCAGGACCCATAACAACCCGTGTTACACCGTCTGCGAGGCAATAGTGGACCTTGCACAATGGATGCTGACAGACCCAAGCATGAAGGGCGAATACCTGCACTGGTACAACAATGATGAAACGAAGTTCATACATGACCTTGGTTTTGTGCTCGGCGGTGTAGAAGGTGACCAGAGTCTCTGGGCTTGGACCCACCCAAATGAACGACGGAGGCGCCCAGATGAGGAAGGAACGAACACAACGTACATGGGTGAAGTTGCCTTCTGGGACAGCCAAGGCAACGAATCATATTCAGGCTTCCAAGCCATACTCAATGACAACTCCAATACTGTGAGGCACATCTTTACCATGATTGTGTTTGCGTACGAGTATGGTGATACCATCGGCAATATTGCCTCGTGGTGGCGCGACAACGGATGGTTTGGGGGGAACAGTATCCAAGACAGAATAGCTGGGTATATAGCTGCTGACTTGGGTGAGGAAATGGATGATGCTTTCGACCTTGGCCCTGACCTCGATGATTTCGGAGAAGCTTTTGCTGACTATTTCTGTGATGAAGCGACCAACGCTCGGCTCAAGGACAGATACCAGTGGTAGGTGTGATTCACGATACCGGAGAAACGCTATGTCGAAATACCGAACAATACTTACCTGGGGCGGTGCAGTTGTTCTCTTGGTCTTCATCGCCGGGTGTTTCTTTCTTGGAGGGTATGTGGTGGCCATTCAGGAGACCGAGAGCCAGTATACCCAAGAAGTTGCCTCGCTAGATACCACGCTGCATGCCATCAGCTCGTACTATGAAGAGCATCGGACCTATCCTCTTGATCCTAAGCTCTACTACTCGAACAATTCAGGCATGTTATGGGCTGGTTCCGGCCCGGATTACGTGCTCTTCTATTCAGGCGTTGGGGCACACCGCATCATCCGTATTAGCTTTCTAGAGGATGGAAAGGTGAGTGTCACGCGAGGCACCAAGCGACAGATGCAGGAGAATACACAGGGTCAATAATGTCAATGAGCTCAAAGGCCGGTATTTTGCCAGTAAGAGAAATGAATAACTAGGAAGAAATAAAGGGGTCAAGGGAAAATAGGGTCAGTGAAGCAAATAAAGCGGTCAAGTACAATTACTTGGCCTGTCACTGCATCGTGACATATCTCTCTGCCACGAATCAGCGCCATCAGCGTAATCCCGAAGGTCACGCCATAGCTTCCCAGCGACGGCGGATGCGTTTCCCTTTCGTGTTCTTCCGTATATTTCGTGGTGTGTCACTTACCTCTGCGTCACTGAAATAACTAAATAACTAGAATAACTAGGGACAGTCACCGGTTTTCTTGTTGACAAGCGATTGGCTATCGAGGATATTGTGCATCCATGCCAAGGGTAGCCACGGTAAACTAGGGACAGTCACCTATTTAGACCACTGTCACCATATCGTGGTATCTCTCCCGGGAAGAAATAAAGGCGTCAGGAACCTTTATCCCGTCCGTCACTACCTCGTGACCTTGTCTTTCTCCTGTAATCAGCGCCATCAGCATAATCCCGAAGGTCACGCCATAGCTTCACAGCGACGGCGGATGCATTTCCTTTTCGTGTCTATGGTTTATTCTGCGGTTTGTTGTCTACCTCTGCGTCTCTGCGCCTCTGCGTGAGATATTCTTCTCTTCCTTTCTGTTCGCCTTGCGTGCTCAGCGAGCTCTGCGTGAGATTATCTTCTCTTTCTGTTTACCTTGAGGCAAACTAGGGACAGTCACCTATTTCCATGCTCTGTCACTATATCGTGACATCATCTCTCGCGGGAAATACAGGGGTCACCTATAAAACGCTCCAAGTCAAGTTGAAAAAGTATCCTTCGGCTCAAATG
>Ga0209164_1002687_pt1 | contig 18197 bp, 22 predicted proteins | sample MTBNYHSulfiMetaG_FD_187458 | JGI IMG/M metagenome (GOLD analysis project Ga0209164, IMG submission 187458) | Enrichment culture microbial communities from rom New York Harbor, USA that are MTBE-degrading - MTBE-NYH (New York Harbor Sulfidogenic)... | ecosystem: Environmental > Aquatic > Marine >...
TGGGAAGGGCTGTCTGCCCCAAGGTTCATCAAAATGGACACCATGTCGCTATTTGAGAGCCCGAGCACGTCCTCATAGGAGGAGAGGGTAAACGACATGGCTCTGGTTGAGACGAGGCGCTCTGCTTCCTCAACCGTGATGCGTCTACTCTCAGCTATTGATGCCTCCACGAGGTCGAGGAACATCCTGGCCCCGTCACCCTCTACCGTGATCATCGGCCTCACTCATCCAGGTTCATAGCCGGTTTAAAGGATGACTCACAAGATGTAATCACCTTTATTGACCGAGGCTAAAGGAGCGGGTCGCCCGTCATCTCAGCAGGCTTAGGCACGCCCATCAGTTTGAGGATGGTGGGCGCCACACTGCTCAGGCCCTCGCCCTTCCTCAGCTTCACGCCGCGCAGAGCCTCCTCGCCGCTCACCAGTATGAGGGGCACAAGGTTGGTGCCGTGGCTGGGGTTAGGCGACCCATCCGGGTAGAACATGGTCTCGACGTTGCCGTGGTCACCAGTCACCAGCACCGTGTACCTCGCTACCAACCCGGCGTCCACCACCCTGCCTAGGCACTCGTCCACCACCTCGCAGGCTTTGATGCCTGCCTCCAGGTTGGCCGAGTGGCCCACCAGGTCACCGTTGGCGTAGTTCACGAGCACGAAGTCGTAGAACCGCCGCTCTATCTCTGGGACCAGCCGGTCCGTGATCTCCAGGGCGCTCATCTCCGGCTTCTCCTCGTAACTGGGCACCTTGGGGCTTGGCACCAGTACCCTGTCCTCCCCCGGCTCGGGTTCCTCCACCTGGCTGTTGAAGAAGAAGGTGACGTGAGCGTACTTCTCCGTCTCAGCGATCCGGAGCTGCCGTAGCCCTGCGGCGCTCAGAACCTGCCCAAGGTTGAATCTTACTGAGCGCTGGGGGAAGACGGCGGGCAGGTCCAGCGTCTGGTCATAGACGCTCATACACACGTAGCTGATATCCGGCGCGGAGCCTCGGCTGAACCGGGTGAACTCCGGCCGGGTGAGGGCGTAGGTCAGTTGCCTGGCCCTGTCGCTGCGGAAGTTCCACAGGATGAAAGCGTCCCTGTCCTCGACGACGGCCACTGGTGAGCCGTCTGGCTCTGTGAACACTATGGGCTCCACGTAGTAGTCGGTGAGATTCGGGTCCCCCGCGTAGGCGTGCTTCAGCGCTTCAATGGGGTCGGTCTCCTTTCTGCCCTCACCATGGACGAGGAGCCTGTACGCCTTCTCGGTCCTGTCCCAGTTGTTGTCCCTGTCCATGGCGTAGTAGCGGCCCACCATGGACGCTATGCGGCCTACCCGCTTCTCATCCATGACGCGGAGCGCCTCTTGCATGAAGCCTGTGGCGCTCCTCTCGGGGACGTCGCGGCCGTCCAAGAAGCAGTGAACGTAGACTTCACTGATCCTATTCCTCCGGGCAAGCTCCAGCAACGCGTAGAGGTGGCCGGTGGTGCCGTGGATGCCCTGGTCGCTGAGGAGGCCAGCCAGGTGTAACCTACCCCCCGTCCGCTTCAAGTGCCCCACGGCGTCCAGCAGAGGCATCTTCGTGTAGAAGCTTCCGTCCTGGATGCTGCGGTTGATCTCTTCCAGGGGTTGCCAGACGACGCGGCCCGCACCCAAGGTGAGGTGGCCGGGCTCGCTGCCCCCCTGGGTGCCCTCGGGTAGGCCCACCGCGTTTCCGGTGCACTTGAGGAGCGTCCAGGGGTACGTGCGCATGTAGTGGTCGTCATTGGGAGTGTGGGCCATGTACGCGGCGTTTCCCTTACGCTCATCCGTGTAGCCCCACCCGTCCCTGACGACGAGGATGACTCTGCGCCCGGCCATGTCTGAGAATTGTCTGTGGGCGAGTTTAAGGTCACCGCCGCAGGTAGCTCCAAAGCAGCGACAGCAGGCTCAGGAGTATCAGGAGGGGACTGGTGGCGAAGTAGAAGCCGTCGCTCCTGTACACGTAGACTATGTACCAGGGCAGCCGCTCGACGCTGGGGACTAGCCGAGTGAGGTAGGGGAGGGCCACGAAGATGACGCCCAGCAGTATGAGCATCCAGCCCATTGCCGCGAAGGGCCTGTACTCGTCCATGACTGTACATTGATCTCTGTACAGTAAATGTTTTAATGCGGCGGGGCTGATGTGAACCGGATCGGTGGCCATTTTTGAGGATCGTCATGCTGGGGCCTCCTGGGAGCGGCAAGGGCACCCAGGCGCGCATCATCTCGGAGCTCTACGGGGTTCCCGTGGTGACTACGGGGGACATGCTCAGGGACGCCGTGGCCCGGGGGACCGAACACGGCAGGGTCGCAAAGGGGTACATGGACAGGGGGGAGCTGGTGCCCGACCGGATCGTCAACATGGTGGTGCAGGAGAGGCTGAGCATGCCTGACCTGGGGGCCGGGTTCATATTGGACGGGTTCCCCAGGAGCACAGCCCAGGCCGACGCCCTGGACAGGATTCTCAAGGAGAGGGGTCTCCGGCTGGACTACGTCATCCACGTCACCCTAGGGGACGAGGCGATAGCTGCCAGACTGGGCAATCGGAGGAGCTGCCCCGCGTGTGGCGCCGTCTACCACTTGGAGTCCAAGCCACCCAAGGCTGCCGGGGTATGCGACGAGTGCGGCTCCGGGCTGATCCTCAGGGACGACGACCAGCCCGAGGTGATCCGGCACCGGCTGGAGGTGTACCGTGAGAAGACCCGTCCCTTGCTGGAGAGGTACGAGGGGGCGGGGATCATCCGGGAGGTGCCCGGGGACTGCCCCCTGGACGAACTGCCCAGGCTGCTCAGGAAGATACTGGGCTAGGTCTTGTAACCTATCTTCCGCAGGAACTCTTTGCGCCACTTGACGCCCTGCTCGTCCTCGACGCCCCGAGGCCTCTGGCCGTCTATGACCCCCAGGATGCCGCGGCCCTGCTCGGTCTCAGCCACGACGACGATTAGGGGGTTGGCGGTGGCGGCTATGACGTGGCACAGCTCGGGGACTGCCTTGAGTTGTGTGAGTACGTTGATGGGGTAAGCGTCCCTTAGGAGTATGTTTAGGCTGTGGCCGCATCCCAGGGCCATGGCGTTCTCGGCGGCAGCCTTCCTCAGCCCCTCGTCGTTGCCGTCGACCCTGACGAGGCACTCCCCGCTGGCCTCGCTGAAGGCTAGGCCGAACCTGATGCCGGGGGCGCTGGAGGCCAGGGCCTCGTAGACGTCCTCCACCGTCTTGATGAAGTGGCTCTGGGCGAGGATGATGTTGCAGCCCTCAGGCACTTTTAGATCAACCGTTTTCAGCTCCAAAGCGTTTCACGACTGATCATGGAGGGCTGCGCTTTTAACTGGTTCGTAATCCATAAGTCTAGGGCCGAGGAGGGTTGAATGATGTCAGGCAACCGCAAGGATCGGGATGATCTGGCTGAGAGGATCAGCGGCTGGCACTACAGTCTGGGGTGGGGGGACGGCACGGACAGCGTGGCGCCCTACGTGCCTACGCCCATGAACGTGGTGCACGAGATGCTGAAGCTGGCCAGGGCGGGGCCCGGGGACGTGCTCTATGACCTCGGCTGCGGGGACGGTAGGATCCTCCTGGCAGCCGTTGAGGAGTACAACGTGGACAGGGCTGTGGGGTACGAGATCAACCCCCAGATGGCTGAGGCTACCAGGATGAAGGTGTACGACAAGGAGCTGCAGGGCAGGATCGCGGTGCTTCAGGCGGACTTCTTCCAAGAGGACCTATCCGAGGCCTCAGTGGTGACCCTGTACCTGACCACCTCGGGTAACGCCAAGCTGAGGCCCAAGCTGGAGAAGGAGCTGAGGGCGGGGGCCCGGGTTGTTAGCCACGACTTCCCTGTATCGGACTGGGTTCACAGCAGGGAGGAGGAGCGTTTCTACATGGTGGGAACCCACAAGCTGTTCCTGTACGAGGTGCCTGAGGCCTACATGGTTGATAAAAAGGACCCGAAGGGTGACAGCTGGGACCGGCTGCGGCGTATGTTTGAGCGCCGCGACTCCCGTTGACCGCGGCTGTACCTTGCTAGAAAAATTAGTAGACGCCCAGGGCTAGGGCGATGACGGCCATCCTGGTGTAGATGCCGTGCTTCATCTGCCTGAAGTACCAGGCGTTGGGCATGTCGTCCACGTCTGTACTGATCTCGTTGACCCTGGGCAGGGGGTGCATGATGACCAGGTCCTTCTTGCCGTGCTTCTTGACCATGCTGCGGTCCAGGATGTAGCTGTCCTTGACCTTGTCGTACTCCTCCTGGTTGGCGAAGCGTTCACGTTGGACGCGGGTCATGTACACCACGTCCAGCTTGGGCATGGTTTTGGGCAGGTCGGAGACCTCGGTGACATCGATCTTGTCCTTGACCTCCTCGATGACCTCGGGCTTCATCTTCAGCGCGTCCGGGGCTATGCAGTAGACCTTGACGTCGTAGTTTCGGAGTGCCTTGAGGAGGCTGTGGACGGTGCGCCCGTTCTTCAGGTCGCCCACCATGCCTATGGTGAGGCCGTCGATGCCGCCCTTGGCGTACCTGATGCAGTGGAGGTCCAGGAGGGTCTGGGTGGGGTGCTCCCACGTGCCGCTGCCACCGTTGATGTAGGGTACGGTGCTCACCTTGGCGGCGCGGAGGGCCGCGTCGTTGTCGGGGTGCCTCATGGCTATGATGTCCACGTAGTTCATGACGGTGCGTATGGTGTCCTCGAAGGATTCGCCTTTCTTGGCGCTGCTGGTCATGGGGTCGGCTACCGTGGTTACGCTGCCGCCGAGTCTGTACATGGCTGACTCGAAGCTGAGCCTGGTCCTGGTGCTCGGCTCGAAGAAGAGGCTGGCCAGGACCTTGCCCCGGGCCATGTCGGAACCCTGTTTCTCGACCTCAACCATTTTGTCGGCCACGTCCAGGATGAAGTCCAGTTGGGGGCGGCTGTAATCGCTCATGCTTATGAAGTGCTTACCCTTGAAGTCGGCTTTACTTACCATAGGGTCTTGATGGTCCAGTGGGGATATATTTGTTACCGTTGTGCTCTACGGGATTCACTGGAAGCTCATGCGCCAGCCGACTCCCAGCTCAATATAGTCCTCCCCGAATCCTGCACTGAAGACCAGCCGCGCCAGGTCGCCGCTGCAGTGGGTGGGCGCCGCCCTCTGGACCCCCAGCCCTTTAAGCTCGGCTACTAGCCCGTCGAGACTGGCCCTATCCGCGTTGCCCAGGTGGAAGCCGCCGAAGACGAAGGCCACGTCCAGGCCCGTGGCCTCCTCGGCGGCCTGGACCAGGTTCTGGACCCCTGGGTGGCTGCATCCTGTGATGAGGACCAGCCCTTCGCCGGTGTTCACCATAAGGGCCTGCTCGTCGGGGTTGAAGTCCAGCACCCTTGTGGTGGCCACGCCGGGGCAGACGATGGTGGCGTCCCACGTCTCAACAAGGGTGGCCCCGCCGTCTCTCACCCTGCTCTTGATGTGGTAGGGGAACGAGGCGGGAAGGTACACAGTTAAGTCGGTGCACGCCTCCAGCACAACACTGAGGCCTCCAGTGTGATCCCAGTGCTCGTGACTCAGCACCAGGTAGTCCACCTGTGTCAGGTCTACACCCAGGGCCTCCGCGTTGTGGCCGAGTACCTCCGGATCCCCGCCGGTATCGAAGAGTACGGTATCGTCCCCCAGTTCTATGAGGCAGCTGAAGCCCCACTCGGGGGTGCAGGTGGCGTTGTAGGGATTATTGTCGTAGAGGATGGTAAGCCTGCCGCTACGCTCTACCAGTTTTAGTGTATAATCGCTGTCAGGTGCTTCGTCGCTGCCCCGGAACCCTGGTGCGAGCAGGTAGGCAGTGGCAGCAGCCACCGCCACGAACACCGCTACTGCGACCCACTTTACGCCTAGTCTCATGGCAATAAACCAGGCACAACACGTTAAAAGCGCATCCAAAGAGCCGTCATGGGGGTCAAAGAGTCTTCATGGCTGAGCTAAAGGCTCCACCCATTCTTTTCAGAATAGTCACGCTCGTTTGGCCCAGGACTCTGGGAGCGGCGGATGAGTGGCTTAATTGACATAGTCGGGAGGAAACCGGCTCCCGTAAAACGCTATATGCTTGGCATTCTTTTAGACAAGGCATGAGGATACTCGACGACATACGGGTTGTGGACTTGACGGACCACTGGTTTGGGCCCTGGTGCACCCTCCTGCTCTCCGATCTCGGGGCTGAGGTGATCAAGATCGAGCCGACGTGGGGTGCCACTGCGAGGATCGGTGGTGGGCCGAGGCCGGGCGGGTCCGACCCGGTCTTTCACTACCTTAATATGAACAAGAAAAGCCTCTCCGTCAACCTGAAGGCCGAGCAGGGCCGCGTCATATTCCTGAAGCTGGTGGAGAAGTCAGACGTGGTTGTCCAGAACTTTATTCCCGGCGTCATGGAGAGGCTCAACCTGAGCTACGATTTTCTCAGGGAGGTCAACCCCCGGATCATCTACGCGGCGCTGAGCGGATTCGGGCAGTACGGACCTTACATGACGAGGGCGTCCTTCGACGTGGTAGCCGAAGCCATGAGCGGCCACACGCGCCTCACAGGGGACCTGGTGGACCCCAAGGGGCCACCCCTCAACATGGCCATGAGCTACGGCGACCTGGGCCCGGGGACTATGGCCGCCTACTGCATACTTGGGGCGATACGGAACAGAGACAGGACGGGGGAGGGCCAGATGCTGGACGTAGCCCAGGCCGACTGCATGACGGCCCTGAACCCGGCCATCACGGAGTACTCCATGACCGGCCTCCTGCCCTGGCAGATCCGGGAGATGTACCCCATGACCCACATAAGCGGGATCGTGGAGGCCAAGGACGGGTACATCCAAGTAGCCGGGTACAGGCCGAAGGCCCTCGACGCGCTGAAAGAGAGGCTGGGCCTGGACGAGGTGACCATTGAAGTCGTCAGGGATATGGTGAGGAACATGACCCGGGATGAGGCGGTGCGGTACTTCGTGGAGATAGGCATGCCCGTCGCCCCCATCTACCAGGTGAACGAGTGCATAGAGGACCCACACCTCAAGGAGAGGGGCATGTTCTTCCACGTCGAGCATCCCAAGGCTGGGCGGTACAGGACGGTGAGCTTCCCCGTCAAGTTCTCGGAGACTCTGCCTGTGGAACGCTCGGCTGCGCCGCTCCTCGGTCAGCACAACAGGGAGGTTCTGGTGGGGCTGCTGGGGTATGACGGCGGCCGCATTGAGGAGTTGGAGAAGGGGGGCGTCATCTACACTGACAGATAGGATGCATACGATGATTGATGTTTTCACTTGGACCTTCATAAATCAGGGGTAGAGTCCTATCTCCTTGAGAAAATCCCTGAGGGATGTCGTGAGTTCGTATGACGGGAACTCTTGGAGGCTGGCCCACCGGGCCTCCAGAGCATCGTCCATAGCCCTGGCTTCGCCCTCTACGATCCAGGCCATGAACTGGACGATGATGAAGTGGTACCTGACCCTGCCTTCCTCGTCCCTGACGACCTTGTCCACGACGCCGAGGCGGTCCACGATCTCGACCCTGAGCCCAGTCTCCTCCATGGCCTCGCGGACGGCGGCGTCCTTTACCCTCTCACCCAGCTCGACGAGGCCGCCGGGCACCGACCACATGCCCCTGTCCGGGTCGGCTGCCCTCCTGATCAGCAGATACTTTCCGTCCTTCTCTATGAGGACGCCGACGCCCACCATGGGGCGCTCAGGGTAGAGCCGGTGAGACATATCCATTAACGAATATACACTTTACGCTTAATTAGTCGTCGGCCGGCACCTGCTCCCGCCCCGCGACCTCCATGTGGATGAACCTGCTCATGGGTGTGCTCAGGCTCGACGCCGGGTATACCTCTGGTAGCACCTTCACCCATATAGGGAACCTGCACCTCAGTGCCGTACCCTTCACGATGGCTTCCCCAGGAGGGAGGTCGCCTATGAGCTCGGCGAACTCGGAGCCCATGATCTCCGCGATCCGCGCCTTGTCCACGTCCTCCAGGCTGTGGCACACCACATTATTTGCGCACTGAGTCACCACCGTCTTCTCCACGGTGCTCAGCCTCTGGGTCACCACCCATAGCCCCACCCCGTTACGGCCCCCGTTAGTCGCGATCTCCTTAATGACCCCCAGTAGCTTGCCCCGGCTCTCCTTCTCACCGATCTCGAAGACTCCACGCTGGGGAGCATAGTACATAGCTTCCTCGAGCACTATGATGCAGCCGAACCGGCGGTTCTCAAGGGCTTCCCCGAAGATGCGGCGCAGCACCTGGGCCACTACCAGGTGCTTCTGGTCCCACGTGTCCTTGCCGGCGCTCAGGTCCATGATGACCACGTGTCTGCTCCTGAGCAGCTCCACCGGGTCCAGGGGCTCCATGTCCCCGTCCGGGATGAGCCGGCTGGTGCCCACGCTGTTCACCACCTGCATCCGGTACGCCTCGAACTCCTCAGGCTTCTTGTTGAAGCCCAGCCTCTCCGGGTGAACCTGGTCGAGTGCCCTGCGCAGGTTGTCCTTGGTGACTGTGGCTTGCTGAGCGTAGAGAATCTTCAGGGCGTGGATGAGGATCTTAGCGTTCCACCAGGCCTTCTGCCACCCGAACTCGGCCACGTAGTCCTCCCAGGGGATGCCGCCGGGCTCGAAGAACCTGCTCCACGGGACGCGGAGGACCCGGTCCGAGCCGAGGCGCTCCTGGAGGCTGCTGTACTCCCCGTCCTTGTCCACTATGAAGAACCTGACGGGCGGGTCGGCGGCCGCGGCCCTGGCCACCATGGACACGGCCGTGGTGGTCTTGCCTGTGCCCACGGCTCCGCAGATGAGGCAGCTCTGCCTGATGAGGCTGTACATTCCCAGCTCCACGTCCAGGTCGGTGCCCGGGTCCGTGCCCAGGAGTATCCTCCAGTCGCCGCTGGGCTTGGTGAACTGGGCGATGACGTCCCTCTCGGCCAGGTACACGGGCGTGTTGGGCTGCAAGGGATACCTCAACGGCCTTAGGCTGCCTCCCTCGTCCATCCACCCCCACTGGTATGCCTGGGCGTGGAGGGTGCTGTCCTCGAAGTCGTCGATGACGCGGCCGTCCCTGAGGAGGGCCTCCTCGTACTCCCGGACCCGCTTGTGGGGGTAGACCCTGGTCACCTGGTACACCACGGGGCACCCGTTCTTAGGGTGCTCGATGTATACGAGGTCGCCCTTGGCCAGCTCAAGGCCCCTGAGTAGGAGCACGGTTATCTCGCTGATGCCGTACTCGCCCGTGGCGCTGTACGTGTGCCCGACCCTCAGCCCGCCATCCATTCGCCCTCACCCCAGTACGGCGCCAATGGGGAGACGTCCCCCGTCTCCCGGCCCACTCTGCTAATGATCTCGCTGAAGACGTCGCCGATGAAGCGTCGGCTCACCTTCACCTCCTCGTCGGCGCGGACGATGGGCAACGGGATGCCGCCCCAGAGGCTTGTCGCGTAGCAGTAGTCAGCCACGTCGTCCACGGCCCCCAGGCAGAATGCGGGGAGGTCCACCCGGATGGGGGGCACATCCCACTCCCGGGTCAGCCGGCAGTAGAACCCGTAGACGGGCTCCTGCACCACGTCCATCATCTGGCTCCCCCGGGACGCCATGCGCATCGCGGTCCGGGGGCTGAAGATGTCTGTGCGCTCCCCGGGCATGAGCGTTTGGTGCATCAGGTAGCTGTCGGATAGATCCGTCTCGGCGCTCAGCCCCAGGTAGTGCACCAGGTACCGGGCGCTGGGCCGCTTCACCACCCCGGCCACCGTCACCCCCCTGTCCCTGCACACCCTGAGCAGCCCGTTCAGGGCGTCCACCAGCCGCCGCCTGTCCTCCTCGCGGCCGGCGGCCCCCCACCACCCGCTCAGCGCCAGGGGCCCATCCACCAGCATGAGCTCCACCTCGCCGCCCCCAAGCAGGTACTCCCGGGCGGTCTCGTAGAGCCTGGCCTCCCGGCGAATATTCACCACCCCGGCGAAGCCTCCGCCCCCCATGGAGTAGGGCTCGCACATGCTCTCAGGGGGCAGATAGAAGCGGCCTCCCTGGGGGAGGGTGTAGACGAGGGCGCCTATGACCGCGTACTGCCTGGAGGCCATGGGTATCACCTGGCTTCCCGCGTCCACCCCAGCAACCCAGGTGTAAGCCTCCCTCTTACTGAGGGGCACAACCTCCATCTCGCCCCTGATACGCTCCGCTAGCTCCCTGACCAGCGGGGCTTCGGTCAGCACGTCCCCCGTTATCTCGGCAAGGAGCAGGTTCCTTATGCTGAGGCTGAGGCTCTCGGCCCGCGGCCTGGGATCAGTGAGTTCCCCCCGTTCCTTGACCGCGAGCACCATGACATCACTTCATCTAAAACTGTTGATGTACAACACTTTTTTTCCACCGTATTTAACCCTTGCGATCACTCTGAGCGTAATTTCGGTTTAACCGCATTTTATTTATATACTAAGAAATTAAGACGCTCGCCCATCGATCGCTATCAATGTAAAAATCCACAGACCCCAAAAGTAAAGTTAAATACCACTTTACATAGAAGATGCAACCAGAAAGATGAGCAAGAATCAGAGCCTAAAGGACACCATTTTCAAGGAGTTCCTCAGGAACCCGGCCCTCGGACCCACAGAGATGTCGGAGAAGCTGGGCGCCAACTACAACAGCGTGAAGGCTGCTTTCGCCAAGCTCGCCGAGGAGGGACTTCTCGAGCGCTCAGGCAGAGGCAACTACGAGCCCAGCGTACCGGGCATCCTCCTTAACCTCATGGCCCGCGTGGAGGCCCTGGAGACGAAGACCCCATGAGTGAGACCTGGGACAAGGTCCTCAAGGACGTCTCCCCCACCACCAGCCAGTTCAAGGTCCTGGTCTACCTGGCATTCCGGGGCCCCAGCCAGCCCAGCGACATCAGCAACGAGACAGGCATATCCCCCGGCACAGTAAGGCCCGCCCTGCGCACACTCCTGGACAAGGGCTACGTGGCACAGCAGGAGGACGGCAGCTACAGGAGCCTCGTCCCCTTCACAGACGTCGTCTCCCACCTGTACGCGGCCCAGAAGTAGCCGGAGGAAGCGCCGTGGGTTCCGAGGAGCTTGAGGGGCTGAAGCGGGCGGACAGCCAGAGGGACGTCCTCCTTATGCTGGTCCAGAGCGGCGAACCCATGAGCAGCCAGGAGATAGCTGACAGGCTGGGCGTCACCGTCAACGCCGTGAACATAGCCCTCTTCAACCTCAACAAGAAGGAGCTGGTGGAGCGTGTCAGCCGCGGAGTCTACAGGTACCGCCTCGGCCCAATACTGGTTGAGCTGCTGAAGAAGTACTTCGAGTGACCACAATGAAGCTGGATGAGCTGGACCCTGAGACCTCGGCCTTCAAGATACTGGTGCACCTCACCTTCAGAGGCCAGGCCATGAAGCCCATAGACATCAGCAGGGAGCTGGGGGAGAACAGCAGCAGCGTCCGCGCCAGGCTCGCCGAGCTGAAGAGGGACGGCCTGGTGGACTCCAGGGGCGACGGATATGTGGCGCTGATAACGGCCTACGACGTCTTGATGAAACTTTATAGACGACCCAAGGAGAAATAAGGTGAACGAAAGTGTCTGAACAGCAGCTGGGGGAGATGAGGGAGAAGATGGAGACCGTGCTGGGGCTACAACGAGCGCCCAGCCAGTTCATGGTCTTCTACCACCTGCTAGGCACAGGCAAGACCATGACGGTAAAGGAGATCAGCGACGAGCTGGTGCTCACCCCCAAGGCCACTGAGAGGGCCGTGGCCAAGCTTCTGGAGAAGAACATAATCCAGAAGAGCCCCTTCAGGGACGGCGGCTACAACGTGGACTCCAAGGGTGTCACGTTGATGCTGTTGGTCACCTCCATGGAGCTCTATCAGGAGCACAAGAAGAAGCAGGGCTAGTCCCGGCCGAGCCTGGGGAGGACCTCCTCCTCCACCCACCTGACACCCTTCATGGTGAGCCTGTACTCGCTGCCCTTCCCTTCAGGCTGGAACACGTGGCCCCTTCGCCCCATCTCGTGAAGCCTGGCCGCCACCGTGATCTTCTTGCCGCTGCTGGCCAGCCTGTCCCTTATCATCTTGCCCGTGGCCTCGTGGTTCCTCATGGCGTACATGATGAGGCCCACGGCCTCGTAGTGGCTCAGCTCCTCCCGCGTCACGATGGTGGGCCCGTCCCGCCCCACCCTCACGATGCCCTCTAGGATGTCCTCGGCCTCAGCGGCGGCCACCTCGGCCACCTTGCCCTGAACAGCGGCCACGAAATCCCCGGTGAGCCAGCCCAGCCCCTCCATGACCTCCTCCGGGGACCCGCCTGAGACCTCCAGTTCACCGTATCCGGTCTTGACCCGCACCCTAAGCTTAGGCAACCTTGGCCTCCTCCACGTTCAGTATGTACAGGTAGCCCCGCTTGTTATCCTTCCATCTGCGGAGGCTTCCTTTCTTCACCATCCATACCAGGACGCCGCTGAGAGTGGTCTTGGGAAAGAATATGGCGTTGGCTTCCATGGCCCTCCTCAGCTCCCCGATGGCACGGGGCGTCTTACCCCACTCCGACTCCAGGAGGCCCTGCACGGCCTCGCTGCACTGGTTGGTTCGGGATATGTTAGGGTACTTCTCTATGGAGGCACCGGCCTCTGCCTTAGCCGGCTTGGGGTGGGGCACCTCAGCGTTGAATGCCTTGGACACCTTGCTTATTATGAGGTCCAGGTCGTCCAGGGTGGCCAGCACCTCCTCCTTGGCTCCCCCTAGCTCCACCTCCACGTTGCCTATCCTGACCTTGAGGCGGAAAGAGGGCTCAGACATGGCACCACCCAGAACTTCTGATACCATAATAAGCTCTAAGACCGTTTATAATACTTATGAGGGCGGGGTTCTGGCCTTCAGGGCCGCCTGGAGCAGCCTCTGGACGTCCCGGGGCTGGGCCCTGCCCCTCACCTGCCCCATTATCGCCCCCATGAGTGGCCCCGCGGCCCCCATTCCCCTCTCAGCCACCAGGCCCGCCCTCTCCTCCACCACGGCCTCCACGATGGCCTCAAGCTCGGAGAGGCTCATGGACTCCAGCCCCAGAGCCTTCAAAGCGTCAAATGCGCCGCTGCCCGGGTGCTTGGCCAGCCAGGTGAGCACGTCCGGGACGGACTCCTTAGCCGTGGACCCCCCCTCGACCAGTTTGAAGACGCCCCTGATGGCGTCGTCGGTCAGAGCCTCCACGGGGACGCCGTCGCGCCTCAGCCTGGTCAGGTCCTCCGTGAGGGTGACAGCCAGCAGCGTGGTGCTGTGGCCTTCAGCGGAGAGCTCCTCGAAGAGGCCCAGGTACTCCGAGTCCACCGTCTGTGTGGCCAGCTTCTCGTTGAGCCCGTGCTCCTCCATGAAGCGCCTCAGCTTCACCTCCGGCATCTCGGGAAGCCGGGCCCTCAGCGCTTCTACCCTCACGTCAGTGATCTGGACGGGCTTGACGTCCGTCTCAGGGTACATCCTGGCTGCCCCCGGCCGTGGCCTGGTGAACCGGGTGGTCCCGTCCGGGTTGGCCGCCCGGGTCTCGGCTGGCACCCCCATCAGGGCCATCCGGGCCCTGTCCACCACCGCCACTAGGGCTGCGGCGCACTTATCGTGGTCGTCGGCAACGATGACCACGGCGTCCCCCTCGGCGGCGTCCACGGCCCCCCTGAGAGCCTTCACCTCCTCCTCGGTGACGCTGTACCCGGGCAGCTCGTCCGTGTGGAATATTCCCTTCACGTTGCCCATGAACCTGGCGTGGTCACTCATCTCGGTGCCAAGCCTCCTGCCGGGGCATATCTCCTTCCCGGTGAGGCCCGCGAAGCCAGGGAGCTTCACGGCCAGCACCACGCCGCCCCTCTTGAGGGCGCCGCCCAGGACCTTGCTCTTGGTGTCCCGGAAGACGCTTGAGATGTCCACATGCTCCTTCTCTAGGTGGCTCTCCTTCACTCTCCGCTTCTTGAGCTCCTCAGTGATCTCCAGGAGGGCGGCCTGGCGCATGGCCTCATACTCGACAACAGTAGGCAGCAGCCCCAGGTCCTGGACTCCCTTTATCTCTATTATGGCCCCGCCCCTGACGCTGACGTTCACGTCCTGCCTGATGGTGCCCAGGCCCCTCCGCACCATCCCCGTGGCTCTGAGGATGGCGCCTATGCGGGCAGCCGCCTCGTAGGCCTCCTGGGGTGTATGTATCTCGGGGGCCGTGGTGATCTCTATGAGGGGTATGCCCAGCCGGTCCAGCCTGTAGGTGATGGTGTCCCCCTCTTCGCTGATTCTCCTGGCTGCGTCCTCCTCTATGGCCACCTGCTCCAGGTGGATGGTCTTGCCTGCGGCCTTGATCTCCCCGCCCAGGCTGACGACGCTGGTGCGCTGGAAGCCGCCGGTGTTGCTGCCGTCCACCACCGTCTTCCTCATGACCTGGACCTCGTCCACGGGGGCGCCCCCCGTCATCAGCGTGAATGTGAGGGCTATGTCCACGGACTCGGCGTCCAGGGGCCCCGGGGGCTCCTCGTCCATCTCCACCATGCAATTTGTGTCGTGGTTAGCCTCGTAGACTATGGTCTTGCCCTTGAGGAACTCGAAGAGGGCGGCCGGGTCTATCTCACCCAGCTCGGATTGGCTGGGCCTGAGCCTCCTGGTGAAAGTGTAGTCGGGTTCCTTGTCGCTGAGCCTGGGCGGACAAGAGCAGAACAGCTTGTGCCTCGTCGCCAACTCCTGGTGTATCTCGATGCCCACTGTGAGCCCCAGCTTCTTGTAGTCCATCACTCGGCGCCTCCCATGTACGGCGTCCTAGGGTTGAACTCCCCCACCAGGTTCGAGGTCAACAGCCTTTTCGCCTCCTCGGAGTCGTCGGTCTGGCCCAGGCACCACTTGAGCTTCACGTAGGCGGTTTCCCCGTGCATGTCCTCCAGGGGCACCGCGCCCCGGTCCACAAGTTCGCGGCCGTGGCTGTACACGTTGAGGTTGACGCGGCCCCAGATGCACTGACTGGTGATACCCACCACCACGCCGTCCTTCCGGGCCCTCGCCACGGCCGGCCAGAGGCTCTTGTTCACCTGGCCCAGCCCGGTGGCCTCTATGATGAGCCCCCGGTACCCCTCGTCCAGGTAGTGGTCCAGGAGGGCGGGGCTGAAGTCCGGGTGGAACTTGACAAGCGCAACCCTGTCGCTGAACCTGTTGAGGAGCCTCGGCTCGCAGTCCTGGCGGGGCCTCACCCTGTCGTTCAGCATCTCCAGCTTGCCGTCCCTGTACCTTGCCAGGGGCCAGTCGTTCACGGGTTGGAACGCGTACCTGGCGCTGGTGTGGCACTTCCTCACCTTGGTGCCCCTGATGTAGGAGATGCTGTCGTCGCTGGTGCCCTCGTGGAGCCCCACGCAGACCTCGGCGAAGGGCGCGTTGGCGGCCGTGTAGACGCCGCCCATGAGGTTGGTGGCGTTGTCGCTGCTGGGCCTGTCGCTGCTGCGCTGGCTCCCCACGAAGATCACCGGCACGGGCAGGTCCTGAAGCGCGAAGCTTAGGGCCGCGCTGCTGTACGCCATGGTGTCCGTGCCGTGGGTGAATATTACTCCGCTCGCCCCCGCATTGATCTTGTCGTAGGCCCGCTTCGCCATCCCGGCCCAGTGGCTGCTACCGATATCCTCGCTGAAGACGCTGTACAGGATGTCGGCCTCCACGTCCGCCACCTCCGTCAGCTCGGGCACTATGCCGAGGAGGTCGCGGCTGGTCATGGCCGAGACCACGCCGCCGGTCACGTAGTCAACCCTGCTGGCGATGGTGCCCCCGGTGCTGATGATGCTCACCCTAGGCAGCCCCTTCTCGGCCTTGGGTAGCGGCGGCTGCCTGAACTCGGGCTTCGGCGCGACACCCGTTTTCTCGATCACCATCCCGCTGGTGTAGGCGACGCCGATGTTGTAGCCCGACTTTAGCTTGATGACCAGGTGCCAGTCGTCGAAGCTCTCCACCCTGGGCATGAGGCTCCCCTCGTACCGGTTATTGTTGACCTCCACCACAAGCTTGTCCCCGATCTCCGCCCCCGCCCCCGCGAGGGCCTCACGCAGCCTTCCACGGTACCCGGTGAGCCTGTCCTCGGTCATGTGAATCAGAAATGGTTACTCTCTTCCGATTAATAATAGGCGTGGTCAGATCATCTGAAGATATGTTCGCTTGGTGGGCCTGTAGTTGCCTGGGCCGAGAAGCTCCTGGAGCCTGTTCCAGAGCTCAGTGATCCGGGGGTCGTCCCTGATGGCCGAGGAAACCTCCCTGTAGTGGTCGGCGTCCCTGAACCTGTCTATCTCCAGCCACCGGCGGGGGTCCTTCTCGTCCCTGTAAAGCTCGACCTTGAGGCAGCCCAGCTCTAAGTATATCTCGATGGCCTTCTTCTCCAGCTTCACGTACTCGATGCTCTTGTCCTTAGGAATTCGGTACTGGTAGACCACCGTGTACACTGCGCTCCCCCAGACTAGGGACGCGGCTCGGATTATAAACGCATCTCACAGACGCTTAGAGACGTATGGGCCTTCCTTCACGTAGCCCAGCCTACGGTAGTACTCCTTGGTGCCCAGGGCGCTCATAACCATCATCCGCTTCATGCCCCTCTCCGTGGCTGCCCTCTCAGCCTCCTCCATGAGGGCCTCCCCCCAGCCCCTGTGCTGCCACTCGAAGCCGGGCGCCCCTACAGGCGTCATGGCGCCGTAGACGTGGAGCTCCCGCACCAGGCCCGTGTCCACGGTGATCTCGGGCCTGAAAGCATCCCCCGATGGCAGCCTGAGCCTGAGGAATCCGACCAGGACATCGTTCTCAGGGTCCTCCACGCTGATGAAGTCCTCGGTTCCGCCTGACGCCTCGTAAACCCTGTGGACGATATCCAGGTTCTCGGGTTCAACGCCTTCCCTGGCCCGGTGCCCAGCCTCCCTGCACCTTATGCACCGGCACCTTGAGCCGCACTCCCTGAGCATCTCCTGGGCTAGCTGCCTGAGGTTGCTCTTATCCACGCCGGCCTCGATCTGGTGTACGGGGATGTCCCTCTGGACCCTCATTATCCTGACCCAGGGTGGTGCCATCTCCTTCACCCGGGCCACCAGCTCCACGGCTTCATCGGTGGTCAGGGGCGTGTACTCGCCGCGCCTCCACCACTCGTACAGCTTGGTGCCCTTCACCACCAGGGTCGGGTAAATCTTGAGCATGTCAGGCTTGAAGTAGGGGTCCTCGAATATCTTGCGGAACCCCTCCAGGTCCCGCTCCGGGGTTGAGCCGGGCAGCCCAGGCATCATGTGGTAGCACACCTTCAGGGCAGAGTCCTTCAGCCGCCGGGTCCCGTCCACCACGTCCTGCACCGTGTGGCCCCTGTCCACAAGCCTGTACAGGTCGTCGTAGACGTTCTGGACCCCCACCTCCACGCGGGTGACTCCCAGGCCCAGCATGGCGTCGATGTCCCTCTGAGCCAGGCAGTCGGGCCGGGTCTCAACCGTAACCCCCACGTTCCTGACCTCGGCGGACTCTGCCAGGAGCTTTGCCTCTTCCAGGCTCCCCGACTCGGCGCCGTTCATCGCGTCCAAGCAGCCCTTCACGAACCACTCCTGGTAGACGCGGGGACTGGCCGGGAACGTGCCACCCATGATGATGAGGTCGATCTTGTCCACGGTGTGGCCTATGGCCCGGAGCTGCTCCATGCGGCTCCGCACCTGAGCGCCTGGATCAAACTTGTTCTGGGCGCCTCTCATGGCGGCAGGCTCGTGGCCCGTGTAGCTCTGGGGGCTCCCCGCTTCAGGGCCGCCGGGACAGTAGGCGCACCGTCCGTGGGGGCAGGGATGCGGCTCGGTCATGACGGCCACCACGTTGACACCGCTTATGGCCCGGGACGCCTTCCGCCGGAGCAGAGAGATAAGCCCCTCCCGCTCCTCGGGCCTCAAAGCCGCAATGATCTCCGAGTTGCCTGGGATCCTGCCCAAGGAGTGCTCCCGCGTGGCCCTGTACTTGGCCACGTCCAGGTCCTCCCTGGTGGGCTCATCCAGGCTCAGAAGCCTCTCGATGATCTCTCGGAGAGCGGAGTTCAAGTCGAGTTGATGAAAAACAGGTTTGTTAAAAAGGTTATCTAGAGGATGGTCAGGCTCTCGATGTCCCTGGGGTAGTAGGTGAGCCACTCGCAGCCGTCCCCTGTCACCAGCAGGGTGTCGCTGTGCCTGAACCCGGCGTAGCCCAGCTCGTAGACGCCCGGCTCTATGCTCACAACCATCCCCGGC
>Ga0209164_1002689_pt1 | contig 18168 bp, 14 predicted proteins | sample MTBNYHSulfiMetaG_FD_187458 | JGI IMG/M metagenome (GOLD analysis project Ga0209164, IMG submission 187458) | Enrichment culture microbial communities from rom New York Harbor, USA that are MTBE-degrading - MTBE-NYH (New York Harbor Sulfidogenic)... | ecosystem: Environmental > Aquatic > Marine >...
GGTATTTTTTTGTACGACAAATATCCAATCTGTCGCTATACTGATATACGTCTGACGGAGGATAGGGCAACGCTGGGAAGCGACCCGAGCGCCGTCAGAATCTCGGAGCATGGGGCGGTGATTTTCACCGCCTTGCTCTGTTGTATCATGCTCTGAGACAAAAGCGATAAATCCCAGCCCGCCTTTGGCGGGCTGTTCTTAATCCGAAGCGTTGCGCTTCAGATTAAAATGCGCCAATTATATTTGGTTAAGAAAATTTATTATTAGATTTTACAGTTCCTTGTAAGTGCCGGTGATGATGGTGTCGGGGATTTCGCCCAGGGTGTTGTTTTTAATCTGGGATTCCAGCTCGTCGATTTTATCGCGCGCCTCCCGGCAGAAGAGCAGCATGTAGCTCATGTTCCGCATACACTGGGGCTGGAGGTAGTGGGGTTTGATAGTCTCCCAGGCGGCCAGGGCCGCAGTCTGCAAGGCATTGATGATGTCGAGGTCAGTCTTGATTTTTTCCAACTGCTTCAGTCGGACCGTTGAGTCGGACGCTGCTTTAAACTGCTGGTAAAGGTCGTCGATGTCGTAAAGCAGGATAAATTCGTCGATGAGGTTGGCGATTCTAAAGTTGTTGGCGTAGAACTGGCGGGCGATATCCTGCTGGACCCCCTCAGCCTCGGCGGCGAATTTAAAGAAATCGGCGGCCCCGCGGGTGATCAGGGCCATCCGCTGCAATTGAGTGCGGGCATCCGCGATTTTTTGCAGGTTGTTGAAGGCCTCTTCGGGGTAGGGGCGTTTTTTATTTTTATAAGGTTTGGCGTGTACATAGGAATAAGTGTAATAGAGGATGGTTTTCATGATCTTGTGGTATTGAGGGTAGAATTTTTCCAGACTCCCCAGGACCTCGGCTGCCTGCGAAGCCTGCGGGCCGAAGACATAACGGCTATAGTCCCGGATATATTCATCCTTGACCTGGGCCTCGGACTGCTCGAGCGGGATGGGACGCCAGGTGAAATTAGCCATGGCCTGGGTGGTCAGGTCATAGGCGGGGTCGTAGATGCTGTAGCTGGTGGCGCCTTCGACCTTGTCTTTCCAGCCGGTGCGTAACATGCCAATGACGTTATCCAGGCGGCTGATGGCGTAAGTGTAATGATAAGGGAAGGAATAGCCAGTCATGGGGACAACCCAGTTGCGCAGATGCAGCTCGGGCAGAACAGTTGCATAGTTTCTGCCGTACGCCCACCAGCCCAGGATGATGATGTCTTTCAAGCCTTCCTGCTCGAATCTTTTTACGAGCTGGTCATTTACCATTTTATGGCTGTCAAGCATGTCGGCCCAGACGACGGTGTTGTTAATGCCTTTGGATTTGAGGTGCCGGGCCAGTTTGATGAGGTGGTCGAGGTAAATTTTTTCCGGCGGCAAATCGCGGCATTTATCACACTGGCACCACAGATAAACTTCGTCAAGCTGAAGGTCAAACCAGTCAACGTTGTTGGGTTTTAAATATTTATCAATAATGTTATCGAAGATGCCAAAGAGGATTTCGTAGGTTTTATCATTAGCGGTGCAGAAGCCGTAGTTGGCGGGCGTGCCGTCTTTATTTTTGGCGGATATTTCGGGGAAGAGACGCGGGATGAGGGTATTGTGGCCGAAACTGTTGAATTTGGGGTGGACGGCGACGTGCTTTTTTTGGCCGTATTTGATAAGGTCGCCAAAGTAATCCTGGACAAAGATGGTGGGCAGGTAATCCAGCCTTTGCCAGGCGGATTTCTGCGGGGAATAATATTCGATGATTTTTGGGGTTTTTAACTGGGGGTATTTTTCCAGGGGCAGCATAAAAAATTCCAGCACTTCATTGCGATATTGCACGTTCCAGCAGCCATACATGGCGATTGAAAGCTTGTTCAGCTTCTTGCGGGCCATCTGGTCGATGAGGTCCTTGTAGTCCTGCAGGGTCATCAGGTCGGGTCCCCATTTGTCTTCGATGAAAAGCTCCCGGTATTTCATGCCGGGCCAGTCGCGAATCAGCTGGGCGGGGATCGCGGGGCTATCGCTGGATTCTATGATGCTGATTAAGGTCTGGACGGCGTAAAAAACGCCCTCCGGGTCATTGGCTGCCAGCAGGAGAACGTCAGATTGAGCCAAAATTATGTAGCCCTGAGCGGGGGGATTGTCAGGGGTGAATTCGACGCTGCCTTGCTGCAGGGCGGCTGCCAGAAGCCGGTTGCGGTCGGGCCGACCGATGATAATCATGTTGGCGAGCGGCTTTTGTGCCTGGGCGGCTTCCTGGGTAAGGATATAGTTGAATTTTTTGGATATTGCGTCAATCAGTTCGGCGGCGGTGGCCTGATCCGTCTCGGAGGGTGAGGAATCGATGATAATCCTGGTATTTTGATTGATGATAAAGCCCGGACCGTCCAGCGTTTTCATCTCCCGCGGCCCAGGGAAAAGCAGCGGTTGCTGGGCCGAAAGGGCTGGCACCGGCAAAACGAGCAACAGACAGTAAAGGATAACATTTTTGCGCGATAATAGTCCGGCGTTTTTACTCATGTTAATTCTCCTGGTCTGGTAAAGACATTTTTTTGATTGCTTGCAACTGGCGGACGGCTGATTCGACGAGCATTTCACCGCCGCCACTGGTGATGCGGGAATTCACGGTCTCGTAGCTGCCTTCGGCGAAGGCCTTCTTCGTGGGGATATAACCGGGATTGTCATTGCACAGCTCCATAACCATCGTGATCTTAAAGGGCGAGGCCTTCTTGATCGCCAGATCCAGGTCAACGAAGATTTCGCCGGGCAGGCCCACCAGGACTACCTCATCGCCCAATCGCAGAACCTGTACTTCCAGAGGAATGGTGTCGCCCGGGCGAAGTTGCAGGTCCAGGATTTTATAGGCGTTAACAATTTCCAGAAACTTCATCTTCTTGGTGGCGAGTTTAGTCATATCCTGGCGGGCCTGGTCGATCTGCTGGGGGGAATATTTTTGCAGGGGGGCGTTGACGATCTCATGGCTGACGGCTAAATCAGGATGAGCAATCGGGGCAAGGCGGGGTATTTCGTCGCGAACGGTCTGGGCTAAAATTTCGCCAATTTCCGAGGCTTTGCGGCGTTCTTTTGTGCTAACGTCGATGTGATTGATGTCGCCGCAGGCGCCGATGGCAAAAAGCGAGACGAAATTTTCACCCAGGCTCTGGCGCAGCGTCTGCTCAAGATAGTAAGGATAATCGGCGCTATAAAGGGTGCCGCCCGTGGTGTCGAGGTGGAGGGCGAAATTTACCAGGGACGCCTGGGGGTGATTGCCGCGGGCGTCGCGAAGCAAAAGAACAGCGAGGTCGGGATCGATGGGGCCGGCGGCGTGGTCGATATCCGGATTTAATACGCCGGGATTGAAGCGGACGGACCCATCCTTCATGTGAAATCGGCGATTGAATGACAGGTTCGACTGCTGAGCTATGCCGGCAGCAAGGTCAACCGGAGCGGCGGCGGTTTTTGCCTGAGCAATGGCCTGGACTATTTTATCGGCCAGGAAGGCGGGGTAATCGATTGATTCGTGAGTGTCTGAGCCTTCTTGGGCAACAGTGTTATCGTGCAGGTAATTGCGTAAGGCCCCGGCGTAGAGCGGGCCGGTGTGCGAGTGGGTACCGGCGATAATGATGTTGGCGGCGGGGATGCCGGTCTTTTCCTGGGCGAGCTGGCGGGCACGCTGGGAGACGCCGAGCGGCACGCCAGTAATATCACAAAAGACCAGGGCGGCCTGGACATTACCCTGCTGGAAGACCACGGCTTTGGCGTGGAGCGGGTCATGCACCCCGGTGCTCAGCCGTTCGTTGAAATAGCCGCTCATGCGATAGCCAACCGGCGGGGTGATATCCACCGCGGCAACCCCGGCAGTCAACTCATTTGACTGGGCAAATAAAGCCGGCCCGGAAATACCAAGCAGGCAAACCGGGAAAACCAACCAGGTCAAAAGCATTTTAAGTGACATAATCTTTTTCCTTTATTAGCGAATGGTAAATTTCATTATCGTTTAAATAGGATAGCCTAAAATATGGGGTAATTCAACATGAGAATCTATATGATGGGATCTTATATTGTGGTGGAGCGCAAAAAAAAGCGAGAGAAAGAAATCTTTACTCTCTCTCTCTCTCGCACAAAGGAGGAGGAAAATGTCTCTTATAATACGCTTTCAGTATAACCCAAGTTCATGTGTTAGGCAAATAAAAAAAATATTTTTTATCAAAAATTAAAATAATTTTTCTATATATCCCCTTTGGGCGGATTTAATAATAAAGGTATCGATAAACCGAACCAGGTGGTTAGATATTGACCTAAGTTATTGGTAACAAAGATGATGTGAAAAAAACAGGCAAAATGTATAATCGGTGAAATTTTGCGAAAAAGGGCTTATTGAATGGTGAAAATTGCGAAATTTTGCGAAAAATTAGCCGTTTAATGGTTGAAATTGCGAGATTTTTCGGGAAATGGACAAGAATGCCTTACTTTCCGATGCAAAATTTACTGAAAATACGCTCCAAAATCTGCTCCGTAACCACAGTGCCGCTGATAGAGCCGAGATGATCCAGGGCGGAGCGAATCTCCAGGGCGAGCAGCTCCGGCTGGGATAGCTGATTGTCCGCTAATAAAGCAAAGGCACTAGTTAGGCACGCGGAGCAGGAAGCGAGGGCCTGTCTTTGATGGGCGGAGAGGGCCAGGGCAGGGCCGGCCAGGTAATCGCGCAGGTCGTGCTGCAGGAGGTTATCCAGGGTGGTGGTTAGGATTTCAACGTTATCTCCGCGCAGGGCACTGATGGCGATTTGTTTTATCCCAGGGCCAGGCGGGGGTAATTGGACTGACCGTAATGGTTTATGGTCCGGGCAGAGGTCGATTTTATTAGCTACCAGGATCAGGTTTGCCGGTATTTTCAAATCCGCAGGTATGTTGGCATCGGGTGAGAGGTCGGCAGCGGAGCAATCAAAAACCCACAGCAACAGGTCGCAGGAAGAGATAGCCTGTCGCGTAAGCGGCTGGGTCAGGCTGGCCATGGGGTCGCTGGTAGGCCCAAGGCCGGCGGTGTCGATTAAAAGGCATTCGCCGTGGGGCAGGTGCAGGGAGGCGGTGAGCAGATCGCGGGTGGTACCGGCAATATTGCTGACGATACTGCGGTTGAAGCCGACGAGACGATTGACTAAGGTGCTTTTGCCGGCGTTGGCTGGGCCGCTGACGACAACTCGCGGCAGATGCTCCAGTTGTCTCCAGGTGATGCTGTTTTGTAAAAGCTGATTAAGCTGGTCCCGGGCGGTGTGGATGAGCCGGCGAATCTGAGTGACGGGGGGGGCAACAAGATCTTCCTCGCTGAAGTCGATTTGCAGTTCGACGAACGAGAGGGCGTCGGTTAGCTGGTTGGACAGAGTCAGGCAATTCTGGTGCAGGCTGCCCTCCAGCAGGAGTTCGGCGGCGCGGAGCTGGCAGTCGCTGCGGGCGTTTACCATAGCGGCGACGGCCTGGGCCTCCGTCAGGTCGAGCCGATTGTTAATAAAGGCGCGGGCGGTGAATTCGCCCGGCTGAGCCAGACGGGCGCCGGCGGCGAGCAACTCTTCCAACAGCATTTGCAGCAGGGCGGGCGAGCCGGGCAGGTGGAATTCGATGAGGTCCTGGGTGGTGTAGCTGAAGGGGGCGCGGAAGATGTACGCCTGGCAGGGGCAGGAGAGGTTAGCGGGTAAAACCACCCGGCCGATATGATAGACCCAGGAGTCGGAATCGACCAGATCACCAGGACTGTCGTCACAGCGGAAGAATTTCGCGGCCAACGGCAGGGCGTCCGGGCCGGTGAGGCGGATGATGCCGCGGAAGGAAATACCCGGCGGAGAACTAACGGCGACGATGGTGTCGTCTTGTAAGAAATAGTTGTACATACCGTATATAAATATTAAAAATCAAAAATTAAAAATCAAATACACATAGCAAAAATTAAAAATTATTTTGTGTGACATTTTATATATAGTATCAGCGTGGGCGACAAGTATTACCCTACCGATACATATATCAAAAATCAAATATTTTTCCTTGTACATAGATTATTTCATATAGCGGTAACAAGTATTATTCGTAGATTTTGAGATTGCCGCGGCGCTGCCCGCTGTACAATGACATTTTTTAAGAAGTTTAACGTTCAAAGTTTAAAGTTCAACTAAAGAAGAATTTTAGACAAGATTAACATGATTTTACAGAATTAACAGGTTTTTTAATAAGAGATTGTGGCGCCCGCCTGGGGCCTGTTCGCAATGATTTTTAGAGGTTACCATCATGTTTTTTTTAGTGAATTTTTTATCTCATCCAGCCTTGATTTAGTTTTATTCCATGAATTCACAGCTTCATCCATTTTTTCCAAATTTTCCTCAGAATAAAGCATTTTAGCATAAGTTATATTTGTTTGTACAAATGACGCAATCCACTCATTACTGGATTCTATATATTCAATTAATTCTTCCAGGGTTGGTTTTCCCTCCAAATGTCTATTTAAGGAAGTTGAGTTTAAAAAAAGAATATTGGTATATGATCTTACCATAGTTTCATTTGTGTGTTTTATACCTCCAAAGAATTGACCCAATAGATAGCCGACCATACCAAATATAAAAGCAGCAGCAACATGTGAAACAATCAAAATAATAAGTGATTTTCTTTTCAAGATACCATCTCCTTAATAGGAACCGCGGTGGCAATGAGTTAGCTGCCCTACTTTTAAATTATCAGCGTGGGCAAAGAGTTGCCCACCCTACATAGCTTTTCACCCAATACTCATCCTGAGAGGGTATTACATGTGTTTGAATGGTGGTTTGGGTTTTTTCTTCCTGGGGCCTAATCTACCGATGATCTTGGAGGTGGGGGCGACGGTACTCAGGGCGGCTAAGGCCTCTTCCCGGCGGAGATGTTTGCGGATGAAATACTGCTCGATAAGCCCGCCGAAGGTACTGGCCATGATGTAAAGATTCAGGCCGGACGGGGCAGAATAGAAGAAAACCAACATCATCGCCGGCAGCATGTAAAGCATCATCTTCTGCTGGCTGGCAGCCTGGGGATTGGTAGCGGCGGTCACCGAGGCCTGAGTGGTGTATTTACTCTGGAGAAACATGGCGATACACAGCAGAATCGGCAGGAGATTGAAGGCGTCCACACCGCCCAGTAAGGGGATAGTAATCGGCTGGGTCATACCGAAAAGGCTAAAAGGAATCAGGCGGTCCGGGGCGGACAAATCCGTCAGCCAATGCCAGGCAACAGGGAAAAGCCCCTGATGGCGAAGGGCGATGTTAGAGTCCACGGCGGTATAAAGGGCAATCCAGATAGGCATCTGGAGCACCATAGGCAGGCAGCCCAGGAGCATATTGCCGGCCATACCCTGCTCCTTATAGAGCGCCATCGTTTTTTTGTTAATCTCTTCCTTGTTACCGGCGTATTTTTTTCGGATTTCCTCAGCCTTGGGGCCGAGCTTTTGCATCTTCTGCATGTTGACCTGGCTCTTCTTGGTAATGGGATGGAGAATCAGGCGGACGAACAGAACCAGGATGATAATGGCAATGCCGTAGTTGGGCATGACGGCATGGATGCCCTTCAGAAGCTTGAACAAAAAGGCGGTGAGCCACTGGAAGGAACAAACCGCACAAGAAGGCTGATAGCGGAGCTGCTGGTAATCGAGCTTGGCATACTGCGGCTGATCGAAGATATCGTTGTCGATGGGTCCGAGATACGCGTTGAAGGTGCATAGGCCGGCCTGGCCGGGGGCGAGAGGGCGGTCCATGGTCAGGGTGGATTGGATAGCTAAAGTGGTTTGCGTATAAACAGCCTCATCCTGGTGAGGTGCCACGCGGAGGGCCTTCGCCACGACGCGTTTATCGATGAGATAATCGGCGGTTTTGGCGTCGTCGGGGGCATTAGGACGCACGGCGGCGGCGAAATACTTATTGGCCACGCCATACCATAGTACCGAAGGAGCAGCTTTCTCCAGGATGCCTTTGCCGGGGTCTGGTTCAATCTTGGTTAATTGTTCGCTGGCGAACTCGAGCTGGCCTTTGGGGGTAAGATAGGCGGCGATGGCGCCCCGGCGGTCGCCGCGGGGATCCTCACGGAGCAAACCGAGGGGGCCGAGCAGCTCGAGAGATTCAATCTGCACCGTGTTGGACGTTCTATTGACAAAACGCAGAGAATATTCCAGCTCGTAATTGTCGGGCTGATATTGATAGGTTTTAATAATATCCAGGACCGGCTTATCCTCGTTATCGACAATAGTGGCGATAAACTGGACGGACTGGAGGCGGTTTTCGTCGGTTTTTTTCGGCTGACTTTCCTGCCAGCAGCCGGTAGAGAGATCAAATTCCTCCGGTCGATTAGTCAGCTTCAGCCGGCCCAGCATAAAAGAGAGCTTTTCCTGATCCGCGGCGGTGTGGGCGGGTAATAGTAATGGGTAACCGTATTCTTTATCATAAATGTTTAATCGATACTCACTGAGGAGGACGCTACGTACGGCGGCGGAAGCAGAATCAATATTAATCTGGGCTTTATAAGCTAGTTTTTCCTTTTCCTGGGGCGAACCGGGCAGGTCGGCGGTCTGGAGTTTTGGTCTGCGCCTATCGCCCAGCGAGACCTCGATAGCGGGCTGCTGGGGGATAAGCAGCCGCCATAGATTTCCCGCGGGTGCGGCGGAAACAACTGGTGTTACGGCAGTATCCGAGGCAGCAGCGGCGGGAGCGGGGGCGGGTGCAGTTTCCTGGGCGGTGGGCGCGGTGGTGGGCGGCTGCGGCGGATATTTTTGCTGCAGATAAAACTGATACCCGATCCAGATCAATACGCAAAGCAGAATCGGGGCAATTAATTGTTTGATATCATCCATATCTAGCGGCCATCCCGCAGTCTTTCCGCCGCGAATTTTTCCAGTTCCGGATTGGAAAGTATCATATTGATAGTTTGCTCCACCTCATATTCGACGCGAACAAACTCGACCTTGTCATCTTCGACGATCGCATAGCAGGCGCGAATGTCCTGGTCGCGAGGCTGGCCGACGCTGCCGACGTTGATAATGGCTTTTTCATTTTCGTTTATCGGGTACACATAATCCAGCTCTTCGATGCTGTAAAAATCAGGGTCTTCCAGGAATACCCCCGGCACATGGGTATGGCCGACAAAACAGAGATGCTTGACCCGCTCGAAAACGGCGCTGACCTTGGGGGGATTGGTGTAAATGTCGTCGGGGAAGATATACTCATTAATCGACTTGCGGGGCGAGCCGTGGACCAGCATTATTTTGTCTATTTGCAGTCGGACGGGCAGTTTGCCGATGAAGTTCCAGCGTTTACTTCGCTTTTTCCGATCGGGCTCGTCATCAAGACAGTTGCGGGTCCAGTAGCTGGCCCGCTCGGCGCCGGTGTTAAAGTTGGTCGGTTCATACAGGACGGCGTGGTCGTGATTACCCATAATGGTGGGGATCCCGCGCTCGATAACCAGATCGACGCATTCGCGAGGCTGGGGTCCATAGCCCACAATATCACCCAGGCAAAAGATATCCTTAATGCCGCGCTTATCGATGTCCGCAAAAACAGCGGTCAAGGCGGCCAGGTTGGAGTGGATATCAGAAATAATGGCAGTTTTGTTCATATAGCTTTAAGTCATTATAAGAAATAGTATTAAATAACCCAAAACGATAATGATAAAGCTATATGACAGATAAGTCAAATGTTTTCATTTCCCCCATTTTAACGGGCTGGTGGATGCTGGTTTTTAAGGAATTGAGAAGCATTTCGCTGTGTATCAATCGCTGCGCAGAGCACGAGTCAAGTCAGGGCGAAAACTACCATGTTGTAGGCGGCGTGGGTGCCGGCGGTGATGCCATAACCGCGGTAATAAAAGATGAAGGCGAAATATACCCCGGCAAGAGTGCGAAAAATAAACCGCACCATCTCAAAACCCTCCAGAGAATAAAAACTTCCCGTTTTAATACCGAAATGGTGATGCAGAGAGAAGAGCACGGCGGAGACTATAACGGCCAGGAGCATGGCATAGTACCTTTTTAGTTTAAGCAGGTCCTCCAGCAGGACCAGGATCAGGCCCATGAAGATCAGGCGGAAGACCAATTCTTCATAAATCCCGGCCCCGATGCTGGTGATGACTTGTGCCGTATAAGAAGTGGAATTTACCGGGGCCAGGTTTACCGCGGCGGCAGTTGGTGTATGCCAGATGGAGCCGGCGGAACTGCCCATGACGGCATTAAGCAGCAGTAAAGGCAGACTCAGGATCATGCACTCCAGGGCCATCCAGCCGAGCCAGCGAAATTTTATGCCCCAGGGATGATCGGTGCTCAGATGCCAGCACAGCAGAATAATCACCACGACCAGGCCGGGAAAGGCCCAGGCCAGGCTGCGATGCACGCCAATCCATTGGGCCAGGGCCGTCAGCCAGGTAAAAGTGGCAACGCGGGATTGAATATGGGCGATATGGTCGGTATTGACCAGGAAGGTGCCCAACTCATAAATTATCAGCAAAGGCAGCAGGAAAACGAGGGCGTATATCGGCCTGCTGGTCGATTCCAGGTAGGAGCCATGGGCGAAATTCAAATGGCCGGCGGCTTTGCTGGTGAAGATTTCATTTTGTTTGATAGATCGGGTCAAGCTGAATTTCCCGCTGCGAGAAATTTTCTTTGGTTGCCGGGATTATCACCGGGGCCGGCTTGGAGCTGGTTATCCATACCTGCTATGGCCAATAATCCCACATCTATTACGATTTACATGATATAGCTTATAACGTAATATTAATACAAATATTTTTTGTTGTCGCTAAAACATATGGCGAAAATAAAAAAGGAGATCATCGGTGGACGAGGGCGCAAATAAAATAGAGCGGTTTTTTCAAACCCTGCTGGCTCATTACGGCCCGCAGCACTGGTGGCCGGGGGAGAGCGCCTTTGAGGTAATGGTGGGTGTGGTCCTGACGCAGAATACCAACTGGGGCAATGTGGAAAAGGCTATCGGCAATCTCAAACGGGCTAAAATGCTCTCGCCGGCGAAGATTGAGGCGTTAAGTCATAATCGGCTGGCGGAGCTGATCCGGCCGGCCGGCTACTTTAATATCAAGGCCAAGCGGCTGAAAAACCTGATTCATTGGCTCTGCCGCGAGCACGAGGGGTCGCTGGAAGGACTGGCGGATATGCCGCTGGATCAATTGCGGCAGGAGCTGCTGGCGATCAACGGCATCGGCAGGGAAAGCGCTGACTCCATAATTCTGTACGCTTTCGAGAAGCCCTCCTTCGTGGTGGACGCCTACACCTATCGGGTTCTGGTGCGGCACGGGTGCATTGCCCAGGAAAGCGACTATGAAGAGGTCAAGGAATATTGTCAAAGTCATCTGCCGGAGGATGTTGATGTCTATAACGAGTTTCATGCCTTATTGGTCGCGGTAGGCAAAAACCACTGCAAGCCGCGACCGAAATGCGAGGGCTGCCCCCTGGAGGGTTTCGAACATCATATCGAGCCGGCTGATGGCGGCGATTAGCGGCGGCTTTATGGCAATCAGAAGGGCGCATTTTCCGACAATATGCAGGTAAAAAGGTGCGCCAGAGGACAAGGATTTCTTCAGGAAATATTATCACTCGTGGTTAAGGGGGATTGAGATTCTATCTATGACGCATGAATATTTTTTATTGACAATCTGCCGAGTTAGACCTACAAACTAGCCTTTCGCAAACCAGGCAACCAGGTAATCAAAGTGGATAAGATAACCCAATTTAAGGAAATGGCCCGCAAGCGGAACCTGACGGTAGTTCTTCCCGAAGGCAGTGACGAACGGATCGTCGCGGCGGCAAGGATTCTGAAAGATGAAGGCATCGCCCGGCCGATCGTGCTGGGCAAGACCGAAGAAATCGAAGCTGCCCGAAACAAGGCGGGTGTCAGTCTGGAGGGTATCGAAACGATCAATCCGCGGGAAAGCGCCAAACTGGAGGCTTATGCCCAAAAATATGTGGCCGGCCGAGCGGATTTGCCGCCGACGGTGGCGAAGCGACTGCTGATCAAGCCGCTCTTTTTCGGTGGGATGATGGTGGCGGCTGGTGATGCCGACGCGATGGTGGGCGGGGCGGCCAGCGCGACGGCGACGGTGATCCAGGCGGGGGCTCTTACGGTGGGTTTCGCTGCGGGGATTAAGACGCCTTCGAGTTTTTTTCTGATGATCATACCGGATTTTCAGGGCGAAAAGGATAAAACCTTCATCTTTGCCGACTGCGCGGTCAATATCGAGCCGACAGCCCAGGAGTTAGCCCAGATAGCCTTGGCCTCAGCGAGAAGCGCCGAGAAGCTGTTGGGGCAGGAGCCGCGAGTGGCGATGCTGTCGTTTTCCACCAGGGGCAGCGCCAGTCACGCTCTGGTGGATAAGGTAAGCCAGGCCCTCGAGATCGCCCGGCAGCAGCGGGGTGATCTGTTGATTGACGGGGAGTTTCAGGCGGATACCGCTATCGTCCCGCGGGTGGCGGCCAAGAAGGTCAAAGGGCAAAGCCCCGTGGCGGGCCGGGCGAATGTGCTGATCTTTCCCGACCTTAACTCGGGCAATATCGCCTATAAATTAACGCAGTATCTGGCGGGGGCCAAGGCGATTGGGCCTTTCCTGCAGGGTTTCGCCCAGCCGATCAGCGATCTGTCCCGCGGGGCGAGCGTGGATGATATCGTAGCGACCGCGGCTATAACCCTGGCGCAGGTGTAAGCCGGACCGGCTCGGAGTATTTGGAAGAGGCACCCTTTGCCGCTTATGGGGAAAGAATTGAATAGGAATATGAAGGTTTTGGTAATCAACGCAGGAAGCTCATCGATTAAGTATCAATTGTACCAGATGCCGCAATCGGTGGTGTTAGCCAGGGGGGTGCTGGAAAAGATTGGGGAGGAGAATTCACGTTTGATCCACACTTTCGGTGGGGGCGATCATGAAATAAAAGCCACCATCGACAATCATGAACAGGGGATGGAACTGATTCTTGGCGCCTTACTGCATAAGGAAGTTGGCGTATTGAAGGACAAAAATGAGATCGGGGCGATGGGCCACCGGGTGGTTCACGGCGGGGAGGAGTTTACCGGTTCGGTAGTGATCGACGATAAAGTGGTCGCCTCCATCGAAAAGTTCGCCGACCTGGCTCCCTTACACAATCCTCCCAACCTGGTAGGCATCCGGGCGGCTCAGAAGCAATTGCCCGATCTGGTCCAGGTAGCGTGTTTTGACACCGCCTTTCACAGTACCATTCCGGAATACGCCTATTTGTATGCCCTGCCCTATGAACTCTATGAAAAATACCGCATCCGCCGTTATGGTTTTCACGGCACCAGCCACCGCTACGTGGCCCGGCGGGCGGCGGCGATGCTGGGGGTGGGCAAATACGAGTTAAACGCCATTACCTGCCACCTGGGCAACGGCTGCTCGATGACAGCCGTGAAAGACGGCAGGTCAATGGATACCTCCATGGGACTTACCCCGCTGGAGGGGCTGGTAATGGGCACCCGCAGCGGCGATTTTGATCCGGCGATTATGTTTTACCTCCAGGAGAAGGGCTACCACGCCCAGCAGCTCAGCGATCTGTGCAACAAGAAGAGCGGCCTATTGGGCGTATCGGGCCTGTCCAACGATATGAGAAATCTCACTAACATGGCGGAAAAAGGCGATCCGCGGGCCAGGCTGGCCATCGATATCTTCTGCTACCGCATTAAAAAATATATCGGGGCTTATACCGCCGCCCTGGGCAGGCTCGACGCGCTGATATTTACCGGCGGAATTGGGGAGAACGCGACAGGTGTGCGGCAGCAGGTCTGCCGCGACCTGGAACATTTGGGCATCGCCATCGATCAAGCCAAAAACCAGGCCACCGTTCGCAAAGAAGCGGACATCAGCACCGCGGACAGCAAAGTAAAGGTGCTGGTCATCCCCACCAACGAGGAGTTAGCCATCGCCAAGGATACTTATGATTTGGCGATGAGTAATCGCGGCTGATTGCAAAAAGCGGGGCATAAACACCAAAAGAGAAAATTACCATGACCGAAGAAAGAAATTATCAGGCCCTAAGCCAAGACCAGATCAAGACCCTCATCAATCAGGGCTGCTCCGCCCTGGATTGGAAGTTGGTGCGGGTGGAAGATGGTTTCAATCCCCTGCGGGTCAGGAACACCCATTTTTCCGGGCGTGTCAGGATCGGCCGATTAGCGGGCAATGTCAAGAGTAAAGCCGGCCGGGAAAAGGCCAGCGGCATTTACCACGCCTATATCGCCGACTGCATAATTGGCCGCGACGTGCGGATTGCCAACATCGGCTTACATATTGCCAATTACGAAATCGGCGACGGGGCGTGCATCGAAGATGTGGGGACGATGGATACCACGCCGGGGGCCAGCTTTGGCAATGGGGTGGAGGCGGAGGTGCTTAATGAAGGCGGGGGCAGGGAGGTAACATTTTTTAACGAGTTATCCTCGCAGTTCGCCTACCTCCAGTGCCTGCACCGCTATCGCACAACAGTGGTCCAAAAGCTGCAGCAGATAGCTGGGGAATATGCCGGGCGGTTTCGCTCCGACCAGGGAAAGGTGGGACCAGCTGCGCGAATCTGGTCCACGGGTGAAATAATCAACGTCAATATTGGTCCCGGCGCGATAATCGACGGGGCGGCCAGCCTGGTTAACGGCACGATCCTTAGCTCGCCGGATGCGCCCACGCTAGTGGGTGGGCAGGTTATAGCGAAGGACTTTATTATTGCCGAAAGTTCGGCGGTGACGAGCGGGGCGATCTTGAGCAAGAGTTTTATCGGTCAGGGCTGCCAGGTGGGCAAGGGCTATTCCGCGGAAAATTCACTCTTCTTCGCCAACAGTGAGGCCTTTCACGGCGAGAGCTGTTCGGTGTTTGGCGGACCCTATACGGTAACCCATCACAAATCGACGTTATTGATCGCGGGGTTATTCAGTTTTTACAATGCCGGCAGCGGCACCAACCAGTCCAACCACATGTATAAGCTCGGCCCGGTTCACGAAGGCAAGCTCGCCCGCGGCGCCAAGACGGGTTCGTTCAGTTATATGATGTGGCCCTGCCGGGTGGGGCCGTTTTCCGTCGTGCTGGGCAAGCACACCGGCGCCTTCGACACCAGCGATTTCCCCTTCAGTCATATCGAGGCCCGGGCAGACGGCAGGGCGTTAATGGTGCCGGGCTTGAATCTTTCCACCGTGGGTACGATAAGAGACGGCGTCAAATGGCCGGCGCGGGATCGCCGGAAATCAAAAATCAAACGCGACGTGATTACCTTCGACGTTTTGAGTCCCTATACCGTGGGCAGGATGATAAAGGCTCATGCCGTGCTGAAGGATTTGCAGGAAAAGACGGACAAAAGCGTGGAAGAAGTCGCTGTCGGCGGGACAATGGTAAAGCGGGTACTGCTGCGGACCAGCCAGAAATTTTATCGCTCAGGCATCGAAACCTATCTGCTGGAGAAGGTGGTGCAGCGGCTGGAGAATAAACTCGACGGCGGGGCCGCAAATAGCGCCGAAATCTTCAGGGCTGACCAGGACGCTGTTTACAACGCCCAGTGGCTCGATATCGGCGGACAGTTGATGCCCCACGACCGCCTGGATAACATCTGCCGCGCCATCGAAACCGGGCAGATCAACAATATCGAGCAGTTTCAGGCGGCGTTTAACCAGGCTCACCAGTTGTATGAGCGGGACGAATGGGCCTGGGTCTATCATGCCTACCGGGATTATTTCGGCGTTGACCTGGTAAAGATAACCGGGGAAGATGTCCACCGGCTCGCCCAGGAGTACCTGGCCGCCAGGGGCAAGTTTCTCAAGCTGATAATAGCGGACGCCGAGAAGGAGTTCAGCGAACAAAGCCGCGGCGGCTTCGGCCAGGACGGCTCAGCGGAAGACGCCCAACTGGATTTTCAGGCGGTCCGCGGCAGCTTCGAAGGCAACAAATTTGTCAAAGATATGCAAAATCAGCTTCTCCTGCTCGAAGACAGGGTAAAGCGCCTCCAGCAGGAAGCAGTGAAGTTACGGTAAATTGAAGAGTTATTTTATAATTTATTTGAGAAAGGAAAAAGCATGAGAGTTGTTATCGAGGAAAATTATGACTTGACCGGCGCCTGGGTAGCGGCGTACATTGCCCGGCGGATCAACAAATTCAAGCCGACCGCCCAAAAACCCTTCGTTTTGGGGCTGCCAACCGGCTCGTCCCCGCTGGCCGTCTATAAAGAGCTAATCAAACTGAATAAGGCCCAGAAGGTAAATTTTGCCAACGTGGTAACGTTTAATATGGACGAATATATCGGCATTCCTGCGGATCATCCGGGAAGCTACCACTTCTTCATGTGGAATAATTTCTTCCAGCACATCAATATCAAGAAAGCTAATGTGAATATTCTCAACGGCAACGCCTCTGATCTGGAGAAAGAGTGCCAAAATTACGAGAAGAAAATGAAGCGGTACGGCGGCATCGAGCTGTTTTTAGGCGGCATCGGGCCGGACGGCCATATCGCCTTTAACGAGCCGGGCTCATCGCTGAGCAGCCGGACCAGGATCAAAACCCTTACCTTTGATACCATGCTGGCCAATTCCCGCTTCTTCGACGGCGACGTCAACAAGGTGCCCCGAACCGCCCTGACGGTGGGCGTGGGCACGGTGATGGACGCCCGCCAGGTAGTGATTATCGTCAGCGGCCACGCCAAGGCCCGGGCCCTGCAGCAGGCGGTCGAGTGCGGCGTCAACCACATGTGCACGGTTTCCTGCCTGCAGTTGCATCCGCACGCGATCATTGCCTGCGATTACGAAGCCGCGGAAGAGTTGAAGTTCGGCACCGTGCGTTATTTCCGGGATATCGAAAGAGACAATCTCGATCCGAAGAAAATACTGAAATAAAAGGAACCAGTTATGTCAGATGTGGAAAAAAGAGTAAAAAATGTCGTGATGAAGACCCTGAAAGTGGACGCGTCCAGACTGACGGACGACGCTCGCTTCGTGGAGGACCTCGGTGCCGAGAGCATCCAGAGTATTGAGCTGATCGCCGCTTTCGAGGATGAGTTCGATATCGAGATGGACGAGGACGCCGCTCTTAGCGTCAAAACCGTCGGCGGGGCCGTCGAATTTATCGAAAACGTGCTGAATAATTAAGGCTGACAGGCTGCGAACGGCGCACCGGTTGCTCCAGTTTCGGATTTCGATATTCGAATTTCGGATTTGTTTCGTATTTCGATATTCGGATTTCGAATTTTCTTATATCAATAGCCCACGTACCGGGCGTAAAGGCTGCGGGCTTCATTGATATCACTGGTGCCGGTGATGATCGCCCTTCCGTCGGGGAAAACGGTAATTTCCTTCTGGCCCAGCGTCAATCGCAGCAGGAACTCATTGAGGGTGATTTTGCCGATTTCCTTGAGCCGGCTCGCCAGCGTCTTGAGGTCCACTCTGGTGTGTTGGTCTTTGGGCCGCACCTGGACGGAATTTCGGCCGCAAAAACTTACCGTGCCCAGACTGCCCACCCCGGCCAGATATTCGAACTTTCCCAGTCCGCAGCAGGGGCAATCCGATTTTAAGAGGGGGTCTATTTCCATCTGGTGGAAGCGATTATTCCACAGGTCGAACGTGACGAACCGCCGATCGACAGCTTCGGCGCAGCCGGCGAGAATTTTCAGCCCCTGGCCCGCCTGAAAGCTGGCTACCATGCCCACCACTGGACCGATGACACCTGCCGTCTGGCAGGTCTCCATCACCCCCGGAGCGGGCGGTTCTTCCAGCACGCAGCGCAGACAAGGCTGTCCCCCCGGCATCACCACCATCGCCATCCCCGCCGCCGCCAGGCACGCCCCGTAAATCCAGGGGATGCGATTTTTCACCGCCGCGTCATTAATCAGGAACCGGGTATGCAGGTTGTCCGTCCCGTCGAGGATAAGGTCCGCACCCTCGATGAGATACTCAATGCTTTCATGGTTAGCGTCAGTGATGATCGGTTCGATTGAAACCTGCGAATTGATTCGCCGGAGTTTTCGCGCCGCCGCCTCTGCTTTGGGCAAATTCGCCGCCAGGTCATCCTCGTCGAACAGGATCTGCCGTTGCAGGTTGCTTAATTCCAGGAAGTCCCGATCCACGATCCGCAGTTGCCCCACCCCCGCCCGAACCATCATTTCCGCCAAAACCG
>Ga0209164_1002690_pt1 | contig 18162 bp, 15 predicted proteins | sample MTBNYHSulfiMetaG_FD_187458 | JGI IMG/M metagenome (GOLD analysis project Ga0209164, IMG submission 187458) | Enrichment culture microbial communities from rom New York Harbor, USA that are MTBE-degrading - MTBE-NYH (New York Harbor Sulfidogenic)... | ecosystem: Environmental > Aquatic > Marine >...
AGCATGAATCTTTCTGGGGGAATGCAAAAAAAATTGGCGCTTAGCTGTGCCCTGATTCATGAACCGGATTTATTGATTCTGGATGAACCTACCACAGGGGTTGATCCCATTTCCAGACGTGAGCTGTGGCATCTCCTTACTGAAGTCATCAATCAAGGAAAAACAATTCTATTAAGCACTCCGTATATGGACGAGGCTGAACGTTGTGATTTAGTGGGGATTTTACACAGGGGAGAGATTTTAACTGTTGGCAATCCAAAAGACCTTATAGCTAATTTGCCATTCGAGATATTGGAAATTGAGGCGAAACCAAGAAAGATTTTAAGATCAACAATAATTGAAAATGCAGATGTAATATCTTGGCGGGCAGTAGGCGATCGTTTAAGAATATCCGTTAAATCAGCGCAAAAATCAAAACCAGGAATGACAAAGGCGTTAACAAAAAACGGTGCGGAAATATTAAACATTATGCAGGTAAAGAAGAATATGGAAGATGTATATATTTTTCTTGTTGAACACAATCGGGGCAATTGACGATGGAATACTCGGTAGAAGTTACAGGACTCACAAAGAAGTTTGGCAACTTTATTGCGGTCGATAATGTCAACTTTAAGATTCCAAAAGGAGAAATTTTTGGTTTATTAGGTCCCAATGGCGCTGGAAAGACTACCACTATCAGGATGCTGTGTGGCGTATTGATTCCCACATTGGGTGAAATAAAGGTGGCTGGTTTCGATGTAGTTAAAAATCCTGAAAAAGTCAAGAAAAACATCGGCTATATGTCTCAGAAATTTTCCCTTTATCATGATTTGTCAGTCGAAGAAAACTTACAATTTTATGCCGGTTTATATGGACTGGATGGTAATAGAAAAACTAAAATCAAAGAACTCATTTATTCTTCCGGGTTAGGCGGTCATGAAAAAAATTTGGTCAGAAATCTTTCGGGCGCCTGGCGCCAGCGATTAGCCCTTGCCTGCGCAATTGTACATGATCCGCCAGTGTTATTTCTGGATGAACCGACCGCAGGTGTTGACCCGATTTCGAGGCGTGAATTTTGGGAGATGATTTATTCATTGGCAGGAAAAGGGGTTGGAATCTTAGCAACTACTCATTATATGGACGAGGCGGATTTTTGCAATGCCATCGGGTTGATGCATAACGCTAAATTAATCGCTAATGACACCCCAACATCTTTGAAAAGTCAGATCGGGGGATCTTTAGTTGAAATTGAATGTGATCAATTGAAAGAGGCGCAAAAGATTTTAGAGAGAATTCCAGGTATTGAAAACATCGCTTTGCATGGAGCGCTTCTCCACATTCTAATCGTGAATGACAAAACCAAGAAAATTATTGACGCGGAACTAACTAAAGCAAATTTTCATTTTCAGTCAGAAATTGTTCAGCCCAATTTGGAGGATGTGTTTCTCTACAAAGTTCACTCTGTAGAAAAAATTTCCATTCAAAATAGTCCTCAATTGTCGGAAGAAAGAGTAGATAAATAAGGGAGATGCTTTTATGTTACGCATGATAAACATTATTAAGAAAGAATTTATACACATCATACGCGATCCTCGCACATTGGCATTAGTAATTATTATGCCGGTCATGATGTTGTTTCTTTTAGGCTACGCTGTAACTGGCGATATCCAGGATATTCCCTTGGCAATTGCGGACCTCTCATTAACAGATACAAGCCGATTGTTTATCCAACGCTTTCCAAACAGTGGCTATTTTAAAATCACATACAACGTTTACAATGAAAATGAGATTATGGAATTATTAGATCGAGGAAAAATTCAGGCCGGACTAATAATCCCTGAAGATTTCAGTCGAAATGTTTCAACAAACAGTTACTCCCCGATATTATTTATTATCGATGGCAGTAATCCAACAGTTGCGCAGACCGCGCAATTGGCCGCAGAAACAGTAAGCCAGGCTGCATCCCAGGAAATTCTAATTAAACGACTGGGGGGGCTTCAAACCGGCAATGGCATTCAGCTTCCTATCGACACGCGGCTACGGTTCTTTTATAACCCAAACTTAAAACGCATGAACTTTATGATTCCAGGTTTGGTTGCAGCTATTTTACAGATTCAAACACTACTACTGACCGCATTTTCCATTGTTCGGGAGCGAGAACAGGGTACATTGGAGCAGCTAATCGTTACGCCCTTAAAATCCTGGGAGCTAATGTTAGGTAAAATCTTGCCTTTCGTTCTTGTTGCATTTGTCAACCTGGGTTTAACCTTGATAGTAGGAGCTGTTTGGTTCCAGGTGCCAATTGCCGGGAGCGTTCTATTATTAGCCATATTAAGCGGGTTTTTCCTGCTGGGTTCCTTGGGTTTGGGAGTACTGATTTCCAACATCTCGCGCACACAAATGCAGGCAATGTATTTAGCATCCTTTATCATGCTGCCGACATTTATTCTTTCTGGTTTTTTATTCCCGAGGGATAACATGCCTTGGGTTGCATATCAAGCCGGTTATTTTTTGCCCGTCACCTACTTTTTAGATATTGTACGGGGAATCATCCTGAAAGGTGTGGGTTTAGAGTACCTTTGGTCATTTGTGTGGCCTATGGCTGTATTTAGCCTTGCAGTTTTTGTTATCAGCGTGCTTATTTTCCGCAAGCATCTATAAATAATGAAATTAATTATCAGGAGATCAAAATGAAAAATAAATCACTATTATCCGTCGCAATTTTTATGGTGGGTGTTTTAAGCGCATGTTCAAGTATTCCATTTGCCGGAAATCATTTAAATGACATAGCTGCCTCAGGGATTATCACTGCTACTGAATTTCAAATAGCAGGTGAAGTTGGTGGCAGGGTTTCAGAACTGTTTGTTGTGGAAGGGCAGAAAGTTGAAGCTGGCAAACCCTTGTTCAAATTAGAGGATCGGTTGATGAAATCACAATATGAACAAGCGAAGGCAGGATTAAAAGCTGCCGAAGCGACTCTAGAAGCAAGCCAATTGCAATACGACATTACTATTAACCAATTCCAGACTTTAGATAAGACAAACCGAGATCTAGCCTGGAAAGCATCAAAGATTTCTGATAAGTTCGATCAACCCGTATGGTATTTCAGTAAAGAAGAATTAATTGAATCGGCTGAAAAAATTGCTAATTCGGTTCAAAAAGAGCTGGAAGATGCTAAAAGCGACCTGGCAAGCACTTTGTCCAAGATTGAAGGTAGTAAATTTGTGGCCGCTGAGGAACGCTTGGCGGATGCTCAAGCGGCTTATTATGTGGCTGATCAGGTACTTGAGTTGGCAAAAAAAGCCAAGGAAAATGATGAGCTTAAATCTTCAGCAGAAAATGATGAGAAAGCAGCCAAAGCTGAACTTGATGCTGCTCAGACTGAGTATGACAGATTATTAACCACCCAAGCAGCGGAAGATGTTCTGGAAGCTAGAGCGAAATTTCAGGTCGCGCAGGCACGTTATGATCAAGCTCTGGATAGGGTAGTTGAGTTACGCACCGGCATTAACTCTTTAGAAGTGGCGGCGGCGGGAGCGTCAGTTCGGCAGGCACAAGCTAACGTTGAACTCGCAGGTCAAACCATGAAAACCCTGGAAATTCAAATGGAGAAATTAGCAGTATATTCACCAGTTGATGGGATAGTTATGAACCTGAATATTGAAGTCAGTGAAGTCATTTCACCAGGGGTTACTATAATCACGATTGGGCAGCTGGAAAATGTCAATTTAATTATTTACATCTCAGAGGAAATGTATGGAAAGATAAATTTGGGGGATCAAGTTCAAGTAAAAGTGGATTCTTTTCCTGATGAAACTTTCACCGGAGAAGTGATCCATATCGCAGATGAAGCTGAATTTACGCCGCGAAATGTTCAAACCGTTGAAGGAAGACGTAGTACCGTTTATGCTGTCAAAATATCAATACCAAATAAAGACTTCAAACTAAAACCAGGTATGCCTGCCGACGTTACTTTTTAAATTAGATGTCCATTAAGTATTGATATTTTATTATGAGGATTCGATTTCTGGGTCATTCCTGCGTAGAGATTATTGGTAAGCATCATATCCTGATTGATCCAGATTTTTTACATGAACCAGAAGAAGGTGTGGAATATATATTAGTTAGCCATGCTCATAAAGATCATATTGCCCGAATCGATGAAATACCCACAGGTAAAGTGGTTGCTTCAGAGGATGTTTGTGAAATCGCATTTAATTTTGGGATTTCTAAAGACAGGTTATTTCCTGTAACCGTGGGAGATTCGATAGAAAATATTCGGGTCGTGCGTGGTTTCAGCATGACAAATGACCCCATTTACAACATATTCTATTTCCTGTTTAGGTGGAAATTACCTGATCCAGGTGGAACACCATTATCTTTTCTAATTGAAGATTCAGCTTCTATCCTTCATATTGGAGATGCACACAAATTTGAAATTGATATTACCCCGGATATTTTCTGTGTACCTTGGCGGACAACACCATTTGGTCCAAAAAAATATAAAAAACAGATTGAAAAGATGGTAAGAAAAATCTCACCCAAATATATAATGCCAATTCATTATGATATTCAAGGTATGGAAGCAGATCCGGCCGAGCTGTTCGAAACTACACCATGCAAGATATTAGTTGGAAATGAATGGCATTCATTTGATGAAAAGAAATAATTATCAAATAATAAGCATTATAACTTGTACTTATAATAGCGAGCAATATTTGAAAAGGGCTTTGGAAAGTGTTCAAAAGCAAACCTATAAAAATATCGAGCACGTTATTAATGATTCTTATTCGACTGACAATACTTTGGAGATAATAAGAACTTATATTGAGCAAAACAAAGAAACATACAGGATCAAATTCTTACAATCTCAACCAAATGGCGTAGCAAATGCTTTGAATGTTGCAACAAAAGAAGCGACTGGGGATATTGTCCACTACCTTCATTCAGATGATTTTTACTTTCATGATGAATCACTGAAAAGAGTAGCTGCTTATTTTTTGAAAGACCCATCCCTGGTTTGGCTCACCGGTAATTTTCTAATTGAAATCAAAGGCAAAATAATTGCTATACCCCAAACGCATCTCCTGAGAATTAATCCTGAAAAAGCATTATCAAGCATGAATATCATCTCACATGAGAACACTTTTATGAAACGAGAAGCAGTTCAGTTATATGGGGGATTTAATGAAGATAAGGATTCTGTTGTCGAATATAGCCTTTGGTTAAAACTAATAAAAGATTATGAACCGTTAATTATAAATGAAGAGTTTACAGTTTTCACCATACATAAAGGAAGTACTTCAACAGGTAGTCTCATAAAATTCTCCAAGGCAGTACTACGGGCTTTTAATACTCAAAAAAAAGAAAAAGTCCTCCCATTTATTGGGTATTATGAGGAAAGTAATATTTATAATCAATACAAAAAAATAGTTGACAAATTAATGGAGTTCAAGTCATTATTTGATTTTGAAAAACTTTGAATTTTGGCAAATTAAATAATTAAGTCGCCTTTCTTTTTATGGGTGCAATTCGGATGATACTATGAAAGCGTCCCTGCCCGTTTGCTAAACTTGAAGTAACTGACAAACAAGTTTAGGGAAGGAGGAACGCTTATGGTCCCATTCTACCTTGGAATTGACCTGCATCTCAAGCGCACCTTCATGGTATTGATGAATGCCAAAGGAGAAGTGATTGACAAACAGCGTATTACCAACCAGGAAATACCAAATTATCTTCTAGAAAAAGTACCCCAAGAGACCTATGCGGTGCTGGAAGCCACCCGCAATTGGCCGTTCATGTATGACCTTCTGAATGAGCACGTCCAACATGTAGATCTTGTACACGCGAAAGGGGTGCGGGCAATTGCCAATGCGGCGATAAAAACGGATCAGATCGACGCCTCTACCCTGGCACACCTGGCGCGTTTGAACTATATCCCCAAAGTCTATGCGGCAACCAAGGAGATGCGCGACCTGCGCCAGCTGCTGCGGCACCGGGAATGGATGGTCAACCAGCGCAGCAAGGCCAAAAACCGCATCCATGCTGTATTGGCTGGATACGACCTGGTAACTCCAGTCACAGACCTGTTTGGCGTAGCCGGACGTCAATATCTGGAAGAGATCATGCAAACAGAACTGCGTTCTTCAGCCAGGCAGGTAGTAGAGGATCATCTGGCTATGATTGACCATCTGACAGAGCGTATTCATGCTCTTGAAAAAAAACATTTTGCTAAATGAGAAACCAGATAATATTGTAAAGCTCTTGAAGAGCATGCCGGGCGTGGGTAAATTGATCGCATTGATCCTATTGGCTGAAATTGGGGATATCAACCGCTTCAACTCCCCCAAGTCCCTGTGCAGCTGGGCCGGGCTGACACCCAAAGTGCACAGCAGTGACGCGGTGGTGCAGCATGGCCATATCACCAAAGAAGGATCACGCTATTTGCGCACAGCCATGGTTCAAGCTGCGACAGTCGCCTGCCGTGTCAGCCCCAAATGGTACGCGATTCATTCACACCTGGCATTACACTGCGGGCGTCGGTCAGCCAGAGTAGCTGTGGCAAGACGGTTATTGACAGTGATCTACTATATGTGGAAACGGGAGCAACCTTATCAAGAGAACTACGGGCAAAACCAATCTGAAGCCCTGGGAGTCTGACCGAGTTGCTGGTGGATCGAGACCGAGCGGGTGATGAGGCCTCAGGGCAGACCGGATTTTATTGTGTGCCTGGTCATGAAATGACCTGCCTGGGATTGTTTTATCCAGGCTGAGCACGGTTAGATGCATCGGTTATGGATTGCCCAAAAAAAAAAACTACCTTAATAAAGGAGTGAATTTATACGAAATACCTTGACAGACGCTTTCTTAGATGCAATTGGGGTGAAACAGGGTGGACACAGTAGACGCTATAGACGATTTTTACCCAATATATGGAACTCTTTAGACTCTATACCACCATATAGACGCTATAGACAACATGAATACTGGCTCTTAATCAGTAGGTTCTTTAGATTTTCTAAATTACTGATTTATAATAGAGCATAGGATTATTGAAATTTAACAACCGCCATATATAGGCTAAATGTATTGGAATCCACGAAAAATGCCACCTGTGGGGGTATTTTAGTAAGGTGGAAGGGCATAGGACTCATAAGCCCTTGGTCGTGAGTTCAAATCTCACCCTCGCCATTTTCCTCATTAAACAGCAAAACATCGATTAGCCCATGGCAGAGACTTTCAACTCTCCACAGGAGAGTCGAAAGCCCATTTATAAAAGACCTTTCGAACTTCCACCGGAAGTTCGAAAGACTTGGTCGTGAGTTCACTCTGACGAGTGCAGGCAAAACACAGCTTCGTCATTTCCTATTTAAAGTTGTCGTTGCGAAACATGCATCAGCAAGTTGAAGCAATCTCTCCCAGTTTTTCTCAATGGCAGCGAAAAGACCTTATGACCTTCCACCGGAAGGTCATAAGCCCATAAGCCCTGTTTGTGAGTTCTAAAAAGACCTTGCAACGCTCCGCAGGAGCCTTGCAAGCCCTCGCCATTTTCCTCATTTAACAGCAAAACATCGATTAGCCCGTGGCAGAGACTTTCAACTCTCCACAGGAGAGTCGAAAGCCCATTAATAAAAGACCTTTCGAACTTCCACTGGAAGTTCGAAAGACTTGGTCGTGAGTTCTAAAAAGACCTTGCGGCGCTCCACCGGAGCCCCGCAAACCCTCGCCATCTTCTGTTTAACTCTCAAGCCTTTCAAAGTTTAGCTCAGCGGCAGAGACTTGCAACCTGCCACAGGCAGCTAGCAAGCCCATAAGCCTTGGTCGTGAGTCCTACAAAGACCTTGCAACGCTCCACAGGAGCCTTGCAAGCCCTCGCCAATTCGTATTTAAAGATGTCATTGCGAAACTTGCAGCAGCAAGTTGAAGCAATCTCTCCCGATTTTGCTCAGCGGCAGAGAAAAGACTTTGCAGCACTCCAGCGAGATGACGCAGAGGGGTTATTTTGGGTTAGGAAAGTTGACAGAAGTTGACAAAAGATGACAGTTTTGGCATTTTTAGGGCGCCAAACTGCGCATAGCCATTATATGACAAAGAGAAGATAGAGAAAGGCAATCATTATTACAGATCATGGTTCTCATCTTTTCTTCCTTGCTAAACTTCTGAAGGATATCGTCATCTATATTCATTAGAAATTACAGAAGAATCCTCCAATTGCAGGAAAAATTGGAGGATTGACAACAAAATGAACATAAATCTATAATGAATTTAAATTCTTCGCAGAATGCTCAGGATTCATTGTCTGTTGGCAGGCTTAGAGGAATTGCATTATCAAAATCTATCCACACAAGGAGATCCATTCAATGAAGTCTAAGCATAGCAAACCCCATTTTTTTGCATTTACAGTCCTATTGATTATCTCTCTCATGATGCTCACTGCCTTTAGCACGTTCATCGACGAGCCTGACCAAACCGTCGACGAACCGGAGCAATCTGATATCATCTTCCAGGAAGATTTCGCTGACAATTCGAACAATTGGAACGTTGGCTCAGGTGAGAATAGCGAGAGCGTCATCGAGGATGGAAAATTAAAAGTAGAAAGCCAACTGATTCCTGACATTTGGAATCACACATTTTTTACTCCGCCTGTCTCTGAAGAAGATATCGACATTTCCGTGGATACCGAATTCATGTATGGCGCTCCTGAAAATAGCATATATGGAATTGCGTGCCAATACAAGGATGAACAGAATTACATTTGGGTAGTGATTCGCCCCATCGGCACCTTTTCCATCCAGAAACAATTGAAAGCTGAGTGGACATATCTAGCCAGATGGACTCCTTCTGGATTGATCGATCAAGCAATAGGCGCGACCAACAATATGCGTGTTGCCTGTAGCGAGGGACATATTACCCTGTTCATAAACGGTATACTGGCTGCTGATGTGGTGGACACATCCCTTTCGGGAGGGTCTTTCCGCTTGAGTTCAGCTTCCAACCTGAACAACAAAGATGACACCAGTCCCGTCTCTATGGGTTTTTCCAATCTGGTGGTACGGGAAGCGCTGGCATGGGAAGCTCCCAGCGGAGTCCTGTTTTCTGAATCGTTCGACAAAGCCAACAACAACTGGAACCTTGTCACCGAAAAAACAGATTTTGGTTACAGCGACCAGATTCAGGGTGGACAGTTGTTGATGAATTTTGATAACCCGGATGCCTGGTTTTGGAAACCTTTGCCAATCCAATTATCCGATGTGGATATATCTTTCGATGCCACCCTAAAGGAAGGCGCGCTGTCGAATGCTTCATTTGGAGCCTTATGCCGCATAACTGACGAAGATAACTTTTACGACTTCAGCTACAGCTTCGATGATGACGGTGTGGGTTATTACCTGTTGGGAAAGAACGTCAACGGGACATATGAAACTCTCATTGACTGGACCGAATCCACAGCTGTAAAAGCGGGTATAGGAATCACCAATCGCATTCGGATGGTCTGTTCAGGCAGTGATTTGGAACTTTATGTTAATGACAAGTCGTTGATCAATACCCAAGATACAAGTCTCACCAGCGGCGCTTCCGCCTTGCAAGCCTCGCGCTATGACACCGACGAAGGACCTGTATCAGTAGCTTTTGATAATCTGGAAGTAAAGTACCCGTAGGAAAATAACTCCATGCGAACTCCGCATCACTTATGCGGAGTTCGCTTTTTAAACATATTACACGAAGTTGTTTAATCAAAGTTCCCCTGAAAATGAACATGGGATAAACATAATTTTTTTAGAAAAAGCAGCTAATATGAAAAATCACAGGTATAGTGGAAGTCAGATCATCAAGATTATTCATGGACTAAAAAGCCCTTGGTCATGAGTTCGATAAAAAGCGGGCAGAGTTCCAACAAAATTTTTAAACCAGCAAGCATTTGCTTTCTTTATTTTTTAGTATCATTAAAAGAATAGAGAGAAATCTACTCAATGCGGAAATCTCTGAATTAAAATCCCTTTTAAAAACTTGAAGAAGTTTATTTGTTCTTTCTCTGTACTTTTATTCTTAACAGCCCAACGAGGGATATTATTAATCCGATCAAAATGAATAAAAAGCACAGCATACCAACCATCATATCCATGTTGAAGCCGCACATTCCATTGGCCGCCTGGCTGACAGGCTGCAGGTATTTTTCTCCGCAATACAGCCTGCCGATCAAACCAGAGACGCTCGAATCGGTCTTGCGTTCAACCAATAAAATCAAGCCGCCAAAAGCGAACAGGGCTATACCGAAGATGAATCCCTTGATTTTGTTCTTCATATAATACCTCCTGGCGTTGTGCCCGCAAGTTAGTATAACCATTGTACTTTCAATAAGCAGAGAAAAGAAATATTCTTTTGTTTTTATGCTCTCAAATAGCAGACAGCCAAATGGATTTGCGGGTATTTAAGATTTTTCCAACTTAAGATTATCTTGATATCATGCAGAGCATCGGATGATTGGAACTTAACAAACCGCCATATCTGGGTAAAAAACCATGGAAAACACAAAAAGGCCTATATGGGGGTATCGATGCATTCATCAGCATAGGGGATTGGAAAAACATTTTAACTTGGAACAGAAGAAAATGATCTTCAAATGCTCCAACAGAAAAACCCGCAAACGCTCATAAGCTTGTATCGGAATGATAATTCGCGGGGAAAAAGCATGCCAACAAATATCCCTTTTCTTTTCTTCTCATTGAAATGATTTATTTTCAAGCAGGCAAAATCCAGCACTTATGTATAATATTCTCAACGCCTGTATCTGCGGAGGGTAGAAATGGACAGAAAATTCATTGCAGTAGCCTTGATTACGGGGATGTACATACCGTTAGGGTGTTTGACCATCACAACCAGCGGCCAAACCGCTGCATCTGCAACAATAGTCAGCACTCAGGTGCCAGACTGCACGGCGTATGTTCCACCAACCCAGGCTGACCCAGAAACGTTTGAGACGATTGTTGAACCGTTCAGCCTGCAGGCGCCCTCCGGCAATACCATTTACGGGCTCATCCGCCGGCCGGACCCAGCAAAAAGCCCGGAGACGTGTTTTCCGGCGGTAGTGCTGGTGCCGGGCGGAACCAACCCGGGCAGGATGCTGGCGTACGGCAAGGACGTGGAAGCTCTGGCAGGGTCGGGGATGGTAGTGGTCACATTCAACGCAGAAGGACGCGCGGATGATTCCCCGAACGACCTGCGCTCGGAGGGCGCGGAAGATTTCAATGGCTTCCGCCAGCAAGACGGCTTGTGCGCTTTGGTGCAGCACGTTCTGGGACTGCCCTACGTGAGCGCGGACAATGTGGGAATCGCGACGCAATCCTACGGCATCAGCATGGGAGCCGGCTGTGCGGGAAGGCACCCTGAAATACCCATTAAATACCTGGTGGACGGGGAAGGCCCGGCGGACAGTTTCACCACTTGCCACGGCCCGCGTTTTCTGGCAGGGGATACGGCGAAATATAATACCGTAAAGAGATTGTTCGGACGGCTGGCGCTCTGGCAGGATGCTTCGGACGAGAACACTGCCTGGTGGTCAGAGCGGGAAGCGGTGCGCTTCATCGGCGGCTTCAGGGGCTACTACCTCAGGCTGCAAGCGGAATGGGATCACGCCCAGCCGCCGGAGAACGCCAGCCAGATCACGGAATATTACCATCCTGAGGGTTGGCCGAATGGCGGACCGGCTTGGTGGCACAATAAGCATGCAGCGGACATGGTCAATGCGGCTTTGGAAGGCAGCGCAGTCTGGGTGCGCGTGAACCTGATTGAGCAAGGAAATCCTATCAATGCCAGCTATTCAGGCGATCACCTGCCGAAATTCCTGCCTGGGCATCTGGCTGACAAGCCCTGGAGCGTGCGTGCCATTCTGGAAATGGTCAATCTGCCGCCGCTGGCCGAACTATAATCTTCGCGCGCTGAAAGATCATTCTGAAAATTCTGCAGAATATTTTTCTGAAAGCTTATATATCAAGGGTATAAATCTGGGAGATTAAAACATGACATCCATCATTCAAGAAGTCAGACAGGAACTCGAGATGAGCATTGATGAGCATACGCGGGCGAGCGGGCAGCGCTTCTTCAAAGAAGAGGTGAAGCTGTATGGGGTCAAGACCGCGCAGGTTAGCCGGATCGGCAAAGCATACCTTCAGCAAATAAAGGCGATGGAGAAGAGGGAGGTGTTTGCACTGTGCGAGCAGCTTTTTAAATCAGGCTACCTGGAAGAGTCCTTCATCGCCTGCCAATGGTCGTATGCCATACGCGCACATTTCGAGCCGGAAGACTTCAGGGTCTTTGAGAAATGGGTGCAGCAATACGTGAGCAACTGGGCGACCTGCGACACGCTGTGCAACCACACCGTGGGCACTTTGGTGGAGATGTACCCGGAACACCTGAAAAACTTGAAGGCATGGGCTAATTCCTTAAATCGCTGGACACGGCGGGCGGCGGCGGTGACGCTGATCGTACCGGCGCGGCGGGGCAAGTTCCTGCAGGATATTTTCGAGTTGGCTGACATTTTACTGCTGGATCAGGACGACCTGGTGCAGAAAGGGTACGGCTGGATGCTGAAGGCTGCCAGCCAAGCGCATCTGCAGGCAGTGTTCGCATACGTGATGCAGCACAAGGCTGAAATGCCGCGCACGGCGCTACGCTATGCGATCGAGAAGATGCCGCAAGAGTTGAAAAGCAGGGCGATGGCAAAGGAATAGAAATTATAGGGGGGATTCAACAAATCTATCTTACGCTAATCCAGGGGCAGATCGACGCGCTCAGCGGAACGGGAGGCTGAGAGGTAGGCGGCTTCCAAGATCTCCTGGGCAGCCAGGGCGGTCTCAAAATTCAGGGGGGATGGCTTGTTTTCCTGGACGCACTGCAAAAAATCATAACAGGAGGCGAGGTGGGAATCGAGGTAGAAGCCTTGCGAATATTTGGCGGGCGGCCAGAGTTCAGCGATCGGGCGCAACCCTGAAGGGGTCTGGAAATCCTGAGGGCCGACGCGCCAGTGTTTGCGGTTGAGGTCATAGTACTCCACACGGTCCAGATGGGCGAAGTCCAGGCGCAGCGTGCCGCGGCTACCGATGACCTCGATGAGGGTGCTGTCCTGCGCGCCGCCATACAGGCGGGTGACCTCCAGCGAGCCGACTGCGCCGCTGCGCAGGCCAAGCTGGCACAGCGCCCAATCGTCCACATCCACAGTCTCCATGCGGCTGCTGCCGGCTTGGGCCGGGCGCCGGGCGATAAAGGTGCGAGTTTGACATTGCACCCAAGCCGCGTCGCCCAGCAGAAAACGGACGAGGTCGATCAGATGGATGCCGAGGTCGGCCAGGGCGCCCCCGCCGGATACGGCGCGGCGCAGGCGCCAGGAAACAGGCAGCGCGGGGTCGCTGAAAGCGCCGTAGTGCATGTGGGCGCGGAAGTGAAAGGGCTGGCCGATGCCGCCATCGGCGATGAGGGCTTGCATGTGCCTGACGGCGGGGACGTAGCGGCGGTTGAAGGCGGTGTGGGTGATGAGACGGCCGGAGCGGGCACCGGCGGCAATGGCGCGGGCATCCGCCAGGGTGCGGCCGAGCGGTTTTTCACAGCAGACGTGCTTTTGGCGGCGGAGAGCTTCCAGAACCTGCTCGCGGTGGTAGAGGTTGGGCGAACAGATATCCACCGCATCCAGTGGCTGCGCATAGAATTCCTCAACGCTGGAGGTGACCAGGTCAACGCCGAGGGAATGGATAAAGTCCAGGTCTTGGACGGGGTCATTGCGCAGCACGGCGCAAAGGCGGACGCGCACGGCGGGGCGCGGAAAGGCGAAGGGGAGGCTGTGGTAGGCGGCGGCGTGCACCTTGCCGATCCAGCCGAAGCCGATCAGACCAATGTTGAGCTCAGGCGCGGAGGGAGAATTGAGTTCATTTTCAGGCATTGGGCAATTATAAAGCGTATGACCTGCGATTGGAATAAAGAAAGAAAATGGCAATAGATTTTCTCATTAATTAAAAAATAAAGTAAAAAAAATAATGATTGCAGGCTTTTATATTCCATGATTCAATCATACAAATAATTGAAGAAGAAGTGGAAAAAAGAGTGTAAAATTAATTCTTATTAAATAAGTGAAGAGGTGGCCATGAGCATAAAAAGGATCAGTACGTTAATTTTTCTATTGGGGAGCCTTTTATGTGCAGCCTGCAGCCCATCTGGCGGGAATGAAAGGGTTGTCAATGGAGCTCGCGCGGAAGAATCCTCTAATGCTCCAAAGGAAACACTCGAAAGTGTGATCCAAGTCCGCTATGTTTCCAGTTCGGATTCAGCCAACATGACAATCCGCAACCCAGAGATCATCAAAAACTACCGTACGTTGGAGTCATGGGGCGAACCCAGCCGATTAAGCGTGAGCGAAGCGGGCATTGCGATCGACCAATCGGCACAACGCGCAGCGGAAGGAAATGAAGCCGGGGTACTGGTTGAATATGAAGTCGCCAGCGAAGTTTCACCGGCTGAGATCCAGATCGTTCTAGAAAAAAGCGATCTGAACACAGCCAGGATGACTATCATGGATGTCAGCGGTGCAGAACCGTTTGTTCTGGAAGATTACCAGCATGAGAACACCAGCCAAGCGAACGATTTCAACCGTACGCGTCTGGCTGTTGAGGTGGGCGTTTCCGTACCAGCGGCAGATGCCCAGGAGATACCAGCAAGTATTGGGGAAACCAGCAGCATTATCTTCTATCACGGCAGCATTCTCACCATGAATTCGGATCAGCCGACTGCTCAGGCGGTCTGGATCGAGGATGACACGATACGGGCTGTCGGCGGGCAGGATGAGGTCTTTGCGATGGCTGATGAGGATGCGATCAAGATTGATCTGGGAGAGCGGACACTCATGCCTGGTTTTATTGACAGCCACACCCATTCCTTCAATAACATCTGGCGTGATGATTTCGAAGCAGGGCAGCAATTCCTCTTAGCCCATGGGATCACCACATCGGCGGAAATGTTCGTAATAGATGACCTGATCCAGGATTTTTTGAGCTTTAACGATTCTGGCCAACTGCGCATGCGCATCAGCCTTTATCCTCTGCGGGTGGACAATTGCGGCGAAGATCTTGGGGAATGGTATTGGCCGGATTACCCGGTTTCGCGCGAAGACGGGGCTTTGCTGCAAATACCCGGCATCAAAATAATAAGCGACGGCGGATCGTGCAACCGCCCAGCCCGCAGTTATCCCTATCCCGACGGCAGCTTGGGTGACCTGTACCTTGATGCGCAAACCTTGGCGGGGCTGATCGAACAAGCACAGGAGCATGGCTACCAAGTGGCAATCCACGGCTTGGGAGATCGGGCTATCACAGTAAATCTGGATGCGCTCGAAATGGTGCTCGCAGGTGGTGAGAATAGTCTGCATCACCGTTTGGAGCATAATACATTATTAAGCGGGGATATGTTTGCCCGATACAGTGAAGTGGATCCGGTTACAGTGATCTTTGGATTCTTCCCAGCCTGCACGTTTGAAAGCGGGAAGTTCGTTGAGCAGCCTGCTCAGTATCAGCAGATGGAATGGGCATGGCGCCCATTGATCGAAGCCAATCCCGACGTGCACTTCGCTTGGCATTCGGATTCGCCCTGGGTGGGGCAACCTGAACCAATGACACATATCTATGGTTTCGTCACTCGCCGTGAGATGCGGGAAGATGGCAGCTTCTGCGAGCCGCCAGCTTGGGCAACAGATGACTTGCTCAGCGTGGAAGAGGCTTTACCCATGATGACCATCGGATCTGCCTATGCATTGCACCGTGATCATGAGATTGGCAGCATTGAGCCGGGCAAACTGGCTGATCTGATCATTCTTTCCGCCAATCCCTTGGAAGTGGAAACAGAAGCCATTCCTGCAATTCAAGTTATGATGAGTATGGTGGGCGGCAAGGTGGAACACTGCCTGGATGAGAACCTGGAACTTTGTCCATGAATCATGTCAATCCATTCAAGCATAGGGCACAGAAGGATTGTTGAATCGGTTTTTAACCATTGGTTAATTTTTGATCTGTGTGGTCTGAGACCAACCGCATCATCCGGGAGGCACTGGTCTGGATTGCCGGACGAAGAGCCAGATGAAGAGCGCTGCCAGAACCGCCAAGCCAACGCTTACGGCTGACCAGGCGATCTCTTCGGCGTCGCTGGCGTAGGTCTGCCCGAAGAGCAGCGCGCTGGAAGAGATGCTGGCGTGCATGCAGTAAGCGAGCAGCAGGCTGCCCTGGGTGCGTTCATAGACCCAGGTGATGATGAACGACCAGGCAGTCAGGAGGAGCGGGCCGAGCAAGAGGATCAAGAGCAGCGAGGCAAGTCCTCTGCCGCCAACACCTAAGTAGTCAGCGTAGCCATGCCACAAGCCGCCCCAAACCAGACCCAGCAGCAGGGTGGCAAGCGCAGGGGAATGGCGCTCAAGCAGGCGCGGCAGCAGAAAACCGCGCCAGCCGAATTCTTCCATCAAGCCGGCGGTGAGACCCAAGCCAATGGCGGGGCCGAGCTGCCTCAGCATGGCGCCGGTGTCCACTGGATAGCCGGCTATCCAGCGCAGGAGCGGCGTGAGGGCGGTCACGGCAGGGATGACCAGCAGGGCGAATCCCCAGCTGCCCACGCGCCAAATGCGAAAGCGCGCCCAGAGATCCTGCAGCCCAGTGCGTCCATCAATCAGCCAGGTGGTGAACAAGCCGCTGAGCGAAGGCCCGAACCCGCCCAGCACGACGAATAGGAAGATAATGGGGGGAGGAGACTGCATCAATCCACCAGGTTTGATATAAAAGAACATCAAGGACCAGATGCCAAACGACCAGATGAGAGTGAAGAGAATAAAAGCCAGGATGGGGCGGCGGGCAGCCCAGGTTTTGAGGTTCATTTATGGCTCCTTTGTCAAGTTTTGTCAATTGCCTAGCGAAAATTTTTCGGAGTTAATTTAACCATAAAAGGAGGATGATCAAGGAATAATCTGCAGTAATAACATCGCTCAGGCATTATCGCGGATTGTTCCGGGAAGGTGAAGAATTGACCACTGCACTCAAGCTTGCATCGTTTTATTGGGAGCATTTTGAAGGTAGATCTACTAATCCTTGAATTCGAAACGCTGTTCATCGACTTCCTTGCCCCACTGGCAGCCGCGCTGCTGGCTGACCAGCTTGAAGCCGAATTTTTCGTAAAGATGCCGGGCAGCATCCAAGCCGCGAAAGGTATGCAGGTAAATGCTGTGATACTCCCGAATCCGGCAGAAATCCATAGCGGCAGCCAACAGGGACGAACCAATGCCTTTGCCGCGCAGCTGGTCGGATAAGATGAACCAGCGCAGGTGAGCGCCCTCGTCATGCGCGTGCAGGCCATCAATGGCGATGGAGCCATGCACGCGACCAGCCATGACCGCCAGCCACAATCCGTCGCGTTGGTCATCATAGCGGCTGCAGAACTCAGCCAGTTCGCGCGAAACCCTGGCTTCGAAGGTCAAACCGAAAGAGACCAACCTGCTGTAATAGACAGTGTGCAGCTCGCTGATGCGACCGATGCAGCCGGGTTGATAGCCTTTATGGATCACCGTTTCCATTGTTTTCCTCGTAACCTATCTATTGTAAACAAAAAAATTGCTGCATCCAACTGAAATGCGGAAAATCCTATAAATTTAGATCTCAAAGGGAGGAAAGCTGGATCTTAAAAAGATAAGGCGTGAGAGATGCCTTGTGATAGTCTTTTCCCAGTTTGATTGCATACGATTCAAAACGACCGTTTTATTAATTGGTAAGCCCCACCAGATCGAAAAAATTTTAAGCTGTACCTCAACCCTATTTAGGATTAAGGGAAATCAAAAGCTATCTGCCAGGTAAACATTATTACGACCGGAATCCTTGGCTGCATATAAGGCATTATCCGCGAGTATCAGCAATTCTTCGCTGGTCTTATGCGCATGATGGGTGCCTACCACGCCCAAAGAAATCGTGATCGCGATGGGCTGATCGTTAAAAACAACATGCATCTGCTCACACGACAGGCGCAGTTCTTCAGCCCATTTTTCAGCATCCGCGGGTGAAGCCTTGGGCAGCAGAACCACAAATTCATCACCGCCATAGCGGCAGACCAGGTCTTCCTTGCGGGTATGGGCGCGGATCAGCTTGACCAACTCCTGCAGGATGAAGTCGCCAG
>Ga0209164_1002693_pt1 | contig 18150 bp, 16 predicted proteins | sample MTBNYHSulfiMetaG_FD_187458 | JGI IMG/M metagenome (GOLD analysis project Ga0209164, IMG submission 187458) | Enrichment culture microbial communities from rom New York Harbor, USA that are MTBE-degrading - MTBE-NYH (New York Harbor Sulfidogenic)... | ecosystem: Environmental > Aquatic > Marine >...
GCTGCGGGAGACGGTCTGCGACCTGGTCGCGAGGCGGCTCCCGGCGGCCTACGGCCACGATCCCGTCTCGGACATCCAAGTGCTCACCCCGATGCGGAAGGGGCCGATCGGGGTGCACGCGCTGAACACCGCCCTGCAGGAGATCCTGAATCCCTCCGCCTGCCGGGACTTGAAATCCTTCGGCACCTGCTACCGCGTCGGTGACAAGGTCATGCAGATCACCAACAACTACGACAAGGAGGTCTTCAACGGCGATATCGGGATCGTGGCCGGGATCGACCACGACGAGGGCGAGCTCACCGTGAGCTACCCCGGCCTGGGCAAGGTCGCCTATGAGGAGTCGGAGCTGGGGGAGTTGGTCCTGGCCTATGCGACCAGCATTCACAAGTCGCAGGGGAGCGAGTATCCGGTGGTCGTCGTGCCGGTCCACACTCAGCATTACATTATGCTGCAAAGGAACCTCGTCTACACGGCGGTCACGCGGGGAAAGCGGTTGGTGATCCTGATCGGCACGGCGCAGGCTCTCGCCATGGCCGTGAAGAACAATAAGGTGCCGGAGAGGCACTCTAATCTGGTGCATTTGCTGAGGGAGGAGTAACCAGTGAAACTCGAAGATTTTCGCCCTGAAAAAGCACTGGCAAGTCAGCCTAATTTCCTCTATTATCTTCCCATCCGGTTGATGTTGATAGCAATCTCAGTCTCTTGTTGTGCTGATCGCAAATTCTAATTTTCCCCACGGAGCTAATTTCCCGCTGATGAATCCACAGCTTTCTTCCAGAACCAAAAACCAGGAGACAAGCGGCTAATCTTGGCGACATGCCTTAATGAATTTGCCAAACGATCTGTTTAGCTTTCCGTTTATCCTCCCAATTGGGGAGTTAAACGGGTCTGTAGAAGTACTTGTTGAACAGGACACCGTGGGAGGGGGTGGACAATTGTCGATAAATGTGCTATTTGCGGAGCAAATTTTGCAATGCCGCACAACATTCGTAAGAGCGGGCAGACAAAATTTGCTCCGCAAATACCTTCGAAGGTGAATTGTCCACCCCCTCCCTCGAGCCTATCAACCAGAAGATTCACATTGACTCGCTACGCTCGCAAGTGACTTCGCGTTAGGCAAATCAAACATGCAGATCCAAAAGGGGCAAAATGAGTAAGAATGAAAGAAAGACGGAAAATCTAGTGCGAGATGCATTTCGTGATTTCGACTATTACGATGATCATAACGACATCATTGTAGAGGAGCAAAAGAGCCACGTCGATGCGATAAAACGTCTCTTGAAGCTCGCAAGCAAGTCCGGGAAGGGTGGCCACGGTGCACCAGAATTCATCGTGAGTGACCCCACGAATCCGGATATGCTTCTGATCGTGGAGTGCAAAGCCGATCCAAAGGATCATGCCAGTTCCGTGGCAGATTTTGTTCTATCCAGTCAGAACTTTGAGGAATCTGAAGAGGAACAGATAAAGCGGACTCAAAAATACGCGGTGGATGGTGTCCTTCATTATGCGCGTCATCTGTCCCGCGAATACAACGTTGTTGCAGTGGCTGTAAGTGGCGAAACCAAGAGCGCCATGAAGATATCTACTTACTTGCATCCTAAAGGTGGAAGCCTTCCGTCATTGCTGACAGCTAAAACAGGCGCGGTTATTGACCGCATCGTTCCATTAGCTGACTATGTAGAACATGCAACCTTCGATCCTAAAGTTCAGCGCCTACGCTTTGATGAACTGATGACTTTTGCCCGTGAGTTGCACGATTTCATGCGCGATCACGCAAAGCTCACAGAGAGCGAGAAACCCCTGCTAGTTAGTGGCACACTAATCGCGCTTCGCAATAAAGCCTTTACACTTGCCTACGACGCCCACACCCCCGAAGATTTGCAGAGAGAGTGGATGCGAGTGATTAGAGATGAGATTCATAAAGCCGAAATACCTCAAGCAAAGAAAGATAACATGGTGCAACCCTATTCAAGTATTGCGGTTCATCCAGAGCTTGGCAAGGCATCAGAGTCTTTCCCCAAAGGACCGTTACACGAACTCATCAAGCGGCTAAATGAGAAAGTCTGGCCGTTTATTAGCATTTACCACGACTTTGATGTAGTGGGGCAGTTTTATGGGGAATTTTTGAAATACACCGGCGGCGATAAGAAAGCTTTAGGTATCGTGCTGACCCCACGCCATGTCACTGAACTGTTTTCTCTCCTTGCAAACGTGAAAAAGGATAGCAAGTGTCTGGATATCTGCGCAGGGACAGGTGGATTCCTTATCTCAGCAATGCAACAAATGATGCGCGATGCGCAAACTGTGGCGGAGCGAGCTGCAATTAAGGCACATGGGCTCATTGGCGTAGACCAACAGCCAAACATGTTTGCATTGGCTGCGAGTAATATGATTTTACGTGGTGATGGTAAAGCAAACCTTTACCAAGGGTCATGTTTCGATAATGCTATTGCAAAAGCCGTCAAAAGCCACAAGTGTAATATTGGTCTTCTTAACCCGCCATTCTCCCAGGGCGAGGCAAGTTTACATGAGCTCTATTTTATCAAACACATGCTGGACTGCCTGGTTCGAGGTGGCACTGGCATTGCTATTGTGCCTATGTCCTGCGCAATTGCGCCACATCCAGCACGGGCCGAGCTAATGAAACACCACACCCTTGAAGCAGTGATGTCTATGCCCGACGACCTTTTTTATCCAGTAGGAACTATCACCTGTATCATGGTTTTCAAGGCTGGAGTGCCACATGCGACCACTGATCTGAAAACGTGGTTTGGTTATTGGAAGAATGATGGGTTCATAAAAACGAAGCATAAAGGCCGAATCGACATAAATCATCAATGGGAAAAGATTCGAGATCGATGGGTTGAGATGTTCCGCAATCGGGAAGTCCGCGCTGGTGAGAGTGTTATGCAGAAGGTGACTCCTGCTGACGAGTGGTGCGCTGAAGCATATATGGAAACCGATTATGAGCAGATCACGGAAGACGATTTCTTATCCGTGTTAAAAAACTATACGATCTTTAAACTGCTTGGCCGCCAAGAACCGAACTTGCATGAGGCAAATTCAGATGATCAAAGTGGGTGAGTTATTCGATGTGTGTTACGGCGTAAATCTAGAGCTTAATGCGCTTGTGAGAATGCAGGCAGGAATCAACTTTGTATCACGTACAGCAAAGAATAACGGCGTATCCGCTAGAGTGCGCATGATCGAAGGTGTTGAACCGAACCCTGCCGGTAGTATTTCTGTAGCTGGAGGTGGTTCTGTGATGGAAAGCTTTCTCCAGCCGACACCTTACTATTCTGGTCGCGATCTCTATTACCTTGTGCCTAAAATATCAATGTCTGTTTCACAGAAACTATTCTACTGCACATGCCTACGGGCCAATAAATATCGCTACAATTATGGGCGTCAGGCGAACAGAACCTTAAAAGATATTCTTATACCGGACATTCATGAGATTCCCGCTTGGGTTAACACATCGACCGTTTCTGAGGATTTCCGGCTGCGGTTAGAGTCGGTTGCTATTCTATCTACTAAGGTATCGAAACGCGTTGCTTTCACGATTGGGCCAGGCCGGATTGAAGTCGGAAACCTTTTCGACATTTCTTATGGACACAGCATGGAGCTTAACCGTCTTCAAACATGTGCTCCAGATGAGGGTGTAGCCTTTGTTTCCCGAAAAATGGGCGATAATGGCATTGCGGCGTATGTAGTTAGAATTAACGATATCGAGCCTGGTGAACCGTTCGAACTGACCTGTGCGCTGAGCGGAAACGGTGTACTCTCCACTTTCGTACAGGAGCAACAGTTCTACACCGGCTTCCATGTGGCGAGACTTAGACCAAAAGTTGCACTAACTCTGGAGGAGAAGCTTTTCTACTGCATGTGCATTCGTGCAAACAGATTTCGGTACAGCTATGGCAGACAGGCAAACCGTACACTCAGCAGTCTTATTGTTCCTTCGCCCGATAGCATTCCTGCTTGGGTAGATGGGGGTTTGCAGCGCCTTACGGATGAGTGGATTCAGTTGCTTTAAAGAAGTGTACAGAGAAAGATGAGGGTCAGCCCCTGCCATTAGATAATCCTGTCTATTCTAAGCGTTCAAGCGGCCACGCCGCTTAACTCATCGTCAAAGATACTTCCTCAGAATCCCCACCAGCTGCTTCCCCACAGCGGTAAGCAGCGTCCCGCGCCCCTCGCACAAGGTGGGTACAGTACGTACTTCGGCAGCAGCAACGAGTCAACCCGCTCACAAGCAAAAAACTCTGGCGCTTCAATCTGATTTCCTCTATTATCCTGCCATCCCACTGGTTCTGACAGCCCCTTCTCCCTTCTGTAGCTGCAGCAGATTGATAGTTTGTTCGCTCAGTAAATCGACCATTGATGGATTCGAACTCACCCCAAGAGGCCAGCATCAGAGGAATGGATACTGTAAGGCGTGGTCTGAAAAAGTTCTGCTTGAGTGAGCCATTTTGAGAACGCCTCATTGAATTCATGCCTGCTGAAGACATTGCAGAATCAACTTCACCACAGGAGGGACTTTCGTCATTTGCTCATCTGGCGATTACATCCAGATCGATTAGACCCATGCCAATACGTTCTTCGGAGATGAACATGTGTAGTGATGAATTAGTTCCTAGTAAAATGCCAGATCCAGAAATTGCAAGGATGCACCAAGATGAGACTGGAAATGTTACCTTAACTCTGAAAAAAGGCAAATTCGAGGAATTTCTTTTTGCCTTTTTGGGGAACAAGGAATCATTAAGTAAAATATACAAGAATGATTTTATAGTGAAATTAGAAGATATTTTGCAGTTCCATTACCTCCTTTTGCAGAAGATAGAAAAGGAGCAATTTATCTCGCTATCAATGATGACTGCTGTATTTAGATATGATGATAATACAAGTAGGACTATAAATACTATAAAAGCCTTGGAAGCTTACCTTGAGTATAGAGACGTTGGAGTAAATACAACTGAAATAACATGGCATTTTCTCTTTAAATTACCCGATAACGAAAATATACAGCAACAGAAGGTTTCAATTTTCTTTAACTCGTTTGATACCACCGTAGGGCAGGGAACTATCAAGGTAACAATTGATCACACTAACCAAGTCTGGGCTACTGAAGTTTTGAGGTTATTCGAGGAACACATTAGTAAAATAACTACAAAAAATACTATCGCATTTCGTATCTTGAGGTATGCAAGGAGTCTTTATCTCATCCATATACTTTGGAGCATTTCGATTCTTATTGTAATTGGCGCTGGCATATACATCCTTGTTCAGAGAGCTAATTTCTTGAGTCACATTAAGGTTGGAGCTGAGCTAATGTGGGATCTAGCTTACGTAGTAAGCGAAACTGATAATAATGATGTTAACGCAATGCTCCAGTTCTTTCTTATTAGAGACCTCAAGAACGAAGACAAGGGAGTGATAGATCACCTCAAAGAGAGTGGCTATATCGATCCAAAATACCACTCAATCATAGACAAAATGGTCAGCGGGTATTACAAGAGCGGCGAAGAATCAGCGAGGCTTCATTGGTCAGTACAAACCGAGCTAAACGAATTAGAAGCAAAAATAAAAATAATTTCCGTAGATGCCTATCTTAGATTTGTACTATTATATGTATTATTCTATATTCTCTCATCCATATATCTAAAGTTATTCAAGATGAAAAGCATTTTAGCATTAACAGACAAAGGCATCAAGACAATCGAGAAACAAGATAAGACAAAATCGATCACAGTTCAGTTCGCATATGGATTTCTGTCTTCTCTTCTTGCCGCTTGTGTCTACGAATATGCTATAAAACTCTATCTCTTATAGAGAGGTAATCAAAACTCCTCATTACCAGCATATTTGATTGACTAACCAATCAGGGTATGAGACGAAGATTTGTAGTCCGCTCAATCCAGTGCGAGTATGCGATGGGTTAGCCCTTGACATGAGACATTTTTTTCCTAAATTTCGTTCGAGTGAACGAGGCATCAAGCGGCAAGTTCGGGGCACTATAAAAATCCTTCCAGCGCGGTTGCTCGCTGTCCAACTGGCATTAATACGGGTAGAAAGTAATGAGGTTGCAAATGGAAAATTGGCCAGAGACTGCATGGATATTCGCCGGGTCCGTTATTGCGGCACTTATCGTGTTTTTTTCTGGGTGGCTGCAACAACAGATTTCCAGAGCCTCTACTGTTTCGGGGTACCGGCAGAAGTGGATTCAGGACGTAAGGAAGGTATTTTCTGAGTATATGAATGAACTCGAAAAATTGGCAGATGCTGCGTCATCCAATAAAAACTTTGAGCTTCGCTATGGGGCGAAATCATCGGTATTAGACGATATAAGACCAGTAAGGGAAAAGAGAAATTACCTACGGTTGTTTACCAACCCAGCCGAGTCCGTACATACGCAGTTGCTTGCTGACGCCAAAGAGATCGAGGACTACCTAATCGACACCGCGCGTACAGATCTAGAAATGAATCACTACGAGGAGCGCCGCAGTAGACTTACCAGTGATCTTCAGGGTATTCTGAAAGAGGAATGGGATCGCGTCAAGCTGGGCGAGATTAGATGGTCTCTTCGCAAACTGTGGCGTCGTATTAAAATACTGATGCGTTTATAAGCGTTGCAGGCGGACGCGCAACTAAGTGGGAAAATATTGTGGTATCTTCTTGAAGCTCATTGACGGCATGGTTACGCGCCGTTGAAGCCAGTCGTTACAAATACTTCCGCAAAATCCCCACCAGCTGCTTCCCAACCGCGGTAAGCAGCGTCCCGCGCCCCCCGCACTTGGCGCACACAACGTCCACCTCGCTCTCCGGCGGCTCCTTTATCCAGCCAGACCCGCCGCAAGCGTAACACTTCGTTTCAAGATCATCGGTATCGACAATAGCCATCTCACGTCTCCTTCTTCCTTCATCGACTAACAAGCTGCTCGGACCGCCATGAACGGCGGGGACCTCACCGCCATTTTCAACGAGCCTCGAGCACCACCATCCGCAACGATTTTGGATCCAAAACCACCGAAAAAAGCGATGCACCCCGGCAACCCAAACCACCCCCCACCCCTGCGCGTAAACGGAGGAAAGGGCGGTTCCGGCGTCTACCAGCGCATCATCTCGCTCATGCCGGCCCACGAGGTCTACATCGAGACCCACCTCGGCGCCGGCCACATCCTGCGCAGGAAGCGCCCGGCCCGGCAATCGTACGCCGTCGAAATCGACGGTGAGGTCCTGCAGGCCTTCACCGCCGGATACGGCGGCAGGATCCGGAATACCGAATTCATCAACCAGGACTGTTTGCAATTCCTGGTCCAGTTTCCCTTCACCGGGAGCGAATTGGTCTATGCCGATCCGCCGTACCTCGTGAGCTCCAGGAGATCCCCCAGGCGCCTCTACCGCCACGAGTACACCGAGCGCGATCACCGAAGGCTGCTCGCTATCCTGCTCGATCTTCCCTGTCATGTCATGCTCTCGGGCTACGAAAATCCCCTCTATGCCGAAACGCTCTCCGGCTGGCAGACGGTGAGCTTCAACGCCAGGACAAGGGGCGGCCCGGCGGTTGAAACCCTGTGGCTGAACTACGACCCGGACCGGGTGCTCAAGCACGACTACCGCCACACCGGGGTCAACTACCGGGAGCGGGAGCGCATCAGGAAGAAGGCCGGGCGGTGGGCGGCGCGCCTGAAGGAAATGCCGGCGGACGAGAGGAATTATCTGCTGCAGGTTATCGCGAGTCGGTTCAACGGGGAGGTGTGCTTTCACGCGGAGTCAACGATGTTGGCGCCGCCCGCCGGAAACGGTGATATCGCCGGCGAGCCCGGCTCACCTGGTGGCATCGACATCCATGCAGGTGGTCGACCGGGAAACCGGCGCCGATCGGAATGAGCGGCGCCGCCGGATGCCTACGGCAAGACTTCATACGGACTGCCGGACGAGTCCACGAAAAGCGGGCGGATAATGATCGGCAATCCGTAGTACCTTTTCGCTCGATAGAGGCGCTGCAAATACTTCATGTCGCTATCGTAGTCTTCGACGATCAAGACTATCTCGGCCGGCCGGCGGGCGTTGATGCCGTAATGCAGAGACTGGCCGACCGCCTCATACCATTTGTCCGCAAAATCGAATTCAACCACCGAGTACGGCAAAAGACAATCGGCGCGGGTCTGATCCTCGAAAACATGCTCAATTTCCCCGCCATACTGGTTGCACCACCACTCGACGTAAAACCCCTCCGGGTGAAGGCGTGCGGCGTTGGCGGTGGAAATGAACAGGCAGAAAAACAAGACTGTGACGGCGCATTTTTTCATCGTGGCCTCTCCTTTGGCTCCAGGTTGACTGAAGAATTACACGGTCGAATTGAGACTCTAAACAGTTAATCGGAAACGGGAGAGGTGAGCTTCAATTATTTTTGTGATTTTATTTGGAAGCCGGCTTCGCAGCCAACCGGGTTAACGATAAACGGCAATACAGTTGCCGCCAGGCGGACAAAGACCGAGCAGGCTGTTCTCATGACAGGTCCCTCCCTGGTGAGGGAGCCTACCACCAACACAATTCAGGTGCAATAATGTTCGAAAATACCCGACTCCCCGATGAACTGGGAGCGCCTCTCACGCCTCAGGAGGTCGCGCGGCTTTTTCACATTGACGTCCGGACCGTGCGCAAGTACGCTCGTTGTCTTGGCGGCGTGGAGGTGACACCGGGATGCCTTCGGTTCTTTGAGAATCGAATAAGGAGGATCATCGATGCCGACGGAAACGATGAGACGCGGCGTCCTTCGGTGGCGCGCAGTAGTGAAGGCCAATGGCAGGATTGTGGCCAGCAAGTGGTTCGGAAAGGGGGAAAAGGAACGGCGCAAGGCCATAATCTGGGAAGAGAAGGAGAAAACCAGGCTCGAAGAGGAGCAAAAGGAACGGGAGCGGGAGATCCCGACCCCCACGGGCTCGCTGCGGCCCTTGGACTGGGCGAATAGCTATCTCGACGACGTTCAGAGGAGGCGCTCCGAGAAGACCTACAGGGAGAAGCAAGCGGTTATGACCCGGTTCTTGAAGTTCGCCAAAGGAAAGGAGCTGCTGGAGATTACCCCGGGCCTTGCCCTTGACTACCTCCAAAAGCAGTTCGATAGCCGCTCCGGGCACGCGGCGAACAAGGACAGAAAAAACCTTGTGGCCGCCTGGCAGTGGGGCAGGAAGTTCGCCGACGGGTTTCCCAATCTGGCCAATCCGTTTTCCGCGGTCGATCGGTTCCCCGAGGTGCCGCAGCCGAGGTACGTCCCGCCGGAGGAGGACTTCTGGAAGGTTCACCGGATAGCGCGGGGGCAGGACAGGGTGATGCTTTCCTGTTTCCTGTATCTGGCGGCCCGGCGCGGAGAGCTTTTCAGGCTGAAGTGGTCCGATGTGGATTTTCGCGAGGGACTGGTTCGGCTGACCACGAAAAAGACCCGGGACGGCTCCATGCGGGCGGACTGGATACCGATGACCGGCGAGCTGAAGGCGGTTTTGCGGCAGTGGTGGGCCGGCCGTCCTTATCACGATTCCGAATATGTATTTACCATGCTTGAAGACACATATCCCGGCTTCATGCCGGGAGATCCCTTCAAGCATCGCCAGCACGTCATGAGAAAGCTCTGCGGGAAGGCCGGGGTCAGAAAGTTCGGCTTCCATGCGATCCGGCACCTGACGGCGGTGATTTTGTACAAGGAAGGAAAACCCGTGAGCATGATCCAAAAAATCTTGCGCCACCAGCACCCGACCACGACCGAGCGCTATCTTGCAAGCCTTGGCTTCGAGCTGGACGCGATCAAGGAGGCTTTGCAGGTTCTGGGCGGCCGCGGGCCGGAGAAAGGAACGGTTGTGCCGTTTGTGCAAAAAGAAAAGACCTCCCAAGGGGAAGCTTAGGAGGTCCGGGATATCCACCGGGATATCCACCCGGTGTTGAGCAGGTCACGTTGATTGTAACCTATTGAAATCGTTTGGCGTCCCCAACCGGATTTGAACCGGTGTTGCCGGCGTGAAAGGCCGGTGTCCTGGACCGGGCTAGACGATGGGGACGAACTTGCAAGGCGCTTTCTAATAAATGCATTGCAACTTGTCAAGGGTTTTGATTGGTGGGCCGTGCTGGATTCGAACCGGCGACTCTCTGCTTAAAAGGCAGATACTCTACCTGCTGAGTTAACGGCCCGTGTCTCTCAATCAAAACGAAAGATACTTTTAACACGCCTAAATTGGCAGTGTCAAGCACTAAATCGGCGCTTCGGCGCTCATCGGCAGGGCAGCATGTGCGCTGTGGCCGCGCCGTCAAGCTTCATATTTTCGGGCAACAACCAGTCTCATCTCCGGATCGCCCCGGTCTAAATTCCTTCTTGCTTGACTTGCCCCGCCACATGATCCTAAATTCATCCTAATCTTTGCGCGATGCTTCGTAGTTAAAGGGCCACTGTTCATTCGATTAGACGCCTCCACCGGCAATTTGGCTTGCCGCCATCTCGGTGTGGAGAGCTTCTCGATTTTGACTGCGCGCTCTTTGGCCCGTGCGACCGGCACAAGAGATCTTTCAGCATACGGGAGGAGGCTTGCATGAAAGCATTAGTCTGCACGGTTCTGGGCATGATGATTCCGACTCTGGCTCTGGTCTCCATGGTCTCCGGTTCATCGAGCGCCGATGTGAAATCGGATGAAACGATCAAACTTCCCGAGCCTCGGTCGAGCAGCCCTGTGTCGATTGAAGAAGCGCTGACCAGGCGCAGGTCGGAGAGAGAGTATGCGGATGCGTCTCTCAAGCTCGTGGAGGTTGCGCAGCTGCTGTGGGCCGCTCAGGGGATCACCAACCGCATGGGATTCAGAACCGCTCCATCTGCCGGCGCTCTTTATCCACTGGAGGTCTATCTGGTAGTCGGAAAGGTGGATGGCCTTGCCGCCGGAGTTTACAAGTATCAACCGCTCAAGCACTGTTTGCTGACGGTTGCGGCCGGCGATCGGCGAGTCGATCTGGCGGCTGCCGGCCTGGGTCAATCGTGTATCAAGAATAGTCCGGCCGCCATTGTTTTTGCGGCAGTCTATGAGAGAGTCACCCGAAAGTACCGCGACAGAGGAATTCGCTACGCTCACATGGAAGCCGGTCATGCCGCTCAAAACGTCTACCTGCAAGCGGTCTCTCTGGATATTGGGACGGTTGTGATCGGCGCTTTTTATGACGAAAAGGTGCAAAGAGTACTTGGCTTGCTGAAAGATGAAGAGCCGCTTTACATTGTGCCCGTTGGAAAAAGGAGCTGACAGACATGAAAAAACTCAATCTGGGTCCACAAACACTGCTCTACCCTATGCCGGCCTGTTTGATAGGAGCAAATGTCGACGGCAGGTCGAATTTCATGACCGCCGCCTGGTGCGGTATAGCCAACAGCAATCCCCCTATGCTGAGTGTCGCCCTCCAGCACCATCGCCATACGCTAAAAGGGATCAGGCAAAACAACGCTTTTTCGGTGAATGTCCCGTCGGAAGATCTGGTGAAGGAAACCGATTATTGCGGCATCGTTTCGGGCAGCAAGGATGATAAAACCGCCACCTGTAAGTTCACCGTCTTTTACGGCAAGCTCGAGACCGCGCCATTGATTGAGCAGTGCCCTGTCAACCTCGAGTGCAAGGTCATGCATGTGCTCAATTTGGGCAGTCATGCCCTGATTATCGGACTCATCGAAGAAACCCATGTATCGGCGCATTGCATGACGGACGGCGAACCCGACGGCCGCAAGGTCAAGCCGATCATCTACGGCAGAGCTGCGGATAAATCTTATTTCAAGCTGGGCGAAGTGCTGGCGCCGGCTTTCAGCATAGGCAAAGAGCTAAAGAAGAAGGAATAAATGATGAAATCCTACCGTAAGGAACTGTGGTTTGATGTTCCCGCCCGCAGAGCTTTCATCAATATCACCGGGCAGGTGCAGGACTGCCTGCGGGAGAGCGGCATCCAGGAAGGTTTGGTGCTTTGCAACGCCATGCACATCACCGCTTCGGTTTTCATCAACGATGACGAATCCGGCCTGCATCAGGACTACGATGAGTGGTTGGAGCGGCTTGCCCCACATGCCCCCGTTTCGCAGTACCGTCACAATGTCGGCGAGGACAACGCCGACGCACACATGAAGAGGCAGATCATGGGGCGTGAGGTGGTGGTTGCGGTGACAGAGGGCAGGTTGGATCTGGGAACCTGGGAACGGATCTTCTACGGCGAGTTCGACGGCAGGAGACGCAAGCGCGTCCTGGTCAAGATCGTCGGCGAATAAGAAGCATTGATCAGGTGAGCAGCTTTTCTCCGGCGGCCAGGTTTTCGAGTGCCTGCCGGTCCAGCAGTTTGATTTTGCGGCCTTGAACCTCAATGAGCTCTATTTGACTCATCTTGTTCAAGATGCGCGACAGCGTCTCCGGGATGGTGCCCAGCAGGCTGGCCAGCTGGCCCTTGGTGATATCGAGGTTGACGGCGGCTGCTTTGCCGCGCCGATCGCTTAAGTAGAGAAGATATACAGCCAGCCTTGACGGTACTTCCTTGAGGGAGAGGTCTTCGATGAGGTGGGTGAACTGCCTCAGGCGCATGGATAAAACAGCGAGCATGTTCATGGCAAGCGACGGCTCGTTTCGGATTAGCTCGGCAAAGCCGTTTCTCGGGAAGAATAATACCCGAGTTTCCTCTAGTGCTTCGGCGTGGGCCGGAAAGTTCCCGCCGGCGAACACCGGCACCTCGCCGAAGCATTCGCCCGGACCGAAAATATGTAGAATTTGTTCTTTGCCATCCAGGGAAAGCTTGAAGATTTTAACCTTGCCGGCAACAATCGTATAAAACCCTGCGGCAACCGCCCCTTCCAGAAAAAGGGTATCTCCCCGCTTGAATTTTTGTTCCAATGCAATAGCCGCAACTTTTTTCAACTGCTCTTCAGGAAGACCCTGAAAAAGAACAACTTGCGCGATCTGTTCAATCTTTCCCATGAGATCCCCCTCCTGTAGGACTAAATAGTACCACTTCTTGATCTATGTCAAAGGCAATCGATCATCGGGCTGCTAAAGTGCAAGCGACACTCGATGACAACTTCGAGCTCACGGCAATGAAACGGCATGAAATTTTTTTGAAAAAATTTGCACTCTTGACTTAGATCAAACGACATCAAGGGAAAACTGATTAAATTAACCGCAACAAAAGAAATAAGACAAAACCAGTTGACCCACAAACTTTGCAGCGATGAAAGGAGATGACCATGTCCATGTTTTGTTATCAATGTGAACAAACGGCCAAAGGCGAAGGATGCACCAAGATAGGCGTATGCGGCAAGCAACCCGATGTTGCTACACTGCAGGATCTCCTGGTTTACAGCCTCAAGGGGTTGGCGCTTTACGCGGTGGAAGGTCGCAAAGTCGGCGTGAACGACCAGGAAGCCAACGTTTTTACCTGCGAAGCTCTGTTTTCCACTCTAACCAACGTGAATTTCGACTCGGAGCGATTTGTAGGTCTGATTCAGCGTGCCGTTCAATTGAGAGATGCTCTCAAGGAAAAGGTTGGAGCGGCGGGCGGCAAGGTCGATTTTACGGAAGATGCCGGTAATTTCAGACCTGACGGCACGATCTCCGGATTGCTTGCTCAGGGAGAAAAAGCGGGATTAATGTCGGACCCCGACATCGATAAGGACATTCGCTCCTTGCAGCACACCTTGCTGTTCGGAATCAAGGGTATATCCGCCTATGCAGACCATGCTCACATTCTGGGATACAACGACGACGCTATTTACGCTTTCGTTCATGAAGGACTGGCGGCGACCTTGCGCAAGGATCTCAGCCTGAACGACTGGCTGGGGCTGGTGCTCAAATGCGGTGAGGTCAATCTGAAAACAATGGAGCTTCTGGATAAGGCCAACACCGGCACCTACGGACACCCTGTTCCCACCAAAGTTCCGCTGGGGCACAAGAAAGGGAAGGCCATCCTCATTTCCGGACACGATCTCAAAGACCTGGAAGAGTTGCTCAAGCAAACCGAAGGCAAAGGCGTCAACATCTACACCCATGGAGAGATGCTGCCGACGCACGGCTACCCCGAGCTGAAAAAATATGCTCATTTCTACGGTCACTACGGCACCGCCTGGCAGAATCAGCAGAAAGAATTCAGCCAGTTTCCGGGAGCTATCCTGATGACCACCAACTGCATACAAAAGCCTCAGGGAGCTTATATGGAAAACATTTTCACCACCGGTCTGGTGGGCTGGCCCGAGGTGGCTCACATAAAAAACCGCGATTTTTCACCGGTGGTTGAAAGGGCCCTTGCTCTGCCCGGCTACCAGGAAGATTCCAACGGCAAGACGGTGACCGTCGGGTTCGGTCACAATACGGTTATGAGTGTAGCGGGTACAGTCATTGAAGCGGTCAAGAACAAGGACATTCGCCACTTCTTCCTGGTGGCCGGATGCGACGGCGCCAAGCCCGGCCGCAACTACTACACCGAATTTGTCGAAAAGGTGCCCAAAGACTGCGTGGTACTGACCCTGGCCTGTGGAAAGTTTCGCTTCTTCGATAAAGAACTGGGCGCCATCGGTCCTTTGCCGCGCTTGATGGATATTGGCCAGTGCAACGATGCGTACTCGGCTATCCAGATCGCCGTAGCTTTGGCCAATGCGTTTAACGTGGGGGTAAACGACCTGCCGCTCTCGCTGATCCTCTCCTGGTACGAGCAAAAGGCGGTGGCGATTCTGTTGACCCTGCTGCACCTTGGAATCAAGGACATCCGACTCGGACCTTCACTGCCGGCTTTTACTTCGCCCAATGTGCTGGACGTGCTGGTAAAGAATTTCGACATCAAGCCGATCTCAACCCCGGATGAGGATCTGAAGGCGATTTTGGGTTAGTATTGACAAAAAAGGCGCGGAAGCGCGGGGAGACGGAGATAGGGAGATGCGGAGACGCGGGGACATGGAGACGGGGAGATGAGGTGACACTGGAACTTGGTGATGCAAGAGGCTGTTTGAAAATTTCCCACTTGAGGGGGGAATCCAGGCTGGATCTCAGCAAGTGAAATTTCAGACAGCTTCTAAGGGCGTGAGGCTCTCCGTGTCCATCTGTATCCGCGTCACCGCGTCATAATAACAAAGGAGGTCGTTAACATGAGATGCCCCGGACAGGACAGTCGATTTTGGGAACCGGGAGCCATTTTTGAGGAGGAGTGCCCGCAATGCGGCCACGTAGTTGAATTCTTCAAGGATGAGTCGTCCCGAAGATGCAAGAAGTGCGGCCATAAGTTCGTTAATCCGAAGATGGATTTTGGATGTGCCTCTTACTGTAAATTCGCCGAGCAGTGTCTGGGTGATCTGCCTCCTGAACTCATGGCCCAACGGGACGACCTGCTGAAGGATCGCGTGGCCATTGAAATGAAAAAGTACTTTGGCAGGGACTTCAAACGGATCGGGCACGCCACCAAAGTAGCCCGCTACGCGGAGCAGATCGTGAAACAGGAAGGCGGTGATCCGGCCATTGTCCTGCCGGCGGGCTACCTGCATGATATCGGTATCAAGGAAGCGGAACGAAAATATAACAGCACCGCAGCTCGCTACCAGGAACAGGAAGGCCCGCCGATCGCCCGAGAAATATTGACCCGGCTTGGCGCCCGTGAAGAGTTGATCGAAGAGGTCTGTGACATTGTCGGCCATCATCACCACCCGAGGGATGAAGAAACGCTGAACTTCAAAATTCTCTACGACGCCGATCTGATTGTGAATCTGGAGGAAAACCACAAAGACCAACCCGTCGATCCGGGAAGACTGGAACAGATCCTCGCAAAAAGCTTCTTCACCGAAACCGGCAAGAAGCTGGCCGAGCAGGAATTGTTGAAGAAAACGGAATGATCGCCGCGGCGATCGTATCCTTGGCATATTGAATGGAGAAGACTGATGGCAAAACGGAAAATTGTGGAAATAAACGAGGAGCTTTGCGACGGCTGTGGGCAGTGTGTGCTCTCCTGCGCTGAGGGCGCCATTGAAATCATAGATGGTAAAGCGAAACTGGTAAAAGATTCCTATTGCGACGGACTCGGCGCTTGCCTGGGAGAGTGCCCGCAGGGAGCCCTGCTCATTATTGAACGGGATGCCGATGAATTCGATCCGGAGGCCGTGGAGCACTATCTGCATGAAAAGGAGCAGCGGGAGAAGGCGGCACAAGCTTCCATGCCTTGCGGCTGTCCGTCGAGCCATATCCAGATGTTCGATACGGCTTGCAAGCAGGCCGACCGACCGGTTGCCCAGCAAAGCACCGAGTCGGCTCTGACTCACTGGCCGGTGCAAATCCGGCTTGTTCCCGCCAAGGCGCCTTTCCTCAAAAGGGCGCACCTGCTGGTTGCCGCCGATTGCACGCCGGTCGCCTACGCCTGCTTTCACCGGGATTTTGTCGAGGGAAGGGTGGTTTTGTTGGGTTGTCCCAAATTCGACAATCCCGGCGAATATGTTGACAAATTTGCCGATATATTTAAAACGGCCGATATTCAGAGCGTGACGGTTTTGGATATGGAAGTGCCATGCTGTTCTGCCCTTCCCGCAATTCTCAAGAAAGCTATGGAAGCCTCCGGCAGAACGGTTCCTATGGAGGAGGTGACCGTTAGCGTGCGTGGGGAAATCCTCAAGCGTGAACAGTCAGCGGCGTAGGAGCTTGTCCGAGAATGCCGTTTTTTGTGCTTTTGCCATCGTTAAGTAGTTGAACTAAAGGTGCCAAACGGCCAAAAGTCGAGCTCTCGGACCAACTCCCGGCACTGTCCTTTACCCATGAGTCGTGGCGGGACAGCATACTCCCTCGTTCCCGACTCCCCCGGCTTCCCTCTCGTTCCCAAACTCTGTTTGGGCACGCGGAGTGAGCTCGCTGCTAGAATCGGACGATCAGCCAGGCGGCAAAAACCACCGCAAGCCAGGCACCGCAAAGCGCCAGGAGCGCATTTTTCCAGTACTCACCCACATAGCTCCTGGTGGTCTGAGCGATCCATGTCCAGTTAAGCCATAGATGCAGTCCCAGCAAGGCCAAAAAGAGCAGGGCGAGGTACAAGTGGATGTCGCCCCAGTCATGTCTGTGCAGGCCAAGAAAAAATTTGTTTTCGCCCGCTTGTCTTCCCGCTGGTATTACAAAAGCCAGGAGCAGACCGATTACGGCAATCGAGGTGATGTCCACGAACAGCAGTGAGTCAATCAGATACTTCAGGTTCTTTTTCATATCCTCCTCCCGAAATCTATCGTTGCTAAGCAGCTCCTAGATCTATCTCTTTTGCCAACCGGTGCCCTTCCTTTTCGTCGACGAAATAAAGGACGGCTCCGCCACACACGAACAGCAGGCTGACGGAAAGTATCGAGTAGTGAGGGTCGCCCCCGAGTAGACTGATCCAACCCATCAGCATGGGGCCGATCACCGCGGCGAATTTTCCAAGCAAGTTGTAAAAGCCAAAAAATTCCGCAGCCTGCTTTGGAGGAATGATGCGGGCGTATAGAGACCTGCTGAGCGATTGCACTCCTCCCTGAACTAGACCCACGGCTATTGCCAGGATGTAGAATTCGGATTCCCGGTTCATGAAGTAACCCCACACGGTCACTCCAATGTACACGCTCAAGGCGATGAAGATGCCGGCTTTGGAGCCGAGGCGCTCACCGATCTTGCCGAAGGCGATGGCCGATGGAAATCCAACGAATTGTGTGATCAGAAGGGCGGTCAGCAGGCTTTTGGAAGAAAAGCCGAGGGATAAGCCATAATCCACTGCCATGCGGATGATAGTATCGACGCCGTCGATGTAGAGCCAGTATCCGATAAGAAATAGAAACACGACTCGCAGCTTGCGGATCTTGGCAAAAGTTGCGATGAATTGTCTGAAACCTTCCTTCACCGCGGTGGATCCCGTTATACCGGTGCGACGGCCAGGTTCGTCGACAAAAAGAAAGATGGGAATGGAAAATAACGCCCACCACAAAGCCACGCTCAAAAACGAGACGCGAACCGCTTGAGCGGCGTCTACCAGGCCGAAGCGCCGCGGCGACAATGTCATGAATACATTCAAGGCGAAAAGCAGGCCGCCGCCGAGGTATCCGAAGGAAAATCCGAGCGCCGATACGAAATCCATTTTTTTCTCGGGTGCAACCGTGACAATCAGTGAATCGTA
>Ga0209164_1002695_pt1 | contig 18141 bp, 16 predicted proteins | sample MTBNYHSulfiMetaG_FD_187458 | JGI IMG/M metagenome (GOLD analysis project Ga0209164, IMG submission 187458) | Enrichment culture microbial communities from rom New York Harbor, USA that are MTBE-degrading - MTBE-NYH (New York Harbor Sulfidogenic)... | ecosystem: Environmental > Aquatic > Marine >...
TTAGCCCAAGTTCGGCGCCTAGGTCTTGGAAGCCGTATTTATAGGCTGCTTCGCCAACCCGCTGAGCGATGCCCCGGCTGGCTCGGGGGCCGTAGCGTCCCTCCAGCGCGCTGGAGAGTTGCTCCCAAATATCTAGAGAGACAACCCTCTCACCATTCCCATTGGCCTGCTCCGGCGTCGGCAGGTCTGGGGAAAGCGCCTCGAGTTCCTCCGGCCCGAGCACTTCGCGTAGGCCGCGCAGCAAGGCGCGCCATACCCGCGGGGCGAAGGAAGTCACGATGGCGGGTTCGGCAGATTTGGCTTGGGTTGACATGAAGGACGGTTAGAAGGGGAGAGATCAGCCCTGGGTGGCTTCCAGTTCGTCCACGATGCTGCTCAGCAGGGCCAGCAACACGGTCTTGACAGACTCTTTATCGGTTGAGACGCAAGGGGTGAGCTTGACCTTGGGATCCAGGCGCAGGGCGATGCGGATGTCATCCGGGTCCCAGGCTTCGGGCAGGTCTTGCTTGTTGGCGGCCACCACGTAAGGCGGGGTGGAGTAGGCGCGGAAGGTTTGCAGGATCGAGCGGGCCTCGCGGAAGGTCTCCGGGCGGGTGCTGTCGATCATCAGGATGAAGCCCAACATGCCTTCGGAGAGGATTTCCCACATGAATTCGAAACGCTTCTGCCCGGGAGTGCCGAAGAGGTAGAGCACCATCTCGTCGTCAACGGTGATGCGACCGAAATCCATCGCCACCGTGGTGGTCTCCTTGATCTTTTGCTCCTCCGTGCTGATCTTCTTCTCGGTGGAGACCACGTCGATCTCGCTGACGGTCTGGATGAATTCGGTCTTTCCGGCGTTGAAGGGACCGGTGACCACCATTTTGACAGTGCGCATAAAGCCTTATCCCTTGTGCGGATTATAGCGAGCGGATACGTTCAATGATACGGCCTAGCAGGGTCTTCTGCTCTTGCTTGGAGGCGCCGGGGAAAGCCGGGGGGATGCTGCGCGGCTTGGTCGGTGGCGCCTTCGGCTTAGTGAGCTCGACCAGTCCAGCCTGCAACAAGCTATACACGATGCGGCGGATCTCCAGGTCGTTGAGCCCGGTGGCTTGGGCGATCTGCAGGATGGTGTTCTTGGGGTTGATGTAGGAGACCACCCGCCACTCTTCCACGCTGAGGTTAATGTTGCGCAGGTTGACACCCGGCCGCTCGGTGAATTTGAGGGCCATTTCCAGGCTGGGGATCTCGTCCTGGAGCTGCTCCCACTCGTGCAGGCGCCGGGAGCCTTCGATGATGATGTTCTCCAGGTCGACTCGCACCGGGATCTTGCCTTCGGGTACCGGGTCGTCGTTCTTGAATTGGAAATACCCCTCGGCCCAGGTGAACAACCCTTGCAGCACCTCGACGAAGTGCTTTTGCAGGCTGTTGAGGATATCTTGCTGGGAAAGGTAGCCGGCGTTGATCAGCAGCAGCCCCAGTTCCTTATCGGACATGTGGGCGGCGCGAGTCTTGATGGTCTGGTATTGGGCTTGGGTGATCACCCCGCTCTGGTGCAGGATAGCACCCAGGCTGGCATCGCCGCGCTCGTTTTGGGCGTAGGCCAGCTTCCCATCGCGGAAGTTGATCGTGGCGGTTTCGCCTGGTCCCTCGACGGTGAGGGAGCCGGTCTTTTGCGCCAGGTTGATCAGATTCAGCAGTTGGGTGATCGAAAAATCACGCAGGTTGCCCTGTAGGGCCATTTAACACTCGCATTTCGCCGGAAAGCGATTCACACACCGGCGGTGGGTACGAAGTGTGTGGATTATACATTCAAGCGGTTGGGGCGTCAATCAGGGGCTTTCCTTGACACTGCTTGGGCAAGCGCTTATAATCCCAGCCGCGATCCTCGGTAGCTCAATCGGCAGAGCGGGCGGCTGTTAACCGCTAGGTTGTAGGTTCGAGTCCTACCCGAGGAGCTAATTGCAGGGAGTCCTCTTGTCTTATCCCCTACATGTGGCGGGTGGTCAGGGGGTTTTGTTGTTTTTGGTGCAAACACCATAGATTGAGTGTTGTCTATGGACGTAGCGGAAATTGGTTCCCCCTCTAGAAGTGAACTCCCTGGCCATAAACACTTTGCAGAGACACTGGACGTCATTGGGCAAAATAGAAGATAAGCGATACCCATTTATGGATAGAAAATGTGAAGGCAATAATCATTGAACTTCATGGTGATATAAAACCAGGACACAACAATGCTTCCTAAATGGTTCTATTGGGTTTAATAATATGTGGCGTCAAGGGGGATTATTCTTTACAATTAGAGGGAAATATTTGGAAAGACACACTCTGTGACCGCTGATCGTCCTGTCGTTTGTAAATATGGCGCTTAAGCAACATTTCAAAGAGGAAAAATGGTCACTGAACAAGACATAATAGTTCAACTTTATAAGCATCTTCAAAAAAAGATTCCCGATTGGTTTGGAAAAAAGGTCCAAAAGCTTTATCCTATTCCCAATTTGCAGATTCGCACTTGGTCATACATATTGTCTTTCACGGTTATTTTGGAGGATGGGCAGGATCTGGCTTTGCGCGTAAAGATACCGCGCCTTCCTGATACTCCAACGATTGAGCATGCTATCACAAATGGAATACTCCAGGAATATGGTTGGCGAGAATATACTGCCTTGCAAGCCATTTACGATGTGGTTCACAGAGAGCCAAATCTCAATCTTTGTGCAGTCCAAGTGTTGGGCTATCTGTCAGGTTTTAACGCCATGGTTATGGTTGAATTGCCCGCCAGAAATCTTGAAGAAATGCTGTTTGATCTTAGGATGAGGTTTGGGATTTGCAAATTGCGCCAGCGATTTACTAATGCGATAATTGATGTCGGGAGGTTGCTACGACTTTATCATGAAACAATTGGTCAACCCAAACTCGAATCTTTTAATGGTGAACAATTTCTAGCCGATGTTGAAAAAAGCATCAACAAGCTCAGTCCATCTATAGCCGATTCGGTTCTCGATAAACTGAGAAACGAGTTTTCGAAGACGGTTGAGACAGTGGATTTGCAAAAAGTTACCCACGCATCACTGCATAGTGATTTCACTCTTACCAATATCGTGATAACACCCGATGATTGTGTGGCGGTTATAGATATGGACGCACAGTCAAGTTGGGAAAGAAAACCCATTTATCTAGACATTGCAAGGTTGATTACTGACATCGTAGTGCAGAAAGTAAAGATTCGAAGCTTGGGTTTCCTGCTACCCCAGCGATATCTAGATCAGTTTGAGATTCATTTCCTGCAGGGATATTTTGGTCAGCATAAGATTGAATCCCGGTTTTTTGCCTTGTACAAATCAAAAGCGTTGCTGGATACAATGAATTGGCTCGAGGCAAGAATCCAGTCGTCAACTGGAATTTCACGCTTGTTAGCAAGTCTATTGCGCCCTAAATTGCGTTCCTTTTTATATGAGGAAATACTTGATAACTTGACGGGGCCTGAAAAATGAATCCGTCAAAGATTGCATTTGTTTTCATGGGGAGTTTTTCTCATGTAAACGAGCAAGTAATGAGATTCCTTAGTGACCGATTTCCGGATTTCGTAATAGATGTTATTGATCTAAATCGAGAATTGTCAATTAAGAATAACCTATCCAATATCATTTCTATTTCTCGATTGTATGGGCTGGACTTTCTGTTGGGAAGACGAAAACTTGTGGAGGAGGTATCCCATAAAGCGATATTAACAAGGACCCCATATTTTTATTATGGCGTGAAGCGATATATTGAGAAACGATTAGATCCCAAGAAGTATACGTTTTCATTTCAGACTCAGTCACTCTTTGATGCGAGCAGAGAAGGATTGGCGCATTTTGTGTATACAGATCATGCGCATTTGGCGAATATGTACTATCCCAATTTTGATGAGAGCATGCTTTATTCAAATCGTTGGATTGATTTAGAGCGGAAGATTTATCAAAATGCAAGCATCATTTTTACCACAAGCAATTTTGCTTCAAGATGTTTAGTCGAGGATTACGCATGTAAACCAGAGAAGGTAGTTTGTGTTTATTCTGGGATAAACATTGATCCAGATATTGATGTTAAAGAAAAGAGCTATATTGACAAACATATTCTATTTGTTGGAATTCAATGGGAAAGAAAAGGTGGTCCCATGTTGGTTGACGCATTCAGGCGCGTTCTGAAACGTCACCCGGATGCAAGACTCACAATCATAGGATGTCGCCCTAAAATTGATGCCCCCCGCGTTTCTGTGATTGGTCGAATTCCAATCTCCTATATGCGTCAATACTATTCTGATGCCACAGTGTTTTGTCTGCCCAGTCAGATCGAACCTTCAGCTGCTGTGGTCGCTGAGGCAGCAGCCCATGGGCTCCCAGTAGTTTCAACAAATATCGGTGGGACGCCAGACCGAGTAATACATGGCAAAACCGGATACCTAGTGTCACCTGGCGACCTGGATAAGTTGACATACTACCTAATAGACCTGCTAGATAGTCAGGAAAAGCGAAGGGAATTTGGCCAAAAAGGCCATCTTCTTGCGATGAAGCGGTTTTTATGGAATGATGTCGGCACGAGGATAGCAAAGAGGATTATTCCCTCTCTATGAATCTACTGATGACCTGAACCCAAAAACTGATCCGGGTGGAAAGTTACAATCTGGAGACCCGAGGAGCTAATTGCAGGAATCCCCCTTGCTTTACCCCCCATATGTGGCGGGCGGTCAAGGGGTTCTGTTGTTTTTTGGGTGCAAATATGGTGCAATTGGCTCTAACAGGGCAAGGAGACTTTTTATCAGCTTGGCTGTTTCTTTCGGTTCACTTTATATCAGGCGACCGCAAGTGTCCAAAGATAGCTCGCTTTGGCGTAGCGCTTACTGCAGAGGCCGCGTCAATTCGGCAGTGAAAGCTCCCCAGAATGTGCAACCAGGTTCATATGTCCCATCTTCTTTTGTTTGTCGATTTGGAGAGTAAACAGAGCGGCAGTCTCCCCCTTCATAAGTCCCTGTGACTGATATATCATTCACTGAACCCGTGAACTCATAATAGTCTGTGCACACAGGATCACTCGTGCAAACGACTGAAAAGGCAACCTCGCCGCCCGTGAATGCACCTTGGATTGTGCAGTTATCCGGGTTAGTTCCCTCAAAAACCGTGCCTGATTGCACAATTGTAAAATACCAGGGTAATTTCTCTGAATGGATCCAACACTTCCCAGTATCAGTCTAACTGGATGACAGCACTTCTGTTCTGGGTCTCCGGAGGGTTTTTTAATCACTAAATTGAATTTGCATTAGGAGGTCAACAGCGAATTTGTAGCTGGCACAATACACTTGTGTTATTGGTAGGAAAACTGAAGCACCACATTATTATTCCTTGGAAGAATTTATCAACTTCAGCCCTGAATAACATTTTAGCTCTCATCTTTCAGGGTAGATGATTTAAGTCGATCATTCCAGCAATCAGAGGTTCAGCATGGATGATCCAGCGGAACCTACTCATAACAAAGAGGTGCCGACATGAAACCACGAGGTTTTTGGGTGACTTTCCTGATCACTGCCGGTATCCTTTTCCCTACATCTGTGTTTCTCTTTGGCGGTTTTTGGCTTCTGACCAGTGATCTTGCCCCTAATAATGCACTGATTTCTAGGCTGTTTTGTTTAGGCTTGCTTGTATTTGTTCTTGTTTCATTCCTGATGGGGTATGCCAATGGGGAGGAATTAAGGACCTATAAGTATGTCAGCTTCCTCATCCTGATCCGCACTTGAGTTTTTGTTAACCGGATGAACTAATAACAGATCATAATGAGGTTAGTTATAGTTGGGATGTTGACGATTTCAATATGGATTGTTGAAATATGACAGAACGATAATTGTGGAATCTGTAGGCAGTTCACTCACTTGGGCAAACAATCCCCTGTTTGCCATGTCAATATAGCTCATCCCGTATTCAAGGCTTGAATGAGCCATATCAAGTTCAGAATGGGCTATTTCAACGAGTACTACCGAGCCATCCAGTTCTTTCCCTTTTACCGGCAACTCCGCGGGATCCTCAACATTAAGTTTTTCTAATGTCGGTCCAGTATAATCAAGGCGCAACCAACGTTCACCATCCACAATCTCGTCAATCTCGACCTCAAACATGGGCAATTTATCTAAATAGAATTGTGCTACCTGGTCACTATTCGTGTTTTTGGTTGTATAAAATCGAACTGGAAACATCGGCCCCCCCATGGCATTAACTTCAAACAGAAACTCTGCCTCAGGGTAGATCACATCATTTAACATTGTTTTCTCCTCGGGTTTTTCTCTGGTTTCAGAGTTTCAAAAAATCTGGCTTCTTTTAGGATCGGATAGCGACGGCGCTTGGATACAATTGGTTAGTGTCTTTGTCAATGGTGTAAATTCTACTTTGCCTGTACTTCCAAGTTGATCAACGGCTCAACCAGCAGCGGGCCCGTTTGTGTTTCCGCATCAGGATCTGGGTCAAGCAGCGCCTGTTGGAGCAAGTCTTCCAGATGTTCATCTAAGAAGGTATTATCGAGGATCAGTTTTCGCTCCTCCGCTGTGATCTCCAATGGTACATCATCATCCCTCTGTATGGATTTCATGTTCATTAATGCCCCAATTGGCCCAAAGAACTAGGGCTCGGATCTCTCCATCGTTTCTCATTATACAGGGTAACTGCTCATTTTGGTTGGTGTCTTTGGCAGGCGAAGCTCATTCACCCAGGAAGCAAAATACCCATTGAGTCTACTTCCTGGGAAAATTGCCCGAAAAATCGGGGCTTGTTTTCTATCCTCCCACCTGCTATGGTGATTATTGTGAACACATTCAACTTACTTGTTAGTTGTGTTCATATGTTTTTGATAGCAGTTTCATGAGTTTTGTCGAACCAATCCGTGACCGCAAGAAGATCGCCCAAATCAAGAGCTTGCTGCGTGGCCAACGGCGTTTTCGCAATCTGCTGTTATTCACAGTGGGCATCAACACAGCATTGCGAATATCCGACTTACTCCATTTGCGGATTGGCCACTTCGTGGATGAGCACCAGCCAATGCCTTCAGCGTCTCCGGCGCCTTCGATAGTACTATCCCCGATGGCAACTATTTTTATGCTCGACATGATTGTTTCCGTCTGATTTTCTGGTGCAAATGTCATAGATGGAGTGCAATCTGTGGAGGCAGTGGACCCTGTGGTTGCCGTTCTATGCCGGGCCCTCAAATATACAAATCCCTCTTTGCATACGTCATGTATGCACCCAATAGCGCAACCGCGATGATGCCCACAGACAGCCCCACGAAGAGCAGATCGAGCTTGGACTCGTGCAGAATGGCGCTGGGATTGAAATAGGTGAAGGGGGAGAAGTATTTCAGGAATTCCAGGTTTTCATCCAGGCCCGAGATGATCGAGATGAAATAGGTCCCCAACAGCAGCGATACCGCCACGGAGCCTGCCCGTTTGTACTGTTTCAGCGCGCAGCCCAGCAAGATGCCGATTGCCAGGAAGATCATCTGCAGGAGGAACAAAGCCAGCATGGTCAGGGACATGAAGCTATAGAACTGGCTGTCGGGCTGGTACTTCGCCACCTGAATCAGCACGAAAGCCCAAGTCATCAGCAGCAGGCCAATGCAGTTAATCAGGGCCGCAAGAGCTTTCGCCGTTACCAGCCTCCCCCTCGTGACTGGCAAGGTCAGAGAGAATTCCACCGTCTTATCGCGCTCTTCTTTTGAGATGATGTCGCTGCCCCACATGGCGGCGGCGATCGACAAGATCAAAGCAAAGTACGTGAACATGGCGCCGTAGAAACCGGTCACCGTGGTCAGGTTGAAGGCGCTGAAGTTGAAGGCCGCCATCAGCGCAGGGGGCAAATCCTCCAGAATCGTCAATAGCTCCGGGTTTCCCGCATAAGCCGAAAACTTCCCGAACCCTATGACCGTGAACAGGAGCACGATGCCGCCCCATATGAGCAGCGATTTGAGGTTGGCCCTTAATTCTCGAAGGAAGATGTTCATCTCGGCTGCTCCTTACACCGGTGCGGGGATGTTTCTTTTCTGGTAGAGCACATAGCTGCCAACGATAGAGACGATGATGAACGCCACGCTTATCAGTACTTTGGGGTCATAGGCTTGGTTGCGGATGATGTAGTTGGGGTCGAAATGCTTGAAGGGGGTGATGGCCTCCAATTTGTCATCGCCGATCATCCCGCCAAAGGCGCTCAGCACGTACATGCCAAACGCCAGCCCCATTGCGTAGGGCGTCACGTTCCTTATCCTCTTCACCAATAACGAGATCAGTATCCCCAGGCTGAGGAAGACCAGTTGGAATGCGATGATGCTTAGCAGCAGTAGAAGCAAGGGCTCCACATCGTAGGTCCTCTCGCCCCTGAACAGGTTGATGAAGGCAAAGCTGCTGATCCAGACCACGATATTGCTGATCGTCAGGCCGGTGAGGGCAGCCAACAATTTGCTGGTCAGGATATTCGTGCGCCTCACCGGTTTTGCTAATAGAAAATCGGCGGTAAGCTCCCTCTCTTCAACCGAGAGGATTGAGAAGCCGTAGTTCGCGGCTTGTATGGCCAGCAGAATTTGGCAGAAAAGGAACACGAAGCTGTAAGAGCCAAGCACGGAGGACACATCCAGGCCGGTCAGGCCGAATGCGATCATCACCTCTTCCGGAAGCTGCGCCAAGGTTTCGTTCAGCAACGCGGCATCCTTTGAGATAGCAGAAAACGTCGAGATATAGACCAGAATTACAAAAGCAAGTGCCAAAGACCAGGTGATCACCGATTTCAGGTTAGCCTTGAATTCATGCTTGTAGATGTTCATCTTCGCCGCCTACTCGTAGTAATGCATGAAGATCTCTTCTAGGGTCGGCTCTTCGATGGTCACATCCGTCACTTCCTGTTCGCCGATAATCCCCAGCATCGTGTTGATGTCGCCGCGGTAGAAGAAGCGGGCCTCACCATCGTCCATCTCCAGGTTCATCACGCCATCCACAGCAAAGCGCTTTTCATCGAGTTTCTTTGCCTCGATGCGGATCTTCTTGTAGTTATCCCTTTGCAGCGTTCTGATGTCCTGAATTTCAATCACGCTGCCCTCTTTGATGATCGCTACTCGGCTGCACAGCCTTTGCACTTCGCCCAGGATGTGTGAGGAGAAGAAGACCGTGGCGCCCTTTTTGTTCTCTTCCCTGACCAGATCGAAGAACTTTCGCTGCATCAGGGGGTCGAGGCCGCTCGTGGGCTCATCCAGCAGGAGCACTTTGGGCTGGTGCAGCAGCCCTTGCACGATCCCGACCTTCTTCTTGTTGCCGTAAGATAGGTCGTCGATCCTGCGCTTGAGGTCGAGCTCCATGATGTCGGCTAATTCGTACAGCCGCTCCGTGCAGTCTTTTTCGTAAAAGCTGGCGGAGTACTTGAGCAAGTCGAGCACCTTCATGCCTTCGTAGTAGAAAACCTCAGACGGCAAGTAGCCGATCTCTTGCCTTATCTCCGGCCCGTGTTGGATGCAGTCCTTGCCGAAGATTGTGGCCGTCCCGCCGCTGGGATAAATCAGAGCCAGCAGCAGCCGGATGGTGGTGGACTTGCCCGCCCCATTCGGGCCGATGAAGCCGAAGATCTCGCCCTCTTCGACCTTGAAAGATACGTCCACGATCCCTCTGGCTTTCCCGTAGTATTTCGTCAGATTGTTGACCTCTATGATGCTCATCCTTGCGCTCCATGTGTGGCGTGGTATTGCTTATCGGGTGTAAATTAATCCTTGGCAAAGAAATGCCATGTTTCACTATTAGGTGACACGCTAATCTGGTAAAGATAGACTACCAGTTACAGCAAGTTAATAATATCTTCAAAGACGTATTCCCCCTTACCAAATAAGTCTAGAACATTATCAAACTCTTGAGGCTTTAGCAATCCCAAGATCTCTATTTCATACGGTAGCCCTAAATTTGACAGCATCTGATTAATCTCAGAAAGAATATACTCCCGCAGAACAGATAAGGTGCGAGCGAATTTTAATTTCCGGTAGAGTAAATAGTATTCTAATACCCTATCTTTAAATATTAATCTTGCATCCCATCCCCACCTTGCTGTGGCATTTGCCATGAGTTCGGTTCTCGTGTTGTGGAACTCAGTCAAATCTACCTGATTTTTACCAATTCCCTCTGAGAAATCATCAAAGAACCTGGGAACTACTTCTGTAGACAGGACTAATTTCCTAAGCAACATGTTGTGCTTAATTACCCCTCCTAGCTTTTTAGGAAGTTGTATGGACCAGGTAGCCGATTTTGGAATTGCATTAAATACCATTCCATACTTTTTCCATTCTCTCCTTGGTACTAGTTGAATGTAGTTATTTATCCATCTAAAAGTTATTCCTGGAATATGAACAAGCCGGTAGGCAGTACATAGGGTGTTTTCATCTCCTATGCTTATTTGAATTCTATCTTTTACAACCTCCATAAGGGTCTTTCCTCTATAAGCAAGGACGAAGGCAACATCGCGGAGAAAGTCTATTATTGGTTCTGAAGGTGGCCTTGTTATAAGGTCTTGCCTTCCAGAGAAGAGGTACGAAATAATAGCAGAATCACTTATTGAATTATTACCGATTACGTGAATGGAGGATTTGGTTTCAAGAGTACTGAAGGAGTAAGGCAAAATACTATTTCTAACATCGTCACTAAACATGTAGCTGTTACCACCGGACTCTTTGCTGCTATATGAGCCGAAATACTTTGAGTCAAATTGAGCTATTGACTTCCGGTTGCTGTTGGTACTTCTTTTGTTCATTTCACTGCTTATCTATAGGTGGTTGATCAGTCACTGTTGGATGGTGCATTGTGTCTTTCAATCACGTGCCACAAGTCTCTTGTGTTGCCGAAATCCAACTCATCCTCCGAAACTTTTTGTAAGTATAAACTCACAAATATATCCAGACCGTCATAGTAAGATGTAAAAAAGCTGTTTTCGCGCCGCCCCCCCATTACTCGAATTAACGTGCTCGGGTGATCTATTTCTTTGGGGAAGTGAGGAATAAATGATGGAATATCACTCTGAACAGGTACTCTCTCCATATTTCTGAGAATTTCGTCGACCAATCTTCTCCAATTTGTAATCACCAAACCTCTCGGGGTTGTTACTATCGATTTACTGTTATATGAAATCAACAAAGCTAGAAATGATAATCGTTTGGCTGTCCTTTCTTTTAGATAATTGTCCCAGGTTGATCGGCAAACATTCCAAAGATCATGGTTACTATGATATTCAGAAAAGAAGTAGGAATAGCCACTCAGCTCACACAAGTCTAAGATAGGACCTGAAGATGCTAACACTGAGAATTCAGTTTCCATGTTCTCAGTTTCTATACTTACATTTTCAGCGACTCGCATAATCCCCAGAAAATAATTGGGAAACAGTATGCCAAAACTCTCCAAGTCATTGGCAACCAAAGCCTTAAAGCACTGTTCCCCGGTGATGTGTACAATTCGACCAAAAGAATCGGGGATGTCTTTCATTCTGCGTAATGGTAGTAAACCAGGTATACAATTGGAATAACTCAAGCAGAGCCGCTTTTCACATTGCAGAATTGTTTCTTTTTTTTCTACCCAATCGATCTCAGGCCAAGGTATTGAGTTTTCAATATTGAATTCTTCCAATCTGGAATAGGCCTCTTCGAACTTTGAAATATGGAACTTCAACTTGTTGAAGAACTCTAAGCCTCTCCTAATCAGTTCTGCAACGAACGTTAATCGCTCCATCGATAACCAGGTCTCAGCTAAAAGACATATGTCTTCACCTATGTCTAATAGTTCTTCTAATTGCGTCTTATATGAATTTGCCAGTGCTTGAAACACTAGTTGTTTGATGTACCATTTCGCTGTTACGATTCTTTTCTCGACTTTTTTCTCAAACAAGAGTCTTTGTTGGATAAGCTCTGCTCTCTCAAGAACCGGGGAGGGGAGGTTTAATTCATATAAGCTTTTAGGCTGGTCCCATTTCAGTTTCTCGATATTTTTGGCTAGTGAAACTGCATGGAGATTGTCTAGTGAATTAACAAAGGAAACCAGTAAACTGATAGGCAAAATTCCAAAATGATCAATTACAGCTAATCTCTCACTCAACGGTGTTGAACTCGAAGCGCGATTGCTCAAATCCGCGTTGGAAACGTATTCATTAACCACTTCTTGAATTCTTTTCAAGACATCTTTCCCGAAAGGGATTTCCCAGGCTTGCCCGAAACATTCGAAGATCCAGCTTAAGCGATTTAGCAATTTAATTAGTAATTGCCAATTATTCGATGATTGACTGATTTTTACAACCTCTAAAATTTTAGTTATTAATTTCTCTTCAACCCATTGAGAATCGGGTTTCATCAGAGGTTGTATATCAGTTTGTGTGGAGGTAGCAATGAGGACTTTGTGAGCATCTGAGAGGTACCAGTTCGGATAGTCTGGTTTTTGTATGAACCATAAACTATTGCTTGGAATATGTCTCTTGTTTCCCAGGTAATCTTTAAGCAGAGCGGAAACATTTTCTATTATGGATGGTAAGGCTTCCCATTTTAGATTTTTATCCTCCACAGAAATCGTGACTAAAGAGTTTAGCCCTTCTAAAGTTTTGTCAGCGAGTCTCTGATAGTGTCTTTGAAATGCTGGATTTTGCCAAAGAAACCCTTCTGATGAAGAATTCTCACTTAGCTGCAAGAATTGTTCTCTCAACACCACAGCCAGTGGTGTGGGATCAAATAAATGAAAAGCCCGCTTCCCAAGTATCACGAAGGCCTGGATAGCGAACAAGCTTGAGATGCCAATGACAAGAAGTATGACCTTGTACCTGAAATCGAGCACTACACCGATAAAAAGAAATACCAAAGACATCAAAAGTAGGGTAATCAAAAAGTTGGTATAAACATTTCCCACTCTCTCCTTGATGTATAAGTCTCGCACCCCCTTTGGGAGTTTAGAAAAAAGTGTTTCAGCTATAGTCCCCAGATTGGTAAAGTACAGCGTTAAGAAGATCCCTACCACAGTTACAATAGCAATCAAAATTTGGTCATATGAATCCTTATTTGTTTCAGAAACTTGACTAATTATAGAAAGGAAATTATCGAGGCCAAATCTAGGATTGTCGGAAGCGGCTGTTTCAATAGCTAAACTAACGACAATAAAAGTAAGACAAACCAGCCCTGCAAGAATTAAAGATGTCACCGTGGCGGATAGAAGCGCTTTTAATACTTTAGTATTGAGCCTCCATTCGAGAAATCTCTTCCTTGCCTTGTAAATTAGGTTAAGGAATTTAAATGCCCCATTTCTATAGTTGGCGCAAAGTTTCCAATACCATCGATAGGATTGGAGAACACTTTTGACTGTCATTCTAAATCCGTGCACATTACCCTCAAAGGGAGAACATTAGGATTGATTCTTAGTAGCTATTAGCATCAGTAATAGGGTAAATACAAGGGTTCGGTAAACGCCCCTTCCCAAACGGAAATAGTTTATCGGAGTAGGCTAACGTCCTTGCTCACCATTTTGTATGATTAAACTCAATAGCTTGGATTCAATTATACAGGGAAAACTTTTGCTCTACTGTTACAATACCTGGGTTATAGGTACTACTTATGCTATTTCACGATTGTGAGTTCTGATAAATGAAGCAGATTTATACACTGACTTCCTTTGGTTGATTGGAACTAAGATTGAGTTCCTTTCCATCTCTGATTCTAGATGCAAGGGAGAAAACCGCCTCTGGGAGGCGCAAATGGGGACTCTAAGGCCTTCAAATCCTTCAAGTTTGCAAAGCTGAGAGGCACCCCTTGTCGGCGGCTGTGAATGCCCACCATTGCCGAATCTTAAAGAATGTGGTAAGTTATAAGTAAGTTTATAGTGTGGTTTGCGTATGAGAGGTGACGAGGCATTCAGCTTGCACCTCTGTTATTGTTATGATTAAATCAAGCCTGAAATATGGCTTGGAAGTGAGGCAGTAGCGATGAAAGACCCCCGAAATGAGGGGGGGCAAGCGATAATCGAGTTCGCATTGGTCAGCATTGTGTTGGTGGTGGCCTTGGTCGTCGCGCAACCTATCGTCAAGCGGGCCGTCGGCAATAATTTCAACAACCTGGTGATCGACCTGATTGTGGCCGGCACCGGCCTTGGTCAGGAGCCTGACATCCCCTACGGGGGCTCCTTCGATGATGACGACGGAGAGGGAGGAGGGGAGGGCGAACTGACCGCCACTGCCACGCTGCCATCCCAGCCCACTGCCACCTTTACTTCCACGTCCGCGCCTCCCACAGCCACTGGCACCTTCACGGTAACTCCCGAGCCCACTGCCACGCGCACGCCCACCGCTACCGTAGAGCCCACCGACACCCCCACCCCCGAACCCGACGATGACGACGATGATGGCGGTTGGAACTGGTGGGATTGGTGGCGCCACCTGTTTGGCTGGTAAGCTAGCGTCACGGCCTTTCATGCTAGAAATTGATCGCGCATCTGAGAAGGTGCGCGATTTTTCATCAGGTTGAGCTTAGGGAGCTGCCCCCCTCGTAGATGCCCGTGCCTGGCCGATTCTGTGATAAACTGCGGGGCATCCACCTCAGGATTATTGGATTACAGCCTCATGGATCGTCGTAAACTGCTTTCGCTGAGCTTGCTTTTCCTGGCGCTGACCGCCTGCTCGGTCTTGGGGCCGAGTGAGGAGCAAGTTGTCCAGACTCTCGATAGTCTCGTGCAGGAGCGGATCGCTATTACCCAGACCCAAGCCGCGCTTCAGACCGACGCCGCGCCTACCCTCACCGCCTCCCCCAGCCCAACCCCCACCGAAGACCCACGCACCGCCTCCCTCAGCGCCGTGATTTACGCCGCCGACCCCTACGCGCCGGTTCTGATCTATCACCAGTTTTCCGATCCCCTGCTTGCCCAGGGCTATGACCAGCGCAAGCCGAGACCCTCCGATTTCCGTGCTCACCTGGAGGCGCTCTATGAAAGCGGCTATAGCTTGGTGCCGCTGGCCGATTGGCTGGCGGGGAATATGGCAGTGCCGGATGGCCGTCGTCCGCTGATTATGACCATGGACGACCTGTTCTTCAACAATCAGATCACGCTGACCGACGAGGGCGTGCCGGATGAGGATACCGGCATTGGGGTCTTGTGGCAGTTTACTCAGGAGCACCCCGACTTTGGCTTCTCCATCGCCCTGTTCCCCAATTTCGGCGATAAGCTCTACGCCGGCGGGTTGGAAGACCCTGATTGGGAGCAAAAGCTGGCCGATGCGGTCATCTGGTGTCTGGAGCACGGCGCCCTGGTTTACAATCATTTCTGGCAGCACCCGCGGCTGGATCAGACCTCTCCTAGCGGGGTGGTTTACCAGGCCGAGCGCAACGACCTCTACCTGCGCGACCTGCTCACCGAAGCCGGGCGGGAGGACCTCATCCCCCTCTTGGGCAACATCCTGGCCTTGCCCTACGGCGTGTGGCCTACTCCCGCGGGCCGGGAGCTGATGCTGGCCTACCGCACCCCGGAAGATATCCCCGTGCAGGCTGTGCTGGAGGCTGACCTCTTCAATGGCGAGAACATCCTGCCGCCGGTCTACTCCCCCGAATTCAATCCGCTCAACGTGCCGCGCATCGACGTGCGCCAGCCCGCCATTGACTACCTGGTCGAGAACGCCGACCAGTTCCCGGCGGGGGGAGCTTGTGACCTGGGCATGCACATCCCCGAAGACCTGGAGCACAACGATTACCTGATCGAGCAGGTGCGGTCGGCGGTCGAAAGCGGGGCTTGCCCTGAGGGCATCTATTACCTGCACGGGCACACTTTCCGCGCCCAAGATGGCCAGGTGATCCTGTTGTGGCCTTGAGCGCCGTCGGCTTGGCGCTTGCAAATTCAGGACACTGCGCTACAATAGGCTGTAGAAGGTAGTGAGGAGCGCCATATGTACCCCTTGCCAAGCAAATGTCCGGTCTGTGGCGGCGAATTGATCGTCACCCGCATGGAATGCCGTCAGTGTGAGGTCGCCCTGGAAGGCCGCTTTTTCGCCGGCCCGTTTTCCGAGCTCAGCCCCGAGCAGTTGGCCTTTGTTGAGCTCTTCGTGCGCAATGAAGGCAAGATAACCCGCATGGAAGATGAGTTGAACTTATCTTATCCCACCATCCGCAACCGGCTGCACGAGGTCATCCGTGCCCTGGGCTACGAGCCTGGCAAGGAAGAGCCGGCCGGTCTCACCGACGAGGAGCGCCGCAAGATCCTGGAGGACTTGAACCAGGGGCACATCACCTCCGAAGAGGCCATGCAGATGCTCAAAGAGGACGAGGGCTGAACGAGCTGCCGCAACTTAAAAAACCAAACCTCCCGCCAACTGGCGGGAGGTTTTTTGTGTGCGCTAGGGAAATGGCGATCAGTCTTTATCGCCCGTTTTCTCGACGGGCTTCGCCTTGCTCTCCTTGGCCTTCTCGGGCTTAGCTTCGGAGGTTTTTCCATTGGAATCGGCGCTGCTCGTCAGGCTGCTGGCCCGCGCGGACGAGCGGTGGTCGGTGACGTAATAGCCCTTGCCCTTGAAGACGATCGGGGCCGGTTTGTAGACCTTATACAAGGCCTTCTTATTGCATTCGGGGCAGATTACGAGCGGCTCGTCATCGAAGCTCTGATGGCGGTCGAACTCGACGCCGCAATTCTCACACCGGTAAGTGTAGATTGGCATCTTATCACCTTGATCCATTTCGGCCCTTAAAGCGAGCCGAAGAGGCATTATAGCGCGCTTGAAATCGCTTGGCAAGGCTGGGGAGATTGCCCCTGTAAGTCTCACTCCTGGCGGCTGCGTTCCTCGATGCTCAGGTCGTCCTCCCCTGCGTACAGCCGTCGCCCCAGCCGGCGGTCGTAGCCCGACCACTTTTCGCCGGGCGGGCGGCCCTCGATAAGCAGCAGGAAGCGGTTGATCTGGGCGCTGAGGTTCTCGATATGGTGCAGGGCGATGGCCTCCAGCGTCTTGGGTCGGCGCGGCGACCCCCATTCGTGGCGGCCGTGATGCGCCAGCAGCATGTGTCGCAGGCGTAAAGCCAGTTCCTCGGGGAAGTCGGGCAGCCCCTGTATGGCATCGTGCACCATTTCATCGCTCATCACCACGTGGCCCAGCAGGCGGCCCTCGTCGGTGAACTCGATATCCAGGTCCCAGCGGTATTCACGCAGTTTACCGATATCGTGCAGCAGCACGCCGGCCCGCAGCAGATCGGCGTCCATCTGTGGATAGATGGCGATCACCGCCTCGGCCAGATTGAGCACTTCCAGGGTGTGCTCCAGCAGGCCGCCCAGATAGGCGTGGTGGATGCGCTGTGCTCCTGGGGCTTCGACGAGTTGCGTCAGGAAGCGCTCGTCTTTGTAGAAGCTCTCCAGGAGGGCCCGCAGGTGCGGGTCCTCGATCTGCTCCAGGTAGCCCTCGAGCTCGGCTTGCATTTCCCCCGGATCGCGTGTGCTGCTGGGCAGCATGTCGCGGCGGTCGTACTCCTCGGCTTGGGCAGGGCGCACGCGCAGCACGCGGATCTGCCTGCGCTCCAGGTAGGTCTCGACCTCGCCGTCCAGTTTGACCACCTCCCCTTGGTGTAGTTGATCGTCAGCTTCTTCGGCGTCCTCCCACACCCGCGCCTGCAGTTGCCCGCTGCTATCGCCCACGATCAGGGTGAGGAAGCGGCCGCGCGAGGGGTCGCGAAAAGGCTCCAGTTGCTTGTAGCGTAGCAGGTAATAGCCGATGAAATGGTCGCCGGGATTGAGATCCCGGATCAATGGGCCTTTGTCTGGGTGATAAGTTTCGCTCATGGTTGCAGCTCGCCGTTCTGTGGGTTGGTGAAGGCGGGATGCCCCGCTACCAGCAGTGTAGCATAGCCCGTCTGGCCCGACAAGAGCGTTGGCCGGACTGGTATAATTTGGCGATGTTCTGTTCGAAACCAGTGAGATGGGGCGCTACCCTGGTGCTGGCCCTGCTGCTTGGGCTTTTGCTGTCCGCTTGCGGTTCAAGCGGTGATGAAGCTGGGGAAGAGACTGCCCAGCCCTCTTCCACCGCGACCTTGACCCTTTACCAGACGCCCACGGCCACTGCTATCCAGACGCTGGCCGTCCCCACTTTCGAGCCTACCCTGCCACCGCTGCCCACCCCCACGCCTTTCCTGTAT
>Ga0209164_1002697_pt1 | contig 18135 bp, 18 predicted proteins | sample MTBNYHSulfiMetaG_FD_187458 | JGI IMG/M metagenome (GOLD analysis project Ga0209164, IMG submission 187458) | Enrichment culture microbial communities from rom New York Harbor, USA that are MTBE-degrading - MTBE-NYH (New York Harbor Sulfidogenic)... | ecosystem: Environmental > Aquatic > Marine >...
GAAGCGGCAAATACCGCCACCACGATCAGAGCAAACACAACCTTTACAAATCTCATGGATCATCCCCTCCCGACAACGTTTCTTTGAGCTTCACCGATCTGCGTCTGCTTTTTCAATATCACTTGCTGTTTTACAGCCATATCGGTCGCTCATCAGAGCCCGCTTCCAATGAAACGGAGCTCTCAGGCTCTATTCTTCGCCCTCTTCGTCCTCGTCCAACGGCTGGAACTGTTCGGGTATAATCATCGACTCGGTGATTATCTCCTTAAAACTCAGCACCTTGACCCCCAGTTCATACTCCTTGTTCAGATCGTTCACCTGGTCAAAACAGTTATGGCAGGGTGTGATGACAATTTTGGCGCCGGTAGCCCTGATTTGATCCGCTTTAACCCGTCCGGAGCTCATGCGCCGCCTTTTGAATTCAGGCCCCATCGGGATGTACCCCCCACCGCCGCCGCAGCAATGATTATGCTCGCGATTGGGGCTCATATCCCGGAAATCTTTTGCCAGGTATTCGATGATCTTCCGCCCCTCTTCCCATAAACCTCCATTGCGAGAGACATTACACGGATCCTGGTAGGTAACCGGCTCGGTCAGGACTTTGTCCGGATCGATCTTTATCCTGCCGTCTCTGAGATACTCATAGAACAACCTCACGGAATGCACTATTTCAACCGGCGGCTTGCCGCCCGCACAACCGGCAAAATAAGGTCCTTCGAAAGCAGCCGAGCGGTAAGCGTGACCGCATTCTGTGATCAGGATCTTTTCAACTCCCAGCTCCAACGCCTTGTCATACATCAGTTTGACGATATGGCCGGCCAGCGCCCGGTCGCCGGCAAACATGGCCAGGTTGGTGCAATCCCATCCGGTGCTGGGCATGGTCCAGTCTTCTCCTGCGACTGTGAATATTTTAGCGGCCATGCCTATGTCCTGCGGATAATACATGGGCTCCCGGGCGTTGACGGTGTACATGTATTTTGCACCCGGTTTATCTATCGGAATGGTGAGTCCGCGAATCTCTTCTGCCGTTTCATCCGCCATCCACTCGCAGGTTTCGATGAAATCCTCGGTGCTCATGCCCATCTGATTACCGGTTTCTCGATAATTGACCGATGTTCTGGCCAATCCTTCCGGGACTATATCCTGGGAAAAACAGATCGTTCGGGCCGTGGCAATCAAGGTGGCGATATCGATTCCGAACGGACAGTACATCGAACACCGTTTGCACGTGGTGCATTCACCCCAGATGATTTCGTAACATTTCTTCAAAAATTCACGATCGACGTTGCCCTTCATGCGGTACATCAACCCGAGGGTGCTCTTAAATTTGTAGGCAGGACTGAGACGCGGGTCGTGGTTGTTTGCCAGATAGAAGAAACAGCTTTCGGCGCACAGGCCGCATCTCGAACAGATGCTCAGCCAGGTCCGGATACGAGCACCGTCGTTGGCTTCGAGCAATGCTTTTATTTGCTTAACGTTAACAGGTTTTTCAATCGATTCGTTCATCTTATCTTAAGCTCCTCTTGCTTTCATGAGCTAAATAATTCCATATGCAAAGCTTCCATTATTCCGGGCTGAATACTACCAGGAACGAGCGCCTCTTCTCGCACCCATTTCGAATCCTATAAAGGATCGAGAGAAAAACCAAAGGATCATGTGACCCAATTTGCTAAACGGAATGATCACTAACAGCACCTCGCCGAATATAATATGCAAAATCAACATGAGCGGATACGGCCCCCACTGACGGTAGGCCAGAAACCCGGTCAAAAACGGCAAGAAAGTCAAAAACAACAAGGTGTAGTCCCACGCGGTAGTGAGAATGCGGACTTCGGGTCGAGCCAGGCGTCGCAAAAGCAAAAAGGCCATGATAACCATCATGGCAATGGTTAAGCTATCGGCTACTGTGTCAGGTAAGGTCCACAAACTCCAGCCGACCCACTCCTCCAGTAAAATGTTGTGGGCCGACAGGAATATGGGTATACCAAAAAGGAGGATGTGAAACAGAATAAATGCGACCGAGAAAAACGGTTGATTGCGCATGGAAGCACTGCCCAGGGGGACCAGCCAGTGTACGATGGAGCGAAAAGCCCAATTCCAGTCCATGTGATTGTAAAAGACTTTGTCCCGCTCCCGGCTTAACCCGTATAGGTAGAAAATCCGACAGATCAGGCCAACTGTAAAAATAGACAGCGCCACCCACAGGGCCGGTCCTATAAGAAATGTGTACAAACCATCCATAGTGATCTGATCCCCCTTCTGTGCAAATTGCAATCAAGGAAAGCTAACCGCGAATGACTTGTTCAAATATTCACTTGGTAACCGATAAACGGAGGCACTTTAACATACATTTGCAGATTCTTAAAGCACAGACGTTTAAACTTAGTGTCTATTTTTGCAGAAAAAGTCCGCCTCGCTCAACCAGCATTAAAACGCCTGCTTTGCAGCTCATTTTTGAAGTCCGTTATAGAAATCTCGGCGCCATTGATCGAAGCAGTCTTCTTGAAGGGCTTCTCTTATATTTTCCATAAGCCTCAGATAATAGTGCAGGTTGTGGAGTGTATTCAAGCGGTAGACGAGCAATTCTCGAGACATGAAAAGGTGGCGCAGGTAAGCCCTGGAAAAGCGGCGGCAGGTATAACACGTGCAATCGATTTCAATGGGTTGATCGTCGTCGGCAAAACGACTGTTCTTGATCTGAATGCTTCCCTGGGAAGTAAAGAGCATGCCGTTTCGTGCATTACGAGTAGGCAGAACGCAATCGAACATGTCCACTCCGTGGCGCACTCCTTCCACCAAATCTTCCGGGGTGCCGACTCCCATCAAGTAGCGCGGGGCCGATTCCGTTAATTCTCCCGTGATCGCCTCCAGAACAGCCAGCATCTCTTCTTTGGGCTCACCAACCGCCAGGCTCCCCAGGGCATAGCCATCAAAATCGATATCCCTGAGCTGTTCGAGGCAGGCCCGTCTTATATCCGGATAGATACTGCCCTGTACGATTCCAAACAGCGCCTGCCCCGGCAGAGCGTGGGCCTGCTTGCAGCGCCTTGCCCAACGTACGGTCATATCCATCGATTGCTTGGCGTACTCCCGAGTTACCGGGTAAGAGGTGCACTCGTCGAAGCACATGGCGATATCAGAACCGAGCTGCATCTGGATTTGCATCGATACTTCAGGAGATATCATATGGCGGGAGCCATCAATATGAGACTGAAAGATAACTCCTTCTTCTTGAATTTTGCGGATCTTGGCCAGGCTAAACACCTGAAAGCCACCGCTGTCAGTTAGAATAGACCCATTCCAGTGCATGAATGAGTGCAGACCTCCGAAGCGCGCGATCCGCTCAGCCCCCGGTCGCAAATACAGATGATAGGTATTCCCCAAAATGATCTGCGCTCCCAGATCCTCCAGCTCATCAGGGGTAAGGCTTTTGACTGTTCCTTGAGTGCCCACCGGCATAAAAACCGGGGTTTCGATGGCACCGTGCCTGGTTGTCAGACGTCCCCGGCGGGCCGCACCGGTGGACTCTTTCGAAATTATCTCAAATTTCATTGCTCGCGCCTATTTCATATTCCCCAGTCTTTATACGATGAGCATGGCATCGCCATAGCTGTAGAACCGGTATCCTCGCTCAATCGCCTGCTGGTACGCATTAAGAATGGTCTGTCGGCCGGCAAGAGCAGCCACCAGGAGAATCAAGCTGGAGCCGGGCAGGTGGAAGTTGGTGATCATTGCATCCACGACGCAAAATCGATGACCTGGATAGATGTAATGATTGCACAATCCGGCACAGGGACTGACCTTACCGAGCTCGGCCGCAGCCCATTCCAGAATGCGAACCACCGTTGTTCCAACCGCGATGATTCGCCTGCTCCGAATTCTGGCCTGTTCAATGGCCTGCGCCGAACAGGCCGGGATTTCAGCATACTCGGGATGCATTCGATGTTCCCTGATATCTTCGCTCCGCAACGGAGCGAACGTGCCGTAACCCACGTGAAGAGTAACTTTGACGATCTCAACACCCCGCTCCTGCAGCTCCCCTAGAAGCTCATGGGTAAAATGAAGACCGGCGGTAGGGGCGGCTATCGCCCCGGATTTTGCGGCATAAACCGTCTGATAGGCCTTTCGGTCATCGCAGGGGGGCGTGTTGCCATTCCGATGAATGTAGGGAGGCAGAGGAACCTGTCCGATCTTTTCCAGAATCTCCAGAAGGGGCTCGTCCATCGAGAAACGAACGACGGCTTTCCCATCCCTTGGCTCGTTCAGAATCGTCGCTCGTGCTCCATTTTGCAGAACGATGCGGGTGTGCCGGCGCGGTCGCTTGGCACTCTTCAGCAGACACTCGTAACCTTCTTCCCTGCCTCGCTCAGCATCCTTGTAGGGGTCCAGGACCAGAAGCTCAACAGCTCCACCAGTCTCTTTTCTACCATAAAGCCTGGCGGGAACCACTCGAGTATCATTCAGGACCAGCAGGTCACCTGAGGAAAAGAACCGGCAGATTTCGTCAAACCTGCAATGGCGGACATTTCCGTGCCGGCGGTCTACAACCAGCAACTTGGATTCGGCTCTCTTGTCGGTCGGATTTTGGGCGATCAGGTGATTGGGCAGCTCGAAAAGATAGTCCCGGAGCAAAAAAGAGGCCGTTTCTAAATCATCCGGCATAGTGTCGTCCGCAGTAAACCAGAAACAGGCCGAGAATCATCAGTGCGCCGCCCAGCAGGCGAAGCCCATGGCTGGGTGTGCGGAGCAATTGCGTCATCACCTTCTTCAGGTTGTCAGGAGAGGCAAGGTAAGGAAGTCCTTCAAAAAAGCAGATCAAACCGACAACTGTTAATAAATACCCTGTAAGCATGTCCTTCACATCCCATCTAAAGATTTCCCAAGATCTTCTTGGCATTCAACCCTGAATCGCCTAACATATTTTCTGATCGTTGCAAAGAGCTCTCTTTACTCTTTCCAATCGGAGGGACCAATGCCTCTAAGCTGGGTGGAGATCGATCTTGCGGCTTTACGGTACAATCTGGCGCATGCTCGAAGCCGCATGTCTTCCCATACGCAGGTTCTTGGAATTGTTAAATCGGACGCATACGGACACGGTATGATACCGGTGGCGCGCGAACTGGTGAGTGAAGGGGTGCGGTTTTTGGGCGTCAGCAAATTCTGGGAGGCCGAAGAGCTACGTAACGCCGGCATCCGGGTTCCCATCCTGGTGCTGCTCGGTGTGGAGCCCTCCGAGATAGAGCAATCCATACGCTTGGATCTTCGTCCGGTAGTGTTCCGCATGGATCACGCAGAGCTCCTGAGCCGGGCAGCATGTCGACTGAATACTGCGGTAAACGTGCACCTGAAGGTGGATACGGGCATGGGCCGGCTGGGGGTGCCTTGGGCCGAAATGCCATCTTTTTTGGACAATCTTCTGTCCTTGCCCGGAATTGAACTGGAGGGAATTCTTTCTCACTTTGCGGTCGCCGATGAAGCGGATAAAGCCTTCAGCGAACAGCAGCTCGACCGTTTCAGGCAACTGTTGCAGGCGCTTGCCGATCGCGGCCGTCCCATTGCCTATGCACACATTGCCAACAGCGCCGGACTGCTCGATCTTCCGCACGCCCACTTCCAACTGGTCAGGCCGGGAATCATGCTGTACGGCTCTGCGCCTTCGGGAGAGCTTCATCATCCTGCCGACCTTCGACCGGTCATGAGCCTCAGGTCAAAAATCCTGCAGCTAAAGGACGTGTCCGCCGCTCAGCCGATCGGTTACGGTCGAACCTTTATAACGGAGAACCCAAGCCGCATTGCAACAATCCCGGTCGGCTATGACGACGGCTACCCACGATTGCTTTCCAACCGGGGACAGGTGCTTATTAACGGGCGGCGCGCCCCGGTGGTGGGAAGAGTCTCTATGAACATGATAACCGTCGACGTCACCCATCTCCCCGCTGCAGCCGAGGATGACGAGGCGGTTTTACTGGGAGCCCAAAAAGGCGAGCGTATAACAGCAGAAGAGATCGCCGAGCTGTGCGGGACCATAAGCTATGAGATCTACTGCAGCATTGGACCGCACCGATTCAGACGCTTTATAGGCTCGAAGCATCTTGACCCTTGATCAGCCACTAGTTATAAATTTTTTTTGCTATTTCACATTTTCTTGAGAGCTCATTTTGGCGCCTCTTTGTTCGCTAATGCTTTCCCAATGAGCGCTCACTACGAATTTCCAGCCAGGAGGTCCCTATTATTATGGCGCTCGTTCGCAACCGCATTCTCGAGGCTCTTTCCGGAGCTATCCTGCCCCTGCTAAAAACATCGGAACAAGCGGGAGCCCTGGCCCTGGCCATCGAGCTCGAAATTCCAAAAGCATCGCAGCACGGCGACTACGCAAGCAACATTGCCCTCTCTTTGACCCGCCCGCTCAGACGCAATCCGCGGGAAATCGCCAAAGAAATTATCCAGAATCTTAAGAGCACGGAGGATATCATTGAAAGAGTGGAAATTGCCGGTCCGGGCTTTCTCAACTTCTTTGTCCATCCTCACGCCTGGCATCGAGTATTGAAGGAAATTCACGCCCGGGACGAGAATTACGGCCGGCAGAATATAGGCCGGGGCAAGCGAGTGCAAGTTGAGTTTGTCAGTGCCAATCCCACCGGCCCACTGCACATCGGCCACGGGCGGGGTGCAGCTACGGGCGATGCGCTGGCCGCGATCTTTTCCGCATGCGGTTACGCTGTTGACCGGGAATATTATATCAACGATGCCGGCAACCAGATGGAGACTCTCGGACGCAGCCTCTATTACCGCTACCAACAAGAACTGGGGGAATCTGTCGAATTTCCCGACGGGCATTACCAGGGCGACTACATGCGAGATCTGGCTCGAGAACTGATCGCAGAAGTCGGAGACCGTTACCGCGAGACCCCACTCGATGAAATTCTAGCTGAGCTGAGCCGCTTTGCCGGGGAGCGCATCCTCGCCGGCATCAAGGAAGACCTCGATATCTTTGGGGTCTCATTTGACCAGTGGTTCAGCGAGCAGAGTCTTCATAACGAAGATGCCATTGAAAAGACTATCGATGCATTGGAAGCCCGCGGCTACATCTATCAGGAAGAGGGAGCCAGGTGGTTCCGCAGCACTGCCTTCGGCGATGAAAAGGACCGGGTCGTTATTCGTGCAAATGGGTTGAGTACTTATTTCGCTTCGGATCTGGCATACCATAAAAATAAATTCGAGCGCGGCTTCGACATTGTCGTGGATATTTGGGGCGCCGACCATCACGGCTATGTGGAGCGCATGCTGGCCGGAGTTGAAGCGTTGGGACGAAAACGAAGCGACCTGCAGATAATCCTGGTTCAGCTGGTGAACCTGTTGCGGGCCGGCAAACCCGTTGCCATGTCCACGCGCGCAGGGGAATTTGTGACCTTGCGGGAAGTAATAGATGAGGTCGGCAGAGATGCCGCGCGCTTTATTTTCCTCACCCGCCGCTCAGACAGTCCACTCGATTTCGATCTGGAAGTGGCCAAAACCCAGAGCAATGACAATCCGGTCTATTATGTTCAATATGCCCACGCTCGTCTGTGCAGCATATTTGAGGTAGCCGTGGAGCGCAGAATCGCCTGCGAATGGCTGGCTGGTGGATCTGCACCCAGGCTGAAAATGCTGGTTCTGCCCCAGGAGCTGGCTCTCATTAAGATGCTCGGCGAGTATCCGGAGATTTTGGCCAGCTCTGTCAGGTGCCTGGAACCGCACCGAATCCCCTATTACCTGAATGAACTGGTTTCTCTTTTTCACAGCTATTACAATCAGAATCGAATCCTTGGGGATGACCCGGATTTAACCCAGGCACGGCTCTATTTGGCCGCTGCAACCCGTTTGGTGATCGGCAACGCACTCAAGCTCTTGGGCGTGAGTGCTCCACAAAAAATGTAGGTGCTGCATGCCCGACTGCTCACAACAAAGAACCACAATGCTTCCGCGCCGGCGAGGGAATCACTGATGGCATCTCCAAAAGGTAGCAGTGGCTCGAGCAGTCAGGCAAGAACGGGCAAGCGGTTTCGCATCGAATTCGGCATCATCCAGCTTCTCATTTTTTTCCTTGGATTTTTTCTAGTGGCTTCCTGGATGTTTGTCTTTGGCATCCTGGTGGGACGAGGACTGCCTCTGGCAGAAACCGGGGACATTTCTTTGCGGGCCGAAGTCCTGCGCTTTATGGGGCTTGCCCGAGAGTCATCGCCACCTGCTCAAAACGCTGCCGAAACCTGGGATAGCCCACAAAAGATACTGGAATCGCTCAATTACTACGAATCGTTTACAAATGGAGCCGACCCAATCTCCGGCGCTTCCTCAGACAAAATCGACGGCTCTGCCCCCGAGCCAAAACAAGACCCGATCAGACCGAAGCCTCCACCCACTCAGGCAAAATCGGCAAAGCAGGCCACTTCCGAAAAACCGATACCTGCAAAATCACAGTCTAGCGAATCTCCGGAAGAATCGGCCGCTGAAATCGTCACTGAGCGTTTTACATTGTTGGCTGCATCTGTCAGAGACGCGAGCAATGCGGAAAGTTATGCAAAGAAGCTAAAAACAAAAGGATACGCGCCCCGTTTGGAAACTGTCGATATGCCGGAGAGCGGACGATGGACAAGAGTACTGGTGGGCTCCTTCGACAGCCGTGAAGAAGCCCTTAAATTTGCAGCCGAATTCAACCGCAAAGAAAATATGCAGGGCCTGGTAATCAGGCTGGGACATTAACCTCTGGTCACTTCCTCGCCTGTCCTCCTGATGGCTTTCGCAGAACCGGTCAAAGAGCCCCGCCCCTCGAAAGCCGACTCTTTTGTTTTAGACAAAACACGCCCGCGGAAATCCTTTGGCCGAATGCCCCCCATCTTCATATTGCGATGACAATTGGAGATTCATACCTTTAAGATGCTTAGACGGAATGAAATCCGCCAGAAGGTGCATGAAAGCAGGATGATCTTTTGGCATTTTCAACTATCTGCCGATCCGAAAGGGTTCGACCAAAGGAGGTCGATATGAAGAATGCTGTTTGTACCAACAATTGCATGCGCGCCAGTTTAAGCCGGCTCTTCGGCGAGCACTCCTACATTATCCTGTCCGCAGGTGTGGTTGGATCGCTCTTCGGGCTTCTTGCCTGGGGCTTTACAGGGTATATGCTGGGAGGTTTGGTTGGCGTAATGCTGGCCGTCACCTACGGCTTTATTCCCCGCATGGCGGACTGCGTGGGCGAGTGCCCGATACGCTAAGCCGGCAAAATGCAGACTGGCTGCCCAAAGGCATGCCAGTCTGCCCACTGGGGATTCATCTGAAGTCTGGCTGGGATTGGCGTCGTCTTCAACTTTGCAGAGCACGTGTGAGTCGAAATCCAATAGATTCCGGATCGCACCAGCCACGTTTAAACTTGATATTCTTCGCAAATTGTTGAACTAATAGATCGCTAAGCGATTGGTCTTCCTTAGGGACTGTCAAAGGGCGAACGAGCCAGTGACAAGCAGCCCATGGCAAGCGATCGGCCGAAGCAGGCCGAAAGTAATCCAGCTTGTTTCAAGAGCTTGCATCGATCAGAATACAAACAGGTGAGTGAGGGAATGAATGGTATCGACCAGAGAGTTGAGAGAGCTGGATTTTTTTAAGGATTTTCAGGAATCAGAGCTGGCTGCCCTGGCGTCCATAGCTTCCCTGACCCGTTGGAACGAAGGGGAGGCGATATTTCATGCCGGTACGCCTGCAACTTATCTCTACACGTTGAAATCCGGAACTATTCTGCTTTGCTTTCCCAACGGCCGGTCTTTGCCCCTGAGGGAAGAAGGCCATGCTTTGGGATGGTCTTCACTGGTGAGCCCGTTCCGTTATACCGCCACCGCCCTGTGCCTCTCCGATGTGCGCCTTTATCGATTCAGCGGCCGGGAGCTGTATCGTCTGATTCAAATGGATGCGGCTTTTGGACAAAGACTGATGCATAAGATTGCCAGGGTCATGGAGCAGCGCAGACTGTATCGGCAGGGCAAATCCGTCAGACAGGAATAATCCTCAACAGCAGGGAGTCGCAATGTATGGTCTGCAGGCGATCAACGCAGCCAACGGATGGGCTGTCACGATTGCGGGAATCTCTATCGTGTTTACAGGACTCTTAGTCCTGGCGGCAGCAATGGCAAACCTACAAAAGGTCCTGAATTTATGGGATCGAAAGGGTGATCTGCTCCAATTTTTGAAAGCGAAGCCCGAGGCCCAGCCGGTTCAACAGCCGCCGGTTCCCAAGGAACCCGGCGAGCCCGCTGCGGCAAAACCTACCGGCATGGCTCTGACAAGCCAACAGGTGGAAACGGCAAACGCATTCCAGCTGATCATCAATCGACTGGGAGAGCCCTTTTCTCTTTTCCAACTGCTGGAAAAAGCCTCCTTGCACGGTATTTCCCACCCTCACCATCATCTTGACACTTTCTTAAAGCTTCACCTGATAGTGGAAGCTGAAGGGGACCAGGTGGGCTTGTACAAATGGCGAAATGATGTGCAAATTGTCAGCGCGGAAGGTGAAGCATGATTTCATCTTCTCGTTCTTTCACTGCAAAATGCCGCCACGTATCAAGCGCCTTAACGGAGTAAGCAGATCAATGGAACAATTGCTCGATTTTTTTGGGAACACCGGTTTTGCCATGGCGGACTATCGTCATTTGATCATGATCTTGATCGGATGCATCTTCATTTATCTTGGGATAGCCAAACATTACGAACCTCTGTTGCTGGTGCCGATAGGTTTCGGTGTGCTCATGGGAAATATTCCGGTATTCAAAGGATTCGGGCTGGGTATTTATGAACAGGGAAGCGTACTGAATTACCTGTATTTTGGTGTGCGCCAGGGGATTTACCCGCCGCTTATCTTCTTGGGGATCGGGGCGATGACCGACTTTTCTTACATGCTGGCGCAGCCCAGATTGATGATACTTGGCGCTGCTGCTCAGTTAGGGATATTCCTAACCTTCCTGGCTGCTCTGGCTTTGGGGTTTTCCCCTGCCGAATCGGCCTCCATTGGAATCATCGGTGGTGCGGATGGTCCCACGGCAATTTTCCTATCCGCCAAACTGGCCCCCCACCTGGTCGGCCCAATTGCCATAGCGGCCTATTCCTATATGGCTCTGGTCCCCGTCATTCAACCCCCTATCATGTATCTCTTTACCACCAGAAGAGAGCGCCTCATTCGCATGCCCGATCCAAGACCGGTCAGCAAGCGTGAAAAAATCATCTTTCCCATCATCGGATTCCTGCTGTGCTGCTTTCTTGCCCCGGCTGCTTTGCCGTTGCTGGGTATGCTCTTCTTCGGCAATCTCCTCAAAGAATGTCTCGTTGCGGATCGGTTAGCGCAAACAGCCCGCACCGCTTTGATTGATATTGTCACGATTCTTCTGGGCATCACTGTAGGCGCTTCAACCCAGGCAGACGTTTTCCTAACCGGCAAATCGGTCGGCATCTTCATGCTGGGGGCGGCATCCTTCATGGTTGCCACTGCAGGTGGAATTTTGTTTGCCAAGCTCATGAACCTCTTCACCCGGAATAAAATCAATCCTCTATTGGGAGCGGCAGGCGTATCGGCCGTGCCGGACTCGGCGCGAGTCGTGCAACTGGTCGGAAACAAGGAAGACGCCGGGAACTATCTGCTGATGCACGCCATGGCTCCCAACATTGCAGGCGTAATCGGATCCGCCATCGGCGCTGGTGTTCTGTGGTCTTTCATGATGTAGAACAAGAACGTGTAAAGGCGCCATCATTTCAATCATGCAGATCCTTTCCGCATAATGCCGCAAAACGCTTAAGGCGCACTGTTGGCATCATCTTCTTTTTCTCGCCCTGCTTGACTTTGCGCGCACCGTATAATAGTGTAATGCGACGATTGGAACGGTTACGGCCGCCGCGTGGCATCTTTTCATCTGGCCTCGAAGCACAAATCAGCGCTCCTATTCAAAACAGAGGTGTGCCCGCATTGAGGAATCCTACTTCGGTGCGAGCTTTGTGGGGATTTCAGGTGAGAAGGTCTGTATTCTTAAGGATTGTGACTGATGATGCTGTTCTCCCAGTTGCCCAAGCTCACTCTCAGGTGCCATCGCCTTCATTGCCTCGCGCTGCTTTGATTTTGGCCGGACTTTACAGCCGTTTTTGGAATCGCGCCGCAAGGGCGCGGACTTGAACAAAAAGGGTGAAAAAGAGGCTTAGCAACGCAACTTACCAACGGGAGGAGCAAACATGAGGAAGCTTACAGTTCTATTAACCCTGGTTTTAGCATTCGCCGTTATTTTTTCGGCACTGCCGGCATGGTCTCAAGAAACCATTAAGGTGGGTATTATTCTTCCCCTGACCGGAGGCCAGGCGGCTTTCGGGGAAATCGAGAAAAATTCCTTCCAAATGGCTGTGGAAAAAGTCAATGAAGCCGGAGGGATAAACGGAAAGAAGCTGGAACTGTTGTTCGAGGACGACACCGGCAAGCCCGAGGTGGCCCGTTCGGCGGCCGAGAAGCTTATCAGCAAAGATAAAGTCGTCATGCTCGGCGGCGGCTATGGGAGCTCAGAGACTTTCGCCATAGCCGGGGTGGCCCAGCAGAACGGCGTACCCTTTCTAGTAAACACCGGCTCTGCCGACAAGATCACCGAGCAGGGCTGGGACCATGTATTCCGCTTGAACCCTGCGGTCAGCGCGTATCCCGAAGGTCTGGAAAGCTTCCTCTCCGAGGTGGTCAAGCCCCAGTCCTGCGCCATCCTTTATGAAGACAGCCTTTTTGGCACGAGCGGCTCCAAAAACTTTGCCGAGACCGCCGAGCGGCTCGGCATGAAGGTTGTGCTGATGGAAGGCTACGCCAAAGGAGGCGTGGATTTCAAGCCGCTTCTGGTTAAGGTCAAACAGGCTAACCCCGATCTTATTTACATGATCTCCTACGTAATGGATGCCTCTTTGCTGATGTCCCAGTCGATGGAATTGCGGCTAACGCCGAAGTTGTTTGTGGGCGGCGCGGCCGGTTTCACCCTGCCTGAATTTGTCAAGAACGCGGGCAAGGCGGCCGACATGGTCTATTCGGCGACTCTCTGGTACCAGACTCTTCCTTACCCTGGCGCAGCCGAATACTTTGACGAGTACCTAAAAAGATACGGTAAGGAAACCGAGTACCATGGCGCCGAAGCGTATGCGGCTTGCCAGGTCATTGTCGATACACTCAAACGGGCCAAGTCCTTATCCCCCGAGGATGTGAAGACAGCACTTTCCGAAACCGATATGGAAACAGTGTTCGGTCCGGTGAAGTTCGTTTCCTACGATAAAAAAATCAATCAGAACAAGCTGCCCACCTACCTGGTCCAATGGATCGAAGGCAAGCTGGAGCTTGTCTGGCCCGCCAACGTAGCCAGCAAACCTTACGTGTACCCAATTGACTGGGAAAAGGTTTGGAAATAACAGGATCCATCGATCAGTATCCGTCTCGGGCACGGGCTCCGGACGAGCAAGTGCGGTTCTGAGGCGGATACTGAAACAGAGCTTTATCCAACCAACCATTCGTACAGGAAATTGATCCATGGATGTCTTTATCCAGACGTTTGTAGCCGGAATACTCATCGGCGGCATCTATGCTCTTATAGGTATCGGCATGACGCTCATCATGGGCGTGATGAAGATCATCAATCTTGCCCACGGCCAGCTGATGATGGTCGCCATGTACATCACTTATGTTCTGTTTGAGCACCTTCATCTCGACCCCTACTTTGCACTGCTGGTGGCGATGCCGAGTCTGTTCGTCCTTGGCGCGCTGCTGCAGAAGTATCTCTTGAACCCGCTGCTGAAGGTCGATTCGATCTTACCCGAAAATCAGGTGCTGATGACCGTGGGCATCGCAATGGTGCTGACCGAAATCATCCGCTTTATTTTTCACTCAGATTATAAATCGGTCAGAACCGGCTATAGTACAGCGAACTTTTACGTTGGGGCTATTTCCTTCAACATCGCGTTGATCATCGCTTTTGGGATTGCGGTGCTGCTGACCATAGGCCTTTTTTTCTTTCTGTTGAAGACGGATATCGGCAAATCCGTTCGTGCTACCGCTCAAAACAAGGAAGCGGCGCTGTTGATGGGCATCAATGCCGAATGGATCACCATCCTCACTTACGGACTGGGCTCGGCTTTGGCAGCTGCCGCCGGCACTTTGCTGCTGCCCATCTATTACCTCTTTCCTGATATCGGCGGGCCATTTACGCTCAAGGCTTTCGTCATCACCATGCTGGGCGGCATGGGAAGCACGGTTGGGGCCATTCTCGGAGGTATTGTTCTGGGTGTGGCCGAATCGCTTGGTGCCACTTACATCTCTATGATTCTGAAAGACGCAGTGGCCATGGTCATTTTCCTGCTGGTTCTCATCTTTTTGCCGGGCGGTTTGAAGACGTTGACCAAAATATAGCAAGGGTATCGTTATGAAACGTATTGGCTGGCAAACGATCCTCATCATAGCGCTTCTGCTGTTTCCAGTGATGATTGGATCCGACTACTATCGGCACATTTTCATCATCTCGCTCATGTGGGTTATTATCGGCTCATCCTGGAATCTTTTGGCAGGATACACCGGGCAGGTCTCTTTCGGCCATGCCATCTTTTTCGGGACCGGCGCATACACAGCCGGTCTCTGCGTGACCAAGCTCGGTATTTCCGCCTGGTGGGGCATGCTGCTGGGAGGACCAGTGGCTTTGCTGGTGGGCCTTGTCATCGGCTGGATTTGCTTTCGCCTTCGGGGCCCATACTTTGCTCTTGCCACCATCGCCATCGGCGAAATTTTCCGGCTGGTTGCCATCGATTGGCGAAGTCTGACCGAGGGCATGGAAGGCATCCTCCTCATTCAGTCTTTCCGCAGCAAGCTGCCATACTATTATTTGGCCCTGGTCTTGGCGGCAGCCTGCATGTTCGCGGTTTATCTGGTGCTCAATTCCAAATGGGGATACTACTTCGTGGCTATACGGGAAGACCAGGATGTGGCCGAAACAATCGGCATAAGCTCATTTCGCTACAAGAGCCTCTCTCTCATGATCAGTTCGTATTTCACCGGCATGGCCGGGGCGTTTTACATGAACTATATGGCGTTCATTGATCCGCATGTGGTCTTTTCTCTGCACGATATTTCGATTATGGCCATCCTGGTGGCGATCATCGGCGGCGTGGGGACCCTATGGGGGCCGGCCGTGGGAGCATTTATCATGGTTTGGCTGCAGGAAATTTTCCGCAGCGCCTTTTTTGGACTATTGCCTCAATGGGTGAGCGAGGCTCACGTACTGGTGTTCGGCTTGCTGGTCATTTTTGTGATTCGCTACCTGGCCAATGGGATTGTGGGAGACTGGTCGAAAATTGTCGGACCCTGGTTTGGAAAGAAACAACTTTCGTACTCAAGCAGCGGGAACGGGCAATGAATTTTTTTGAAACACAACATCTTACCAAGAGCTTCGGCGGTCTTATAGCTGTCAACGACCTTAACTTCAAGGTCGAACAAGGGGAGATTTTCGGCCTGATCGGTCCGAACGGTTCGGGCAAAACAACCGTATTTAACCTGATTACCGGGTACCATCCGATCAGCTCCGGTACTATTCAATTCAAGGATCACAGTTTGAACGGCCTGCCTACCTGGAAGATCTGCAAGCTGGGAGTGGGCAGAACATTCCAGGTGGTCAAGCCGCTGCGCCGCATGACGGTCCTGGACAACGTTGTTGCTTCCGCTTTCAATCATACCGGATCGCTCCACGAGGCACGAGATAAGGCGCTGGAAGTATTAGAGTTTTGTGAGCTCATCAAGAAAAAGGACTCTCAGGCTAAAGACCTCACCATCGGCGATCGAAAACGCCTGGAAATTGCCCGAGCACTGGCTACCGACCCGACCCTCCTGCTCCTGGACGAAACCATGGCGGGGCTCACCCCTCAGGAACAGGCCGAGGGTGTGGAGCTGATTCGTAAGATCCGCAATGCCGGCGTGACGATTATCATTGTCGAGCACATCATGCATGTCATCATGAGCATCTGCGACCGGATTCTTTGCATCAACTACGGACAGGAAATAGCGAGCGGACTTCCGGCGGAAGTCGCCAACAATCACGATGTGATTGAAGCATACCTTGGAAAGGAATAGAGCATGCTGCGGTTGGAACATGTAGACGCGGGTTACGGAGACGTTCAGGTGCTCTGGGATGTTTCAATTCATGTGGACAAGCAGGAATTTGTGGTCCTGGTCGGCGCCAACGGAGCCGGCAAAAGCACCATCATGAAATCCATCTCCAGCCTTCTTCAACCCTCACGAGGTGAGATCTGGTTTGAAGAGACACGTTTGGATAAGGTGGCCCCCTATCGCATCAGCGATTTAGGCATTGCCCATGTGCCCGAGGGCAGGCAGCTTTTCCCCGAAATGACCGTTCGCGAGAATCTTGAGATGGGCTCTCTGCCGGCTGCAGCCAAAGCACACCGTCAGGAGACCTTGGAGTGGGTGCTGGAGCTGTTCCCGAGACTTCGTGAGCGGCGCAAACAAATGGCCGGAACTCTTTCGGGCGGCGAGCAGCAGATGTGCGCCATCGCTCGCGGCCTCATGCTGCGGCCGAAGCTGATGCTGTTCGATGAGCCTTCGTTGGGATTGTCGCCGCTCCTGACACAGGAGATCTTTCGCCTGGTTCGCAAAATCCACCAAGAAGGAGTGACCATTCTCATGGTGGAGCAGAATGTGAAACAGACCCTGGCTATTTGCGACCGGGCTTACGTGCTCGAAAACGGCAAAATATTCCTGGAAGGCAAGGGGCACGAGCTGCTTGAAAACGAAGAAGTCAAACAAGCGTTTCTAGGGATATGAATGAACGGGAATGCAGGTCAGGGCGTGCAGAGCACTCCCTGACACCTCTCAATTCAGGCGGATAGCATACGGCGGACAGCGCCGCCTTCCTCCGCCGCCACACAGCTCCTTTGCTACTCCTCCAAATAGCGAAGGATCTGTCGTTTATTTTCGCGATGATCCACCATGTAAAACATCGGCGCTATGGCGTTAAGCTCCTCGATCAGCGTCTGCAGATTCTCCCGTGGGAGGTTGTAGGCTCTGATATAAACAAGTCTGAAGCCTGCAGACACACGCTCGTAGCTGCTGAGAATGCTGGCAATGCGTCCGCCGTAGCCGCGAATGACATCGGTAAGCTCTTTAATGGATCCCGCCCTGTCTTCAACTTTGAAGGCAAACTGTATGCCCTTTTTGCCCAACCCACTCAGGGCGATCAGGACCTTGAACAGATCATCCCGGGTGATGATTCCCACGATTTCTCCTGTCTCGGCCACCACCGGAACACCCGATATTTTGTTTTTCATCAGTATTTCCGCAGTCTCTTCTACTGTATGGTCGGGCGGAACCGTGATCGGGTTCTTGGTCATGATATCTCTTATCTTGATCTTTGAAACCAGATAGAGCAGTTCGTGCACATCGAGGGTGGTGGCATCGGAAGCCGAAGCTCTTTTCAAGTCGCTGTCGGAGACCACTCCTACCAGCTTGCCTTTCTTGGTAACCGGTAGCATGCGAACCTTGTGCTCCTTAATGACGCTTGCAGCATGAGACATTGAATCTTCCTGATCAATTGAGATGACGTTCTTACTCATCCAGTTCTTTACCAACATCTCCACTCCTCCCTGTTAAGATCTTGCCATAAATCTGATTTCATCTCTGATCTGGCAATCAAAGGTATTGCCTATCCCGGTAAGCTCCCGTATTTACCAAGTTAAGACCGCATGAGCAAAAATCGATCCTTGTTGCCTCCCTTGCCATATGGCACATATTCTCCGCCGTGAGGTTTAACAAGATCGATTGATTCTTGTGACCGCTCGCCCCAGAGCTTCGAGCTCGAATAGTATATCGGTTTGCCTTGGACCACAACAGGTAAAGCTCCGCTCTCAAAAAGATCAACAATAGGCGAATAAGCGCTAAGCGATTGCCAGCTTAGAAATCAACCCGAGCCATGTGCCATATGGCACTAAGCACTCCCGTTAAGGATCCTTTTCCGCACATGATCGAGCAAAATCCGGCGCTCGTTCTTAGCCGGGTCATCCAACACCATTCGATGCAGGTCCTGCAGGATCTTTCCTATAGACGGTCCCGGCTCA
>Ga0209164_1002698_pt1 | contig 18133 bp, 8 predicted proteins | sample MTBNYHSulfiMetaG_FD_187458 | JGI IMG/M metagenome (GOLD analysis project Ga0209164, IMG submission 187458) | Enrichment culture microbial communities from rom New York Harbor, USA that are MTBE-degrading - MTBE-NYH (New York Harbor Sulfidogenic)... | ecosystem: Environmental > Aquatic > Marine >...
AATCCGACATGGACATGGAACGCCTGCCATCGGGCAAGTTCGCCACCAATGCCCTGATCTTGACCTTGGCCGGTCTGGCCTACAACATCCTGCGTTTCATCGGGCAGTTGGGCCTCGTCGGAGACCGCTCGCCCTTACGCCATCCGGCCAAAAGGCGCCGCATCAAAACGGTCATCCAGGAACTGATGTATCTGGCTGCGCGGTTGGTCACAACCGGCCGGCGTTTAAAAATCGTCTTTAGCCGACATTGTCCGGCTTTTGATGCCTTCGGGGCAGTGTACAACCGCCTGGCATCCGGCTAGATCCGCAAACCAGGAAATTTCATCAACCAAGATAGATTATCTCAGGGTGAATCATGCCTAAAAAAAGCCATAAAACATAACTGTTCATCAAAGAGCATCAAAGAACGACTCAAATAGTGAGTGGAGAGGCTTCAGAAGGCTCACATCCACCGGTGGACAGGCCGATATTACGCTTCTGAGCCTGAAACCAGGCGACTGGTTACTGGAGTCTCACGGATTCAGGATTGATTTTATATATAAATACAATCAAGCAATTCTTCGGGGTTTACCCGTGCTTCGGAAGATGGCCTGAGTACTTCACGGGCAAGATTCTCTTTCGATGATAAAAGATCATTCAAACGATCTTCTACCGTAACGAATCTGTCATTTTTGACAATCGGATAATACACATACACATTTTTCTCTTGCCCTATACGGTGCACCCTGTCTGTCGCTTGGTTTTCCTTCGCAGGATTCCAAGGCCTTGTGTAATGGATAACATGGTTGGCAGCTGTAATATTCAACCCGACGCCAGCTACCCTATGGCTGAGAATAAGGACGTTAAAGTCCTTTTTTTCAGAAAAAATATCAACAATGATCTGCCGATGTTGCTTTATATCGCCATTAATGATATCAGGCCAAAGATTGAATTCCCACTTGATCGCTTCTTGGAGAATTCTCTGGAGGTGTTTATAATCTGTAAAAATAATTGCCTTTTCCTTTCTCTCTTTTATCCCTCTTAATCTTTGTATTGTCCGAGATAGTTTTTCGCACCCAATCTCCATAAGTTCCTTTGGACCATTCCATCTTTCCCCAAGCCCAAGAGGATGCGCGCTGATCATGAGCAGGTGTTGGATCGCGCCAAGCGCTGCCCCACGGCCACCAGTTTTTGCTTTACGAGCTATGTCTCTATAGCGATCAAGTTGGTCACCGCTCAACCCCACTTCTTCGATAATTATCTCCTTAGGTGGCAAGTCTTTCAGAATCTCTGATTTTAACCTGCGAAGGTAATAACCCTTGATTTCACCCAAAAGTTTCTCGATTATTCTATCTTTTTCTTTTGCCTGCCCTTCAACAATCGGCTTTTCATAATTTTCACGGAAACTGCTCCAACTTCCGAGCAACCCCGGCTGCACAAAATCCATTATGCACCAGAATTCAATTAGCCCGTTCTCGACTGGCGTGCCCGTCAGTGCCGCTCTGTGCTTTGACTTCAAGGCTTTAATCGCGCTTGTTCTCTGCGTTGTCGGGTTCTTGACATACTGCGCTTCATCACAGATGATCATATTCCAGCCAATCGTACCGAGGTGTACCTGGTCTCGGCGTACAGTATCATAAGATGTTAATACAACATCGAATTTAGTCAAAACACGCGCATCCGTGAGTCTTCCCGATCCCATATAGCTGCAAACGCTCAGGCTCTCGCCAGCGCAATGCTCGATCTCCCTCTGCCAATTATCTATCAGGGTCTTTGGCAAAATAATTAAGTGGGGGCCTTCCACACCCATTTCCTTGAGCCTCACCAAGTGAGCTATGGCCTGGATCGTCTTCCCAAGCCCCATGTCGTCTGCGAGCAAACCACCAATGGAATAATCCGAGAGTCTTGCCAACCAGCGGTATCCTGTCACCTGGTGTGGAAATAGCCTGGCATTCAGACCGAACGGAGGATCAACGCTGGGGAGGTCTTCCGGGAGCAACCTGGCCTCACCGGTCAACTGAGAGCCCCGGTCTACAAATTCCAGCAGTTCCAGGTTCTCATAAATATCTAGAATGCTCCCGGCAGGGATTCTGTAGGTTCCCTCTGGCGTCCTGGAAAAGCTTCCTAAAGTCCTTTCAAACCGTTCGGCTTGTTCGGCATCAATCCTTATCCACGCCCCTTCATGAAAGATAAAATCCTTACCATCTGTTTTTGCCCTTTGAGCCAATTCCTTGTATGTCTGCTCCGAGAGGCCTTCCGGTTTGCTACCTGTGGAAGTTGAAGGTCCCAGAGCGCTCTTATCTTCGGGATCACCAGGAGACCAATCTTCAAAACCCACCATCGGGATTCCCTCGAGCCAACCTCCTGTGGTCCGTTGAACATGAATATAGGGGCGTGAGTTATAGACTTTGGTTTTGAAACCTTTGACACGCTCACTAAAAGAGGAGAGGTCAATCCCTTCGGGAACCACCTCTTCAGGATTGATCAAGAAGCGGGGCACCCCGCTATTTGTAATTTTTCCTTTTCTTGGCAAGACTGAAAGTTTTTCTCGCAAAGCGCCATCTATAACCAACCTTTTTCTTCCCTTCCCCGATACAACCTTTGTGAGCACCGCCGGCAGCGTTTCCGACAACAAATTCTCACCCTTTTCGTATCCATATTCATCCAGCCCTTCTATTTTTGGAATCAAGGTGAGCTCTTGGGGGGAATCCTCCCTCACATCCAGTGCGGCCTGATCGCGAAACTCATACTCCTCGTTACGGATGTAATCGTCCAGAACTGCACCCGCGGCCAGAGCCGCTTTCTTAGTACGAGCCAAATACGCCATCCGCTGGTCGATGCTACTGAGTTTGTCCCTGTCGACGCTTGCCGCATCGAAAACCTGCCTTTGTTCATTCGCGAGTGGAACAATTCTTTCCCTATCAAGGAAGAAGACACAACCGATGCGAGGATAATCGCATTCACGCAGGCGTCCAAATTCAGGATGATGGGCTTCGACCTCTATTCTAAAATCTGGATCACCAACATGTGATACAGATGAAACCCTGATTTCCAACTCTTTCGGCTCAGGTAACCCGAGGATCGAAAAAAGTTCAAAATCATCTTCCTCTTTGACCTCGTCGTAAACGGAATAGGGCACAATCCACGAATCTTCACCAATCCGCAGCATTTCAGCCGCCCAAAGTTGATCGAGTGCAGACCACAATGCACCCTGCGACATCAATGCCGAAAGTGTTTCAGGGCCATTATTGTTCAATGGAAAAACCGGGCGCCCTTTACCCTCAATTGAAAATTGGATCCCCTGCTCAGAATAGTTCTTTGAAAGCAGCGATTTTGATTTTTTTCCAAAAAGAATCATTATACGCCCAATAACTTACTAATTCTTGTATAAGTATCCGCTTGCCAACCTCTCTTATGAATAATTCTACCGTCCCAAAAAAGCAAATCCCTGTGTTTAATTGTTTTGCTTTTTTGCTTGAACATAATAGCCTTCGTCAATGAATCAGATCTGTTCCAATATTTTACGAAAATATCGCGTGGGTAAACGTAAGCTGCATTCCCAATATTCTTGAATTCGATAACACCAAAGGATCCAAAATCAATCATGAAGCCTTCTCTATTAAGGATCTCCCGAACCCGCTCCACAAACCCTGCATTTAGGAATTTCTTCCAAAATTCTGCTCGATCTCCTTCAAAGAATGCCTCTACATGCCTGATCATAAGCCACTTTCTGAAAGCTCCTTTGGCAGCAGATGACACATCTCGCCAAAACGGCGTTTCCGAGGTACCCTTCCCAATGTCAGCAGACGGCTCGCCAAAACGACGTTCAATAAACTCCAGAATAGGCTCCTGCCACTCTTTTAACTCATGGATTTCGTTTAGATAGTGCTGACAGAAAGCAGCTAGATACGCCGCATTCTCCACTCTCCCCCACTGGCTGAGAATCGTTTCAGCTCGCTCCTTTAGAAGACTCGATGCCTCAGCGTGGAGGAGAAACCATCGCCAGGCCTCCTTATGGAGTCCAGCCTCCGGTGAAAGAAAAGATCGATCAAGATATTCATTTAGACGAATATTTAGTTTGCTCCTGGCCAAATCCTTGGCAACCCCTGAACCGAGCGTCTTTTCGCGAAACCAAAAAATGACCCGATCCGAAACCTCATTGGCCGAGAGAATCGCGTCATAGCCTTCTTTCAAAAAATGCGTTTTCAAAGTTTCTTCCAGCAAATCATTCGGATACATCCGGATCAGTCGAAACCAGGCCCGCCGGATGATCTTTTCTTTCGGCCTTAGAAGGACGATCCGGGAGGCTTTTTCCGCCACTTCCTTCTCCCTTTCGTAAATGACAATTTCAAGGCAAGCGGCTAATTCACTCGCACTCATATCAAAGGCCAACCTCTCGATTGCCTCATCGGGAGTACCAACCAACTTTTCACGCACTTGATCACATAGAAGTTGAGATGGCTCAATCAGGCCGCTGCCTCGAACCGGATGTTTGGTCCTCACCAAACCCAGCGCCGCGTCCAATCTTTCTGGAAAAAACTCGATCCTCATACATCACCGATAATCTGCCTCAGAATGTTCAAAAATTCTCTCAAGACCTCTCTGTCATTGAGACGGATACAGATTTCAACCCTTCGCGCAGCGTCACACTTACCCTCCAAGCACTCAGCGGGGCACTTCGTGTCTGAATACCCTGCGGTAATTGCCTTTTCCTTGAGGAGTCCTTCATAAGGCTTCATTGATGGTTCCTTCATGAGAAACGCCAAAACCTGCCCCGCTCTCTCACGGGAATAATAGGGGTTCGCTCCTGAAGCATCCTCTCTATCGGTATGGCCCGAAATCTCTATCACTTCCACTCGATCCAAGAATTTTGGATATTTATAGATGATTGACATATACTTTGGGACGGCTTCGCGCAATACTCCTTCGGCTTCTTCACCCAGTTCGGTTGTTGAAAAACCGAATCGTAGATTCTCGTCGCTAATGATCAAAGCGCCGCTGTTGCAGTCAATCCTGACATTTTCAAGCCGGGCTAGATCTGGATCATGACAAATCTCTTCGACGACCTTTTCCCACTCCTTCACAGCATGAGTGGGTTCGATCAAGCGCTTACCTATATCGAGCAACGTAATCACGGTCGTGAGGGCGAAAACCATCAGAAGGCCTGCCATGAGGTCACTGTAGGACGCCCAGAAACTCTCAGGTCTGGGGGAATCCCGTCTAGGCCATGCAGGCTGAGCGCCATTCCTTCGGATCAGCATCATTTCTTACCCATCCACCCAAAAAAACCACCCTTCTTTTCTTCCGCTGCCAAAAGCTCTCTCAGGGCTTCGAGTCTCTCAGACACTTTCCATAGCGAATCACTGAATCCCACGAAAGCCGAGTCCGTTTTCTTCGTTATCTCCAGATTGGCGTCAATAGTCGCTTTCATTATGGTATCAATCTTTCCAAAGATACCATCAATCTCTGCATCGTGGTCCTTCCCAAATTTCTCTAATTTACCTCCCAGAACCTGGAAGCCACTTTCAAAAGAATCTAGCGTAGCCTTCAATTCTTCCTGTCTGGCAGCAAAGCTGTCGGCACTATTCTGGATCCTATTCATAACTTCAAGCAATTCTGCACTCCCTGAACCACTGACAGAATTGATGACTAAGCGCTGATCAAGAGCTTCTTTCATCGCTCCTAAAAAATCTTTTAAATCATCAGTCATCATATGTGCAGATTTCTCAAATTCAGCAAAAACACTCGTTAATTTCGAAGGCATTATATTAATAATAGAATCCATTTTTCCCATAGTCATATGGACACTTTGTATAGTTTCATTCAATGATTTAGATATATCAATCGCTTTTTCTAGATTTTGGGAAACAATACCTTCGGATGAATCTTTTAAATCAGATAATATCGCCTTTTCATCAGCCACAATAGGAATGATTGATTGTAGATTATCCTGCATTTTCGCCATTATTCTAGGCAAGTCGTCGATCGTTTCTTTGGTCTCAAAAAGGGTTCCGCTGAATCGCTCTATGACTTCAGCAACTTTGCTGTCAAACGCATTCAAGGCTTTCGCGAGTTGGTCACCTATGCCTTCATTGAGCTCACGAATGACTTCCTTCGTCTGTGCAATAAGTCCTTGGAAATTTCCTGTAATATTCTTCCAAGCCTCTTCCAGGCCAACCATGGTTTCATGAATTACCCGTTTTTGGTGCTCCATCGATTCTTCTAGAATTTCGTGACCTTCTTTTGCTTTTTCTGCTGCCTGTTCGAGAAGATTAGCAGTTGAGCTTATGCTTTCCGCTGATGCTTTCATCGCGCCGGATATTGTTTCTAAACTTTCCAGGCTCTCACTCAGAATCCGTGCTGCCCCACTTGTCTTGTCGATAAGCTCATTTTGCACACTAAATTGTTTTTGAAGCTGGCCTGTAAAAATAACAATTTCATTCTTGATTTCCCTTTGAACGTGGATAGTATCTTCAATAACTCTACCTAATTCTTTAAATTCTGTTTCGAATGTCGCATTCATCCGTGCTATGTATTCGTTTAGGACGGCTTCCATAGCTTGTGATTGTTTGGCTTGAGAATCTTCAAAATGACTCCTAATAACAGTACTCATTTTTTCAATTGATTGATTCACATTTGTATAGACTTGCTGTGTTTCGTTTTTCGAGTCGCTGATATTCTTCAAAATAGACGCCTGTAGTTCTTTTAAAACAGGCACCAAGTGGTTTGTGAGAACTTCATCCATTGCTGGCGCTAAGGCACCTGTGATTTTAGTAGCCAAGTCTGTAGCCAAAGTCTGCAAACCTTGCTTTATATCAGCTTGGAACTCGATAATGCTGCGCGCGTAATACTCTCCAGAATAATAAGGGAAAAGGCTCGCGACAGCGTCATCGAAGCGAATAAATGATTTTTCAAGACTACGCACGCTAACACGGTAGAGAAAAGAAAAAAGGATCGAGAAGATAATACCAAAAAGAGACGTGTAAAACGCAAGCGAGAGGCCAGAGATGAGCTGCCCAACTCCTTCCTTGAGATTGGCGTACTCGTCGATTCGCAGACCCTGCAATCCGAGCACGAGGCCCAGAAAGGTCCCAAAAATACCCAAAGCCACGAAGACCCCCGGAAGGGCTTCCGCCAGCCGGTGATTTGTTGCATTGTCCAGAACGCGCTGCTGTGTCATGAAATCTGCAAGTCGTACGGGACAAGCAGCCTTGCCTTCTCCTCGCACCAAGGCCTGTTCCCACGCGCTCCGGAACTCACTGAAGCTCTGACTGGCCCATCTGGTTTTGGAAAAGACCTTGAACTGAATTTCTCTTCGGGCAGTGGCGACATCCTTGTGTTTTTTGAGCTCCCTAGTTATCAGCCACCGATTTCTTTTCAGCTGAAGGGAGCGTTGCCACAAAGGAATCAAGGAGTAGGTCAAAAAAAACAGGAACATGACCAGAAGGAATAAAATATAAATGTTGGTAAGACCATTTATTTCGAGGTTACCCAACAGCCTTGTAAGCCCAGGCAATAAATCCCACATTCAATTTTATCCTTATTAAATATTCGTAATCCGATAATCGTGTGTATAGCAGCTTATATAGCTGTTGACTCCCAAAGTTTTAAAATTTATTTTTTAAAACTTTTTGTTAACTTAATTTTATATATTTATTATGTATCTACAACATAAGCTTTCGCGTCTATTTTTTGGTATATTTGATCAACTTGCACTAATTATTATGACCATTTAAACGCCACCTTATTTCTTAAAATTTTGACAATTCTTGTACCGCTCAACCAGATTAGGTTTTAATAAAAAACTAAAATTATTCTGTTTTTCCCCTTACTGTCATACTGAAATAACCTTGATCCGCACTCAACCTTTGAAGCAGTGCTCATTGTGCCATATCAAATATTCTCCGCCCGGCCTGAAACGCGAATCCAGCGGCAGGTGGATTCTGTTACCATGCAGCGCGTAATACAAGCGGCCATTTTCAAATTCTTCCCTGATCCGGCGGCTCACGATGAAGCGATGCTCTTGAGTCACCGTCACATACCCCGCATCAAAAAGCTTATGGATGTCTGATCGCAGCAGCAGTCCATTATCAACCCGGTGGGGGCCCGACTCGCTGAAGGGCTTGATGTGTGCAGCCTCCAGGGCAGGAAGGGTTTTTTCTTGCGTGACGGCGCAACGCCGTTCATAGGCGTCCGTCACCATCACCCTGAAGGTCCCCTGACCGAGGCGCTGCTGTATGGTTACAGGCTTGCCATACCCTCCCGGAGTTTCAGCAACCGGTTTTTCCCCTGTAAAATCTGGATAGGGCTGAGCCAACGCCAGCCTTTCAGATACGGCCTCCCACAAGGCACGGCCATGAAAGGTAACCGTGTCATACGTCTTGCCTCGGACAATATTCGGGCTGAAATCAGGGGGCACGGGGATCCAATCCTCCCGCCTGAAGAAGAAGGGCTGCGTCAGGATTATGCAGCCGATTTTGTAATCTTCAAAGGACTTGTCCGCCCTGCGCCTTTTCTCTATAAGCCGTTTCATACTGAGAAAAGACGAGGCTCCATTCTTCTCCCGGAAACTCTCCCATGCAAGGCTTAATGGCAGAACGCTGTGGTGGGCGAAGAAGCCACCGCCGGCAATGAAATGATTGGGTGCATGGAGCTTGAACAGAAAGGGTTCTCCGGGCTGCAGGACCTTGAATCTGCCGGATGCGCCGCCCGGCTGCCAGAAGTTGACCTCGTCAATCCCAGGCAACCCAGCCAGGAAGCCGAACCATTCATCGTCCGTGACGCCGATATAGAATCGCATGACGGTCATTCCTCATAGGCGCTGTATTTGTCCGCGCGGCCTTTTGCTTTCTCTACAGGGTATTTCCGGCCATTGATGGCGAGCTTCTCCAACACCACTTCCGCCGGGTCGAACGTGAATTCATTGGCCAGGTTCAATGCGTAAATGAGAACATCCCCCAATTCCTCCTTGACCCGCCGGCAAGCCTGTTCGTCCGATTTCATGGCCTGCACCTCTTCCGGGCTCTTCCACTGGAAAATCTCCAGCAATTCTGCTGCTTCCAGCGAAAGAGAGATCGCCAGGTCTTTGGGATTATGGTACTGCGCCCAATCACGCTCATCCCGAAATGAAATCACCGCTCTCAAGAGTGACTGCAAGTCCATTGGCCCTCGATCACCTCCCATCATCGCGGCTAACCCGGACAGGTTTGCTGCCGCATTTTTCAGTTTTTATTCCAGCTGTTTGGCGCACCTGATCCCTTCGGAGAGGACAAGGATGATCCGGGCTTTCACCCTTCTCACTCGGACAGGAACCGGCTCGGCTCCCCGAAACTGGTCACGAGCACCTCCTTCTTGGCCCGGGTCGATGCCACGTAGAGGAGGGCGCGCTCCTGAATCTCGGTCTCCCTCTGAACCACCGGGTCGGCGGAATCGGCTCCGATCCCCGCAAACGGCACCACGCCTTCGTTCACGCCGGCGATGATGACCCAGTCGAATTCCAGCCCCTTGACCCTGTGCATGGTGGCCAACCGGAGCCCGGGGGCCGCGCGGTCCTCGGGCTGGCTCCTCCGGATGCGGTACGTCTCGATCCCCTTTTCGGAAAGAGCGCTTTCGTACTGGCTGAGCAAATCATTGGTTCGGACCACCAAACAGGACTCCTTCAGCGCCTCGCCCTTCGATTCGCTCTCCTGCAGATGGGCCGCGATGAAGCCGGCCTCTTCGCGAAAAGAGCCGAAGCGCCTGATCTCGGGCGCGGCGCCGTGGGTAAGCGATTTGTATCCCTTCTGGTCATCCACCCCCCCGTCAAGATCATCCACAGTTACGCCCTCGAGGAGCCCCACAGCCCATTTGCGCGTTTCATCCGTCGTGCGGTAGTTGATCCTGAGCTTTCTGCTTCGGCCGCGGATGTCGATGCCGCACTGCCCGAGAACCACCTTGTGACGGTAAATCCTCTGGTGGGCGTCCCCGACGATAAAAAGGCTGTTTTCAGCCTGTTCCTCCGGCACCATTCGCCGAATCAGGCGGAAGGCCTGCGGCCCCATGTCCTGGGCCTCGTCCACAACGACGGCTCGATAGGGGAAAAAGTCGGAGGCCGATTCCAGCACATGGCGGGCATCCTCGAGGGCATCTTCCCTTTCCCGGAGCCCGTGTTCATTGAGAAGCGCCCTGTACTCCTCGAAGACCTTCCACACCTCCCTGCGCGACTTGCGGTTCAAGCGCGCGCCGCGGCCCAGGCGCGAGGCTTTCATATATTGCTCGACCGTGTCGATCTCCTGCGGCTGCACAACCCTCTCCCACTCCTCCCGGTAAAAAGAGAGGGGCAGGTCCGGCTCTGCCGGGGCCAGGTCCACGGCCCTGTGCCACAGGTCGCGGGCCCGATCACCGTAGTCGATCTGGTAACGGTATCCCTTCTTTTTCAGGAGCCTCGCAACCCAACGGTCCAGATTGATGACCTCGATGCGGCGCATCGCCTCGCGGGCGCATATCCTGGAGAGGTTTTCCTCGATATCCGTTGCCAGGTTCCGGGTAAAGGTGGTGAACAGGATCCTGTCGTTGTCCCCCTGAAAAATGCTTTCCGCCAGCCATCTGGCCCTGTGCATCGCTGCGACGGTCTTGCCCGTGCCAGCTCCCCCCAAGACCCTCACGGGCCCGTTCCAATGTCGCTCCACGAGCTTCTGCTGGGAGGGGTGAAGAAAAATCCGCCATTTTTCCAGCGGAGCGTTCAGTATCGCTGCCAGCACGAGATCGTCCTCTACCACCACAAAGCGTCTTCTGGAATCCGGATGCTCGAGGGCCGATCCGAAATCCGCCGTGTCGACCGCCTGATCCTGGTCCGTCCTCCCGAATTCCTGGCAGACCTCCTCGAAGGAATACCCGTCCGCGAGGAAAAAGAGGGCCTCGTAGGCCTCCTGGGGCAGGTCGTCCATGGCTCGGTCGAGTTCTTCCTGGGAGCTCAGCGTCCTGATCCAATTGAGCTTTTCCTCCGGCACGCCGAGCCTCAAAAGCTGCCGGTCGCGAATGCCGGCAAACAATCCCGCATCCTCCTGCCCGCCCTCCGCCTTCTCCGCGGGCTCTGGAGCGCCCTCCTCCACCTCGATCAGCTGGATGCTCCCGGTCTCAGGGTGGATGCGATACCGCTTTCTTTCGGCCCACTGGTACGCGCGGTCGTGATGGTCCACCCACAGAAGCAGGTACACGTTGCCGGCCTCGGGTTTCAGCACGATGCCACGATAGTCATCCCCGATCCTCACGGACCGCATGTTGGCGTCGGCCGCGTTGGCGATCTTTTCATAATGGATTCCGGTGGATGTGGGATCAGCACGGAACCGGGTCACGAAGTCGAGGACCTTCGCCTGCTGGCGCCTTGGAATCCGCGAGAAAGAATTCAGAAAATCCGATGCAACCGCTACTTTCACCCCGTGGGATACAGCCATCATCACCTCTTCGCTACGATTTGAGCAGGCATAGGAGCTCCGGCGGATGCGGCGTCAGCTCCGCCAGGGCGAACACCCTCCACCCGGCCTCTTGGAACCGCCCGGCGAAGCCTTCCTGCGAAGGCAGCAGGACGGCCGCCTTGCGCTCAGGCCAGGCCAGCTCCGCCTCCGCCACGATTTCCCCCGCGCCATCGGCGAGTTCGTAGCCCGCTTCCGGCAGGGGGGCGCCGCCCTCCGCCAGGCTTTCGACGACCCCGCGCACGGATTCCTCCGCCAGTTCGAAGACCTCTTTCCACGCCTGTCGTCGATCCAGGGAAGGCGTCGGGCCCCTCCGCCGCTTTTCGAGCGCCGCCTTGTAGGCGGAAAGCCGAACCCCCGCGTCCGTTGTGCTGAAAAGCACCTCGGGCAGGAACTGCATCAGGTTGTACAAGCGCAGGTAGCCGTTCCACACCGCCTCGAACGCCCCCTTGGCCCTGGCCTCTTCACCCGAGGCGAGCGCGCAGGCCACCCGCATGCCGCCCGGGTCGCGCGACTTGACGGCCTCGATGGCCACGCAGACATAGAGACGCAGCAGATTTTCGGCCCCCTCCGGCGCGTACACCCCGTAAAGGCAGGGGCCGCCGAGATCGAACAGGAGGTCCGAGAGCTCGTCCGGCATGTCCTTCCCCAGGCCCGCCAGCCAGGCCTCCTTCGCCTGGGAAGAAGCCGCCTCCCTGTCGGCGGCATGCATCAGGGCGTGCACGTAAGCGTGGAAGGCCCACTTCTGCGGCTCCGGCTGCGACAGGTACCGGATCAGGCCCGCGAAGCTGTCCTCGATATTCACCTTCTGCAGGCTGCCGAGCCCGTACCGCGTCACGAAGGCCTTGTACTTCTGCTGCGGGCCCTCCCCTTCGAGCGTCAGGTAGTTCTGAAAATAATCCCCCTGGCCCTTGAAGCGGTTTTCCACGTCCCGCCAGGAAAGCGACCAGACATGGAAGTTTCCGCTGCGGGCAATGGCGCAGCGCTGGGCCATATCCTCCCCGATGCGGTCCTTGTGGTAAGCGAAACCATCCGTGAAGACCGCCACCGGCAGCCCGCCGTCCTGTGCGCGCGCAGGCCGGAAAACGAAATCGGCCTTCGAGGGCACGCCCACCCCGTCGCCGGGTCCGAGCTTCACCTGCGGTTCGATGTAGTAGGCCCTTTCACCAATCCGGTAGTAGTAGCCCGGCTTGCCGTTCACCACCTCCTTGGTCATGAAGGCCTGCACCCCTCCGCTCGAGGCCGTGCGAAGGGCCTCCACGAAGCGCGCCTCCAGCTCGCTGTCGAACAGGGCGTTCAGCTGGACCCCTTTGAGGTTCTCGGCGCGGACAAGTTTCTCCCTGTGCCGCAGGATGTCCGACAGCATGCCGACGGCCGTCTCACGCGACGTTCCGGCCATCTGATGGCTCCTTCGGTAGGCATAGAGACACTGGTAGCAGCCGTCCTTTTCGGGATCCTGATTGCAGGCGCAGGCCCTCAGCGTCTCCAGCGCCGTCTCGAAGACCTGGATGAGGGGCTGCTCCGACCGCATCAACTGCTTCAGGTAGCCTGTGCCTCCGGGCACCGTGTCGTAAAGGACCAAGTACTTCTTGCGCTGCGCCGAGCCCGGGATGGGTTCCTCATGGACCGTGGTCTGAAGGTGGTCGATGTTCCCGTGAAAAAACCGCTTCAGACCCAGGTGCAGCGCCGCGATGAAGCTGTGCAGTTTTTTTTCGGCCCCCTCGAAGGTCGTCACCGGCAGCAGGAACTGGATCGCCTCCGATGAAAACTCGCGGTACAGATAGACGCACTCCGTCAGATTGGCATCCGACTCCTTGTGCCGCGAAGGGCAGAAGAGGGCGTGCCGGATCTCACCGGTGCGATCCTGAACCTTGCCGCAGTGCTTGCAGATGGTGAACCCTTTGCGCGGCATCTCCACACCGGCGATGGCCACCTTCGGTCCGTTCTCATCGCTTTCCCCGAAGTTGATCTCCCGAAACTGCGCGCGCGACAGGAATTCGAAGCCGAAAGGCATCTGGTCGGTTTCGAGCTTGTAGGCGTCGGTGATGTCCTTCTCGTCGTACCCCACCATCATCTGCCGATTGTAGAAAACCGGGTCGCGGTCTTCGCTGTCGTCGCTGATGCGGCTTTCACTGTCGGACGTGCTGGCCACCACCTTCCTCATCCGAAGCATCGGCCGCACCTGGCCCGCGTCCGCCCAGAGGGGGCTCCCGCACCTGGGACAGGGGCCAGTTTCGAGGACGGTCCCCGCCAGGGCCATCCACTCGCAGTTCGGGCAGAACCGCCAGTTTTCTATCTCAGAGACGTCCAGCCCCACCTGGTCGATGCGCACCTTGCGCCCGCCCGCATAGAAGTGGTTGGCGGGGGCGAGTTCGCTGATGGCGCTCATGGCCGGCCGTTCGTACTCGTAGGTGAAGGTCTCGTAGCGGCGGTCGCCCTCCCGGAGCCGTTTCCTCAGCCTGTAAACGATGGAGCGCAGCAGCACCCCCGCCTCCGGAAAGGCGTAATTGGGGATCAATCCCTCGTCCGACATGAAGTTCAGGGTCTGCTTGTCTCCGATGCCGGCCAGGAGGGACCGGAGCCCGCTCTTTTCGCGCTCCAGTTCCTCCAGTTCCTCCCCGTGGTGCGCGTCCTGCGCCGCCTCCTTTTTCTTCCGGGCAATCTTGCCGGTCAGGGTCTTGATCTTCCTCTTGAGGGAGTCCCGCTCCCTCTGCTGAAAAAAGAGCCCTTCCAGGATGCGGTATGCCAGGCTTCCTTCCTGCCCATGCCTCCCTTCCACGAAGGCCTTCAGGTGCTTCACCGAATCGGGGCTCAGGACCCCGGGAAAGGCCTCCAGGAACCCGTCCAGCAGCCCCGCCCGGTTCGCCTCGATAAAGGCCAGGAAATTGTGGGGGAAACGGTCCGGCTTGACCGGCTCGAGCGCCTCCAGGACCTGGCGGAGCCTCGCTGGAATCGCGTGCTCGCCGATCCCGGTCTCCACCCAGCGGTCCAGGCAGAAGGCGGGAACTGCCGCTCCAGCACCGCCGAGGCGTTCAGAAAGACGCCCGGTGGCTCGATACGGCCGCTCAGCATGGCCTCCGGCTCAGCGAAGAAATAGAGGTCGTGCGGGCGTGCATTGGCCAGGGTCAAGTCGAGGCTGTTGCCGTTGCGGCGCCCCGAGCGCCCGATGCGCTGAAGGTAGTTGGCCGGGGCGGGCGGAACCGAGCAAAGGATGACGCTCGAAAGCTCCCCGATGTCGATCCCCATCTCCAGCGTGGGCGTGCAGGAGAGGAGGTTCGGGTCCCAGGGCCGCCGGTCCACGGCCTTGAAGGCGGCCTCCAGCCGCTGCCGCTCCTCCCGCTCGAGGAGCCCCGTGTGCTCCGCCGCAAAGATCCGTTCGATGTCCCCCGTAGCGTAAAGCCTCCCGTAATAATCGGCTTTCCGATCCTCGCGCTCGTACGCCCCGCTGCAATGGAACCGAAGGCACGGAGCCCCTTCCCAGAAAGGCGCCTCCTCCTCGGCCACCGACACATGGTGGCTGCAGCGCCCGCACCGGAACTGGACCACCTGCCGGCTGACCTTCAAGGCGGAGGGCGCAATCCCCCAAAGGCGCTCGTTTCGGACCACCCTCTCCTCCAGGATGCCCGCCCGCACCAGGGTCGTCAGAAGAATGTCGTACACGCTGGCCGTGAGTTCCCTCACAAAAGGATACCGCTCGGCAAAGCACTTCTCGGCCCAGGCCTCGCACCAGGTGCGCCCTCCCCGGCCGCCTGCGAGCAGGGTCTCGAATCGATGCCCCCTTGCAGTGGTGAGAAACGATGGCGCGCGTGCGTCCGGGCCGAACCCGGGCATCCACGGGATCCGATTGAGCAGGTAGGTGTTGCCCCACTCCTGGATGTAGCGCTCGAGGACCGGGTGCAGCATGCCGCCCTGCACCCGCATGTGCGCGAGCACGCCCAGGATGAAGCTCCACCACCGCTCCTCGCCGACCCGGCGCAGTCCTTCCAGCTGGTTCCGGGCCTCCAGGAGGCTCAGCCGCGCGGCCTCTGCCAGCGGGCCGGGGTCCGTATACGGGACCGACGAGCCGCTCTTTTCGAGGGTCCGTCCGATCCTCGCCCCGAAGCCGTATTCGGCCAGGATCTCCCATCCGATGCGCTTTTCGACCTCGGCCGGCAGGTCGGAATCCGCAGGGAGGCCGCCGGTGGCCTTCAGGACCTCGTAATCGGCGTACCAGGCCATGTTCGGCGCCAGGAACGTCGAGACAAAGCGCCCCTCGTCCATCCGCTCCGACCAATAGCGGATGAACCCCTCGGGCAGGGTCGCCAGCGAGTGCCCGTTGGTCTCCGAAAGCACATACTGCTGGAGGGCCCCCCGAAAGTTGAAGCGGTAGGTCCGCCCCGCAAAAAACCCCGCCCGGTGGGCGGCGTCCTGGACCGAGTCGGAGAAGGTCAGGAGGCGCTTGTCGTGGTTGAAGGTGGAGGCGTTCAATTGCGCAATCAGAACGCTCGTGAGGCTCGCCGCGCGGGAACCGAGGATGGTGAGGCCCTTGCGCGCCCCGCAATAGGGGCAGTCGAAGCTCGCGACGCTGCGCCCCTTCACGTTCCGGGTCCTGAGCGCCGGCACGAAAACCCGCACCAGCGCCTCCCCGCCGCAGGCCGTGCACTGTTCCTGCTTCGGATTGGCCGTCAGGTGCAAACAGTCGCAGCACAGCCGCGCCAGGCGGCCGTCCATCTGAAGGCTTCGCTCCTCTGTGTCGTCAGGGAACAGGAAGACCACCTTCGGATCGCCCTGGAAGAAGGCGGTGTAAAAGGTTTTCAGGTCCGGGTTCACGGCCGTGTCGGACTTCCGCTTCACCCCGGCCCAGCCCATGCTGTTGCACTCCCGGCAGTGGACCAGCGGAAGATGCCGCTTGAGCTGCTCCACGGTGAGATCGTCCGCAAAAGCCAGGGAAGGCCTCCCCGAGACCTCGGCCACCATCCGGCGGAGTTCCCGGAGCCAGAGCTGATGCCGGACATTCAGGAACGGCAGAGGGCTGACGGATTCCCCGGTGCGGGCGGCCGAAACGAGCGCCAAAAAGCTGTCGAGGACCCGGATGCGGTAAAGCTCGTTCCCCTCCCTGAACTCCGGGGTCACCCGGCCCAGCTCGTCCAGGAGGTGGCGGCGGCTTCGAATCCGCCCTGCCAGGACCTTCAGCAGGTTATGGAAGAACAGGTGCCCCTTGAGGAGTTCCGGCACCCTGAAACACCACCCCGCTTCATCGGCCCTGACGGCGTTCTCCCCTTCACCGAACCAGAGCAGGGCCTGGGCCGTGAGGTATGCTTCGCAGTCTGCGTAGCGGTCCGGTTCGAGCGCCTCCGCCTTTTCCGCCGGCACCAGGGCCGCCCGCGGGATGAGGCTTTCCCCCAGGAACTCCCCGGCGCTCAACCGCTCCTCCATGATCACCGCCGCCCGGTCGAAGGGCTCTCCAAACACCTCCTCCGCATACCGGCGCAAGGCTTCCTCCTCCGTCCGGCTGCCCAGGGTGGCCGAAGTCCCCACGCAGCACAGGCGCCCCGAAGGCGTACCCAGACGGGCCTTGAGGCGCCTGATCAGGCAGGCAAGATCGGTCCCCTGCGCCCCGTCGAAGGTGTGCAGCTCATCCACCACAAGGTACCTGAGCGTCCCGGGGCCGTTGCCCCGCCAGAGCGGAAGGTCCTTCGGACGGATCAGCAGGTAGTCCAGCATCTTGTAATTAGTCAGGAGGATGTCGGGAGGGGCGTTCCTAAGGGTCTCCTTGTGGCTGATGATCCCCTCCGCCGTCATCACCATCCTCGGGTCCTTTTCGCTCTGCCCCACATAGAGCCCCGCCGTGACCTGCCCCTTCAGGGAGGGGTTGGCGTAGATGTGGCGTGCCAGGCGCCCGGCCTGGTCCAGCGCCAGGGCGTTCATGGGGTAGATGAGGATGGCCTTGATGCCGGGCTCCCCCGCATGGAGCCTGCAATACTCCAGAATGGGATGCGTGAAGCACTCGGTCTTGCCCGACCCGGTTCCCGTGGCGATGAGGGTCGAGCGCGGCGACGCGCCGGAAAGCCGTTCGAAGGCCTTTTCCTGGTGCAAATGGGGGATGAATCGCATGGGGACTTCGGGGAAGAAGTCGGGCCCCGCCGCACCCTGGCGGAACGGGAGCTGGATCGAAACGTAGGGCCCCTTGAAGACGCCCTCTTCCTGCGCGAGGAGCCGTTCCAGGATGCCGTTGAAGTGGTGGGTCGCGACAGGGAAGGTCGTCCGCAGGAAGTCCTCGACGCCCTGCCTGAGCTGCTGCGAAAGTACGGAAGGGATCATGATGGGGGGCTGCTCCCTCGCTCGCTGCGATATGTCTGCGGAGGCTGACGGATGAAATGGCCAACCGAGTCCCCCGGTTCTTCACAGGCCGTTAAAAACCGTTCTTTTAACTCCTCCAGAAAGGCAGCGTGATCGGAGGCAACCCCGCCCGCTGGAGCATGTTCTGCGCCAGTTCCCGGAAGTAAGGCCAGGTGTTCACCGGAAGGTTCACCTTCGTGAAGATATCCAGGAACGCCTCCATGAGAGGTTCGTCTGAGTCGAGCACCACCGAGAACGCCGCCGAAAGGGTGACAGCAGCCTCTCTTTTGTTTGACCGGGTGGCAGTGAGATCGTAGGCGATCGAAAGTGTTACAGACCCATTATCCAGGGGCTCGTAACCGACCTTGTGTTTTACGCTGAGTTTC
>Ga0209164_1002699_pt1 | contig 18129 bp, 14 predicted proteins | sample MTBNYHSulfiMetaG_FD_187458 | JGI IMG/M metagenome (GOLD analysis project Ga0209164, IMG submission 187458) | Enrichment culture microbial communities from rom New York Harbor, USA that are MTBE-degrading - MTBE-NYH (New York Harbor Sulfidogenic)... | ecosystem: Environmental > Aquatic > Marine >...
CCGAGCGGAACACCAGACCGAACAGCTTCGAAACGAAATTGTTCAGCTTCCGGCAGTCGCGCAGATCAGCGTACTCACTGCACTCCGCGAAGCTGGCGACATTTCTCTCCACAGCACACCTCTTTACTAAACATCTGCTGTGCATAGGCTTAGGACTGTGACATCCCTTGCACCTGCCGCGCGTAAACGCCCCGCACCGCGAACACACCAGCCCACAGTACGCCAGTTCGAAGCTGGAATGCTCATTTCCCATGCCATTTCCCCATCAAAACAGCTCCGCAGCCTACCACCACCAAGCCCTTCCGTCAAGCCTTCTGGCGGGCCTGTGCGAGGCAGAACCTTGCGCATTAGTTACATCTGATAGCAGATTTGCGACCGCAAACCCCCCAATTTAACCTCAAAAACGGGGCTTATGGGGTGCAGACTGCAAAATAGTTGACTCGTATTCTCCGGTGTGCTATTATAAAATGTGTATGGCAACCGGTAAGAAAACCCCCATAAAACGGGCGACACGGAAAGCGACTGCGCAGGTCGTCAAAGTTAAGGGCCCAAGAGCGTTCAGAACCTACAATCAGGCCATGAAATACCTGTTTGATAGGACGGATTATGAGCGCGGGCTGAAGCTGCGCTATAACATCAGCACCTTCAACCTCGACAGAATGAAGAACCTTCTGTCACTCCTTGGCGACCCACACCTCAAACTGAAGACGGCCCACATCGCCGGCACCAAGGGCAAGGGTTCGACCTGTACGATGCTTGCCAGTATGCTCGAAGCGAACGGGTACAAGGTGGGCCTCTATACATCGCCGCACGTTGTGAGCCTGCATGAGCGTATACGTGTCAATTCTAATATGATATCGCCGTCGGAGATGCTCGGCCTCATTAATCGTGTTTACGGGGCTGTCGAGAAGCTGGCCAAGACCGACCCCCCCACCTTCTTTGAGATCCTGACAGCGATGGCATTCATGCATTTCTGCGACAAGAAGGTGGATTTCGCAGTGATTGAGACCGGCCTTGGCGGACGCCTCGACAGCACAAACGTCATCCAGCCTGCAGTGATCGGAATAACCAGCATCAGCATGGACCACATGCAGCAGCTTGGCGACACGCTTGACAAGATAGCCATGGAGAAGGCCGGCATATTCAAGAAGGGCGTTCCGGCAGTAACTGTGGAGCAGGACCCGAAGGTGATGAAGGTTCTGAAGAGCTGCGCATCTCAGAAATCAACCCCTTTGTCGATCACGGGGCACGATATTGACTTCTCGTACAGGTTCGAGTTCTCAAAGGAGCACGGGCCACACAATCGCATTTGCATAACGACGGACACAAGTAAATTCGAGCATCTGCGTGTGCCACTTCCAGGTGAGCATCAGGCGATCAACTGCGGTCTTGCCATAGCGATGCTCGACAAGCTCAAGGGCGTTGGATACAAGATAGATGACCAGAAGGCGATCCAGGGTCTCTATTCGGTGCAACTTGAAGGACGGATGGAGCAGATATGCGATGACCCGCGCATCATAGTCGATGCTGCACACAACGCGGCCAGCATACGGGCGGTCATGCAGGCGATAGGCCAGCACATACCCTATGACTCCATGGTCGTAATCTTCGCATGCAATGCCGACAAGGACGTGGCTGGGATGCTGCAGGAGCTGCAGTACGGCGCAGACAAGGTTATATTCACCCGCAACAACTCTCCGCGGTCGATGTATCCGCAGGACCTGGCCGATATGTACACGGAGATATGCGGAAAGATGTGCCAAACCGCGATGAGCCTTAAGCAGGCGCTGCAGACGGCTTACAGCGCGGTTGGACGCGAGGATCTCATCTGCATCACCGGTAGCTTCTACCTCATAGGGCAGGCCAAGCAGATGTTCCAAGAGGAGAAACTCTGAGGCTGGCAGAGGGCCTCCCAATCTATACTGAGAGAGCACTTCCAAGGGTGACTGTCCGCGCAGAAACGGAGGGGAGCGGGAGGTCCTGTCGCATGTTCTTTCTCCTGTAACTTCATCTGTAACAAATAGTTACAACGCTTGCCTGCTGTTTTACGCGGTCTTTACGCATTAGGTCTAAAGATAATAAGCCCAGCCAGACGATGGTAACGTTATATCAGTACTGATATCGCAGGTGGCAGGGGTGGGCCTACGGGCGAATGTGCCTGACCAAGGGCAGTTTTTCCCTTGAATTGGCAAGTGGTTGCGGTAGACTCTCAGTCTGATATGATTGTTTTTTTGCGATTGTGAGAGGGGTGTGCTCAAGGAAGAGCCGGCAGGGAGTTCTGTCGGAAATAGCACGCCTCCTGCAATCAATATTCCATCTGAGAGGAACAAGTATGAAAGCAGGAAAGTTATGGGTCGTTGTTGCGGTGCTCGGCCTTACAGCCTCGGCCATCGCGGCTGAGCCGGCTGAACCCGCCAGTGTTCAGGATGATGTCTTCGGCGGCGTCGGTTACACAATCTGGACCGACTATATGTGGCGCGGCCTGAACATTAGTGGAGCGATCGGCAACAACGTCGGCAAGGGAGCTCACCAGATGATTTACACTGTGGGCATGGATGTAGCCGATCTCGGCAAGGTTGGAGTGAGCGCCGAGCAGGTGTATCTGAGTGCGTGGGACGGTACCGATGCGTCGCTGGCCCTGACCAATATCAATGTGTTCCTCATGCGTGACTTCGAGGGAATCAGCGGCCAGTGGACCTTCGGCTACGGTAATCACCTGTGGGAGAACCTACAAAAGTTCACAGGCAAGGATGCGAGGAGCCAGGAGTTCTATGCAACCTACGCCTGGTCAGATGCGTGCATTTGGCAAGCCCTGACCGGCAAGGAGACGGGCGATGTTCTCAATCCATCAGTGACTTATCTTGTTGATACAGACAAGGCTGATGGCGGCAGTCTGATAATCCTGGGCCTGAGTCATCCGATGGACATGGCGAAGATGGACCCATCCATGGCAGGCATAACCGTTGTGCCGACGATGCAGCTTGTAGTTGATCACCGTTACTATGCTTCGTATGTCAACAGTGTGTTCGGACCCTCGTATTTTGATGAGGATGGAAGCTACCGCGACACAACAAAGATCGGCTACATGGACTACGGCATCAAGGCCATGGCCGACATGACGGGCATGCTCGGTCTGACAAGAGGCAAGCTGAGTCTGACAGCGGGCGTCGGATACATTGACGGTGTGCAGCTACCCGATGCAAAATGGTACGGCACTGCAGGGCTTGCGTACCATTTCTAGACGACATCCTGGTGATAAGCACAAGGCCGGTCCAGGAGGGCCGGCCTTTTTTATGCGCTAAGAAGTCTGCTAGGTATTTCAGCGGAGCTTGCGCGTGTCAATCCTCTCGATGACAGAACGGGCAATCGCTCTAAGGCCTGCATACGCAGGAGACTGCTCATCAGCCTGAAGACAACTGAGGGCCCTGTCGGTATATGCGCCTGCTTTGTCAAACACGTGTTGGAGAGCTCCGGTCCGGCGAAGGTCATCGAGAAAGTCACCCGTGGAACAGCGTCCGGTCTTCAGTTTTCTGACGGCGGAGGCCTTCGCGCCAGCGCCAAGTCTCTGGAGCATCACGATGAAGGCCAGAGTCAGCTTCCCATTGGCAATGTCCGAGCCCTGTCCCTTTCGCATGAGCGGCTCACTACCGACAATATCGAGCAGGTCGTCGGTATGCTGGAATGCCATTCCGAGATTCAGGCCGAATCCGGCGAATCGTTGGACAGCTGTGCGGGAGGCTCCTGAGGCGATCGCACCGAGAGCGCACGATGCACTGAAGAGCTTCGCGGTCTTGTCATCGATGATGCTACGGTAGGTCTGCTCATCAATATCCCACCTGCCGCGCAGGAGGTTCTGCTTGAGCTCACCGCGACACATGGCCACTGCGACATCAGCGAGAGCCCTGCTGACCTGAGCATTGTTCAGGTCTCCGGCTATCGCGAAGGCTCTGGCGAGCAGGAAATCGCCGGCGAGCACAGCGCAATCATTACCCCAGATGCTATTGAGAGAAGCACGGCCGCGTCTGAGCCCTGCCTGGTCGATGACATCGTCATGCAAGAGCGTAGCAGTATGTATCATTTCTACGATAGCAGCGGTTCTGATGTGAGAGGCCCGCAACCGGCCGAGAGACTTACCAGCTAGCAGGACGAGCACGGGCCTTGTGAGGCTGCCGGGAGACCTCATGACATGCTGCATAACCGGCGCGATGGAGCTGTCGGCAGACCTGATCTGTCCAGCGATTATCTCCAGAACACGCGCAATATCCGACCGCACCGGATCATACGCGGCCGGGAATTGTGGTGACTTGTGCTTCACCGGGGCTCCCGATAATGCGAGTAATCAGTTGTTCCCCCATGCTTCAGGTCAAGAGCATCAGCTGCCTCTTGCATACCTGTAGAAGGCCTCGCGGAGTTTCTGCGTAATCGGACCGGGTCTGCCGTCGCCGACCATGCGGCCGTCAATATTGACGACACCTATCACTTCGGCTGCAGTACCCGTAAGGAATATCTCATCAGCGACATAGAGGTCGAATCGAGTCAGATTCTCTTCAACAACCGGTATCTGGAGCTTCGTGGCGAGGGTCATGACTATATCTCGCGTGATGCCCTCGAGTGACCCAGCCTGAGGCGGCGGCGTCAGTACCGTGCCATGCCTGATGACGAAAACATTATCTCCGGAGGCCTCAGCAACAAAGCCTTCATGGTTATACATGATGGCCTCTGGGACGTTGTTGTCGAGAGCCTCGATCTTCGCAAGTATGTTGTTCAGGTAATTCAGGCTCTTGACCTGAGGCGAGAGAGACATAGGGTGATTGCGGAGGGTAGAAGCGCTCACGACCTTGATGCCTGTCTCGTAGAGCTCCTTCGGGTATAGTTGTATCTGGTCAGCAATGATGATTATCTGGGCATTCCTGCAGTTGAACGGGTTGAGGCCCAGGGTGCCAACGCCACGAGTCACGATCAGACGGATATAGCCTTCGCTGATACCGTTGGCAGCGACAGTCTCTTCAACGGCCCTTGTAAGGTCTTCCAGCCTCATACCGATATCCAGCCGTATAGCCCTGGCAGACTCGTATAGTCTCTTGAGGTGAGCAGCGAGCTCAAAGACGCGGCCGGCATAGACACGGATACCTTCAAAGACGCCATCGCCATATAGAAGGCCATGGTCAAAGACTGAGACTTTTGCCTGGGATTCGTCGACAAGCACCCCATTCATCCAGATTTTCAGTGGCATAGCGATACTCCGGTCTGCAGGAGACGATAGCGTCTCCCGTGTACAAAGAAACTAGACGATTCTGCCATCGGACAGTTGAACGGTCTTCTTCGCTCTTTTTGCGATTCTGTTGTCGTGGGTGACCATTATAATGGTCTGGCCAGCCCTGTTCAGTTCGTCGAAGACGGTTAAAATACCATTTCCCGTCTCAGAGTCAAGATTTCCGGTCGGCTCGTCGGCCAGAAGCAGGCTTGGCTTGTTGATCAGTGCCCTGGCGATGGCCACTCTTTGGCGCTCGCCGCCGGACAACTGCCAGGGCCTGTGGGCAAGCCTGCTAGCAAGACCTAATCGGTCCAAAAGCTCCACAGCTCGCTTTCTGATGCTTCTTCGAACGGCCAGCCACCCGAACACACTCGTCCCTGTCATAGCTGGCAGCATAGTGTTCTCGACAACATTGAGCTCATCAAGCAGATGATAGAACTGAAAGACAAAGCCTACGCTCTTGTTGCGATAGTGATTGAGCCTGGCATTGCCCGCCGCAGCGAGGTTGTTGCCCTCGAACTCGACATGTCCTGAGTCAGGTGTATCCAAGGCTCCCAGTATATGCAGAAGCGTACTCTTGCCGCTGCCGCTGGCCCCGGTAGCCGCAATGAACTGACCGCGCACAACGGCCATGTTGACACCCTTGAGCACCTCGATACGGGTGGCACCCATTTTGTAGGCCTTTGATACGTCACATACCTTGAGGATTATGTCGTTGTCAGCCATATTCATCCATATGCCTTCACAGGCGGTTCACGGTCAGGCTCTGCATGGGGGGCTTTCGTGCGCCACGAATACTCGGCGCCAGCGCTCCCAAGACCGATGCCAGTATCGCAGAAGCGACTATCGCAAGCAAGACTTCGCCGTAGATGCTGTTAGGAATCTCGTTGATGGCGTAGAGCCGCCTGTTCCAGAGCTGGAAATGGAACCATCGGAGCATAAGAGCTTCGAGGTCATTAATATGAACGAGGAATTGCCAGCCGGCGATGGCACCGAGAGCTGAGCCAAGTGCTCCTACGAGGAGACCGAAGTTGAGGAACATGGTCGTGACATCCACAGCAGACGCGCCAAGGCTCTTGAGGATTCCTATATCCTTGCTTTTGTGGCTGACGATCATATAGAAGACGACAAACACGATGAAGACCGTTATGACGCCGAGCAAGGCGATGATGACGCTCATCATGCGCTGCTCCGTCTCGACAGCTGCGATCATCTCCCGCTGATACAGTCGCCAGCTCTGGACACGGACCTGTCGCATAAGATCTGATGGTGAAGCCTGTTGCGAGAGGTAATTGCTCCAGAGCTTTGCGACATGCCCGCATCCCGCTTCGGTTTCTACGCCCTCGCCAAACCGGATATGCAGAGCCGTAGTGCGGCGCGGCTGCAGGTTCATGCCACAGAGCACCTGGGCCTGATCAAAGGGAAGATAGATGGTGGACCAGTCCACGCGGGCAAGGCCCGAGTTGACAGTATCGCTGAGCCAGAAGGTCTTGGTGTTGACAAGGTCGGTGGCAGCCTTGGCGGGCGAGCCGCGGGCGGTCAGGGGCAAAACGGTGACTTCGAAGGAAACGAGTGGTGTCTGGCGGGGAAGATGATATTCCCCCTGCTCATCACGATCAACGAGGATACCGATGCCGGACATGCAACCCGGCAGTTGCGGGTCGTATTGCACAACGAAAGCGTTTTCAGGGTCCCGGCTGTGCCACGAAAGGGAGGTGGCCAGGCCAGTGACGTTGAAAAAAGTGTTGGGATCGAGACCGATGATCTCACGAGGCACCTCATTGGTCTCGCCTACAGGCGTATGAGCCTTTGCAAGCGCCGAGGTCCTGATGACCGGCGTAACACTCCTGACATAGGGCTGTTGTCTCAGGATATCGATGAAGCTCTCATATCCATCGAATCCAAGGAGCGATTTGCCGGATACGATACAATCTCCTGCGAAGTTGTGCGCTTTCTGTTTGAACTGGGCGGTGAGTCCTGAGAGTACTGTCATGACCACCAGGGCAACGAATACACACAGAGCGACTGCCACTACGGCAAGGTATGTTATACGCCGCTTGAGCAGAAACCGAAGGGGTAGTATGAACTTGTACATGCTGTTTACTCGTATCGCAGGATTTCGACGGGCTTCGTTTTCGCCGCCACCCACGCAGGTATTATGACCCCAAGCAGACACGCCAGTATCGCCGCCGGGACGATCCAGCATATGGAGGCCCAGTCAAGCTCACTGGGCATCTGCTCGAAGATGTAGACGCTGCTTCGCCATATTTTCCAGCCAAACAGATGGGAGATAACGCCCTCGATGCTGTTGATGTTGCTGGTGACCAGCCAGCCGAGCCCGACACCGCACAGGGATCCGACAAGCCCCACACACGCGGAAAAGCCAAGGAACACCAAGGCAATGCTCAGACGGCTGGCGCCAAAGCTCTTGATAATCCCGATATCCCTGCTCTTGGCCATGACTATCATATAGAAGATGCAGAATATCAGCAGCACACCGACCGAGCTGACGACGCCGAATATGACTATGAGGACGCCCATCTGCCTGTGCAGCTCAGCGAAGTAGTCGGCGTACATTTCCTGTGATGTCACTATGCTGATCCAAGCCTGTTTGGCGACAGGCCAGTTCAGGGTGCGGGTCGAGAAATCGCGCCAGACGGCTGCGATGCTTTTGCGTGCGGCCTCAAGGTCGGCCCCCTGTGCGAGACGTATCTTGATCCGCGCAGCTACCGGCTGTGCATCCTGCGGGTAGACGATCTTCTGAAGCTCGGCGATAGGAACGTAGAGATTCTGGTCGTTGAGGAAATGCCGCGAATGGACCACACCCTGTATCTCGAGGCGGAGGCTCTTCTGCCTTATCGTGGGCCTCCCGGTGGCCGTTGAAAGATCCCCTGCTGTGGCAGAACCGGTTATCAGGACAGCCTGTTTGCCGATGAAGGAATCGACCTCGACAAAGTCGTAGGTATCGGTCACCTGGTCAGGCTCAGCGACAGCTCGGATGCCTATCCATGCGGGAATGGCTCCTTCGGTCTGGACAGCAGTGAACAACGCCGGACCAGAGGCCGCACCGCCGCGACGCAATGATTGCACAAGGTTGGTGACGTGGGTCTCCTTTTCAGGGTCGATCCCGATGACGGTGACCTGCTGGACATTTCCACTGCCTAGATGGACAAGACCCACCCCCATTATCGCGGGGGCGGCGGCTTTTACAGATGGGAGGCGCTCAAGATCCTCGATAAGCTCGTCGTAGCGGGGTATGGGCGAGCCCCAGTCGGCGGATATGCAGACATCGCCCAGGGTGGCGCCGCTGTGCCGCTCGACGTTCCTTATGAAACCCCTGAAGAGGCTGGCCACGACTATTATCAGGGCGGCCGAGACAGCCACCGCTGCAACGCTCAGCAGGACTATCCTGGCTTTGCGCATGTACCTGAGCCATAAGAAGAGTTTGAGCATAGTCTCGCCCTGCCTGAATCGGCATCGGCAACCTTGTTACGTGTTCGGCTTGAGCAACGGGAACAGCACGACATCCCTGATGCTGGTGGCGCCGGTCAGAAGCATGATGAGCCTGTCAATGCCTATGCCAAGGCCGCCCGCCGGGGGCATGCCGTATTTCATAGCTGTGATGAAATCCTCATCCATTACAGCCTCTGTTTCCTCGCGGCCGCGAAGCTGTACAAGGAAATTCTCATATTGAACAGCGGGGTCATTCAGCTCCGTATAGGCATTCGCCAGTTCCATCCTGCCGATGAAAAGCTCAAATCGCTCAGCATAAGATGGGTCATCCTTGCGATGCTTCGTCAGCGGGCACAGCGAAGATGGGTAGTCGATCACGAACGTCGGGTTGACCAGTTTATCCTCCACAGTAGCCTCAAAGACCTCCTGTACCACAACAGCATCATCCATATTGGCCTGACCAATGCCAAGTTCAGCAGCCTTTCTGCGTATGGCCGGGATGTCTGCTATGTCGCAGCCGCTGTGCTCTTTCAACAGATCGGCGAAGGCCGAGCGCCGCCATGGCCTGGTGAAATCGATTTGCATCTCGCCGAAGGTGAGGATGGTCGCGGAGCAATGTTTAGCTATCAGGCTGGTGATGAGCTCTTCGGTGAGCTCCATCATGACGTTGTAGTCCGCATAAGCCTGATAGACTTCCATCATGGTGAACTCGGGGTTGTGACGTGTGCTGAGGCCTTCGTTGCGGAAGTTGCGGTTTATCTCGAAGACCCTCTCGAACCCGCCAACGAGGAGCCTTTTCAGGAAGAGCTCCGGGGCGATGCGCAGGAAGAGGTCTATATCAAGGGCATTGTGGTGCGTGATGAATGGTCTTGCGGCTGCGCCGCCCGCGATCGATTGCATCATCGGCGTCTCGACTTCTCTGAAACCGCGGGCAATAAGAGACTCTCTTATGGTCTCGATTATATCGATCCGTTTCTGAAACCGATGCATTACCTCTGGATTGGCCCACAGGTCGACATAACGCTGCCTGTAGCGAGCATCAACGTCAGCCAGACCATGCCATTTCTCGGGCGGCTGGAGAAGCGATTTGCACAGCAGATGCAGGGTCTTTGCCCAGACGGTTACCTCGCCTGTTCTGGTGCGGCCAAGCCCCCCATCAACACCAATAATGTCTCCAAGGTCAAGGAGCTTGGCGAGTTCCCACTGTCCGGCGATAATACTCTTGCTCAGACCAATCTGGATATCGCCCGAGGAATCACGCAGAGTTATGAAGATAAGCTTCCCTATGTCACGCAGCAGCACGATGCGGCCGGCGCATCTGGCTGTCTGGTCCTCTGCTTCATCGACAAACCTTGCCTTTATACTCGCGGCAGCCTCAGAACCGTCAAACCTGCCACCATAAGGATCAAGGCCCATTGCCTTCAATCTCTGAAGCTTCTCCTGCCGCTGTTGTTCCAGGCGATTGGTACCTTCGTGTGACAACTCATAGTCCTCAAATGCAGTTCAGTTGCCGGAAGCCTTGGGCGGCCAGCCCGCAATCAGCTGAGTTCTGGCTGCCAGAACGGCGACATCAAGCTGGGGGTCCGCATCGATGAGTTCCCGGGCTGAATGGCGCTTCATAGGGGCGGCGCGGTTGTCATGACCGATCTTGGTCAGGACATCATTATCCCTTTGGACATCGAACAGCTTCTTCAGCTCATCACCTTTGACATCGACCGTGATATCGGGTGCAATACCCCAATCCTTCCTGCCGGCCTTTTCGGCATCGTAGTGACCCTCGACCCGCTGACCTGAGGGCAGGTGGTAGTAGGCCATGGTATATTTCAGTTGGGCCTTCTCGCCCGAGAAACTGAATATCGTCTGTACGCTTCCCTTGCCGTAGCTGCGCGACCCGACAAGCAGAGCCCGTCTGTACATCGGGTCCTGCAAGGCTCCAGCGACGATCTCTGAAGCGCTTGCCGAGGTTCCGTTAATAATGATGACGATCGGGTAGTTCGGATGCGTTCCCTTCCTGAGGGCTACTTCGCTGTTACGGACGCCAAAACGCGGCCTTGTGCTCACAATAGGTCCTTCAGAAATGAACTTGTCACAGATATCGACGGCACTCTGAAGATAGCCGCCGGTATTGTAACGCAGGTCTACGATAAGGGCCCGCATGCCCTGCTTCTCGAGTTCGTCGAGGGCCGATTCGAACTGCTCGCTGGTTTTTTCAGCGAAGTTGGTTATTCTGATGTAACCTATCTTCTCGTTCGGATCGATCATGTAAAGCCACTTGCCGTCATCAGTACGCTGCCAGCCTCTGATCGTAGGAACAACTATTTTCGCCCTTGTGATGACAATGTCCTCGGTCGTCTCGCTGTTCCTGTGCTTAACGGTGAGAGTCACATTGGTGCCGGCTGGACCCGTTATCTTGCGGACAGCGCATTGGAGCGTCATATCAGCCGTCGCCTCCCCATCGACCTTCTCGATAACATCTTCAGCATCAAGACCTGACGCTGAGGCAGGCGTATCGGGCAGAAGGCTCGCAACGGTGAGCTTCCCGTCGGTCCTGTTAATCTCTATGCCGATACCTGTGAACTCCTGCGTCATGCTTTTCTCGAATTCGGTGATCTGCCACGGCCACACGAGGTTGGTGTAAGGGTCGAGCTCGTCGAAAGATGCCTCAGCGAAAAATGCGACGATGATCTCCTCAGGCAGATCGAGGGTGTTCTTGTTGAGCTTCAGTATGTTCTCGAACATCGCCAGGAATTTGTCCTTGGTCAGAGGCAGCTGCGAACCCTTCAGCTCGTCGGAGTAGACGTTCAGGCCCGCCTGCCAGCCGGCTATCTGACCGGAGGTTCGAATGAGCTCATCGGCCTTGAACGTATCCGCTTTGGCAATCACATCGCCAAGTATCGCACATCGCTTGATGGCAACCTTGGCCATTTCATCGTAGTCAAGTATTTTGATGTGATACAGGTCAAGCACCTTGATGGCCTGCGCGAACATCTCCTTCTTGATGCCGCTGAACCGCTGCTGCCGGCTTTCGCAAGGGTTGTCGGTCAGACTTTCCTTGATGTAGTACATCTCACGAAGGCGGTCGCGATGTTCCTTGTATTCCTCGTTGTCCTCATTGAAGGCTGCCATCCATGTGTAGCACTGCGACAGAGCCTCGTCCCATTTGCCTTCAGATTCGTATTCCTTCGCCTTGACAAGGGACCTGTCGATCATCTTCCGGACAAAAGGGTCGCCCAGCAGTTTGTCCTTGTCGTTGGGCTCGGAGAGCTCTCTGGCGGCAAAGACAACTGAGAAAACGTCAGAAAAATCGTTGACATCGTTGCCGTCAGCAACCTCCTTGCGTATCTTATCGAGCTCTGCCAGTTTCTCGTCCAGCTCAGCCAGTCTGGCCAGACGACGTTTGTCTGAAAGCGCCTCGTAGCCAGACAGTACGTCGCCAAGTGCGGCAATGCGCGCGCTGACGGGTGCATTGACGTCCTCCAATTTCGAAGCAGCTGCCTTGAAGTCGCCCCTGTATATAGAGCCGGCAATCTGTTCGACAGCCTGTTTTGTCTGTCTGCTCTCCGCGGCAGGTGGGACAGCAACGGCAGCTTGGGCTGCCGAAGGGCCAGCCGCCGCGGCGGCAACATTATTATCACGCCAGCTGCCTGCCGCTACAGCCGCGGCAGCATCGTCGGGCCGGACGTCGGCTTTATCAAGACAGCCCGAGACAGACAGAATGAACAGTAGAAGTACTAGCCAACGTTTCGACAGTGCGGTTGCTGAGCTATACACAAAAACACCTCAAACAGGTCTGATGCTGATGACAGCATCAAGCGTTACGCACGAGCATGGCATCTAGGTCACAGACATTCGGCAGCCTTGCCGGAGCAGCCAAGCACCTGCAGCTTGTGTACCACCATTTTCTCAATGGCGTCTCGGGCAGGGCCGAGGTACTTGCGAGGGTCGAACTCGGCGGGGTTCTCCGCAAATACCTGCCTGATCTTGGCTGTCATCGCCATGCGCAGATCTGTATCAATGTTGACCTTGCACACAGCCATCTTGGCCGCTTTCGATATCGCCTCTTCAGGAACACCCATTGCGTCGGGCATGTTCCCGCCGTACTTATTGATTAGGTCCTTGAATTCCTTCAGGACGCTGCTGGAGCCGTGCATTACCAGCGGGAAGCCGGGCAGTTTCTTTGATATCTTCTCTATTACGTCGAAAGCAAGCTTTGGTTCGCTTTTGAACTTGTACGCGCCGTGGCTGGTGCCGCAGGCGACGGCAAGTGAGTCGCAGCCGGTCTTGTTGACAAAATCAATGGCCTGGTCCGGGTCTGTCAGATGAGCGGCTATGTCGTCGGCCTTGACTCCGACGACATCCTCCTCAATGCCGCCAAGCTGCCCAAGCTCGGCCTCGACCACGACGTTATGAGCGTGGGCATAGTCAGCCACCTTCTTTGTCAGGGCCACATTCTCATCGTAGGGATGGTGGGATGCATCGATCATAACGCTTGTGAAGCCATCGTCAACGCACTGTTTGCATATCTCAAACGTGTCACCGTGGTCAAGATGCATGCAGATGGGGATATCGGGGTTTTCCTTTACCGCGATATCGATTATCGCTTTGAGATAACTCATGCTGGCATACGACCTTGCCCCACGCGATATCTGCAGGATCAGCGGAGCTTTCTCCTTCGCTATCGCTTTGACGATGCCCTGGGTTATCTCCATGTTGTTAACATTGAATGCTCCAACAGCATATCCATTCTGGAGAGCCATTCTGAACATCTTCTTTGTATCGACTAACGCCATTCTAAAACTCCTTGAACAAAGGTCCACATCGCCCACGCGGAGATGTTCACATTTCAAACCATCGCCTCAGGCCGGGCACGTCACTGATTCCCCGGCACGCTGCTGAGGCTCATGTATCGTCGCGATCCGATGGCGAGCTCCTTTACGCCCTGGGGCCATATGCTGAAGATCACGGACCGCCGGTCAAGAGACTCATCCACACTGAAGGTCAAACCGCAGTATGCCCTATGGTATCTCCTCAATATGGTAACCTCATTGCTCACGCTCATGTCATAATCGAAGTCGTATTGCTGAGCAAACACCATCGTATATCTCGGATCAAGTACATATGTCACGGCAAACACAAGGCTGTTGGTGCCTTTCTCATCGAGCACGTCGACATTCCTGAGATATCGCGTTCCAAGATAGTAGCTGAGATCCGGGTATCGCACATGCGTAAAGCCCAGGTTGTACTGCTGGAGCTGCCCGTCGCACGTGTCATAGTAGCCGTCGCTGAGCAGAGCTGTAGTATCCGTGATACGCCATCGGTAATCGCCTGCCAGATGTGTCCTAGTGGGGCCGTAATCCTCAAAGGTGGTCAGTGCCGGTCCAAGGTCGCCATTGAAAACCTGTGGCGCTGCTATGGAGCGGAAGGGAACCGCCGGATCGTTCCAAATATAACGATCTGGGGCTCCGGCAACAGCTGCGGCATCATCAACGATGACCATTTCAACGTTCAGGTTCATCCAGTCGACGGTCCGCCGGCTCTCTGCAGGACCGCGCTTTGTCTGCAGTGTCTGGTTGAGCCCGAGCCTGACAATGTCACGCTGGTCCCAGACATCGTCTGTCTCCTGGTATGTAGTCGCGCTGAGCTCCGGCCTGATGATGTGCCTGAGGCCGTCTAGGTCCCAGAGCCGCGATCTGGCATCCCGGTACAGCTTCCAGTATTCCGCTGCAGCCCTGACGCCCGCTTCGCCCATCCCCAGGGTGTTCCTCTCCGGCCTTCCCAAGGCATTGCCTGTAGCGTAGGGGCTGTAGAAGCCGCTGCGGTCATCGTATCCGCCGGTGCCCGCTACAAACGGCACTATTCTCCACTCGCCCGCCGATAAGGGCATATCTAGTTCGCTGCGGGTGACTCCGAGAGCAAACTTCTCATCGGGCAGGCCAAGCACTGAATCCTTGTCCGACTTCTGCCTCAGACTGCCGACCTGCGAATCGCTATATAAGGTGAATGTGCCGTCCATCAGGCTCTGGCCGGTGAGATGGAATTCGGCGGTGGGCATTTCCTCGACCTGGTCCTGGAAGTCATTTATCCGCCACTTGCCCAGAAGTGAGAATGCCCAGTTGTCTCTGAGCTTTTTCGCGTAGATCAGGGTCTCCTGCTCTTTTCCGTTGTCAAACTCGCCGCGGTAATAGCTCTCCAGGAAATGCCTGTCCGAAAGATAGCTTAGTTCAGTAGTAAGCTGCCAGCCGTCATCAAGATAGTGACGATGTTGGAACATGAGGCGGCCGCGGGTCTGCTTGTCAGGCTCGAGGTCCTGGCGGCTGCTTCTGCTTCCGAGGTCGTCGGTGCCGTGGTCATCGACTATGTACCCGAGCAGCCTTCCAAAATACTCGCGCGTCTGGTAGTTGATATCGACACCCGTGCCGAATCCCCGCTTGCCGAAATAGTCCAGCATGAATGTGTTGTCGCTCCCCTCAGGCTCTCGCAGGCCCAGCAGCCGCGAGAGGTACCAGCGTGTCTCCAGCGAGGCACCCCAGGTATTGTCATAGCTGAAGTGCGCAGTCCTGATGGGAACATCCGGCCTTTCCATATCCACGAACATCTTGGGCCAGGCGAAGAAGGGCAGGCCATAGTATCTGGCCCGAACACCTGCTATCTGCGCCTGATAGCTGTCTTTCCCAAGCCTTTCGGCTTCCGCATCGATACTGGCAGTGTCGGTCACGATCACTTTCGATGCTGTCAGAGAGAACTGCGGGTCGTGGAATTCGCTGGTCGTAAGTGTTATGTCCGATGCAGAGAAGCGGTTCTCCGCGACCTGCCGTATTCTCTGCGCACGGAGATATATCGGGATACCTCTCTTGGGGTCGAACGTCCTCATCTCCGCATTAATGGCGACAGCTCGTCGCTGGGAAAAATCGTAGAACATCTCGTCACAGTTTATGGTCCTGAGGCCCTCGGTCACCTTGATATCGCCGCCAAGATAGATGGCCTCTATATCGGAGCGACCGCTTATCACCCTGATGTCTGCCGGCATCACTTCGCTCCCGCTCGCAGACGATGAGAAAAACATGACCGCACTATCCGCCTCGAGCTCTACCAGGGTGCCTTTGTCATCGAGTTTCTGCCAGATGTAGAACCGGCCTATGACCGTGGCGACTCTGTTGCCGTTCGGATCCTTGGCAAATTCGATTTGCGGCTGGGTGCCGCCTACGCCTGATATATGCACAGGATACCTGAAGCGCGGAGTTTCCGATTCCTCTTCTGCCGGGGCATCGCCTAAGAGAGATTCCAGCAGAGCGGAGCCCTTGCCGCTTCGCGGTGCCTCTCGCACAGTCTCAGGGCCGAATGCTGCTGACGGAGATTTGGAAGAGTGCCCGTCTATTGCGGTGATAGCTTCCTTACAGATATCCATATCGCGCGGGTCGCGATCTCGTGCCGTCTGGGCTGTGGCGAAGACCCTGCCGGTAACCTCGAACCTTGCCACGGCAGCATCCTGTCCAGCCACATAGGCCATGGACACGTGCGAGGTCTTGACGGCATTATCTCTCTGAATGGATATGTTGTCGCGAAGATAGACGGACGTGGTGTACGTGGAATACTCGGTACCCTTGTACTCGCTCCTCACGACATCCAGACGTACAACAGCTTTGTCAGCTGAAAGGCTGCAGGACCCGAAGGTAACCTCTGCATCTCCTTCGAGGACGATAAAACGGCGCTGCTCGGCTGCCGAGGAACTGGTCACGGTGGCCGCGGAAAGGTGCAGGTCCTGCCCGACAAACGCAGAACCGATCTCGTCGGCGCAGAGACCCGGCGCAGCTGCGAGAATCGCCAGAAGGGCTGAGCTCATAAGTACTTTGTGCATAGGCCGACTATTCCCTGTCATCAACCAGCTGTCAGAAGGGCGCACCTTACCCTCGCCCGGGTTGCAGGTCCCTGCAATTATAGCCCTGCTGCCCTCAGAATCCAGCAAAAAGCCTCCTGATAACGTAGAGATAGCCCTGGACCCGGCCGCTGGATTCGCCCGGGAAACCAAATCTCTTGACAATACCCTGAATTACCTCAATAATCGCAGCCTGAGCCGAATCAATCGGCGAAATGCCAGGGATGTGGGTGGTGAATCTCCCGCTAATTGCGCGGCCTTCCGACACAGGCAGCACGGAGAACCGGCAGGCAGTGAAAGAAAGCAGAGCCATACTCGTTGTCGAAGATGATGATATCGTCTTTTCTCTAGTAAGACGAGCGCTGCTTGAGGTGCCGGCTGGATATGCTGTGCGGCGTCTGACAGCCGGCGAGCTGACGAATATGCTTGCGGCGGGCCAGTCAGGCGGAGCGCCTGGCGGCGGCAACATTCAGGCTCTGGTGCTTGATGAAGCAAGTCTGAAACCGGAGAGCGTCGGTATCCTTTCGTCGTTGCGAACGCACCCGGCTTTCGCCCGGGTGCCGACGGTAATGCTGGTGCACACGGATGATGAGCGGCGCATCAGCGAGTATCAGACTATGGGCGCCAGCATATGTATCCTGAAGCCAGGAGAGGAGGATGCAATACTCGAAACCATCTCGAAGCTGGGGAGCTTCCTGGCTGTCGTGCAGGTGCCATAGGATGCGCGGATACTTCGGGTATCATCTCCGATGAAACAAAATGTGGTAATACTTAGCGCTGAAGACGACACAGGGCATTTCACGCTCATCAGGAGAAACCTTGCCCGCGCGTCGCTGACGAATCAGATGCTGCATTTCAAGGATGGGCAGGCAATACTCGATTTCTTTGCAGGCAAGACCGATTCGCCGCGATTTGACCCGCGCACGCCGTATGTGCTGCTGCTGGATATCAGGATGCCGAAGATAGACGGGGTGGAAGTGCTGCGCAGGATGAAGACCGATGTTGAACTGCGAAAGATACCGGTGATAATGTTGACCACGACGGAAGACCCGAGCGAGATAAACCGGTGTTACAGCCTTGGGTGCAGTTTCTATGTTGTGAAGCCCGCGGATTACATTGAGTTCATGAACGCATTGGAACAGCTCGGCAGATTCCTTTCGCTGCCGAGCGTGTTAGTGCCTGCTCCGGCAATCGATTGAAGACGGTAGTTGAGACCTGAAATGGCAAAGAGAGCCTATACAAAGCACCAGCAGGATATAATCAGGAATTACTACGAGAATCGCGACTCGATTGCGCTGCAGAGGCTGGGCGAGCTGGTGACGGAATTGTATCTGGCGGAGACCGAGGCGAAAAAGAAACAGCTGTGGGAGAGAGTCGAAAAGGCGATGGCGCAGCTCAAAGTCACGCCGGCGATAGCGTCGCATATCATGCAGAAGAAGGATGTAGAGGTGCTGGCCAGGAATTTGGAGGATTGGCTTGGCGGGAAGGGCTGAGGTTTGCTGCGCAAAGGCGCGGTAAAATGTCGCAGTAGCGCGGGAACGGTGGCCAA
>Ga0209164_1002702_pt1 | contig 18107 bp, 10 predicted proteins | sample MTBNYHSulfiMetaG_FD_187458 | JGI IMG/M metagenome (GOLD analysis project Ga0209164, IMG submission 187458) | Enrichment culture microbial communities from rom New York Harbor, USA that are MTBE-degrading - MTBE-NYH (New York Harbor Sulfidogenic)... | ecosystem: Environmental > Aquatic > Marine >...
CAGCAACTAGTTGAAATGTCTAGGCTTTTTAATTTGACATAATTCCAATATGTTATGGCATGTAAGCGACTGTTTTATCAAAAATAAAAATTGTCAAAGATCAGCAATTTGGGGTGTTGAATGTACGTTATGTGTTCAAGAAATACCATGAACTAATTTCTGGCAATATTGATCCCATATGTCCTGTATTAAAAATTCTCAAATTGTGGGAATCCTTGGCATCGTTTAAATTCGCTGTATTGTATGCAGGTTGATTGGCATATATTAGCAATTTTTCTATCCGAACAATAATATCTTTGGTTTCCTCAGGATAGTCATAAGGTCTTTTCTGTCTTTTCCATTTTTCCCAGCCGAAAAATTTGGAAATAGATCCTAGCCTAACATAAATTTCATCATATTCGTCTTCTATCCAATCAATATGTTGACCCATCCTGGTTTTTATACCAGCACTTGTCTGCCCAATATATAACAAAGAATTGAACCCATACAGATGATGGTACCCTATCAGTTGATAAAGCACGTAACCATGATGATTATTTTTCTTACTCTCTGCTTTTCTGATTTTGTATGGCCCATCCCAATGCACTAACCAGACGTTTTCTGAATTATCTTGCACTTTTTCACCTCACGAGTAGACATAACGCCTGTGTGACGGGCGGCATGCTCCTCACCGCCCCGTGCACGCGGTGATTAAATGCAAATAGAAAATTTTTATTGCTTGGAAAGCCAGCATTTTGAAATCCTGGTAAAGAGTGACCGTATATTTATACTTATCCCTATGAAGCCTGGCTTGACTTCAATAAGATCTTGCTCCTGTTTTTTTGGAAATTGACCTGTTGTTGATGGAGCGGGTGATGATAGTATTTGTGAGTAAGCTGGACATTGTAAATAGTGCAGAGGAGATACACTCGCCCAACTCCAGCGCCAATCATTTGGGTAAGCTTTTTTTCCTAATTGTCTGTGTGCAGCTTCCATATCGATATCATCGGCGTACTTATGTAATGAAACAGCGAAGAGACCAGAGATATCATAGTTTACCTCTGGACAAAAATTAGAAAAACCAGTCGTTCTACCGTCTGGTCCAGAAATGCCAGTATCGTGTTCAGCCAATGCGGGAAGAAGATCGCTCTTGGCCCAGAATGATTTAAGTTCCGTGATTTTTGATTCATTCATTTTAGTCGTTATGTTTGCTTTACCAAGCAGGTAGAGGCTTGCATAATAACGATAGCAGCGGTGGACATTAGCATATGGGCATCGGGGCTGTACTTTATTTTTTTCGCTAATGCCGGTGTACCAATCTATGTCAGGATAAATATATGTCATAGTTGAAGTCATGGGTGCAGCATTTAACAGGAAGCTCACAGGCGCCAGCTGTTTGGCGTCCTGTGAAGCGTCGGGTTCGGCAAAGCCGATTGTTTTTTATTAATTGTTGAGACATTACCTTATAGTTTGTACTAATTTGTACGGTTGACCCTTTATATCTATGAAAGGCAATTAAACTCTTTAGAGTCAAGATAATTATTAATGTCTTTTATTTCGTCATCCTCATAAATTTCAGCATTGTTCATTTTGATACAGAGAGTATACGTTTTATATTCGTGGCTTCTTTTATCAGCCACCAGCATCTTAATTTTAAAGTCTGTAGACAATTCATCAAAATTAATTATTGACAAAAATCTTTTGCATTTTTCCTTGAAAAAAAATAATGGATTTATATCTGTTTCGTCATTTTTTTCAAAAATATAGCCCAATTTCAAAACATCTTCATCGTAATCAATCTCTGTTCTACAAAATTCTTTAACAAAGTCTCTGCTTCTTCCAGCCCTTGATATCCTACTAAATTCTTCCATTTCATCAACTATTATAAGCAAATCAGAAAAGTCAGTAATATTTTTTATTAAATATCCTCGACTTGTATGATGGGCGATCGAATTTAAGATCATATGCTTTAAAAAAGGTGAGGTTGCAGATTTTGGTTGTTTTGAACGGAACTTTATGGGCTCTGATTCTTTTTCAAGCGTTTTACGAAAGGTTCTCAAATTATTAACCAAAATGAGAGATGAAAAAATTCCATGATGTAATTTATTTAAATCATACGAAAAGCGCATTTTTGAGCCTGTGCTAAAAATATATTCGAAGGATGTAGAAAGCCCATTCTTCAGATCGTTAATTTCTTCATCAGTTAATTTTACGATTTCACTTTTTGTAAGATCCTTATAGATGCAGTCAGAGCCCCAGATATACTTATCTAACAATTTAAAAGCCTTATCTGCCTCAAGGGGATTGCTTTTTAAAGGATTAAATCTGCCATATTCACATAGAAGGTTTAAAAAACTACTTATAAAACTCTCATATGCACGGTCGTATGCAAAGTAAAATGATTCTGGTTCTTTAATTGAGAAATAGGGTAAAATGCACTTTATCTTTTTATTGATATTTTTAATCGATTTTATTGGATATCCAAGATCATGGCAAAGTGCTATAATGCACCATACTGCCTGGTTGGAAGAAAAATATTGAATAATTGTGTCAATAAAAAATTTTTGATGGTAGAAAAGTTTTACATCTTTTCTATTTTCTTCAATCTTCGAAAGGAATTTTTGCAACTTATAAAGATTATCTAATTTCCCTGTTGGAACAATGAATTTTCCAAACAAATTCTTAAATGGTTCAGTATTTTGCACATATTCACCAAGTAAATATACCCATAACGAATGTAATGTATGATCCCTGTAAAATTCATCAGATGCAAAAAGTAAATTTTCAAAATCTATGAATTCATCAAGATAACGAAAAAGATCATCATAACCTTTCCTATCTGAATCAATAGACGATAATGCATTTTCAAAGAGTAATTTCCAAATTTTTTTTACAATTTCTATTTCTTTTTCGATTTCTTTTGCATTTTTCAATAAAATCAGGGTGTCTTTTATTTCTTGACTTACTGATTTGTCCTTTGTCAAAAAATTTATTTTATCAGCATCTATCTCTCGAATATAAAAATCTATTACTGTTTTTTTCTCAATTGTTATCATGGTGCCCTCCTCGATAAAAACTGAAAAACATACAAAAAGAAAATATTTTTTGAAAATAAATTGCTACTGAAGAATTTTCCGATATTTCCCAGTTGAATAATAATATCAAGGACCAAGGGATTACCCTGCTGTGTTACCAATTCACTTGATTGCCGAACCATTATTAACGAGCAAAAACGATAGATATCCCATCGGGGCCAACCGCAATTACCGTTGTTGAATTACCATAATTACAGGCTATTATCACCAAAGGCCGATTCATATTGAAAATGAGAAAGCGAGCAACTTGACTCGTTTCCCCCGCCAATATCCAATATGCAAGCAAAAGTGCACGATATTCATTTGCCTACCAAGTCCGAGATATGGGAATACTAAATAAAAATACAGAATGTTAGGTGCGAGACAGGCGATATATTGACCCGGAAAAAGCGAGCATTCCGCAACCTCTGTCCAAATTTATAAAGATCAGATCAAGGTACCCGGCCGATATCGTATTCAAAAAATTCGATTTCATTCCCAATGAAAAAAATGCGACAATAGTTCAAAACCATTCCAGTTGTCGGTTTTTCATTTCGGGCCGAATGAAAAAAAGTGTTCATATTTTCAATTAAGTAAGCCCAGTTGTGTGAAGAGGTCCTCATTGACCTATAGTCACGTGTACTTCTCTTGAGCGCCATGGAAATCGGAGGCGTTATTTTGGAGCAGGGATCACCTGCTACGTATCGCCATGGCATTCGTATGTCAATGAAATAATTGAAAAAGACATTATAACAAAATGTTAAGCAAGCAAGGAGGGGAAGCCTGGCGGGCCGAAGACGATCACGCTATCGATGGAACAACGAGGGCATTCGGTTCAATTCAAGTGACGACAGTTGCGGCCGATTTGTGAGTTCTAGAAACATAGAGCAGTTCAAGCCATAGTCCCCCATTCACGAGGCGGTCAGCGATCTACCAGGCGATGGGGCAGGGCCCTTAAAGAAATTTTCTCAGTCGATGCGTATGTTTCCCCTTAAATTCAGATCTTCCAGGATTTGCCGGATGTCGGCTTCAAAGGTTTGCTCAAGCCGGCCGTCAATGGTTACGGAGAAATCCACGCACACCTTTAAATCCGATCCGCCGCGCAGCTTGGGCAGGATCCTTGTGCCCAATCGGTTCCAGACTTCGGGCGGTATTTCTCCTCTGATCCGGAAGCACCTTTGGGCGTTTTCGGGCCCGGGTGCTGGTTCAGGCTGATGGGGCGGAACCGGTACGGGGTCCGGTTCGGGCGCCGGGGCGGGCTCGGCGCCTGCTGGGCCGGGGGAGGGTTCCGGTGCCGCCTTCAGGGCCCTGGCCCTGGCGTTGAGCAGCAGGAAAACGCCGGGCTCGAACGCGACTTCGGCCGGGTCGATGTTCTGCTCGAAAAGAATCCGCTCGTAGGCGCCGTCGGGTTTCCGGCCGGAGGCCAATCCGAATTCGCCTTTGGTGACGAATTCGACGAGCTTGCCCCTCAGGATGGTGTCGGGGTCCAGGAGCCGGGTCAGGGAGCCATTCAAAAAGCTTTGCCTCAGGCTCGAAAGCGGCCAGGCGCCCGATTCCTTCAGGGCAGGGGGCCAGTTGCGCTCGATGTAGCCGGCGCCGACCGATTCGTTGAGCAGGGACTGGGACCTCAAGGCCGAGATGACGCGGCCACACAGGGTTTCGTTGCCGCTGGAATGGCCTGCGCCCAGGTCGATGGTTTTCAGGCCGTCCGGCTCTTTTTTGTCCGCGATGACGATGAAGCGGTAGCCTGCCCAGACTTCATCCCGGGCCTGCGTTTCTGCGTCGGTCATCTTCACCTGCAGCTCGGCCCGGTCGCTGCGGTCAAAATCTCCGCCGAGGGTCCCGTCGGCCACCTCCTTGGCCACGCGTTTCCAGGCCAGCCAGATCTCCACTTTTTCCCTGAAATCGCGGCCGGGCTTTTTCATGCACCACACCAGGGAACCGGGATAGAGCCGGGGGGATTTGCCGCGCTGGCGGGTCCATTCGGCGATATGCGCGCGCAATGGTCCGTTGCCGGTCCATTCCAGTTCGGGGTCCAGCAGCACGAGGGTCAGGCGCGGGGTGTCCTGCACGGCGGTGCCGTCTTCGGGAAAAAGGACGATGGGCACGCCGGCGCCGCGTTCGAACTCCTTTTGCAGGAGCATGCGCATGGCGGGCTTGATTTCGGCCTCTTCGTCCAGCGATGCCCGGCGATCGCTGACCACCTTTTTCATGGTGGCCTGGTGGCTGATTTTAAAGCCGTCCGAGCCCACGCGGCGGATGAAAAAGGATTTGTCCTCGAGGGCGAAGGCGGCGTTGTCCACCGAGGTGGTGTCCATTTCCGGCTCGCCCAGGGCGAAACGCAGCTCCGGCAGGTGGGCGATTTTGTCGATTTGCCCGCCCGAGGATTCGAAAAAAATGGTGGCGCCCACCCGGCGGTGAATGTTGCGCAAGACGCCTTTGCTGTCGGCGTCCAGGGCCCGGGCGTGGGACTGGGCGCCGGAGATGTCCGATTCGATGGCCGCCAGCAGGCGGGATTCGCCCAGCTGCCCGAGGACCACGCTTCTGAACTCCAAAACTTCCAGGGGCGCCGATCCCAGGGTGATGAGCGGTTCGCGCCGGGCGTCGGTGTACCCGCTGCGATAGGCCCAGGAGATCCATTGGGCGAACATGGCCAGGGTGCCGCGTGTTTGCTGGTATTGGGACAGCGCGGACCACTTGCGCTGAAAGACCGAGATGGTGGCGGGATGAAACGGGTAGCAGGCCTCGAAGCGTCCGCGCAGGTATTCCCTTGCCTTGGCTTCGGTGCTGGCGCTGTCGACCGCCGTCCATTCCCTGGGCAGCTGGGCATTGCGCTCGAAGCACCAATCGGCGTATGCCTTGCAGATGGTTTTGCGGGTCTTTTCGTTGCCGATGTCTTCGAAAAGGCGGCGCCGGATCACTTCGCTGATTTCCGCTTCGTTGACGGCAATCAGGTCCTTGGCCACGCGCCGCACCACTTTGGTGATTTTTTGCTGCCACTCGAAGTCCCAGTCCGTCATTTCCACTTCGCTGCGGGGCAGGCTGATCACGGCCGCGCATCCGCTGGTGCCGGTGGCCGCCACCACGAGGTTCTGGATAAAGGCATGGAAGGGTTCGGCCATGCCGCGGTGGCGGTTGATGAAATTGAGCACTTCGTCGAAAAGCAGCAGCACGGGCTTGCCGGCCAATTGGAACACGCGGGCCAGCGCGTCGGTGCCGGGCGGGGTGGTGCTGGCCGCGGCGCCCAATTCCCTGACCCCCTGGTCGCCGGCGATCTGGCGGGCGAGATCGATCCAGGGGGTTTCGCGCCCTTCCTGCGGGTCCCAGGCGTTGCCGACAAATGCGGCCACACGAGCCTCGGGCACGGTCTTGAGGCCCGCTTCGGCGATCAAATCCGCCACGCCCGCGTATGCCGCGGCCGGCGGCCCATTGGCGGCCAGGTGGTACAGGGCGGTCAGGGTGTGGGTTTTGCCGCCGCCGAACTGGGTGATGAGGGTCATCACCGGCGCGGTATTGGCGGTTTCGCCGCAGAGCCTTCGCAGCACCATGCCGGCATGTTCGCGCAGGGCCTGGGTGAAGCAGGTGCGGCTGAAAAATTTGGAGGGTTCCCGGTAGTCTTCGGGTGCCGTTTTCGCGATGACCTGCTCCAGGTGAATGGCGAATTCATCGGGGTTGAATGAGCGTCCCTGTCTTACCTCCGGCCGGGGTGTCGCAAGCTTGTACCAAGGTTCCATGGGCAATCCCTCAACGGATGACTTTACTCGTCATCCTCTGCGATTTGTCTTTCCAGTTCATCCAGGGGCGGCAGAATCCGGGCAATGGCGTTGCGGATAGCGGAAAGGTCTTTTTCGATGATGCGCCATACCGCCGGAATGCTCACGCCTTCGTACTGATGGATGAGGATATCCCTGAATCCGGCAAGTTCCCGCCATGGAACTGATGGATGGTTCTGCCGGAAATCATCCGGGACTCTCTTTGCGGCTTCTCCGATCACCTCGAAGTTGCGGATCACGGCATCCTGGGTGCGCGGATCGTCGAAAAAGGCCAGTCTGCCCTCTGCCGTGTAGCTATTGATGCGGTCGATCCTTTCCAGGATCTGGGCCAGGTAGATGCGGGGGTCCTTTTTCATAAGGGCTTGGCCTCCTTGAGGATGCGGCGGCGCAGGAGCCAGTACAGGCCATCTTCGGAAACGACGTCCACTTTGACGCCGAGCAGGTCACGCAGGTCCAGGGCCAGGGCGCTCAGATCGAGCAGGCTTCGCCCTTCGTCCATTTTGACCAGCAGGTCGATGTCGCTGCCGGGTCCGGCCTCGCCTCGGGCGATCGATCCAAAAATCCGCGGCTGCCGGGCGCCGTGCTTTTCGGCCAGGGCGATCACCGCCTCCCGCTTTTGCTTTAGAATATGGTCGGGTCTCATGTGTTTCACCTCCCTGCTATTATCGCGGCACTGCCAGGAGCATGGCGTCCAACAGGCGCTTTTCCTCGCTGCCTTTAGGATATAACGCGGAAAGGGCATTGGCCAGGCGTAAAAAGTCCGGGCCGCGCTCCTGCTCGGACTTGATCAGACCTCGCAAGGCATTGGCCTGTCCGCCGGCCTGGAGCAGCATGGCCGCGTGGACCCGGTCCAGGGTGGTGGCGCCCACCTGCGCCGGCATCTCGGCCGGGATAGCGCCTGTTGCCTTGCTCTTTTTCCGGCCCCGGATTTTAATCTCATCGTGTTTCACACCCTCGGGAAAAAGATCGAGCTGCACCGGCTTGCCGGGATTTTCCTCGATCCAGTGGGTAGCGGTCTGGATTCCGGCGGAACCGAAAAGCTGTTTGGCTCTTTCAGAAACGGCCATGAGCCGGACCACCCCTTTCCGGGTTTCAATCACCCGCGCTTCCCATTTGGGCAAATCGATGCCCAGGGGTTGGGCAAAGCGGCGGACCACGTCGAAGACCAGGCTGAAGCCCCTGGCCTTTCCCCTTGGGGCTTCTTCTTCATCGGTATCGGCGTCGGCATCTTCTTCAGGGGCCTGGCCGTTCTTGGCGCCGGAGTTGGCGCCGTTCTGGCCGTTGGTGCTCTGCAGGGTCCAGAGAAAAAGCGCGGTCAACCGTGCATCTTCTTCCAGAACGCCGGCCATGCCGTTTCTGGCGCGGGCTTCTTCTGTGCCGAGGATTAGCTCGAGGGCCGTTCGTCCCACGACTTCCCACACCTTTTCCAGGTAGTCGGCAAGGGTGACCTCGCTGCCATCGGCGGTTTCGACTTTACGGTAGCGGCTGAATATTTCCAGGGCAGGGCCGATGCAGGCAAAGACCAGGTCGGCGCCGCGCACGTGTTCAGCTTGGAGCCGCTCGATCCAGTTGCCGACACGGCCCGGGAGTTCGCGCAGGACCTCCGCCCAATCGCCGATAGGGGCATTTTCTGGACGGGGGCGGCATACGAGGTGGACGCTGGTGGCCAGGGATGCTGTATCGCGGGCATTTAATCTTGCCCCCATCTCAGTAGATACGGGCCATGAGCCTGTGATGGTCCAACCACCCTGAATCATCCCAGAAAGGAGTGCTTCCCAGCCCTCGGTGGTTTTATGCGCAAAAACGACTGTTCCGATTCCGTCTTCTCTCAGCACCCGGCGCCCCTCGGCAAAAGCATATCTCATTCCCCTTTCGTAATGACTAACATTTTTCGTAGATAAGCTGAGGCTATGGGGTCTATCAACTACAATTTCAGTGTCTTTTGGCGTGGATTCTGCCCCAATAAGGTCAGAAATGGATTGGGGACCTATACGTCGAAGCCATACATAGAAAAAATCAGAGAGATGTGCATAGGGCACAGCGTCATAGTACGGTGGGTCGGTAAACCATATGCCGCAAGCCTGATCAGGCAAGAGGTGTTTTGCTGCATCACAAGCATGAACTTGTCCAGCTGTGGAGCCAATCCATGCTTCAGCTATTTTGGCCCCCCACTCAAGAGCGCCGTTGAAATTCCCGCTGCTGTCTGAAAATGGTAAAACTTCACAGTAATCCCAAACCATACCAAGTGCTTGCCGGCCAAACGTATGGTTAACCTTTTCTCCAGTTAAATGCCAAGAACATAAAGAAGTCCAGTAGTCCGCACAGCGATCCGTGACAATAGTCAGCATCTCCTGTACAGCAGTACTACTATCAGCGGTTTGATTCTTTATGTTCGATCCTAAAGTTAGGAGAGCAACCTTCTGCCTGGTTGAAAATATATCGCCCCATACCTTCATCCCGTAAATTGGCACACTAATTCGACGAAGTTCATTTAGACTGATTCGCTCATTTGGCACCGGATAAAGGCTTTTCCTGTCTCCCTTCTCCCACTCGCCTATAATCTTTTGAAGATGTTTTTGCGCTTTGAAGACTGCCTCGTAGTCTCGATTTGTTGGGAGTCTGTAATTCCGCCCCTGAATGCCCGGATACAGCGTGACCACGGCAAGCATCCGTGCGCCACCGATGCGTTGACCATTGGCGTTGAATACCACATCCGCCCCGCCGCGTTGCTCGGAAAGCTGGGCTCGCACCCGCCCCGGTGGCAGTACCGAATTGCAGCACGGGCATATGGCCTTGGCCCGGGTGACCGTCCCTTCACGGACCTCCTTGTCGGTCTTAGGCTCGAATATCTCGAACTCAACGCCTGGCAGTCCGGCCTTCGGCCGCACGATCTTCAACTTCAGCGCCCGCTTCCGGATGGCCTTCTTGCAGAGCCAGAAGGAGCGCATGAGCGGTATCTCCGCCCCGCAGTTGGGCGACTCGCACCGGACCGTCCGCGCCCAGAGATAGGCGATGGGCGTGGCCCCATCGGGGTCCTTGGGATAAAATTCGGCCAGTTCCTTTTCGGCCTGTTTTTTGATGTAGTCGCCGGCCCGGCGCAGTTCATCGGCAAGCTCCGGTCCGTGGCGCGGGATATCTTCCAGCATGACTTTGAGAATGAGACAGGCCACGGGGTTGAGATCGCTGGCAAATGCTTCGCACCCCAGCCGCAGCGCTTCCAGGGGGATCGATCCCCCACCCGCGAAGGGGTCCACCACCAGCGGGGTTTCCTCGGGATGGGCGGCCTTGACAAGTGCGCGGGCCGCAGAAAGGTAGTCCATGTCCGCGGCATGGTCCCAGTTGGCCAGGTCGCCGATGAATTCCAGCAGGGTCTTGCGCAAGCCCTGGGGGGAGGCCACCGCCCGGGTCCAGCGGGAAGGGCGGGCGTGTTTCTTAAGAAGAATGTCGCGCGCTTTTTCTATGAATTCATTGGGGCAGGCCGGATCGCACGGGTCAGGCAATAGCAAGGCCATCAGCATGGCCCGGCAGGCTGCCAGGGGGCGCCTGGCCCACCACAGGTGCAGGGTGGAGGGGTGCCCGTGCCGGATCGATTTTTCGCGCGCAGCGTGCCTTGAAACCACGGCAATGGGGAAGTCCACTTCGGCGAGTCGTTTGCATTCCTTGGGGATCATATGAGTTTCCTGAATCGTGGATACATCCTATTGCCTGGTTCGCTTTTGCTGGTGCATTTTCTGGATCATGGCTGCTTTTCCCCGTATGGCGGGCTGTCCTGCCGGACCATCATGGGCCGGGTCATGGCATCGACTTCCATGCGGTAGTGGGCCACCTTGGTCACTTCCTTCCAGGTGAAGCGGGCCGGGTCCTTGACGGGCTCCTGCAGGGTGGGACGGCCGGCGCAGTGGGTGACGATGTAGAGCCAGTAGCAGTCGCGGCGGTCTTCGGCCACGCGCCGCTCGTTGGGGGTGAGCAGGATGGTGCCGGTGGCGGCGGCCAGGCCCTTGACTTCGATCAGGCGCAGCTCTCCGGTGTCTATATCCAGGCTGGTGATGTCATAGCCGAGGTTTTTTTCGTGGACGTCGTACACTTGCCGGCCCTGGGCCTGTTCGTATTCGGTCACCACTTGCATGGCCGTGGCCTCGGTTTCCAGGTTGGGCCGCATCATGCGCACTTCGGGCGCTTCGCGTTCCGGATGGGGAAAGATCAGGGCGCTTGCCATGCGCTCGACGGACTGCAGGGTGAGGGATTGCTGCCGTTCCAGTTCCTGCCGGCGGCGCTCGCGGCGGGCCAGCAGTTCGGCATGGCGGTTTTCGGCCTGGGCCAGCCGGCCATCGGCGCCGGTCACGCCCTTCTCCTTGTCCTCCATGGCTCTTCCGATCTCTTCATCGGCCCGCTGCAGCAGTTCGGTCAGCGAGAGCTCCACGTGGTCGACCACGCGCTGGACTTCGGCCTGCCGATCCTGCCGGGTTTCTTCCAGGAAGGCCTGCAGGGCGTTTTGGTGCAGCCACTGGGATGGCTCGGGGACGGTGGCAAGGGCCGGGAGCGTTCCGGGGGGCGGGGCAGGGGTGAAGTTGCCCAGCATGTTGGGCTCGCGCTGGCATGGCCCGGCGCCTTCGACGAGTTCCACGGCAAATAGCCGTTCATGGACGATATTGCCCAGGCCGTCGACGATGCGGGCGCGGAAAAAATCGATCCGTGCGGGCTGTTCGTGCTGCAGGGAATAGAAGCAGGCGCCTTTGCCAAAGGTTGCCATGGATTGTTCGCAGGCGTGCCGCCGCAGGGCTTCGAACAGGGGATGGCCCGGGGTGACCCATTCGAGCTGGTGCTTTTCGGCGGTGTCGCGATCGGTCGAGCATCGCGGGTACTTGATGGCCAGGTGGGGCAGCTTCCAGTCCGGCGCGCGCTCGAGACGCTGGAGGGCGGCCGGGGTTCTGGATGGCTCGAATGCGTGGGGCAGGCCGTCGATGACTTTGAGCTGGAAGGGCACGAATTCGGCGGCTTCGCGGATGAAACGGGCGATGGTTTCGGGCACCACACGCCGCTCCTGGGCCCGGGCGCGCCGTTCGATGAGCATTTCCAGGTTGAGCTTTTTGGATGCGAGGCCTTCGAGCGCGTTCTGGCAGATGGCCCGGAACCGTTTTTCATCCACGTTTTCGAGCAGGCGTTCTTCAAGGTCGTCGTCGCCAAGATTGCCGGCATAATAGTCGCGCAGGATGCGCTCGATCTGGGCGGCGGGCAGGATCTCTCCCACGACATTGAATACGGCGTCGTCATCCAGGGCATCGCGGATCTCCTGGAGCTTTTCCAGCAGGCGGCGCAGCACGCGGCCCTCGATGGTGCTGGTGGCCACGAAATTGAAGATCAGGCAGTCTTTGCGCTGCCCGTAACGATGGATGCGCCCCATGCGCTGCTCAAGGCGGTTGGGGTTCCAGGGTATGTCGTAGTTAAATAGGATATGGCAGACTTGCAGGTTGATGCCTTCGCCGGCGGCTTCGGTGGCGACAAGCACCTGGATGGTGCCTTCGCGGAACTGCTGTTCGGAATAGAGCCGCGTTCCGGGTACGTCGCGCAAGCCGGCCTTCATGCCGCCATGAATGCTGCCGACGGCAAAGCCCCAGGCACTGAGCTTTTCCACCAGGTAATCGAGTGTGTCCTTGAATTCGGTGAAGATGAGCAGCCGCTTGTCCGGATGGCCGAAAAAGCCTTCCTCGTGGAGCAGGTCCTTGAGCTTGGAGAGCTTGGCTTCAGCGCCACGCTCTTCGACGGCTTGCGCCTGGCGGGCGAGCTCGCGGAGCTCGGCGATCTCCTCCCGGACCTGCTCGGCGTTTCCCGCAAGCGTGATGGCTTCGAGCATCTGCTCGAACTTTTCACGCTCGTTTTCTTCCATTTCCTCGATCTCTTCCGGATCGGGCAGGATCAGCGGCGCGGTTTGGGCCAGCTGCTGGGCCCGCTTGAGGCCTTCTTCGAGGCGGCGGGCACGGTTCTCCAGGCTGCGGCGCATCGCACGGGCGCTGGAGGCCAGGCGCCGTTGATACAGCGACATCAGGAAGCCAACAGCCCGGGCGCGCGGATCGTCCCCCTGGGCGGCGGCACGGGTGCTCTGGCGCTTCACGAAACGGGTGACTTGCTGGTACAGATCCAACTCCTCGCCGTCGATCTGGAAATCGACGGTCTGGGGGATGCGTTTGGTGAATATTTTTTCGGCGGCCCAGGTGCCGTCCGCACGCCGCTCGGGAAAATAGACCATGGCCTCCTTGGTGCGGCGCAGGTAAAACGGCGCCCGCCGGCGTTCCATGGCTTCGCGGATGGAGCGCACATCCGCGTAGGTGTCGGTATCGAGAAGCTGCAGGAACAGGGAAAAGTTGGCCGGATCCCCCTTGTGGGGGGTGGCGGTCATGAGCAGGATATGATCCGTGCTGTCCCGCAGCAGCTCGCCGAGGGCGTAACGCGCGGTTTTGCGGGCCGGCGGGGTCCAGGACATGCGATGGGCTTCGTCCACGATCACCAGGTCCCAGTGGACCTGCTTGAGCCCGGGCAGGATATCGGTCCGCTTGGCCAGATCGAGGGATGTGATGATCTTGTTTTTTTCGAGCCACTGGTTGATGCCGAACTGGTCGCGGATGTCCCCGCCCTTCATGATGGTGAAGGATTCGTCGAACTTTTCGTTCAGTTCGCGTTGCCATTGAAAGGAGAGGTTGGCCGGACACACGACGAGGATGCGTTCGGCCAGGCCGCGCAGCTTCAACTCCCGGATGAGCAGGCCGGCCATGATGGTTTTGCCGGCGCCGGCGTCATCTGCCAGCAGGAACCGCACGCGGGCCAGCTTGAGCAGGTAATCGTAGATGGCTTCGAGTTGGTGCGGCAGCGGGTCCACGCGGGATATGGAGAGCCCGAAATAGGGGTCGAACTCCCAGGCGATGCCGAGGGAATAGGCCTGCAGGCCCAGGCGCAGCAGGCGGCCGTCGCCATCGTAGGTGAACGCGGAATGGATTACGGCCAGGCCCTGGAGATCCCCGGCCGTGAGGGTGACTTTTCTGAAGCGTTCGGTCTGGGCGCCCACCAGGCCGACCACCCAGGCATTGTCGCCGCCGGGTCGCACTGTCTCCACACGCATCGGCTCGTTGAAAAGCGGGCCGGTGAGGATGCAACCTTCCTGGAGGGTGGGGATTGAGGCTGACATTTCGATAAGGCCTTGGGTTGAGGGCAACAAATGGCCATCGCGGCCGATTCGTCGCCTCGTCCGGTCCATTTTTCATTGCCCAGGTGCCAGGCAAGAAACCGGGCGAACCATAGCACAAAGGTGCCTGGATTGACCAGCCTTTCGCGATCGTAAGGTTGTTACCGGTTTCTTATTGAGATTATTGGGGTATCGGAACCTGCCAGGAAGGCGCTTTGTGGTATGGCCAATTGATCATTGGCTCATTCGGCAATCGTGGTGACAGTTGGGGGCAAACGGTGTTCATCGGGAGCCGGCTATTTCGGCGGTGCGCTGCAGCCTGTTGCCGGCGGTTTTTGTGTGTTCCTTCTTCCATCTATAGTAGCGCCCAAGCTCTTGTGCATGTGGGTGGGTTGCCAGGGAACAAACTTTCTCCCATGTCGTTGACCGAAAGAGAATGCCATCAGGCGTTGTGTCTTTGAACGCACCGGGAAATAGACTGATTCCCAGAACGACGAAAGTGGAGCGATTCGGAAAAAGAGATGACCCATATTTCTTGAGGAATTCTCCCCGGAGTTGGATTTGGTCTTTGTCTTTCAATTTCCCTTGAGCTGCACCAACTCCGGATTGCCATTTGGCTTCACCCAGTATCAGCGCATTCGCAGTGGAAATCCCCACGTCGATTTCCGGGCCGCCCGGTACAAGAGTGTCTGGATGCGGCACGCGACGCCACAAAAAAACATCTGCATCCTTCGTTTCCAAGCCGGAAATGTCTATAAGGCTGAAAAGATCGGTCAGCCAGGACGCTAAATCGCGCTGCGAAGAGCGTCCGGCTGTCCCGAAAACTGACCATGTGATGGCATCCTCGCTGTGGATTGATTGCAGATCACAATAAAAACCAAGGCCGGACTTGCATGTTTTTTCTTCTTCTCCCGCAAACGCTCTAATTTGTCGGCTCTGGTATAGCTTCTGGACGATTTCCGGCGGCGGCCATGGGCTGCATCCAGTACGGATCAGATTATCGAACGGATGTGCGGTCGCAAGGACACCGCCTTTGCTGTGCGCGCACACAATCTCATCCTGATTCCAATTTTTCATTCTTTCATGATCTCTCTGCCGATTGGCAACTTACAGGCTAACGCGGTTTGGCGTCTGGTGGAGTGCCGTTTTATTCGCTGTATGGCTTTGTGGCTCGGCATTTTGGGAAAGCTGAACAACCCCAGAACTTTTCACCAGCTTTGGGGCCTTTCTTGGCGGTCCTTAAAATCATTTTCGAACCACAAATCGGGCAAAGATTATTATCGGTCGTTTGGATTTGGACTGCCGGCGCTTTTTGCACTTCTGCAATGAGATTCAACAACGCTGAACCATCAAGCAATTCAAGCGGCTTTCCCCTTGCAAAATCTTTAGCCTCTTGCGTGAAACTGCCAGATGAAATGACAATTCCCCCAGACGCCGATTCAGCGGCAACAACTCCGTAAAGTTCCCGAACCACTTTGACGCCGACCTTATCCATTTTCCAGTGTTTGCATTGTACCAAAAGGTTTTCGCCATTCTTTTTCAGGATTAAATCAACGCCCCCATCCGCTCCACCTCCGCCGGTTTCGGTCACCGTATAGCCTTGCCGCCTATAGGCCTCGCCAACAAGTTCTTCGAATTCCCTCCAGCTAATGGTTCGTAGGGTTCCGATGCCGGTTTGCCGTTCAAGAAGTTCACCTTTGCGCCAACCATTGAAGGCAGATATGGCCGCTACGATACAGAGTATCCCAGCAATAACAGGTGCAAGTTTCGGCAGCGCTATCGTGATACCTTTAAGAAAGGGGTTTTGAAAGTCAATTAAGGGGATCCAATACCTGAAAGCCAGGAAAACGGCGGCAGCCAGAATTACATTGACCCACCATGGAAGCAGGGCCAGATCATCAAGAATGGTTTTTCTTCGCCGTGGCAATTATTGGGGCCTCCTTATTTATTGGAAGGAAAGGCTTAGGGGCGCATGAGGAGCGGGAGCGAAACAAGCGTCCATCTCAAAGTTTTAGTTCGGCGTTGTTGCCTAATTCTGGATGGTTTAAACAACAGTAATTACACTTCATACTTTTTCTCAATCCATCCGATATACTCTATGTCTCTATACTGGCCATCTAAATCCATCCCATAGCCAAATAGCCAGTAATCTTTAATCCCTTTTTCCTTCAATACAGCTTTATCAAGACCAAGATTCAGACCAATATAGTCCGCCATGATTCCCATCTCATCGTATTTGTTAATTAAAATAGCTTTCTTTATGCTTTTGGGACAATTTCCAACCACGAGCCCAATAGCTTTTTGCAAAGTTCTCCCAGAATCTAAGAGATCATCTACTATCAAAACTAATCTTCCGTTAATATTCGCATCAATTTTGCCATATCCAAAAGTACATTCAGGCAATAGCTCGGTTTTCTTAGTTGCTTCGAGACAAAGGATATAAAGACTTATTGATAACCCCGTACACTCGAGTTCTCTTATTAAATCCTCAGTGAATGGCCTTGCGCCTGAGGGTATTGATACGATAACTATTTCATTAGTACCTTCGGATTTTACCCATTGATGCACTCGAAAAGCGATTCTTTTTATTGCATATGCAATTTCATATTGTGACATTACAACCGGTGATTTAACAACTTTTGAGCGTAATTTAATTAAGGATTCTGGTTCTAATAGAAGGGTGTGCGCAGTAATTGATAAGGCAATGATCAAAATAATCGCGGAGATTGCAAAATAAAGGAAATTTTTATTAATCGTTTCTAATTTTGAGGATAGTACAAAATAGTGAATCCACATTGTAATTAACATAAAGGTGTAAACTATGTTAACCATATGCGATGCTTTCAAAAAATTGGATCTCAATTTTGTAGTTGAGATATTTTCTTTTTGAAATTCAATTTCTGTAGTTAAACCGATCCTGAAGCCCTTTAATCTGTGAGCTTCAAGGCGGGATGCCCTATATACAGCTATCAAAAGCATTCTCTCATAATATCTATCTAAAAAGTATATTGCTAAAACAAATAAAGATAGAGTAATTATAGCAAACAATAATCCCTCGGGTGTTAATGTAGAGTTTGTTTGTTTTACGCCCGAAATACCTACTATTGCCATAAATAATAGCGTAAAAGTAGAAAAACCAAGGAGTCGTAATTTTAACAAATAATTGTCAAATCTTCCTATAGTATCTCTGCATTCTTTCCATTCAAGAGCTAAGCTTTCCGACTTCATTTGCGTTCTTCTCCGAAAAAATTTGTTAAAAAAGTGGCAGCTATTGCCTGTCTATCAAGGGGCATCGGTGGTCGTATTATCTTTTCTACCCATTGAAAGCACATGTGTACGCCCGGCATGAACGTGAACTTATGGGGTGAATCCCCTATGTGTGACCCCGGTTACGATCCTTTGTTTTTCCGGATCTTAACCCAAACATTAGCCGACGACAAGGGCGGTGTCGATAGGCCCCGTCCGAAGGAAGTCCGAGTGCAAAATTGCGAGCCGACGAACAGAAACGTCATACAAGGCCCAGTCTCAGGGCAAGCTGGCACAACACATAGCAAAGCCCAGGGTTCGGGGGTATATGGTAAATGGCGCGGTTGCATGGCGCCAATTTACGCTATTATCCGGGGAGGCCTGCCTGGCCGAGTCGTTTAAGGTAGCATCCACGGCTCATCCTGTGAAACAACAACAAGAAGAGGCAACCGGATTACCAAGTCCCTGCAGTATGGGAAAACATGCCGCCTAGTGCTGCGCCAGGAACAAATATGTTGAATGATACTGATTTTAAGCTACAAGGCTAACATCAAACTCACGGGTGGCGTTTTTTTGCCATTCAGTGCAGTGATTGGTTAAACATAATATCGGTTATAAATTACGATTTTTTCAACAAACCATCGTCTATTATCTGTTGGAAATGCTCTTTGACCGTTTGTTCAATGGGTAAATACCTGAATTTTGCACCTGAATAGCGAGAAAGGGTAGAAACCATCTGGGAACCCTTGCTACAATGGGGGTTACGAAGCCCACCCATAAAAGCAGGGAGGTACCCAGATGGTAAAATTCAAGAAATCAGATTTCGGCAAAAACCGCAACCCTAAAGGATTTAGCCCAAAA
>Ga0209164_1002703_pt1 | contig 18099 bp, 22 predicted proteins | sample MTBNYHSulfiMetaG_FD_187458 | JGI IMG/M metagenome (GOLD analysis project Ga0209164, IMG submission 187458) | Enrichment culture microbial communities from rom New York Harbor, USA that are MTBE-degrading - MTBE-NYH (New York Harbor Sulfidogenic)... | ecosystem: Environmental > Aquatic > Marine >...
TAGTCGTTTTCTCCAACTCTAAGGAAAATCTGCAGCTCTTCGACAAATTTCCCCTGCTGCAGCGCTGTGCGGGCCTCATGCAATGCATTGGCCTGGGTCGTGCAAATGACCTTTTCTCTACCCTCGCCGGGAAGACACAACACGACCCGTTCTCCAAGGGTCAACTCCGCAGCCTGTTTTTCGGACAGTTTTAACTTGCCGTCAGAGAGCTCCGAAACGCACCACAGCCAGGTCAAGAATTCATACCCGAGGAAACGTCCGTCGTTTAAAGCCTGGGGCGATTTGACGGATACCATGGAGCTCAACTTGTCTTTCTGATTGCTGGTCAGGGGAGTGAGGTTGAGTGCCCAATGCACATGATAGAGAGGAACGGGGTAGATATTAAACCGACGTTCAAAAAGCTCCAGCAATGCCTCCATCATTTTGCTGCTGGTAGTCCCCAACAGCATCCACTTTCCAGTTGGACTCCAAACCACCTCACAGTGTGAGGGCTGAGGCAACACTCGGTTCAGCAGCCAGTTCTGCACGTTTTCTTGAATTTCCATCTTTTCGTGCCTGGAAGGCCACTTCCCCTCATGCTCACTCCGATATTTGTGGATAGCCTGCCGAATGTGCTGCTTCAAAACGATTGCCGGTACTTTTCGCTGGTCAAGGCGAAAGTTGAAAGCCACATACTCGCCCTTGTGATAGGAGCCATAGGCAAAGCTCGCATCGAAAAAATCATCCCAGGACGAAAAGCCGGCTGCCTGCTCCTGGCCGTCTTCACACTCCTTGAAGCTCCCGGCACGAAGTTGTTCATCAACGTAGCTCCAAAAGTCTTCGGTAACCGGATCAGGTACGAAGAATCGAGTAAATGTGGCACTAGACGATTGTATTGCCATAAGAATCTATCCCGCCTCCCCATTAACGGCAACGAACCTAAAACTTCACGGTTCTCACGATGGCCTCATATTCTTGAACTTCTTCAGTACTTAGTTCACGGCGAAGGAGCCGTTTGGAGACCCAGATGGGGCACTTCTCATGCAGCGCCAATGCAACCGCGTCGCTCGGTCTGCTGTCAAATTCAATCTGTTCATCACCAATATGGGCATAGACCTTCGCATAGTAGGTATTTTCCTGCATTTCAAAAATCTCAATGCGGTCGAATTTAATACCGGCGCGGTTCAGAATGGAAAGGTAGAGATCATGGGTTAAGGGACGCTTAGGCTCGACCAGCCCTTTTTCCTTGGCGATAGCTGTGATCTCGGCATCCCCTACAAACATCAGAAAATAGCTGGTGTCCTCTTCGGATTCCTTGAGAACAACCATATTACCCTGAATGCGATCTGTCTTGATGAATACGTCTTTAGCATTAATGAACTCTGTAGATTCCATCACGCCTTCCTCCTGACAGTTGGTTAGGTTTTCTGAGTTTCCTTTATAGCATTTTACAATGCTTTTTCAAGCAGAGGCCGGACCATGTTGACAAATCGTGCATTAACACATATATATCCCGTCAATTGCTGAATCCAGAAAAGAAACTTAAACAAGCGGTTGTAATATTGGATTAAATGGAGATTAGACAATGAAAGTCTGTTTTCCCACGGAGAACTTGCAAGGATTGGACAGTACTGTTTACGGGCACTTCGGCTCTGCTCCAGGCTTCATCATCGTTGATACCGAAACAAACGATGTGGATCAAATTGCCAATGGCGACCAACATCATGCACACGGCATGTGTCAACCTCTATTAGCCCTTGGCGGACGCAGGGTGGATGGAGTGGCAGTGGGCGGAATCGGCATGGGAGCCTTGATGAAGCTTCAGGCTCAAGGCATACGCGTATATAGGGCTATGCAAGGCACGGTTCGAGACAATCTAAAGATGATCCAAATCGGCAGACTGCCTGAAATGTCCCCGCAGCACACTTGTGCCGGGCACGGTCATGGTGGCGGCTGCGGCCACTAACCCCATCAGCCTGTGCCCGATATCCCGGGTACAGGCTGAATCCAAGAATCACCATTGATAAAGGGACAAGAAAAATGCCTATTTTTGAATATATCTGCACCGAATGCGGATCCACCTCGGAACATCTCATCTTTGCACAGGAAGAACAAATCGCCTGCCCGCACTGCCAGAGCAAAGAGATGAAAAAACTCTTGTCGGTTACTTCCAGCGCCTCTGGAGTAAAAAATGGCGCAAGGGTTGCGGGCGCCGGAGATACGGGCTGTTGCGGATCACAACCAGCATCCCGGGGCTGCATCCCCGGAAGTTGCTGTGGCAAAGCTTGAATAAAGCTCACACAGTTACCCGCCAGCGGGTCCCTTCGGGGCTGTCTTCCAGCTGTATTCCTTTCTTTTCCAGCTCGTTGCGGATTCGATCGGCTTCGGCAAAATCTTTAGCTTGTCTAGCTTTCTGCCGCATCTCTATGGAGTGCTCGATTTCTTGCGCGCTTAGGCCCGTTGCCTTAAGCTTCAAGCTCCTTTGCTGCTCGAAAAAAAGGCGGGGCTCTCGATTGAGAAGCCCCAGAATCCTTGAATACTGTTGCAACATTGAGGCCGCTCTGTTGGCAAGCGCAGCAGCGGCTCCTTTCAGCTTCTTCCTGCCGAACCGGTCCAAGAATCTCTGCAGATGCCGCTGCACGCCGAACAGATAACCGATGGCTTGAGCCGTATTGAAATCGTTGTCCATAGCCTCCGTGAAAGCTTGCGGCAGCCCCTCAATCGCCTTGTAGAGCTCTTCGTCTTGAGCCTGCAGCCCTTTTTCCGGGACATCTTCGGCCGACCACCCTGTGACCTTCTCTTCCGCTGCCGCCAGAGTACCGTATAGCTTCTCCAGCCCTCTTTCAGCCTCAGCAATCGTTTCATCAGTAAAATCGACCGGGCTTCGATAATGCTTGCTCAGCACAAACAAGCGCAATGCCTCCGGGTGCACCTGCTGCAAAACATCCCTGATCGTAAAGAAATTACCCAGGGACTTCGACATCTTTTCATTATTGATGTTGACAAAACCGTTGTGCAGCCAGTAGCGCGCGAACTGAGCTTCAAAAGCGGCTTCACTTTGAGCAATCTCATTCTCGTGGTGGGGGAAAATCAAATCCTTTCCGCCCCCATGGATATCGAAAGTCACCCCCAGGTAGCGATTGCCCATCGCCGAGCATTCGATATGCCAGCCCGGCCGGCCCGGACCCCAGGGGCTCTCCCAGGCCGGCTCCCCGGGCTTGCTTGCTTTCCACAGCACGAAATCGAAGGGATTGCGCTTGTTCGGATCGACTTCAACCCGCGCTCCCGCCATCATATCATCGAGCATTCGCCCCGAAAGCTTGCCGTAGGCGGAGAAACGCTCAACCTGAAAGTACACATCCGATCCCGGGCCTGCCTGGTAAGCGAAGCCCTTCTCCATCAGTAGGCCGATCAGCCCTATCATTTCCGAGATATTCTCGGTGGCCAGCGGTTCGAGGCTTGGAGGTAGAACGTCCAGAGCTCGCATATCTTCACTGAAGGCAGCAATATATTTGTCAGCAACAGCCCGGTAATCGGAACCTTCTTCATTGGCGCGGCGTATAATTTTGTCGTCAATATCCGTAAAGTTGCGAACATATGTGACATCATAGCCCAGGTGTCGGAGATAGCGATATATGACATCGAACACGATAACCGAGCGCGCATGTCCTATATGGCAGTAATCGTAAACCGTTACACCACAAACGTATAGCCTCACCTTTCCAGGCTCCAGCGGTTCAAATTGCTCTTTGCTCTTGGTTAGTGTGTTGAAAACTTGCAGGGCCATCTCTTTTCGTTCTCCGTTCCTTTGAATATAAGCCACGGGCAGTGAACAGCGAGACTAAAAACGATCTCCGTTTCTCACCCGACTGTGCGATACGATTACCGCTTCTCCTGCAGGAGAACAACCGCATAGGCAGCCACTCCTTCTTCTCTTCCCGTGAATCCGAGCTCTTCTGTAGTAGTGGCTTTGACGCTCACGCAACCTGCGGGAACGTGCATGGCACGGGCAATGTTATCAACCATCACGGGGACATAGCTCGCAATCCGCGGCCGTTGCAGTACCAGAGTGCTGTCAATATTCGCAACAGCAAATCCTTTTTGCGCCACCAAAGTCACCGTTTTTTCAAGCAGCACGACACTGGAAACTCCTTTGTACGCCGGATCACTATCCGGAAAATGCAGCCCCAGATCTCCCAGTGCTGCAGCGCCAAACAGAGCATCACAGATGGCATGAAGCAGCACATCGGCATCTGAATGCCCCAGCAAGCCATGCGTATAGGGAATCTCGACTCCTCCCAGAATGAGTGGCCGGCCTTCAACGAAGGCATGTACATCGTATCCGAAGCCTACTCGCACAAAGTCACTCCCGACTTGCGTCTTTTTTATCCGTCCGGCACTCTTCACGAGCAAGGAACCAGGCTGCCCAGTCAAGGTCCGCCGGTGTTGTCACTTTGATATTTGTGGGTTCTCCCTCGACCACCTGAATCTCGATGTTGATACGCTCAACCAGGGAGGCATCGTCCGTACCGATCCATCCTTGCCGTTGTGCATTAGCATAGGCACTCAAGATCAGATCTTTTCGAAACACCTGGGGGGTCTGCACGAGCTTTGTCTCCTCGCGCGGTATCGTTTCAATCACTCGCTCATTGCGCACCAGCTTGACCGTGTCCGTTACGGACACTGCGGCAATGGCGGCACCACTGCGTTGGGCGGCTTTCCAGGTTTTCTCCAGCAGCCCAACCGATACAAAAGGACGTACCCCGTCATGAATCAGAACCCAGTCGCAGCCATCGGGTAAAACGCGCAATGCATTGAATACGCTGTCCTGGCGTTCTCTGCCGCCCGCGATCAACTTTATCGTCGCTCCCACATGAGGGGAGTAATTCTGCAGCATCTCCTCCGAATGAGGTATGAAATCCTCAGGGACCACAAGTATTATACCGCCAATGAAAGGTGCTTCGGAAAGTCTTTCAATCGTTCGCACCAGCACAGGCTTGCCGGCCAGCGTCAAATACTGCTTGGGTTGGCTCCTTCCCATTCGCAATCCGCGTCCGGCAGCAGGAACGACAGCAAACATCTCAGGCATATATCCATCCAAAGTCACTCAACTGTGGGGGAACCTCCCCCCCTAGGAGCTTGTCCGAGAGCTGTCATTTCGAGCCGAAGGCGAGAAATCTTGTGCTTGCAAGTGGCTGATTTTACAGATTTCTCACTACGCTACGCTCCGTTCGAAATGACAAAAGAGGCATTGTCGGACAAGCTCCTAGAACTTCAAACACCACAATGGGCCAAATAACAAAGCCGATACCGCTTTGCAAGCGCATTCTATTGTGTTCCAGCCGATATAGCGCTGAAAAAACCCTTTCACTCGTTATCCCTGGCGACCGGCTCTGCAGTTTCTCTGGAATAGGACTTTTGCCGACAGCTCAAAGTAAGTTATACTTTTGGAGGTTGAAATCTCTGATGTCGCCGCCAATACGCACCTGGGCACGGGCTTCATCGGGCGGCTTCTCAGCAACCGCGGGATGAGAGATCAAAGCTGTAGCATTTTGCTTCGAACCTTCGCAAAAGCGCAGAGCCACATGTCGAGACCGAATATCATTTTAACTGGATTCATGGGCACCGGGAAAACCACAGTTGGGAGGCTCCTGGCCGATCTGTTGGGCTATGATTTTGTTGACACGGACCAGATGATCGAGGCGAGAAGCGGCCAGTGCATCAGCGAAATATTTCGCGAAAAGGGTGAGGCCGCTTTTCGGGCGATGGAAGCTTCTGTCGCTCAAGAATTATCCGAGAAAGAAGGGCTTGTCATTTCCACCGGTGGCCGAATGATGCTGGATTCTGCTAACGCAGCGGTCTTGGGCAAGCGGGGGCGAATTTTCTGCCTGGTTGCCACTCCGGAGGAAATTGTTCAGCGTGTTACGCAAAACTCCGAGATCCAGAGGCCTTTGCTTAACGCACCCAATCCCATGGAGCGCGTGGTTGAGCTGCTGCAACAACGAGGAGAAGCGTACAGTCGGTTTCCACAACTTGCAACGTCCAATAAAAGTGCAGAAGAGCTGGCAAGTCTTTTAGCCGGCGTGATTCAGGCTGATCCCGATTTGCGTTTGACCGTTACCACTGTAAGGTCAGGGCGCTTTACGGCGGAGGACTGAACCACTCCACGCTCCAGCTCACCGGCTCAGCACAGCCTCAAACATTATATCTACGGAGGGTTCCAGTCCAGTCCAGATTCTGAATCCCTCAGCCCCTTGATAGACCAGCATTCCGAGTCCGCCCAATGTTCTGCAGCCTCTTTCCTCTGCAGCTTTCAACAGCTTTGTTTTGACCGGATTGTATACAATATCGGCCACAATCAGATCTTCATATAGGCAGTCGGCATCAATAGGCATTTGATCATCATTTGGGTGCATTCCGACACTGGTCGTATTGACCAAGATTTCAGCATGCCGCAGGGCGGTCTTCATTATTTCCCTCTGCATGGGAACAACCTTACTGCAGGATTTCACCTTAGTATTAATGTCTTCCGCTAAATCATGCGCTTTTTGTTCGGTTCGATTACATATAAGAATTTCTCTTGCCTCTCTGAATGCCAAGGTCATGGCAATTGACTTGGCGGCCCCACCGGAGCCGACTATAAAAAAGCTTCTCCCTTCCACCCTGATTCCCGCTCCGGCCTGCAGAGACCTGACGAATCCTTCGCCGTCAGTATTATAGCCCGTAGCAGCGCCACTCTTCAGGCTGACCACGTTGACTGCGCCGATGACTCGAGCCAACTCATCGACTCGATCAATGTACTTCATGATACTCATTTTATGCGGTATGGTGACGTTGTATCCGGCGAAATTCATCCTGGCAATCCCGGCTGCAACCTCTCTCAAGTTCTCCGCAGTAACCTCTATCGGCAGGTACAGATAGTTCAGTCCAAGCTTCTTGAACGCTGCATTGTGCATGATCGAAGAAAAGCTATGGCCCAACGGGTACCCCAGCAACCCGACCAGTTTGGTGTTCACGTCAATAGTCAAGCACACCTTTCGCCCTCTCTACTCAATGTTGTCACATCCGATTCTTTGCTCTAAGACTCGTCTCATCCGGCCTGGAAGTCTCCGCCCGAGCTTTTCTTCCAAAAAATCGACGGCTACACATATAGCCTCTAAATCAATGCCGGTTCGCATACCCATTGCCTCGAACATATGCACGGCATCTTCGGTGGGAACATTGCCTGCGGCCCCCTGGACAAATGGGCATCCGCCAAGGCCACCGACACTGGAATCAAAAGATCGTACCCCGGCCTCATAGCCGCTGAACATGTTTGCCAGGCCAAGACCACGTGTATCATGGAGATGCAGAGAAATTCGTGCTTCGGGCACTTCCGAGCTGAGCCTGCGGACCACTTGCCGTATGGAACAGGGCGTTGCCATTCCCATCGTATCGGCAAGACAGATTTCTTCAGCTCCTGCTCGAATCATTCTTTCGGCAGCGCGCAACACCACATCCTCGGATATGTCACCTTCGTAGACGCAGCCGAACACACACTGCAGTCCCGCTCGCACGCTCAATACGGACGCCAGAGCATGATCGATGAGCTGCACCATCGTCTCCAGCGCTTCAGCGGCTGATCGTCTTATGTTCCTACGGCTATGGGCATCGCTCACTGAAACAGACATACAGACATGTCTGACTCCGCACTTGAGAGCACGCTCCAGACCCTTTCTATTCAAAACGAGGGCAGAAACAATGACATCATCCCGGGCACCGATCGCACGAATAAGCTCCTCAGTATCCGCCATCTGAGGAACAGCCCTCGGGTGGACGAACGACCCCACCTGAATTCGTCTGATGCCGGCTTTTTCCAGCATTTGAAATAGATCGAGCTTTTCCTCCAAGGTGAAAATGCGTGACTCCATTTGCAGGCCGTCTCGCAACGCTTCATCTTGCAGCTCTATTTTCGCATTTTCCCGACAGATGCTCATTTGGTTCATCACTTCCCGATTGATTATTGAAAATTCCAGGTCCATCATGTTAAGGCGCTAAAGTGCGGCACGTCAAGAATTAGCGAGACAAGGCATTCAGGATTGGTGAAACAGTCGGCAAGAAACCCGGCAGATTCAGGGGGAGATATGAAAAAGGTGCTCGTGCTTCACGGGGTTAACCTGAATATGTTCGGCAAGCGAGATCCCGAACATTATGGAACGCTAACTCTCGATGAAATTAATGAGCAAATCGCCATGCTCGCAAACGAGCTCGGCTGCCTCGTACAGATTTTTCAAACGAACCATGAAGGCGAGATGGTCGAGAGGATTCATCAGGCTCACCAGGAAAAAGTGAATGCGGTCGTCGTTAACGCCGGAGCATGGACCCATTACAGCTATGCCATTATGGATGCCTTGGGCATTCTGACAGTACCGATCATCGAAGTCCATATGTCCCACGTCCAGGCACGAGAACAATTCAGACGCTTTTCTGTCATTGCACCGGTGACGAAAGGCCAGATTAGCGGCTTCGGAGTGAACAGCTATCTGCTGGGCTTAAGGGCTGCATGGGATTTGATCAAAATCAGTGATGAGTAAGAAGAGAAATTGGAGCAAGTCATAAGCCGGGTTCTGTTCCTCTCAGCTCTTTGCGGAGCAGAAAGAGGCAATGATCATTCCTCTAGGCCCGTCGTTGCCGGCGGGCTCAAGCAACCTACCCGAGAGCTCGGACGGGCCGCCCTCTAACGCTCTCCTATTTGGTCTTGCTCCGGGTGGGGCTTGCCTAGCTCCCGATGTCGCCACCGAGACTGGTGAGCTCTTACCTCACCGTTTCACCCTTACCGCACCGATAGGTGAGGCGGTCTGCTTTCTGTTGCGCTTTCCTGCTCGTCACCGAGACTGGATATTATCCAGCACCCTGCCCTGTGGAGCCCGGACTTTCCTCCGATCGGCAATGGACCGGCGATCATTTGCCCTACTCCAATTTCTCAGAGTTTATTTTATCTCATTATTGAAATAACATAAAGGGCCACCCGCCTCTGACCGTGTAGTAAAATTCAGGAAGCGACATGAAGGTTCGGTTGCAGCGTCTGATCAAATAACGAGTGCTGCGTCGGCAGTCCGCGTGAGCTCATTCAGACATTTCTGCAACTGCTGACGACCGTTTTCTATGTCGGCGTGGGATGCCCGCTCTCCCACCCAAATTGGCGGTCCGAAAACAATGGCGACCCGAGAAAATGGCTTCACCAGAAGTGTCCTGTCCCAGCTTCGGAATCGCGAGCAAGGGTGTGCAGCCATGCTGACGGGAACCAGCGGAGCACGAGTGTAGCGGGCAAGAAGCATGATGCCTTTTTGGGCCACCAGAGCGGGGCCTTGAGAACCGTCGGCGATAAACCCGCCCGGATTTCCCGCCCGGATATGGGCTATTATATGCCTAAGAGCCGCACCACCACCTTTTCCCGTAGAGCCTCTCACAGTCTGATAGCCCAGTCGCCACAAAACCCTTGATGCCCATTCTCCGTCGCGGCTTTTGCTAACCATCAACATGCCGTTGCGATTGCGAAAATAATAGACCACCCCTGGAAAAGCAAAATGCCAAGTCGTGTAAATAATAGAGCGGCCGGCAGTCAAAGCTTCTTTTTCATATTCCTGCCCAATCACCTTGAAATCGCACGTGTGGTGTAGAAACTGCATCGCCATGGCTATCAACGGCGGAAAGAACGACATTGATTTTGCATACAGATGATTGTATTCGCTGTTCACCTTGAGCTCTCGGACAATCCTCTAACATTTATACAATGGTCTAAAACCGCTCCTGTTTATCCGTTTCTTGGATTCATAGAGCCCCTGATCGGCTCTTTTCAAGAGAAAGATTCCACCTTTTGCACTAACCCTCCAATTCATTGATTTTCAGAAGAAGTGATCGAGGGGTTTCGGCTTCTCTTACCGCCTTCAGGAAATCGGTTTTGCGACAGAGTCTGGAAATTCCCGCAAGCATTTGCAGATGAAGAACCGAATTATTATCTGGGACCACCACTGCCAGGACAACGTCTACGGGCAGGGCATCCAATGCTCCGAAATCGATCGGTTTGGCAAGTCGCAGCAACAGGAGTGCAGCGTTTGTCGCCTCTGCACTATCGGTATGAGGAATGCCAATGCCATTTCCTATACCCGTGCTCAAGATTTCTTCCCGCGATTTTAAACCGGCATAGATCGATGCGGAATTCTTTACCACCCCATGCTGCGCGAACATATCCGCCGCAAAGCGGATCACCGCATCTTTATCAGGAAGATCAACATTCAAAAAAATGCTTTCTGTTCGTAGGAAATGTCCAATCTTCATGGAAAATGAAATTAACAGGCTTGTCCGAGCCGGTCAAATGTTCCGTGGAGTTAGGCAGTAACGTTTTTTTAAGAAGGATTAGAAATCGGTGTCCTCCCTGTCGCTGATGCTGTATCTTTTTCGATTGCTGATTGTTCGCAGAATAAAAGCCAAAACAGCCAGAAGAGCCGCCGCGAAAAATAGAAGCTCGTATAGATACTGAGTTATCCACAGCAGAAAAGAATTTCGATTGCTTTCTTCCTCCAGCCACTTAGTCTCGGCCGTCTCAACGGATTGGCCGATATTGACGAGAAAAGCAGCATTAACATCAGTTCCGGACTTCAGGCTGTGCAGTATGTCTACGATTTTTTCTCGACCATGTTGACCGCTCAAATACTGTACAAAGCTTCTGCTTTGCCAGTAGGCCAGAAAAAGTGCATTTTTCTCCGTCGGGAAATGGTTGCTGAGACGCTCGAGCGGAATGTAACTTCGCGGAAAATCCCTCCGTCCAAGCTCCGGTTGCCCCTGCGCCAGGAAGTCTCCTATCGTTCCACTCACCCATTGACATATTCCCTCATCCAGCCATTTGGGCAGCCCGGATTCTTGTATATTCTCATGCAAAATGAGATGGCACAGTTCGTGTTTTAGAATATCATCGAGCACAAAAATTCTTGAATCAGCGGACCCGACCCGCATGACGATAAGATTCCTGGAAGGAACAGCAAAAGCGGCAATAAGCGGGTTCTCGCTCATCCGTTCAAATTTCTCCCGGTCTTCCACCAGCAACAAAACGGGCCTGTTCTGAAGATGAAGCCCAAGAATCCGTTCCACTTCATCCTTTAGGCGGGGAAAGCTCTTCAAGAAATGCTGCACGATATCGAGAGGCTTGTCCGATACGATTACCAGGTTGCTGTCTTGAACAACCACATCGGCCGCACCGGCGAAAGGAACCGTAACAATGCCGACCAGCAGAAAAACCCAAAGCAAAGTTCTCACAATCTTTGGTGTCCGTATCTGGATGAGTATCAGGCTACCAGACTTCGGGCAATTGACTCAGCCTGTTGGAGAACATCTTTTCGGTTTCGAACATCACCGATTTCCCTCACGCCCACCGCCCTGATCAGATGATTTTGCGAGAATCCGAACATGCTCAGCCAGCGTTCATAACGTGAATGGATATCGGCAAAGGCATTTTCATCGGGATGGCCCTGGGCCAGAATGAAGACAGATTTTTTCCCCCGCTTAAGTCGACAGGAAAAATCAGCATTGAAAAACGAGTAAGTACGGTCAAAACAGCTTTTGAGCTGACCCGAAATGTCTCCAAAGTATACGGATGAAGCCAAAACCAGGACATCGGCCTGATGGATGGATTGTAGAACTTCTGCCAGATCATCTTCGAGCACGCAATGATCTACCTTGGACTTGCAGGCGCCACAGCCCTGACAGCCTTTAAAATCCATATCGTTCAAGATGAAAAGCCTAGTTTCTGCACCCAGATCCCTCGCCGTATCCAAGAACCGGTTGGCAATCGTCGAGCTATTCCCAGTTTTTCGTGGACTCCCGAAAATAGCGGTAATCTTCATTGCGAGCTCTCCTTTGCCGAATGCGAACCTTAACCCATGTTGGAATTATAATGCACAGCCAGCCAAATTGTTTTCTCGCCGGAATCGGTCCATTCCACCCGGTGTCTCTTATGGGCGGGGATATCGATCCAGTCGCCTGAATTCAATTTTAGGACTTCATCACTTCCTTCAAACAGCAGACCGGCACTCCCTTTAAGAACCATAACCCATTCGTCTTGTTCTTGATCATACCAGAACCCCTCCGGACTGGAATGCCCGTTCGAGACAATTCGTTCGATTCTTACCCCTCGGGCCATCACAAGGTGTTCAATCAGTTCATCACTGAAATGTTCGGAGGCCATCTCGGTAAAGATGTTTTTAATCACCATAGTCAGTCAATCCCCTCGAAAAAGATGCAGTCCACTGCTATTATTAATACCCTCAAGCAGATGATTCAAAATAATCCAAGGGTGTTGATGTGACAAGCTGGTTTACATCGAGAAAAAATGGCGAGTTTTGCCTGGCATGAATGACAAGGAGACGGCAGGTGGACATCGACAAATTGGAGAACCGCAAGCCATTAGAATTTCAGCCATGCGAGCAGTGTACCGGTACAGGTTTGGTTTGCGGGGTTGTACCGGTCATAGACTCAAAGAGCTGCTGTGTTGACTATGCCAACGCTGTCTGCCCGCGGTGTAACGGTTCCGGGGTGATGAGACGGAGTGATTTGTCATCAGCACGTGGGCTGAGGCCTGCTCAATCAGGCAGTTTGCTTAACAAACCAGAGCAATAGAACGGGTAATATGATAAAGCAGCAATTTCTTCGACCTCTACTTCATGGCACTTTTACATTCGTTCTCCTCGCCTTAAATACGCTGATCTTCGCAAGTCTCTTATTGATCATCATTCCTTTTAAAATCCTTGCTCCCAATGAGAAGTTGAAGCGTTGCAGTTACAAAGCAATGGAATGGTTCGCACAAACCTGGGTGGACGGCAACACATTGATCTTTCGGCTTACCCAAAAGACGCAATGGGAAGTTAAGTGGCCAAGTACGGCGCTTCAGCTTGACGGCTGGTATCTCATCATTTCCAATCATCGTTCCTGGGCTGATATTCTTGTACTGCTGGCCGTCTTTAACCGCAAAATCCCCTTCCTCAAGTTTTTCATCAAGCGGGAGCTGTTGCGGTTTCCGTTATTGGGGCTCATCTGGTGGGCATTGGACTATCCCATTATGAAAAGATATTCGAAAGAATACCTACGAAGGCACCCGCAGAAGAAAGGAAGAGATCTGGAGACAACGCGGCGCGCATGCGAAAAATTCAAAGATACTCCCGTATCGATTCTTAATTTTTTGGAGGGTACCCGGTTCACACACGCCAAACACGCAGTGCAAAAGTCGCCATACCGCCACCTTCTGGTACCAAAGGCAGGCGGTATAGCCTTTGCCCTCTCGGCAATGGGAGAACGTTTCTGTGAGATTCTAAACGTGACAATCGTTTATCCCATAAGCAATTTCCGCTTCTGGCACATGCTGAACGGTAAGCTTCCCCGACTGGCGGTTCGAATAGAAACCATATCGATCCCCGCAGATGCTTTGGCCAAAGATTACCAAACTGATTCTGAATTTCAAATACGGTTTCGAGAATGGGTCAATCAACTGTGGCAGCAAAAGGACCAGTTGATAAACGACATTCTTATCGGCTACGGCCAGTCAACTTGAGACTGAAGCCAAACAATGCATTTATAATTCTTCTTCCTGCTCGTAAGCGGAAACCGTCAGATGTCTTTCCACGAAATCAAGCAGGCGTTTCCCATCTTCTGTAGGAACCCAGCCGACTCCCTCACACTCGGGGCAGTCAATCGCTTCGCTGTGATCTTCTATGTAAACTACTCCCGTGCCCCAGCATTTCCAGCATTTTTTTTCCAATTCCGGCAGGCCCATGAAGCGCTCTCTATAGTCTGATTTGAAATGGAATATGCAATCTTGTTCGCTCCTTATTGTATCACGAGCATCTATCTGCCAGATTTGAAGCCCATATACTGAAGGGGGTTTACGGCGAAATCAGAAGCAACTCGGTATAATCACATGAGCTTTGGCTTCTTTACGATTGCGAATTACCGGGTCGTATTTTCGTTCCCTCTGCACACGCTCTACACGAATTCTGTCGTCCACCCAGGTGAGCTTCACGGTCTGATAGGGGTTGGACAAGGATGACTGCTGTAATGGTAAACGATGGCGGGTAAAGAACATCATGCGGCTTTTTGACCATCGTTTCGGATAGTATTCAAGCGGGACAAATTCGTAAGCGCCGCTGTACACCATAGCACGAGCAACAACATGGCGAGGTGGCGATATGATAGCTTTCTTCAGCCTTTTTTCGATTTGCCTGACAGCCGATGGGCTCACATTCAAACCGACTACTTGGGTGGGGAATTCATCGCCACTCGGGCTCTTGCCAAAATTCCTTTTCACTGTTGCCAAGTCTTTCAACAGGTGCCTGGCATCCCAGAAGTCCAGATCGGTATAAATGTGATAACTGTATTTCGTCTGGCTTGGATGACAATAAATGATCCTGGCCATGAACCTCTCCTTTGCTGGATTATTTAGCTGCAGCCACAGCCACACCCGCAAGAGTCGCCATGATCGACCTCGGCTTCCATGATCGCAACATGATCGAGGGCATAACGTCCCACCAGATTCTTGATCTCTTCCAACGTAAGGTAATGAACGAACGTCTCTTCCACGTGGGCAATCTGTTGCGCGCAAGATTTCACGGTCTCGTCCATCACCCTGAGAGTGGGGGAAATCAGCAGAGTGTCTAGCTTTTCTATTCCTTCCGCCTCACTCACGATGCAAAGTGGAAACCAGCTTTTTGTCGATTTTAGAAAACCCACATAGAACATTTTGGCTGGAAATTTGTCGAAAAAAGCTTGCTGGCTGAAAAGCTGCATATTTCAGATCCCTTCTTTATAACTCGGGTCAGAATAATATTGATTTTACTTTAATCTTTTCGATACGTTTTATCAATGTGTCAGACTCCAGGAACTTTATGATCTTCGGGCAGTCCCATCCTCAAGCATCCACAGTATATTTTTCAAGGTAGCCGCGGGGAGTCACCATCCAGCCTTCCCAAAGATAGGACTTGCTGTTGCCGATAAGCAGTATGGATTGCATATCCACCTCTTCGATGGGAATGTCGCCCAGTGTGGTCAGGCACTGCCATTCTCCTTCCCGCATAGCACCGCGAACGACGGCAGCAGGAGTGGAATGCGGTCGATGGCGGAGGATCACCTGCTGAGCCGCAGTCAGCAGATTCGGGCGGGTTTTGCTGCGCGGGTTGTAGATCGCGATCACAAAGTCGGCCGAAGCGGCGGCATCCAATCGTTTCTCAATGACATGCCAGGGGGTGAGATGATCGCTGAGACTGATGGCGGCAAAATCATGCATCAAAGGAGCCCCCACCCGAGAAGCGGCTGCATTGAACGCAGCCACTCCGGGAATCACTTCAATGGAAAAATCGATTCCTGTATCCCGTTTCCCAGGACAGGAAGAAATGCGCAGATCCTTTTGCCGGCAGATATCGAAAACGAGCCCCGCCATGCCGTAAATTCCCGCATCGCCGCTGGAGACAATCACCACCCGGTGTCCCTTTGATGCTTGATCGATAGCCGCCTGACATCGCTCGATCTCTTTTCGCATGCCGCTCGAGATGATCTTTTTTCCTTCCGTCAGATCCGAGATCAAATCCAAATACATCTTGTATCCGACGACAACTTCAGCAGCACTCAAAGCTTCCAGGGCTTTCGGTAACAGATAGGACCGATGGCCGGGCCCAAGACTCACTACAGTTAGATTGCCCGCGCCACGGCCAGTGTAACGTTGGCTGTTTTGCGCTTCGGTATTATGAGGTCGCCCGGTTGTGCGCTCAGTAGAGCCGCTGCTTCGCATACGCTTGCCACTCCTACGTGTATTTCCACCAAATCGGATGGGTTGGGGACGGATACGTTTTTGATTTCCGGCCCGGAATAGAATTGAATCGGTCGGTCAAGCCATTCTGCCGTTTCCAGGATAGCAGGTTCTTCCGCCTTTAAATCGATACTGGCAATATTGCGGATGGATCGCATGGACAATTTCTCGTCAGCAAAGACCTTTTGCAGTAAAGCGATCATCTCACCCGACGAGGTTCCTTTGTTGCAGCCCAGGCCCACCACCAGATTGTGCGGACGGAGATGGAGGGATTCCGTGCTAGCCGGTGCGAGGTATTCCGAAACCCAGATACCCGGCGAAACACCTGCTGAGGGTTGCGCCTCGATGGCGGCTGAGATTGCAGCACGCCCGCCGTCTTTTTCTTTAGCCGCCGGCTCTGCATCTCTTGTCTCGGGCAGCCAGATGAGGTTTCGTTCATTTTTCAGGTAATCTCTCAACCGCCTGCCCGGATCGAAGATCCAGATCGTTTCATTTTCCAGAAAGGAGCGCGTCAGTCGCGCAACCATTCCAGGGTTTTCTATTTCGAGCCTGGCTTCTTTCGCAATGAGGTCCAAAGCGGGCTTGTGATGGACATCGGAAGCGGTAGTGATGATGGCCTGCCCTTCAACCATTTGTGCCACGCGCTGTGCGAGCCGGTTGGCCCCGCCCAGATGACCCGACAGGAGACTGATAACAAACTTTCCCTTTTCATCGAGCACAACCACCGCCGGATCCTGCGCCTTGTGCTTCAGGAGCGGCGCAATCAGACGAACAACAATGCCTGTTGCCATAATGCAAATGAGGGCGTCGTGCTTTGGCCATATTTTCGAGATCAATGTGCCCAGTCGGCCATAGCCTGCGGCTCCCATTGCCAGAGCAAAATCATGTCGCTTCGGCACATAGCAGACGCTGCCCGGCAGTCCTTTTTGCAGTTGCAGAGCAAGACCGGTGCCGTGCCGCGTTATGGCAACAATGCCAACGGACAAGGGTAAACGTGCATCACGTTTTTCGGAAACCATGACTGAACGACTCGTCGTATAACTTCGACTTCTTGAGTGTCTTATTGGATCGGACCGCGAAGACTTCGCCAACCATAATCAATGCCTGGCGATGAATGCCGGAGGCCTTCACGTCGTGTGCCAGTTGTGCCAGAGTAGTTCGCAGCAGCAACTCGTCCGGCCAGCCCACTCGGTATGCCACCACCACAGGAGTGTCGGGACCATAGGAGGCCTGCAACTCGGAAGCGACCTTTTCTATCTGCTGAATGCTCAAGTATATCACCAGGGTGGCCTTGTGAGAAGCCAACGCGCTAAGTCGCTCCTCCTCCGGCACTGGAGTTCGCCCAGCAAGACGAGTAAGTATCAAAGTCTGAGAGATCTCAGGCAGGGTCAATTCCTGCTTGAGGGCCGCAGCCGCTGCAAATACCGCTGAAACCCCGGGCACCACCAGGTAGTGAATTCTCTCTTCGTCCAGGAGCGCCATCTGTTCCTGAATTGCTCCGTATAAACCGGGATCGCCCGTATGCAGGCGCACCACTCGCTGTCCCGTTCTGTAACCTTCGACCAGTAGCTTATGGGTCTCTGAGAGCGTAAGGGAAGCGCTGTTGACGATAACGGCATCCGGCTTGCAACATTCCAGCAGTAAATCCGGCACCAGAGAGCCGGCATATACGATGAGATCCGCTGCTTCCAACAGCCGCCTGCCTTTTACCGTAATCAGTTCCGGATCGCCAGGGCCGGCGCCGACAAAATGAATCGGATATTTCATAAGACAACCTTAGAATTGAGATTCAGACAAACAACAAGTACATCCCCTGCCCCCTGTCATCTGCCCTCTCAATCTCTTCGCCAAGAGGTCACGACGAATACCGGATTGAGAGCCTCCAGCCTCAAAGTGTTTAGAATCGGAGCAGAACGGTTGATCTGCAGTTGGGTGACGGATACTTCGAAAGGTTTGCCGCGCCAGAATTCGACCGTCTTGTGCAATGTATCCAAAGTCACCACCGTTTGTACAATGCGCCCTGCGGGTCTTAACCGGTGGACAAGGTAATCGAGAACCGGCAACAGATCTTGTCCCATTCCTCCAAGGAACACCCGGTCCGGATCGACGAGCTGATCCAGAACGTCGGATGCACTGCCGCACAGGGTCTGAATTTCAACACAGCCAAAGTATGCTACGTTGGCAGTCAGATCGTTATAGCGGTCAGGGTTCTTTTCCACCGCCACAATATGGCGCAACGGCACGAGTCGAGCTGCCTCTATGGAAACCGATCCGCTGCCGGCTCCCAAATCCCA
>Ga0209164_1002705_pt1 | contig 18074 bp, 15 predicted proteins | sample MTBNYHSulfiMetaG_FD_187458 | JGI IMG/M metagenome (GOLD analysis project Ga0209164, IMG submission 187458) | Enrichment culture microbial communities from rom New York Harbor, USA that are MTBE-degrading - MTBE-NYH (New York Harbor Sulfidogenic)... | ecosystem: Environmental > Aquatic > Marine >...
GCGTGGGCTATCACACCGGCGCGAAGGTGCTTGTGGAGAACAACTACTTCAGCTCGTGCAGCAGCCCGTTCAATCAGCAGTACAGCAGCGTTCCGTGGGAGGCCTCATATGCGGATGCCGAGGGAGTTGGCAATCTGTTCGTGTCATGCAGCGGCGACATGACGGGGACTGGGATATCATTCGACCCGGAGTTTTATTATGACTATGCGTTCGGACTGGATACGGCGGCCGGCGTTCCTGCACTTCTTACTGGTTCTGCGGGGCCCGCGGCCGGTAACGAAAACGTTGTCTGTCCGACGCCCGGAAATGGTGCCATAGATGTTCATGCGGAATCGGATGACCTGTTGTGGACCAATATCGACGGGGCAACGTCGTGGGATGTCTATTTCGGGACAAGTACCACACCGCCATACCAGACGAGCACAACGACGAGGGTGTTTGATCCCGGGGTGCTTGCGGCGGACATGGACTACTACTGGCAGGTCGATGCCGATACGACCAGCAGACTGGTGCCGGGAGAACTGTGGCGGTTCAGGACGGCACCCGCCAAGGCATCGAAACCGTTCCCGCCGGACGGCGAGCTGCATGCTCCGCTGCGCATAAACGATACGTTCTACAAGTGCAAGCCCGTGGAGCTGACGTGGACGCCGGGCATGGGGGCCGCCAGCTATAATGTCTATTTCGGGACGAGCTCGACGCTGACCAGTGCTGACTATAAAGAGAATGTGACGGAGCCGCTTTATGGCCCGGGGCCGCTGAGGTATGGCATCAGGTACTACTGGCGGGTCGATATGGTGAAGGGCGATAGTTCGGTCATAACCGGCGATACGTGGAGCTTCGATTCGGATATCAAATACTCGGCGGCGGGCAGGACCGAGTCGGAGGATATGGTCCGCAACGGCAGATACTTCCTGCAATATATAGATCCGTCGTGGGGCTGGTTCATTGCGTCGAACGACTGGATCGTACAATTGGAGGCAGGGCCCGGCACGGTTAGCAGTGTATGGGCGGGGCCTTATGTGATGTGCAATGTAAGCATCCGCTATTTCGATGAGAATGATGGCGTGGCCCACTATGCCTTCTACGTCAACGAGACGCAAATAGATGCATGGTTCGCCTCGGCCAATAACGAGCAGATAATGACACGGACAATCACCTCGGTGCAGATCCACAACGGTGATGAGCTCCGGATAGAGGTTTACAGCGACGCGGGCGAGCTCAACCGCACCGACTGTATGGATATCGATGTTCTGCCGGGATCATGGACATGTTCGGGGGTGTCGCCTGCGGACCTGGATGGTAACTGCCAGGTAGACTTCGTCGACCATGCGATGTTTGCCACAGGCTGGGCTGCAGGCGACTCAGTAGCTGACCTGAACGACGATACGTATGTCAACTGGAATGATGTGCTAGAATTCGTTGGAGACTGGCTTGCATGCAACAGAGACCCAAGCAGCGAATGCTGGCAGTGAGAGCAACGTGATCTAGCAAAGGGTCGTGACTGTGCGGCAGGAACGGTGGTCTGATGCAGCTTCGATAAGCGTCTCAAGAGCATACGCTTATGTTCGACCGTCGGACACGACTGTAGAACCATTGCTCATGGTTATACGCAATTGAAGGGAAGATGATGAATTGCAGACATAGACTCGTTCAAGTCGTACTGTGCCTGTCCGTTCTTATGCTGACCGGCACAGCAGGCGCGCAGACACAACTTATCGGATGGGCGACACTGAATGGCGGAACCACCGGCGGCGCGGGTGGTGAGACCGTCATCGTGACCACCAGGAACGAGCTCTACAACGCTCTGAATTCGACGGGCCCGAAGATCATCAGAGTCAGCGGCATGATCTCGCTTCTGGGCGAGTCCATTACCGGCTCCCAGGGCGACAAGACCGTTGAGGGCGTGGACTCAAATTCAGGCTGGTATGGCTGTGTCAAGATCTCGGGCCCGGACGCCCACAATATCATCATCAGGAACCTGACGCTTCAGACGGATAACCTGGACCCGCTCATCATTCAGGCCGGGGCGACCAATGTCTGGGTGGATCACTGTTCGTTCGTGCATGGTATCGATGAGCTTATCAGCTTCAAGGACGGAGCGGACTACATTACAATATCCTGGTGCAAGTTCTCATTTGATATCGAGGGCGACCACAATCTCGCCGCTCTTGTCGGCTCTACCGACAATCATCCGGTCGACGAAGGGCACCTGAATATCACATGGCATCACAACTGGTTCGCCGACCGCGTTCATGGCCGCATGCCGCGCGTGCGTTACGGCAAGAATCATGTTATCAACAACTACTATGCCGTACCGGATCACGACGGCTACTGCATCACCGCCAATTGGGATTCGCAGGTACTGGTTGAAAACAACTACTTCTACAGAGTGGAGTCTCCCTGGAACGTGGCAGACCTCAGTACCGGCCACCCTGGGAAACTAAGGGCTGTGGGAAATCTGCTGGTGGAGTGCTTCGGTTCGATCAGCTCCGGGAATGACACGGTGTTCACGCCTCCCTACTATTACACCCTGGAAGCCCCCCTTGTGGCGCGTGAAAAGGTGATGCTCTGTGCAGGCGCCGGCCACCTTGATTGCTTCGCGGATGACATGACGCCGCCGACGCCGGACCCGATGACATGGGCCGTCGAGCCGTATACACTCGGTCCCAGTTCCGTCCAGATGACGGCGACGACCGCCCAGGATTATACCGGTGTCGAATACTACTTCTACAACGTCACCGATCCGTCGCACAACAGCGGCTGGCAGCTCGAACCAACCTATCTGGATGAGGGGCTTACCCCCAGTACCACCTACACCTATCGCGTGCAGGCGCGTGATGCGAGCCCGAATCTGAACGTGACGGCACTTTCAGCAGCGGCTTCGACGATGACAGGCCCGCCTGATACGGTGGCGCCAACGCCGAATCCCATGACATGGAGTTCCACCCCCGCGGTGTTTGGTAACTCCTCGATCGCGATGACCGCGACCACGGCCAGTGATTCAAGCGGTGTCGAGTATTACTTTGCCAATCTGACCGATCCAACGCACGATTCCGGATGGCAGGCCGGTCAAACATATGTGGATACCGACCTGCTGCAGAACACTGAGTATACATACACAGTGACGGCCCGGGATCTCAGCAGCAATCATAACGAGACCGCACCCTCCGCTGCCGCATCTGAGACGATCAGCACTGCAGCTCCGATATTTGTCAATTTTCAGCCGTCGGGATCTACGATACCGACAGGTTACAACCCTGATTATGGCGATCTCTACGGCAGCCTCGGCAGCGGGCTTACGTACGGGTGGAATATCAGTCACACGGACAACCCAAGGGAGCGCAACATCAATTCGGACCAGCGGCTTGATACGATAATGCACTTCCACGTCGGCGGTGCATGGGAGATAGCTGCGCCAGCCGGAGAGTACGCCGTTGAAGTGACTATTGGCGACCCGGCGTTCGCGTCGGTCTATACTATCAACGTGGAAGGAGTGAGCTACTGGAATGCGCTCTCCCTGGGCATCAATCAGTTCAGGACGCTCACGAAGACGGTTCAGGTCTCCGATGGGAGAATCACGATGAACCAGGGCAGCGGCGCCGAGAAAGCCACGCGCATTTGCTATGTTCATGTGACACCTCTGAGCCTGGATGACGTCGTATCGCCGGACCCTGATCCTATGACCTGGTACTCCGCGCCTCAACCAGTGACCAGCTCATCCATCACTATGACCGCTTCGGCCGCATCGGATCCGAGCGGGGTGGAGTACTACTTCGAGAACATGACAGACCCGACACATAGCTCCGGCTGGCAGAGTTCTGCCACCTTTATAGATATTGGTCTGGAGCTTGACACATCATATTCGTACCGGGTCAAGGCCCGCGATCTGAGCGATAATCATAATGAGACCGGCTGGTCGGACCCTCTGTCAGCGATCACTCTTCCGTATGACTGCAGCGACCCGCTTAACGCAGACCTCAACGATGATTGCCAGGTCAATTTTGTAGATCATGCGATATTTGCCGATGCCTGGGCGACCGGGGAGGCGGAAGCGGACCTTGATGGTAGTGGCCTGGTCAACTGGAATGACGTGCTGGAATTCGTCGCGGACTGGCTGACCTGCAATCGTGCTCCATCGTCAGGTTGCTGGCAGTGACCAGAGGTCGCAGAAACGGGTATGCCCAAGCTCCGCAAGTAATCACCTTGTAGTTGAGGCCGGCGCACTGGGGCGCCGGCCTCTCTCTGCTATAAAGGGCTTTCCAATCAACCACGCCAAGACTCTTGGGTCGGGGCCGCATTGTGCCTGATGGCTAACATATCGCCACACTCAGGGTAAACCGGCGGCTGCCAAAGTGGCGGTTCACGCCGGCACCCAAGTGCTCTAAGTATATATTATAAAAGCACTTATGGATTTCAAGCTCCCGGGGTATGGGAATTGCATCTGCTGAGGGGAGAATGCAATATGGCCTCAGGTTGGGGCATAGCATAAGGGGTAACACATGAAATTCGACAAACTAACACTCAAAGCACAAGAGGCTCTTGCAACGGCGCAACAGATAGCGATGGCGCGTTCGAACACCGTGCTTTCGCCGTTGCATTTGCTTTCGGCGCTGTTATCGGATGAGCAGGGCATGGCTGCGATGATAGTGAGCAAGATAGGCGGCAACCTGACGCGCATCAAAGACATGACTGAAAGTGAGCTGAAGCGGCTGCCGGTAGGCAGAAGCGAGGGCGGCCAGATGATGCCTGACCCGGCGTTCAACAACATCGTTCTGGATGCGCAGAACCGCGCGGACAAGATGGGCGATGAGTATCTGAGCACCGAGCATCTCTTTATGTCACTTGCAGATGTACAGAGCGACGCGAAAGAGATACTGAGCATCAACTCGATAACGGCAGAGCAGATAGCTACGGTCCTGAAGAGCATACGCGGCGGCGAAAAGATCACTGATGCCAATCCGGAGGATAAGTACAAGGCACTTGAGCGCTACGGCATAAACCTTGTGGAGATGGCTGAGAATGGGAAGCTTGACCCTGTGATAGGCAGGGAGAGCGAGATACGCCGGTGCATGCAGGTTCTGAACAGGCGAACGAAAAACAACCCCGTGCTGATAGGGGAGCCGGGCGTTGGAAAGACGGCAATAGTCGAGGGGCTGGCGCAGCGCATAGTTGCCGGCGATGTGCCTGCCGGTTTGAAAGACAAGACCATAATCGCGCTTGATATGGGCGCGCTGATAGCAGGAACGAAATTCCGCGGCGAATTCGAGGAACGGCTCAAGGCTGTGCTGAAGGAAGTGACAAGCGCGGGCGGGCAAATAATACTCTTCATAGATGAGCTGCACACGATAGTGGGTGCGGGCAAGACAGAGGGCTCGATGGATGCGGGGAATATCCTGAAGCCATCGCTCGCGCGCGGAGAGCTGCGATGTATCGGCGCGACGACGATCGATGAATACAGGAAACATGTCGAGAAGGATGCCGCGCTTGAGCGGCGCTTCCAGCCGGTGATGGTAGACCCGCCGAGCGTGGAAGATACTATAGCGATACTGCGGGGGCTGAAGGAGCGGTATGAGATGCATCACGGGGTACGGATACTGGACAGCGCTCTGGTGGCGGCGGCGGCGCTTTCGAACAGGTATATCTCCGACAGGTGGCTGCCGGACAAGGCGATAGACCTGATTGACGAGGCGGCTAGCAAACTGCGGATAGAGAATGACTCGATGCCCACGGAGCTGGATGAGACACGTCGCAGGATAATGCAGCTGCAGATAGAGCGCGAGGCGCTTTCGAAGGAGACTGATGCGGGGAGTAAGAAGCGGCTTGCCAAGACGGAGGAGCAGTTAGCCGAGTTAAAGGAAAAAGACGCTACCCTTACGGCCCAATGGGAGACGGAGAAGGGACGTATTGACAAGATAAAGAAATTGAAACAGCAGCTTGATGAATCGAAGGTCGAGTTTGACAATGCACAGCGGCGAGGCGACCTTGAGACGGCGGCGCGGCTGAAGTACAGTACAATGACCGACCTGGATAAGCAGATAAGCGAAGCTGAAGCCGAGCTTGGCAATGTGAATGGCTCGGGCATCATCCATAACGAGGTAACGGAAGAGCATGTCTCGCAGATAGTCTCGAAGTGGACGGGCATACCCGTCTCGAGGCTGATGAGCGGAGAGCGTGAGCGCCTGATGAAGATGGAGGACGAGATAAGGATGCGTGTGGTGGGCCAGGATGATGCGGTTGCTGCGCTTGCCAATGCTGTGCGGCGGAACCGAGCAGGGCTGGGCGATGCGAACAGACCGATAGGTGTGTTCCTGTTCCTGGGGCCGACAGGCGTAGGCAAGACGGAGCTTTCGAAGGCCCTAGCCGAGTTTCTGTTCAACGACCCAGGCGCGATGGTCCGGATCGATATGAGCGAATTCATGGAGCAGCACAGCGTCGCCAGGCTCATCGGGGCGCCTCCGGGGTATATCGGCTACGAAGAGGGTGGCAGGCTTACAGAGGCGGTCCGCAGGAAGCCATATACCGTGGTGCTTCTCGATGAGATTGAAAAGGCGCATCGCGATGTTTTCAACGTGCTGTTGCAGGTCTTCGATGACGGGCGACTGACGGACGGCAAGGGCAGGACGGTCGATTTCAAGAATACAGTAGTCATCATGACTAGCAACCTTGCGAGCGAACAGATACGGAAACTGACCGAGGAGCAGGGGGCTGACTGGGAGATAGAAGCCCACGTCAGCGACGCGCTGCGGCAGTACTTCCGGCCTGAATTCCTGAACCGCATTGATGAGGCGATAGTCTTCAAGATGCTGAGTCGGAAGGACCTGGCCCGGATAGTGGACATCCAGCTGGGCTACCTGGCCGACCGGATGAAGGCGAGGAATCTGTCGGTAGAGGTGACGGACGCAGCCAGGGAGCTGCTGCTGGATGAGGGCTATGACGTGGCATATGGAGCCCGGCCCCTCAAACGGGCCATCCAGCAGAGGATAGAGAATCCACTGGCCAGGGAGATACTCGCAGGCAAGTTCGTCGATGGTGATACGGTAAAGGTAGACGCAAGGCAGCGTACGTTCACTTTCGAGAAAGTGTGAGCTTGTCCGGCCCGCAGGCCGGGCTGGATTTTGGGGTTGTTCCCGGCTGCCATCAGGCTATAATACCACGTTCGCATGTCTGTATGCTGTTGGCGCTACTGATAATGGCTCATTCGAACGGTTTTGATGGCAGAGCTTAAGGCACTTAGTCAGGCGATTGTCGATGGCGACCGGGGTCGGGCTGTTTCGCTCACGAAGGAGGCCTTGGCTGCGGGTCTTGACCCCAGAACCATCCTCAACGATGGGCTAATAGCCGGAATGAACGTAATCGGGCAACGTTTCCGGAATAACGAAGTCTACATTCCCGAAGTGCTGGTCGCCTCCAGGGCGATGAAAATGGCGATGGAAGCACTGTCGCCGCCGCTGGCTGAGGCGAAATTCCAGGCGGCCTGCAAGGTTGTTCTGGGAACTGTGCAGGGCGACCTGCATGACATAGGCAGAAAGCTCGTGGCGATGATGCTAAGAGGCGGGGGTTTTGAGGTAATAGACCTCGGAGTTGACGTGGCAACGGAGACTTTTGTAGACAGCGCGAAGAAAAGCGGCGCGAAGATCGTGGCGATGAGCGCACTACTGACAACAACGATGCCAGCCATGGAGAGGGTCATCAGAGCGCTGAAAGACGCCGGATGTGACGTCAAGACGATGGTCGGAGGTGCGCCCGTGACAAAGGCGTATGCCGACAGAATAGGGGCCGACGCCTATGGAGAAGATGCCATGGTGGCGGTCGATCTGGCCCGGGAGCTTGCCAAGTGAATCCAGGGTTCCGGGGTAAAGATAGCTGGGGCCTTGGCGAAAAGCGTGATTTTGGTGTTACTAATCGTGCCGCCTGTGTATAATGGCGGGCTGTGCTCAGTGGCGATGGCGGTGAGTACGGGAAGACGTATTACTGTGATTGAGGTGTACCAAGATGGCAGATTTGAAGGCGCTCAGCGAGGCAATCATCAAAGGTGACCATGGAACGGCCGTTTCGCTGACAAAAGAGGCAATAACCGAGGGCATGAGCCCCAAAACGGTGCTCAATGACGGGCTTATAGCGGGCATGGACGTGGTTGGTACCCGCTTCAAGAGTAACGAGATATATATCCCTGAGGTCCTGATAGCTGCCCGCGCGATGAAGATGGCGATGGAAGTGCTGGCGCCAAAGCTGGCGGAGGCAGGGGTCAAGCCGATAGCCAAGGTAATGATAGGAACGGTTCAGGGCGACCTTCACGATATCGGCAAGAACCTTGTGGTGATGATGCTCAAAGGCGCGGGGTTTGAGGTGATAGACCTTGGCGTCGATGTGACCGCTGAGAAATTCGTGGAGCATGCGCGGAGCACAGGGGCGAGGCTGGTGGGCATGAGCGCGCTGTTGACGACGACGATGCCCGCGATGGAGAAGGTAGTCAAGGCACTGAAGGATGCGGGCTGCAATGTAAAGACGATGATAGGCGGGGCGCCCGTGACGAAAGCATATGCCGAGAAGATAGGGGCCGATGGTTATGCGGCTGACGCGGCAAGTGCAGTAGATATCGCCAAGGCACTGCTGAACTAGGCCGATATGGAAGAGAATTCAGGGCAGCGTCAGGTTGTACCTGGCGCTGTTTTTTTGCGCGCTTAGGGGTATAATCCATCTATGCGTTCGATGAGAACAGAGGCCATGGAGCAGCTGCTGATGGAGCTGCGATTCGCTCCCGCCGGCACGAAGGCCAGGCAGGCAGAGGCTGCGGAGGGGCTGCTTGGGCTAGTGAAGAAGGACATTGAGTATCCCTATGAATTCGTCTGTTATCAGATAACCGGCTACAGGCCGAAGGGCCGGGCTGCAAGCAATGCCATGATAAGGGGAGACGAACTGATCGATGACCTGCGGGTCTTTGTGAGGAAACTCAGCGCAAAGGCGGCTCAGGATGCCGTCAGCCAGGGCGAGAAAGTGTATACTGTGGAAGAGCTTGCCGCGCATTTCGGAGTCTCTCTGCGGACCATTGAACGATGGCGCAAGCGCGGACTTGGCGGCAGGCAGTTCGTGTTCCCCGATGGCACGCGAAAAACCGGTTTCACTGAATCGAATGTGACGGGCTTCGTATCGGCCAACGAGAGACTTGTGCAGAGGGCGCGGAAGTTTGCCACGCTGACCGATGAGCAGAGAGATCGCATCTTCGAATTGGCACGCGAGATGGTGCAGAGCGGCAGCCTGAGCAGGAAGCAGATCATTGCCGAGATAGCCGCGGAGCTGAAGACAAGTGGCGAGACGGTCAGATACCATCTTGTCAGGTATGAGACGGAGAACCCGCAGGAGCAGCTGTTTGCCAAGCCAGCGGGCGTCATCACGCCGCAGCAAATGCGGGAGGTTGTCAGGAGATACCAGGAGGGCGCAGGCATACAGGAACTGATGCAGGCATTTCACAGAAGCAGGAGCTCGATATACAGAATAATAAACGCCGCAAAGGCCAGGGAATTTGTCGGGGTGCATATGGAATACGTAGATAGTGATGATTTTGTTGCCGAAGGCGCTGAGCTTGAGATCCTCGGTCCTGAGCTGCCTGCGGAGGTCAAGGCGACCAATACGCTTGCGAACGACTTGGAAGCTGGCAAGACGGAATTGCATGACTACCTGCAGGCGCTCAAAGATGTGAAGCCGCTGCCAGCCGAAATGGAGAAGCAGTTGTTTCGCCGATACAACTATCTGAAGTACCGGTTCAACATCGCCAGGCTGAAGGTCAAGCCGGGCCAGACGACCGGCACACAGGTGAAGGAGATGCAGTCGCTGCTGACAGAAGCGCGGGCGATCGGGCTCTTCCTGCGCCAGTCATACCTGCGAGTGGTGGTGACGGTGGCCCAGAAGCATCACATTGAGCCGGAAGAGCTGAGGAGCTATCTTGTCTTTGGCAACAAGGCACTGACAAAGGCGCTTGAGACCTACGACTTCGGCGGCACATCGAGGTTCAGCAATTTCGCCAGCCTGACAATAGCCAAGGAATTCGCCCTTGCCGCTGCAAAGGGCAAGAAGCCTTCCGAGCAGAAACACGAGGCGTGGGAGCGCGGTGTACTTGCGCTCGATACGACAGGCCTCATCGAGATGGAGCGCAGCCAGAGGAAGCTCGTCAACGTTATAGAGCAGAATCTCGACGAGCGAGAGCGATTCATAATTACGTCGCGCTATGATGTCGAGCCGGGAGTGATAAGAAAGCACAAGAAGACTCTCAATGAGGTTGGAGCGGAGCTTGGCGTCGCGGGTGAAGAAGTCAGGCGGCTGGAGCTAGCAGCTCTTGGCAAGCTTAGGCACGTGCTCTCAGACGAGGAGTTTGCACGACTGACAGAAGAAGGCTCTTGAGTAGTCACTGCATTACTGGCTCGCGCAGATGGGCATTGGTAGAAGACTGCGCAAGAGATATGCAGGTGAAGGGGCCCTTTTTTGCGCGCCTTCACCTGCACTATATGGCAACCGATATTCTATTCCTGGCAACTACCGTCGCGTTTTCTGTCCCGGTCCTTGTCGCAGCAATCTCTGATGCGGTCTCTGGTCCTTTCGCGATCTCTGTCAGCACAATCCCTGATGCGATCTTTTGTTCTGTCGCGGTCACGATCAGCGCAGTCTCTGATGCGGTCCCTGGTCCTTTCGCGATCTCTGTCAGCACAATCCCTGATGCGATCTTTTGTTCTGTCGCGATCACGATCAGCGCAGTCTCTGATGCGGTCTCTGGTCTTGTCGCGATCCCTGTCAGCACAATCCCTGATGCGGTCTCTGGTCCTATCCTGATCCCGGTCGGCCACAGCGAACCAGGGCACCCCGGCTTGAGTGATGGCACACGTTCCGAAATCCGGCTTTGCCGTAACCATGCTAGCACCGTGCGCAGCCGCCGCTATCACCAGGAGAGCAGCCATTCCAAGTAACATTCTGGTACTCATGCGTTTCCTCCACACAAAAAGGTACATATAACTCAGGCCGTCGTCTCGGCATCCGCCGCCCAGCCGTTAGACACAAATTCATATGCAAAAACATTGCTCAGCTACCGCTTAAACGATAGCTGCCTGGATAAGCCTTCGGTCTTTTTCCTGGAAAAAAAGCCTTTTCCTCGCCTGGCATTGCAGGCGCGACATGCGGGGTCTTCTTGATTAGATACCGAGGTCATGGTAGGATTACTATCCAATGTGTACTGGCGCAAATGTACGAGCTGATGATGATGAGCGTCTGATGATCTTGTTGGGCCGCGGCGAGAACGAAGCATTAGACGAGCTCATGCGCAGGCACGCCAGCAGAATCCGGCAGATCGCTTACCGAATTCTAGGGAAATTGGACGAGGCCGATGATGTAGTTCAGGAGACTTTTACCCGTGTTTTCCGCTTCGCTCCACGGTACAAGCCGAACGCGAAATTCACGACATGGCTCTTCCGTGTAGCCGTCAATCTCAGTCAGGATGTGCACCGGAAAAACTGCCGCGAAGCGGCCCTCAGGCGGGCGTTGCGGCTCTGGAGACCGGTAACTGCCGGGGAAACCCACCAGGAGAGCGAGAATGTGGAGCGAGCGCGCCGCGCGATTGCGAGTCTTGCGGAGTTCCAGAGAACGGCAATTGTGCTGCATTACTACGAGAGGCTATCCTGTGCTCAGATCGGCGAGATTACGGGCAGGAGTGCCGCGGCTGTGGAATCAGCACTTTCCCGTGCGTATGCCACGTTGAGGCAAAGACTAAATCCCACAGGAATACAGGGCCGTTTTCCCGAAGGCTGAGGGAACATGCAGCGTTTAAATATATGAGGTCTTATGAAAAAACATCTGAGTGAAGTGGAGCTCATTGAACTCTGCCAGGGGCGTCTGAATTCGAGGCACGCCGACGAGGTACGCAAGCACTTGGCCAAGTGCGCATACTGCGCGCACAGGATGGCAGCGACCGATGAGTTTGTGGCGTCTATGGATGCATGGAAGGTGGCTGCATCTGATGAGTGCGCCTTGGACGCTGCCGGCTTGATCAGTCAGGCTGCGCGCGACAGGGAACGAGACTTGCCTTATCGGATAGTCCGAGTCACACTTGGCCAGGCTGCAGCGATCATAGTCCTTGCCGGTCTCTCGGGAGCCGTGGCAGGGCATTATCTCGCCCAGTTCAGCAACGCTCGCAGGATTCCCGCCGAGCGTGTCAGCGAGCAGGTAGCTGCACATATGATGCATCTTGACGCTCTTGCGCCTGGGGCCATGACGGGGCTCGATATCACCAGCGACGAGGTTCAGATATTCCTTGGAGGTGTCACTCAGCAATGAGATCGCTCTGGCTGATAATCATATCACTTGTAGTCGCGCTTGTGGCGGGAGCCGCGACCTTTCTGACCGCGAAGACGGGGCCTGTTGATATTTCAGGGCGCTGTCCCGGCTGCAAGGTAGCCTCATGCTGCCTCCTCCTGAACGCACGGCAAATAGAGGAGATTTGCAGTGCTGACTGCGGGTTCTCTGAGGAAGGCTTTGAACTCAATAGAAGACTCTCTGAGGAGCGGTTCCGGCTTGCTGACCTGCTGGAGACTAGCAGTTCTTCGGACCAGGCAATAATGGCACAAGTCGAGGTTGTCATTACCGCTCATGAGGCTCTAGTTGACCGGGTTGTCGACCATGTGCTCAGGATTCGTCCTTATCTGACGCTTGACCAGCAGCGCAAACTGATGGGCATGTGTGTCGATTCGCTCAACGGCAGATGGTGCGGCCAGGCCCGGAACGAGTGTCAGGGCGCCGACGGCCCCAATTGCCCGGGAGCCGGGTCCCAAGGCTGCCAGGAGGGCGGATCTGGCGACTCATCACGACGCGGTCGAGGTATAGGCAGGACACTGGCCGTTGTCAAGCGAAGTGACGGCACGTTTGCGTCAGAGCTTGACCGGTTGCAGGCCGAGGTCTCTGCTCAGAGAGCAAAGCTCGTTGATCTGCTCTCGAACGAACGTAGCACTGATGACGAGATGCGTCAGCAGATCAAGGCCTTTGCCCACGCCCACAACTCAATGGAGAGAAGTATCGCCTCCTATGTACTTAAGGTTCGGAAGACTCTGACCGTGGAACAACAGAAGTCGCTTGTTCTAATGTGCACCAGGGGTATACGGGGAATGGAGTGAGAGCACCCACGGCAGCATCTTTCCAGCCCGAGTAGTGGATTTTCCCCAATATCTGGCCTATACTGGCTGCATTCATAACGGCGGAGTTCCGCGTGAGAGCAGTTGTGCAGCGAGTTGCAGAGGCCAAGGTCGAGGTCGACGGCAAGGTCGTCGGCCAGATAGGTCGCGGTCTGCTCATCTATCTGGGCGTCGCAAACGATGACACGGAGACTGATGCCAGATATATGGCCGAGAAAGTCGCGGGCCTGCGGATATTTGCCGATAGCGCTGACAAGATGAATCTCTCCATTGTGGATGTGCAGGGGGCCGTGCTTGCCGTAAGCCAGTTCACGCTGCTGGGTGATTGCCGCAAAGGCCGTCGCCCCGGCTTCGACGCTGCCGCCGAACCAAAGAGAGCCAGCGAGCTCTATGACCTCTTCTGCACGGCGCTGGCTGCTCGGGATATCAGAGTGGAGCGAGGCATCTTCCGCGCCAGCATGCAGGTCGAAAGCACCAACGACGGCCCTGTGACAATGCTCCTTGACAGCAAAAGGCTGTTCTGAGAGAGGTTCCGAGGCAGTGCAGTCAAACACTCCATATCATGCCCGCTCTGCCAGGCATGACCGTCTCGCCTAATCTCTCTTTCAGAAAGCCGACCGCCTCCCGGCCGGTACAGTGACATGGAACAACGAAATCAGGTCGCCATTGCTGCAAAGCGGCACAAGTGCTGTCCAGTCGCTCGGGCGAGGCGTTCTGAAGATGCAGCCCGCCAATGATCCCGGCGATCTGTGTCTGGCCGGTGATATGCTGTACATAATCTACTGTATTGATCAAACCCGAGTGGCAGCAGCCGACGATAATGATAAGTCCATTGTCGGTTCTTATCCACATTGCTACATCGTCACTAATCAGATCGGGGATTGTGCCGGCGGCATTAAGAAAGAACGGACCGCCGGTATCCTCCAAAGGCTGCTTCCTGGGTATAGGCCCTGTGACACCAACGCCAGTCAGGATATCCGTCGGGTCGGCCAGCCATTGGATGCGGTCCGGCGGAAGACCGAGGATGGCTTCGGCGGCAGGCAGTGGCATTGAGATATCGCGCGGCGTCTGACCGGGATGAACGCTGTAGCGCCGGACAACCACTCCATCATTACAGAATACCCGCATCGCCGGGCTGGCCGAAAGCACGTGCGTTACTGCGCCTGTGTGGTCATAATGGCCGTGACTCAGGACAAGCATATCCGTTTCGCACAACTCGATATTAAGCGCATAGACATTCGGTTCGAGAGCCCGTCCCTGGCCTGTATCGAAGAGGATGTGCTTGTCTGCGACCTCTATCCACAAGGACAGACCATGTTCGGCGCTAAGACCATCTGAGGCCTCATTATCCACGAGCACCGTGACCTTCATAATACCCGACCCATTAGAGTATCTGAGACTGAACGAACTTAGCCTCTGCCCAAGCCATTACATTCTGAGCGAGAAGGATCTCCGCCTTCAGACGATACAGCGGCGGATGCGACGACAACACCCAGGCGCGTATCTCAAGTTGAAGATTGCACGAGATCGGCTGCACAAAGCGGACGTGAAGATCGCCCGTGACGGCACGGATGCCCCGGTTGAAAAGGCAATGGGTCATGGCCGCATCCAGCAGTGAGGCAATGACTCCTCCATGGAGGATGCCTTCGTATCCCTGGAGCTCAGAATGAGCACTGAACCGCGTACTTACGGCACCATTTTCTTCGGTCTGGAAGGACAGGTTCAGCGATCTCGGATTAAGGCTACCGCAGAGCAGACATCGGCTGTGGCTGTTCCTGGCGTTAATTGTCGTTGCATGCTCTCTAGTGGTCACAGATATTCTCACCCACGTGCAATGTTCCAGCAAGATAATCGGCTACCAGGCGTTCGGGTGTCTCCGCAGGCGCGCCAATAACCACCTGGATGTTCTGCTGGGCAAACAGGGCCTGCGCGCGCTGCCCCATTCCGCCAGCGATGACTATATTGACGCCGTTCTGGGCCAGCCAGCGGGGAAGCACTCCCGGTTCGTGCGGAGGCGCAGCAGCGTCCTGCCTTGACGCTATACTCCTGCTGTTCTCATCCACATCGAGCAGTGCAAATGTGTCACAGTGGCCGAAGTGCATACTGAGCCGGTCATTAACTACAGGTACTGCAATTCTCACAAGATTCTCCTTATGTGTGTTTCATTACATTGCTTCTGGAAACGCCGTTATTATCACTGACGAGCTGTGTCACTCGTGATGCGATGGCGGCGAACGCTTCTGCTGTTGTCGAGCTGCCTGGCCGTGCGGCCAATGGCATGCCTTCGTCGCATGCCAAGACCACCAGCGGGTCGATTGGGATTTTGCCCAGGAAGGGGGTCCGGAATGCTTCAGCGATTCGCTCTCCAGCCCCGGCGCCGAATACGCTAGTGATACCGCCGCAGTGCGGACAGGCAAAGCTGGTCATGTTCTCGACAACGCCGAGAATGCGAAGGCCAAGCTCCAGACAGAAATTGACGCTCTTGCGCACATCAGCGGCGGCGACCTCCTGTGGAGTTGTCACCACAATCGCACCATCGAGCCGGCCCAGAAGCTGAATAACGGAGAGCGGCTCGTCACCTGTGCCCGGAGGGCAGTCCACTACCAGATAGTCGAGCTCGCCCCAGCTCACATCTTTGAGAAACTGGCGGATCAGGTTTGCTTTCATGGGTCCGCGCCAGATAACAGGATCATCGCACTGCCGGAGCAGGAAGCCAATGGACATCACCTGAAGGTTGCCCACAGCGTGGGGTATAATGCCTCCGCCATCGGCCATGGCCGGCCTGTCGGTCAGTCCCAGCATAGTCGGGATGCTGGGGCCATGGATGTCGACATCCAACAGACCCACCCGGTGACCTCTTTCAGCAAGTGTTGCAGCAAGGTTGACAGCGACAGTGCTCTTGCCGACGCCGCCTTTTCCGGAAAGGATGATGATTCTGTGTCGTATCCTCGCAAGACGGGCCTCGAGCATCCAGTTGTCACTGTCTGCATCAGCCTGCGCATCCTGAGGGGCGGGCCGTGAGGCGCACCCCTCTCTATCACAGTTTCCGCAGTTCGCTGTATCACCTTTACATGATATGTCCCGTGGGTGACGTTGGTCATAGTCTTCGATGGCCGCAATCAGTGTCCTGACCGCCAGAAGCGCACAGTGCTCATGATCAGGAGGTACACGCCCGGCTGCAGCCAGAACATCCTGTTGTCGAAGTTCTTTTACCATGCCCAGCGATATTCCTGTTGCGAGCGAAGCTGCGACGCTTCCGCAAACGACTGAGTAATCACAGCCGTCAGTTGTGTACGTGACCTGTGCGACCGTGCTGCCGTTCGCTCGTACCCAGAACTCCATCGTATCGCCACAGGGGCCTTTTACGCGGGCGTTCCCGTCAGCGTCGCGCAAAGGGCCGAAGTTCGACGGCAGGAGTTTTGATGGAATCGGCATGGGCTGTATGTTCATATCATCCGACATAGCGCCTCCCAGATTGCTGCAACAGCGTCAGCTGCAGGGCCCTTATTGTGTTCGACGATGGTGGAACCATCCATCTGTGCAGCGGTCACTGCCGGGTCATACGGTATTCTACCCACAACGGCAGCCCCGGCACTGTCAGCGTTCTTTTCAACGGCCTTGGCGGCTTCTGGATTGATGTCGTACTTGTTCACGCAGACCGCGGCTGGAATGTCAAAGTGTCGTGTCAGAGACAGGACTCGTTCCAGATCATGCTTGCCGGAAACCGATGGCTCTGTCACAGCAAGAACCATCGTGGCTCCCGTTACTGAAGCGATAACCGGACACCCGATACCCGGCGGGCCGTCAACGATAACCATTGGACGATCCTGCTCATCTGCTATACGGCGTGCTTCCCGGCGAACAGTGGAAACAAGCTTGCCGGAGTTCTCCGCTGCCGCGCCGAGCCTGGCGTGCACCATCGGGCCTGTTCGACACTGCGAGATATACAACTGCCCGCACAGACGCTCCGGGAAATCTATCGCATGGACCGGGCAGAAACGTACACAAACGCCACAACCTTCACACAAGACTGCATCGATGGAGAATCTGGCTTCGCCGGCTGCTTCTCCATTCATTTTCACCGCTCCAAACCGGCAGTTTGCCAAACATGCCCCGCAGCCGATGCACTCACTCTGTCGAATTATAGCCTCGTGGCCGCTGTAGAAGTCGCGGCCTTCCTTGACCTCGGGCGAGAGCACAAGATGGAGGTCTGCGGCGTCCACATCGCAGTCAGCCACAACAGCCTGCTGCGCAAGAACGGCAAAAGATGCGGTAAGGCTTGTCTTTCCTGTGCCGCCTTTCCCACTTATGACAACGAGTTCTTTCATGGTTCTTTATATTGCTTATTTGCCATCTTTGTGCCGTCGATAATATAGAGGACGGCGTCTGTGCTCTTCCGGGCCTTGCAGACTTCTGTGTCTGAGATGCCCAGGAAATACTCGGTTCGAAGACTGAAGTATCTCGCCATAGTACTCTCTATTCCACTTATGTCTGCATGCCTTATGCTGCGTATATAGGAGGTCGGGTCCGCCATCTTCTGTCTGAAGAAGGCTGATGCAGGATTCAGCAGCATAGCGATAAACCTGCCGCCATGTCGCAGGACATCATATGTTCTCTCGATCGCTGTCCGATAGTCTTCAATGAACTGCATTGACGCTACATAGATAACCGCATCGAACGATGACTTCTCAAAGGACATATCCTCGGCTCGCCCTGCGACCTTTCTCATGCCGTCGGGGGCTTTCCCCAGAGCTTCATGTGAGACGTCCAGCCCTGTGATCTGGAAGCCGTGCTCTTTCAGGATAGACTCGATGTCTGCGGGACCGCAACCAACGCTGAGTATTTCCCTGCAACCTTTCAGATGCTCTATCAGATAATCTGCCTCCGCACGGAACACAGCCTGCCAGA
>Ga0209164_1002707_pt1 | contig 18061 bp, 13 predicted proteins | sample MTBNYHSulfiMetaG_FD_187458 | JGI IMG/M metagenome (GOLD analysis project Ga0209164, IMG submission 187458) | Enrichment culture microbial communities from rom New York Harbor, USA that are MTBE-degrading - MTBE-NYH (New York Harbor Sulfidogenic)... | ecosystem: Environmental > Aquatic > Marine >...
GGCCGAATCGGTTTTCCCTCCCGGCTATTGCCCTCGACACGCTTGAGGTAGAGGGCGGCCGTCAGCGGATGGCAGCCCTTGCCGATCATCACGCCCCCGCCGGAGAACTTCCAGTAAGCGTAAGTCGTCGCATGGGAGCCGGAGTGGGCTTCCTCGCCGTACATCCAGAGGATCTGCGCTCCGGTCTTTTCAAGGATCTCCCGTTCTTTCTGAATTGAAGGGGCATAGACCCAGTTCTCGGCGTAGAGGATCCTACCCTTGCTTTTCCGCTCGGCCGCCAGCATCCGCTCGACGCTGGCCAAGGCCTCGTCCAGCGCCTTCTGCTTCGGAAAGCGCTCGCCGTGAAAGTCCTCCGAGCCGTCGCCGAAGTAGCCGGTCAGCGGCTTTTCCACAATGGCGAACTTGTCGCGCTCCAGGGCGGCGATCGCAATCGGCTCATGGGAGGAAGCGGTCGTGCAGACGTGGACGACGTCCACCTTGTCGAGAAGCGCTTCGAGGGTGTCGAAGGCCGCCAGCCCGCGTTGGCTGGCATACGCCTCGCTCTTGCTCTTCACGAGGTCAAACACGCCCACCGGCTGGACGTTCACCCCATACACTTTCTGGAGAGCCTCAAAGTGAAATGAAGCGGAGAAGCCCGCGCCTGCGATGCCCGCCCGTACCGTTTTCTTAGCCATCCTGAATCCTCGTCCCTCCCGGTTTTTATGCCCGGCGACATAGGTCCTGTTTGTCATTCCGAACCCCGATTTATCCCTTCGGCGGAGTCTACCCTGAGCGTTGTCGAAGGGCTCAGGGCAGGCGGGGTGAGGAATCTGACTTTCCCGCAAAAGGTGTTTTACAAGGTCAGATTCTTCGTCCCGATGAATCGGCACTCAGAATGACAACCCCTTCGAGGGTCGGCCTGTCAGTACTCCCCCTATTCAACGTCAAAATGATACCGACGCCCGGCATCGTGCTTCATGTTCTCCCAGATTTCCCGCTGCTCAATGAGGGCCTGCACTCGATCCTCAGGCGCGGTGATCGCCTCCAACAGCACCCACCCGGCGTAGTCAATCGACGCCAACAAGTCGATGAAATCCTGATAGGGATACCCGGGCGAGCTCAGCTCGCGCACATGGACCGTCGCGCCGAGGCGATCCTGGACCAGTTCGAAATTGGGCTTCAGCCCCTCGCCCTGGAGATCGACCGCGTTGCAGTTCCAGCACATGGCAACATTGGGATGATCCGCCAGGTCGAGAATCTCTTTCATGATCGGCAAGGGAGCGCATAGGCCATGCGCTTCCAGGCGAATCTGCTGGCCATAGTCAGTAGCAAAGGCTGCGACTCTGTTAAGGGATTTGCCGATTTGCTCGATGGTCCTCTCCCTCGGCACGCCTTCGTGGAAGCTGTCCGGCTTGACCTTGACGCCGGAGCCGCCGACGTCCCGGCTGAGGATCACAAAAGATTTCGTCGCTTCGATGGCCCGCTCGAGTGCGCCGGGGTCGGGATGGTCAAAACGCTCGTCGCTGCCCAGGCCGACGAGGGTTACCGGACTATCCTCGAAGCGCTGCTTGACCTCCTTGCGTTCGGCTGCGCTGAGGGAGGGTTCGACCCCGTGCTGGTGAGTCGTTCTCAGCTCGACTCCCAGCACACCGCTCTTCTCGCCGTTGGCGAGCAGCGTCGGCAGGTCCCAATCCCTCCCCCACAAGTACGTCACCAGTCCGAACTTCATCCGGTTTCCCATGGGAAAACCGGTCACGATAGCCTGTGCCTTGTCAAAAAGCCCCGTGGCTGCGACCGCGCCGATAGACGCCGCCTGTTTGATAAACTGGCGGCGCGTTTGCCGGAGACCGGCCCTTTTCGGCTCTTTCATCGCATCACTTCTCCTGCGGAAGTTCTTCTTGATTCCCAGCGGTTTCGGCTGTCGCCGCATATTGGTTGAAGATTTGCGCGATACCAGCCTCCTTGGCATTGCCGCTATGAACGACGACGCGATAGCTTAGCGTCAGCCTTTCGCCTCGGGGCAGCGTAAATCGGTCCCCTTCCAGCCAGTACATCGGCGTGGGGGAAAAGAAGCCATAGTCGCGCGTGAACCACTTGGCCGGGAACCAGGGATTGGCCGGGTGCTGCAGGATCGCCAGGCCTTCGGTCAGGCCGTCCCGCGTGCCCGAGTAATCGCACCAGGGCGAGGCGACGCCCCAGGTTCCCTTTTCCCCCGACAGGCCCTCGGCATTGACCAGCGTGCCGCCGGCCTGGACGCTCAGCTCCGCCACAACGCGCGCCGAAAACAACGCGTGGTTGGTCTTCAGAATCTCCACGTCGGTCAGCGCTTCCAGCGTGATGTCGAAATCAATGAACCGAACAGTCGCACTTGGGGCGCTGATCGTCACCCGGCGCAGATCCCTCAGGACGGGATCCTGTCCCGGTTGGAGCCAGAGGCATTCGTCGGTGAAGACGACCTGCTTTCCGGTCGCTTGAACAATCTTCGGCCCTTGCGAAACGATCTGCCCCCGCTCGTTACCCTCCTGCCAGTAGTTTCCCCCGTTGACCCGGTCGCAGCCGAAGAACACGGAATGGTGGTGAGGATAGGGTTCGGACGTCTCGGTCGTGATGGATTTGCCCGAGGCAGGCCCATTGACCGGCCAGAAGTAAGGATACTTCTGATTGGGGGCGAACTTGTAGCAGGTGAAGCGCTCGCCGCCGACCGAGACCACGATCTGATCGGTCTCAAGGGTGGCCGACAGATCAAGCGGCGTCTCGGCGGCCGGGGCCAGCCCTACCGCGGCGATAGCTGTGAGATAAACAAAGACAGCCAAACTCATTTGATTCTTCTCAAGCGAGCTGTTCGCTCAAAGGTGCCAGGGCGCGCGCATCGGCCGGGTCAGGAACCGATCGGCCTCCGGGTCATTGACAAAGCGCTCCGCCTCCGGATCCCACCGGAGTTTGCGCCCCAGCTGCATCGCGATGGAGCCGAGCAGGCAAACCGTGCAGGAGCGGTGGCCGACCTCGACCGGAGCGGCTGTTTCCGCGCGGGATCGGACGCAATCCAGAAAGTTTCTCATGTGGTTCGTGCTTCGGTAAAGCTGGATTTCCTCAGGCCCGATGGTGGACGTCAGCAGCGACTTCGGCTCGGCGTCGAGCGCTCCCCGGCGTACATAAACCCAACCCTCGCTACCCTCAAAGCGCACCCCCTGCGGGTTTTTGTCGTTATCCGCGCAAATCACTTTAACGCCGTTGGCGTAAGTGTATTCGATACGAAACGCGCCATGCACGTCCCAGAGGCCTTCCTTAGGATACTCCGCCCAGCCTTCAATTTCGACCGGGCCAGTCAGCTCGGTTCCCATACCCCATTGGGCGATATCATTGTGATGGGAGCCCCATCCGGTGATCATGCCGTGGCCATAGTCCATAATGCGCAGCCACCCAGGCCGGCCGTAACCTTGCTGGGGATGCACCCGCTCCTCGGTATAAGGGGCATACGGCGCAGGGCCGAGCCACATCTCATAATCGAGCCGCTCGGGCACCGGCGTCGGGGTGTGGATGCCTGTCGCAGGGTCGGTGCCGAAGCCGACCTTGATGGTGTGCAGCTTCCCGATGCGCCCGTTGCGCACCAGCTCGCAGGCGAAGCGGAATTTCGCGTCGGAACGCTGTTGGCTGCCGACTTGAAAGACGCGCTTATACCGGCGGACCGTGTTACTCAGCACGCGACCCTCTTCAATCGTCAGGGACAGGGGTTTTTGCACAAAGAGGTCCTTGTTAGCTTTGGCGGCGGCGATGGCCGGGAGCACATGCCAGTGGTCGGGAGTACAGATGAGCACCGCGTCAATGTCCTCTCGGGCGAGCAGATCCCGGAAATCCCCGTACGCCGTGCACCCTTGATAGGTTCCGTGCTTACTGGATTTGCCGTAATGCGCTTCAACCACTTCCCGGGCGTGCTGCGCTCTTCCCGCATCCACGTCACAGACGGCTAGCACCTGGGTTTCCTCGAAGCCCAGCATCGTGCGCAAGTCGGCCAGTCCCATTCGTCCGACGCCGATGGAGCCGAGAGTAATCCGGTTGCCGGGCGCAGTCGCGCCGCGCGCCGAAGTCGGAAGAATCGCAGGGAAGGCCAGCGCGGCGCTTGCCGTTGCAGTCTGCTTGAGAAAGTCCCTGCGGGAGACGGTGCCGGTTTTCTTGATGGTCAGCCTCTTCATCATTTCCCCTTTTGCCACTTGACCTGGGGCGGATCGGCGAAGTCCCGCCACAGCCGCTCGGCTTGCTCGGTCCCAAGCCTACCCTTATACACGCAAAGGCGATACTTGAGAACATAGTCATTCCCCGGCTCCAGTGTCCAGTCGGTTTTTTGAACCGGGCAGTAGTTGAAGAAGATATCTCCCTCGGGCCAGATACGCATCGGCTCCGGGTGCTCCCGGTTGCCGGGATGGCTCATAAACAGGATTCCGGCCGGCCCTCGCTCGGTCGTGCCGTACACTGCGCACCAGCGGGAGCGCGTGCCGTGCCCGTTTTTGCGTGTCTTGCCTTCCGAGGTCAGGTAGTCGCTCGTCTGTTCGGTCCAGGCTTTCGTGCCCCGGAATCCCAGCCCGCCATAGCGATAGGCCGCCAGGTGCAGCGGGCTTGGCGAGGCGCAGCGCTGGGTCGTCGTGTAATCCACCAGCCAGTCGTCCGAAGAAGGGCCTTCCACGTTCCAGACCCGCACGTTAAGGTTCTCGCGAAGGGCGACCTTTTCCCCTCCCGGCGCGCTCAGGTCTACGTGTTCCTGGATCGCCTGGAAGCCGCCGAACACCGGGCCTTCGGTTTTCGAGGCGAACTGCGCGAAGCGCACCGTTCCCTTTCCGCTGCCCAGATTCCAGAAATCTACCTCCCGCCCCTCGAAGGTGGTTTGTGTCCAAGGATTCCACAATCCCATATGATGGAGGTGATCCGCCGGGCGAGTGTTCGTCAATTCCGCTCCGGCAGGTGACCAGAGGGGATGGATGAACGCGCTGCGGGTGAAAAGGTCGCTGACTCCTTCCGGCGGCGGGACAGGCGCATAATGGTAGCGGAGAACCTTCCGCTCGCCGCAGGAGATTTCCAGCACCTTATCGTCCTGCTCCAGCGTCACCCCGGCGGCGGCGACCGCCTCCCCTGGTATCCACTCGTAGACCCGCATTGTTCCTGCCGGCGTGGTTCCCGAGAGAATCCAGGAGAGGCAGACAGCGGAGGATTCCCGCTCCATCTGTGATGGAACCGGCACGCGCTCCTTCCCTCGCAGCTCGAGCAGCCGCCGGGGAGTCTCCGGCAGCTCCAGCCCTTCCAGCCGGGCGCGCACGGGCGTGTTGAATCGAGTGGAGGCTCCGGCATCAACCGTGAGGCGAATCGGCACCTCGGATGCTCCGGCCAAGTCGAGAGCCGGCATGAGCCACAGCGGCAGGCAAAGTGCGCACAGATTCAAGACACGGTTCATCAATCGCCGCCTCCTGATAGAGAACAAGCCCCCGGCAAATGAGTTGCCGGGCTACGCGCTTAGACCTTTTCCGGCACGACGAACGGCTTACGGTAGTCCCGGCTGATCAGCCGGTTGGCCTCGCGCGCATAAGGGCCGGTGAATCTCTCCCGGACAGGATTCATCTTCAGCCAGGGGCCGAGCGTGGCGTGGGACTTGGCGAGATCGACGCCATTGGCGGCCAGGTGTTCCTGGAAGCGATCGAACGTTTCGACCGCCTCCGGCTCGGATTCGAGCCTCTCGCGGATTTCCTTCGGCGGCAACTGCCGGCCCAGGCGGTGCGAGATGTTGCCCATATGACACAGCGCGCTGGAAAGGTGTCCTTCCAGGATGTCGGCGGTCAGGTCCGATTGCCGGCGACTGCGCACCGCCTCGATGAAGTTGTCTTGATGTTGGCTGCCGCCTTCCATCGGGAATTGCTTGATCCTGTTGCCCTCGTTGTCATACGCATAGCCGCCCGCGACGTAGCCGTGCTCGCAGTGAATGACATTGCCGATGCGGACGCCTCGATAGTGGGGCATTGCTTCGACGCCCGACTCCATCGGCAAACCGCGCACCTCGAACATAATGGGGATGCGCTCGTAGTCGAGAAGGACGAATTGGGTGTTGGCTGTTTCGCCATCGTCCACGTAACCGAAGCGGCCTCCAACGCTGATCACCCGCGGGGCCAACTGCTGCTCGCCGGTCGCCCAGCGGCAGATGTCCATCTGGTGAATGCCCTGGTTGCCGATGTCGCCATTGCCGGTCGGCCACACCCAGTGCCAGTCATAGTGCAGGTTCTCGCGCATCAGCGGAACGAGCGGAGCAGGTCCGGTCCACAGATCGTAGTCAATGTACTCCGGGACGGGCTGAGGCCCGGCCACTTTTCCGATGCTTGGCCGCCGCTTGTAGCAAAGGCCCCGGGCCAGGAGGATCTTGCCGAGGTTGCCCGCCTGGAGATATTGGATAGCTTCCTGCATCCCCGCGCAAGAGCGATTCTGGGTGCCGGTCTGAACGATGCGATTATACTTGCGCGCCGCCTCCACGATTTTTCGCCCTTCGAAGATGTTGTGCGACACCGGCTTTTCGACGTACACATCCTTGCCGGCCTGACACGCCCAGACACTGATCAGAGCGTGCCAGTGATTGGGGGTGGCGGTGGAAATCGCATCAATGTCTTTGTTGTCCAGCAGCTGGCGGACGTCGGTATAGGCCTCGACCGGTTGCTTCCGGTCGGTGAATTCCTTGACTTTCTGGTCGAGGATGGTGCGGTCCACGTCGCACAGCGCCACCACGCGAACTCCGGGGATTTTCAGGAACCGGTCAATGTGTCCTGAGCCTTGGCTGCGAAAGCCGATGACCCCGACGCGGATATCGTCGTTGGCTCCGAGAATCCTCGACCAGGCCGGCAGCGATAAACTGGAAGCCGCGCCTGCCGCCGCCAACGATCCCTTGAGAAAAGTTCTTCGATTCAGTTTCCTCATTGTTTCCTCCTTTACGGGTCAGACGGCCCGGTTGCTATATATTCCTGGTAGCGCTCAGCCACCTTGCCTTGCCGCTCATTGCCGCGATGAAAGTAGAAGCGATAGCGAAGGGTCAGGCTCTCGCCGCTTGGAATGGTCAGATCGCCCGTTCCCTCGGGCTTGCCCTCGAAGTGATGCACGCCGAAGGGGTTCGCCGCGAACAGGCCGTAATCCCGCACGTGCCACCAGGTGGGATGCCTTGGATTGCGGGGATGATCGAAGATCGCCACGCCGACCGTCGCCTCTCCGATGGGGCCGTAATAATCGCACCAGGCGGCGCGCCGTCCCCAGGTGTCTCCATCGCGGACGCCCTCACTGTTGACGATGTGCCCCCGGCCGACTTTGCCTTTCAGCCGCAGCGGGGGCGCAAGCCGGATGGCCATCGAGCCTTCCTTGGTGTCGCCCAGGACGACCTCGCCGTGCGAGGCATAAAGGGTGATGTCGAAGTCCATCAGCCGGCCTTCCGGGCAGGGATAAAACCGGTAGGTTCGGCTGTCCGTGCAGACCGTCCGGCCGCCCGGGGCCACCCACTTGTTTCGACAGCGGATGACGCCCTCCTGAGTCCCCGGGGCAATCTCGAGGAATTCCTCATGCACAATCTTCCCCGCGTTCGAATTCTCTGACCAGAAATCATACCCGTTTACGGCTCCATGCGCAAACCACAGTGAGCGGTGATGAGGATGGTCCTGCTCCTCATCCACCGCCTGCTCCATCGGCCAACGGCGCGTTACCGACGCTCCGGTCGGCCCGATCACCGGATAGAAATAGGGGCGAGGGCCGGCTTCAAAACAGTATTCGGTGAAGAGCCGGCCGCCCAGCTCAATCCGCAGCGTGTCGTCGAGGCGGGTGATCTGGACGCCCGTATTCTCACTGGAAGGTTTCTTCGAAGTGGCCTCGCTCGCCCAAGCGAGTGTCAGGGCGAAGGCGGATAAGATGAACGTGGCAAATCGGCGAGTCATGTTTCTTCCATCCGGCCTTGTGCTGGGGGCTGCCATTCCCTGGGCGTGGAGACTCTCTTGCCCGCCAGTGCTACTTCTGAGAGAGGAGTAGCGAACCGTCAACCCCCTCTGTATCTCCCCCAGGCTTGGGGGAGAATTCACTCGTTCCCTCCCCAATCTTGCCCTGAGCGAAGTCAAAGGGATTGGGGAGGGTCAGGGTGGGGTTGATTGAATACATAGTCCTCACACTGCAGAATGCGATTACTCCTTGTTGGACGGTCCTACAGGCACCAGGGGCTGCGCATCGGCGGCGCGAGGAGCCGGCCGGCCTCCGAGTCGTCCAGAATCTCTTCCCGCTTCGGGTCCCACCTCAGTTTCTGTCCGGTCAGCATAGCGATGTTCACCAGCTGGCAGAGGGTCGCTGTGCGGTGGCCGACTTCGACCGGCGCCATCGGCTCGCGGCGCGTCTTGACCGCGTTGAGGAAATCCCGATGATGCCCCGGGCTGCGCCCCAGGTGGATCTCACCCGGGCCGATGAACTCCTGCAACAACGAGGAGGGTTCGGCTTCCAGATTCCCTCCGTGGATATGGATAAACACCCATCCCTTGGTTCCCTCGAACTTTAAGCCCCGAGGTCCCTTGCTTTCCCCGATCAGCCGCACGCCGTTCTCATAACGGCATTCAAACCGAAACTCCATAAAGGTATTGAACAGGCCGTCCTGCGGGGCCTTCCCCCAGCCGAAGATTTCAATGGGGCCGCTGTCATCGGTCCCGTTGCCCAGCTGCGCCAAGTCAACAATGTGAGCGCCCCGGTCGCTCATTTCGCCGCTGCCGTAATCGAGGATGTAGCGCCACGAGAAGTGGCACCGTTTCTCGGTGTACGGGGCCCAGGCCGCAGGTCCCAGCCACCGGTCGTAGTTAAAATCCTCCGGCACCGGCATCGTCGGTTGGGGATCGATGGGGCCGTGATTGTCAATGGGCAGGTTGACCCGGATGGTGTGCAGCCGCCCGATGCGGCCGTTGCGCACCAGCTCGCAGGCGAAGCGCGCGTTGTCGCGCGAACGCTCATGGCTGCCGGTTTGCAGCACCCGGCCATAGCGGCACACCGCGTCCCGGACAGCCCGGCTTTCGCTGACCGAGTTGGCGAGAGGTTTCTCGCAGTAAATATCCTTGGCGCTTTTTGCCGCAGCCACGGCGATCAGTCCGTGCCAGTGATCCGGGGTGCAGATCGTCACTGCGTCAAGGTCTTCCCGAGCCAACAGCTCCCGAAAGTCCTGATAGACCGCGCAGCCCCGGTACGCCCCGCTCGGCTGCTGTTCCGCATAGTAATCCTCCACAATCCGCCGAGCAGGCGCGTAGCCCGCGGTGCTTCCTTTGTAGTAGTTGCTGCTTTCCCGATTGACGTCGCAGAGGGCCACCACTTGAACGTCCGGCTGGCCCAGAAAAGCGCGCATATTGTAGGTTCCCTGCGAGCCAAGCCCGATGCACCCCATCACGATGCGGTTGCTCGGGGCAAGGCCGCCATTCGCGCCGAGCGCGGAAGCCGGGATCAGGCTGGGGAAAGCTGCGGCGGCGCCCGCTGCCGCAGCGCCTTGCAGGAAGGTCCGACGACTGATGTTTGGGGATGGTTTCACTTGACCACCTCGCACTATCTATTGTGGAGTGCGAAAGCGCAGCTTTCGCGAAGAACCGCGCATCAGCTTCGCTGCTGCACTCCACATCCGCTCAGGCTTTGGGCATCTTGAGCCACTTCTGCCTGCTTTTCGCGCTCTTGACCACCGTCTCGATGAACAGCATGCCGCGCAGGCCATCGTCCACAGTGGGAAAATCCATAACCAGCCGGTCGGGTTTCTGCCTGAGAATCCGTGCCCGGATCGTATCCGCGGCGTTGCAGTAGACATTCGCGAAGGCTTCGATGAAGGCCTCCGGATGGCCGGAGGGCAGGCGCGTCGCCCGACCCGCCGCGGGACTCCTCTCTCCGACGTAATCATTGCCCCGACGCCACACCTGCAACGGGCCGTCGGGCACCTTGACATAAAGATAGTTTGGATGCTCCTGGTGCCATTCCAGGCCGCCGTCCTCGCCATAGATCCAGATGGCCAGATTGTTCTCTTCGCCGATGGAGACCTGGCTGACGTGGAGAACCCCCTTCGCGCCTTTCTGAAAGCGCAGCAGGACGTTGCCATCGTCGTCGAGGCGGCGTCCCTTGACGAATGTCGTCAGGTCGGCGCACAGCTCGACAATCTTCAAGCCGGTGATGTACTCGGCCAGGTTCTCGGCATGGGTGCCGATGTCGCCGATGGAACCGGCGGCGCCGCTCTGCTTGGGGTCGGTGCGCCAGTCGGCCTGCTGGCTATGAACTTCCCGGGCCAACCAGCCTTGGGGATACTGCACCACAATCTTGCGAATCTTCCCGAGATCCCCCTGGCGCACTATATCCCGGGCCAGCTTCACCATCGGATAGCCGGTGTAATTGTGCATCAGGGCGAAGACGCGACGGGAAGCCTTGACTATCTTTTGCAGCTGCCGGGCCTCTTTAACATTGAAGGTCATTGGTTTCTCGCATACGACATGAAAGCCGGCCTGGAGGAAATCCTGCGCGATGGGGAAATGCCAGTTATTGGGTGTCGTGATCGAAACGAAATCAATGCGCTCTCCTTCAGGAAGCTGGAGTTCTTTTTCGATCATCTCCTCGTAGTTGTTGTAGGCCCGTTTGGAGCTGATGAGCTGCTCGCGCCCCATCTGCTTAGACTTGCGGGGGCTGATATCGAATGCGCCGGCGACCAGTTCGATGCCGCTGTCCAGGCGGGCCGCCTTGCGATGCACCTCGCCGATGAACGCGCCGGGGCCGCCCCCGACCATTCCCATTTTCAGAGTCCGATTCAGTTGCGTCATGGGTTCTCCCTCCTTGTGAATTATGGCTTTAACGCTCGCTCTGGCGCCGACCGCCTTCGCTGGGTGAGAACCAACGGGCGTGGCTTACTGGTCGAATGCTGCGTCAAAGGCGACCTGCGATGGCGCAAAGTCCACCTTGCGGACGAATTCGCACGCCTCGCGCGCGCCGTGCTCGCGGTTCATCCCGCTGTCCTCCCACTCTACGGACAGGGGGCCGTCGTAGCCGATGCGGTTCAAGGCCCGGATGATCTCCTCAAAATTGACCTTGCCCCGGCCCGGCGAGCGAAAATCCCAGCCCCGGTTCGGGTCGCCGAAGTTCAGGTGCGAAGCGAGAATCCCCCGGCGGCCATCGAGCGCAACCGTGGCGTCTTTCATATGGACGTGGAAGATCCGATCAGGAAACTCCTCGATGAACTTCGCCGGATCGACGCCCTGCCAGAGCAGGTGGCTGGGATCGAAGTTGAAGCCGAAGCATTTGTGATTGCGGATCGCCTTGAGCGCCCGTTTCGCCGTGAACAGATCGAAGGCGATCTCAGTCGGGTGAACCTCCAGGGCGAACTTCACGCCGCACTCTTCGAAGACTTTGAGGATCGGCCGCCACAGCTTCGCAAACCGTCTGAAGCCTTCCTCGATCATCGCCTCGCTGACCGGCGGAAACGAGTACAGCATATGCCAGATCGGCGAGCCGGTGAAACCGCACACCACCTTTGCCCCCATGTTCTTCGCAGCGCGCGCGGAGTTTTTCATACTCTCGATGGCCCATTGGCGCTTGCCCTCGGCGTCCCCCGCCAGGTGCGCGGGCGCGAAAGCGTCCGAGCGACTGTCATCGTTGGGATCGCACACCAGTTGCCCCGCCAGATGGTTCGAGATGGCCCAGCACTTCAGCCCCTGTTCCGCCAGCAGCGCTTTCTGCTTCCTGCAATACGATCGGTCCTTGGCGGCTTTCTCAACGTCCAGGTGATCCCCCCAGCAGGCCAGCTCCAAGCCGTCATAGCCGAAGCCCTTGGCCATCTTGGCAAGTTTCGCCAGTGGCAGGTCCGCCCATTGTCCGGTGAATAGAGTCACCTTTCTAGCCATAGTTCTTTTCCCCTTTCCTAGTTTGAACCACGCCGGGCTGTTCCCAGGATTTTTGCTTTGTCGCTTTTATGAGCGGGCTTTTCCTTCGGCCGCCCAGAGCAGGCCGCGAAGAGTCATCGCCAGCACCTCCGGGTAGCGGGTCAACTCCTGCGCTGTATGTCCCAGGGCGGAATAGAACACCCTTCCCCGGCCCCAAGTCTTTGTCCAGGCGACCGGCATGGAGACCTTGCGCCCTTCATGCCGATAGGTTGTCTCGGCCAGAACCGTGACGGCCGGATCAACGAGCATATAGTATTGCTCGGAGTGATACTTGAAGCGATCTTTCATCCCCTTCGTGATCGGGCTTCGGGCCTGGGTGAGGCGGACTGTGTACTCTCCGACATAAGGATGGCCGACGAAATGTCCTCCGCACATCCACTCGTATTCGGAGTGTCCCCGGAACGCGTCTCCCATCCCTCCATGGACGCCGCCGAGGCCGACACCGCTGCGGACCGCCTTGTCCAGCCCTTGCCACTGCGCCGGAGAAAGCGTTCCCATCGTCCACATCGGCACGATCAGGTCGAACCGCTTCAGCCGCCCCTGTTGCTCCAAAGGCGACAAGCCATTCTCCAAAGAAACCCGAAAGCCCTTTTCAGTCAGCAGGCCGGCGAACAGCTCGGCCATCTCCCGAGGCGTGTGGCCTTCCCAGCCTCCCCACACCATCAACGCCGTCTTGGGCGAACTCATGCTCTCTTTCAGAAGGTTCGAATTATTCATAGCGACATAAGTGCGAGTACAGATTCTGAGGTTGTCATTCCGAGCGCAGCGAAGAATCTGACCTTCTGCAACGCTTTTTGCGGCGGAGTCAGATTCCTCATCCCGCCTGCCCTGAGCGAAGCCGAAGGGATGCATCGGGATTCGGAATGACAGACAGGACTCATGTCGTTATGTATATTTCCGGGCGCTTACTCTTCGCAGCCCTCGAGCTCCCGGACCCGAATTGTCCGGAACAACGCCCGGCTCTTATCATAGCCCTTGCCGCCGGGATGAACCTGGAGGCAAAGAGTCCCCTCTTTGGGAACTCCCTTGGTTGTCTCGGGCGTGTGCTGAAAATCGGTAATCCGCACGTCGTTCAGCCAGACCTGGATTCTCGCCGGCTCCCCGCAGCAGATAATCCGCAAGGCGTTCCAGGCATCGCGCTTGAAGTGTTGAACGCCCCCGGTACAATGTTGAACAAAACCCTGGGTCCAGGAGCAATAGATCCCGCCGATCTCGCCCCCGGGGCGGTAATCCAAAGTGATCTGATGGCTTTTTCCATCCGGGCCGACCCGGAGAAACACGCCGCTGTCAAAGGGCCAATCAATCCAGGTTTCCAGCCGGAGTTCAAAGTCCCGGTAGGATTGCAGCGTGGTTAAGAATCCTCCCTGTCCGGGGGGATCCTGCCGGCCCACGATGGCGCCCTCCTCGACGGTCCATTTTCCTGCAAGGCCGTCGGGCAGCCCTTCGTGCCGTTTCCAACCGCTCAGGGTGTCCCCGTCAAAAATCAGATCGAAGCCTTTCGACTTCTCCTGTTCGGAAAGTTCATTGACCAGCGGGAGCGACTCCTCCGGGGGCAATTCCCGGATGCGAAGGTTGCGAAGCTCCACCCGGGAGTTGTGACCCAGGAAGCCGATGTGACCGCGGGCGCGTGAGAGGCCGGGATGCTCCTGGCCGTCCATCGTGCCTCCTTCGCTCGCCTGGGCAATGTCAGCGTCCACAATGGTCGTGCCGTTCAGATGGACGATGATCCGCTTTCCCTTAGCGATCACTTCCTCGGTGTTCCACTCCCCGACCGGGCGGAGATAGCCCCGCTTGGCGGGCACAACTCCATAGATCGAGCCATGATACTGGTAAGGCTTCAGATCCTTGTACTGCTCGGCCGTGTTGTCCAGAATCTGGATTTCCATACCTGCATAGGCCGCGTTTCCCCCGAGAGGTGCTCGAATCGCCAAGCCGTTGTTGGCCCCGGGCGTCAGCTTGAACTCGAAGCGCAACACAAAGTCGTCGAACTCGCTCTCGGTATAAAGATTTCCACTATGCCCTTCGAGTGCGACGAGCTTGCCCTCCTTCACCCGGTAGCCCTCGCGATTGCCATTCCAGCCGGTCAGATCGAGGCCGTTGAAAAGCGGCGCAAAACCTTCATCCTCGTCCCGGGTGGGATCAGAGCCTTCGCCGCTCTGCATCGCGATTCGGCTCAGCTGGAGATTCGCTTTGTCTTTCAGGTCGTCGTCATTGAGGTGGTTCTTTGCCTTTCTCAATATGGGGGCAGCCGATGGGTCCAGGATGCCGGTTTGCGAGTCCGACTCGGGGCAGGCAATCTGCACCACTGCGGCGGCCGCTTCGCTCGCAAGGTTCTCGTCTTCGAGATAAGGCTCCACCAGCCGCAAGGCCTCGAGGGTTTGGACACCAGCCAGACCGGCCAGGGCCAGCCGTTTCTCTTCCGGGCGTTGGGCGCGGTCAAGTGCCGTTTTGTACATCTGGAGTTTTTCATTCGGGGGCGAATTCGCCGCGAGTCCGGCCAAGCGGATGTAGCCGCGCCAGGCCAGGACTTGATGCGTCGTCTTCTCCGAGTTGCATGCCACATCGAGGAGCGCTTCAGCCGCTGAGAGGTCACGCCAGTCGGCCAGCGCGCGGACCGCAGCGTCCTGGACCGACTCATCGCTGCTGTTCACTTCTGCCAAGACCGCTTCGAGCGCTCTCGGGCCGCCGATCCGGGCGAGGGCCTTGAGAACAGCGGCGGGCGCGTCGGGCAGAGCGGCTCTCAAAGACTGGACCGCCGGCTGCGGGTCGGCCATCCGCTTGGCGAGGCTCACGACAGCGTCTTCGGCGGCCGACTGCTCTGCCGCAGTTGAGGCTCGAGCTAATCGCTCGATCAGCCGGGGCAGGTCATCTTCTTCGGCCAGCGGGGCCAGGGCTTTGAGAGCGGCCACGCGAACGGTCCCCTCTTCGACCGTTGTTTGAGCGAAAATGGCCTCCGTTTGGGCGCGGGCCTGGCGAGCGCCGAGGATTTCGAGCAGAGCGACTCGGGCGGGAAAGGGCACTGTCGGCAGGGACTCGGCGGCTGCTGCCAGCATCGCTTCCCCGGGAAGGCGCAACAGGGCTTCCTTGACGGCGAGGATCTCGTCGGCGTCCTCGGTTCGCAGCGTTTCCAAGAGCGGAGGCAGAGCCTCTTCGCCTGCCAATCGTGTGACTGCGGGGATGGCGCTCAGCCGAACCACTTTCTGTCTGTCCTTCAGAGCTTCAACAACAACTGGAAGGGCGGTTGGATCTCCCCTCCGGCCGAGCATCGCGATGATCTCCGCTCGGGCTTCCGGATTGAAGAGGAGTTTTTGTTGCTGCATCCAGGCCCGGGTGGCTCTCTTGCCTGGAATGGCGAGAGCCAGCTCGAGGGCCGCCTGGCGAAAGGGCTTGCTGGAGCTGTTCAGCGCCGCCAGAAGGTCGGGCAGGGCGCGCCGGCCCGAGGCGGCCACGAGCGTGCTTAAGGCGCGGCAGCGGAGTTGTTCGCTGCTGGAGCCAGCCTCGGAGCGAAGCGCCTCGCGGCACAGCTGAACGCTCTGCCGCTCCCGGCCCCTTTCCGCCAGGCGTTTCGCACAGAGCAGGTGGAGAGCCATTGCTTGCTCTCGCACCGCCGGGGATGCGTCCTCGATCGCTTCCGCAAGAAAGTCGCTGACCGAGGAATCGCCAGCATTGGCCAGGGCAAACAAGGCGGCTTGTCGTACTTCTTCATCTTCGCTGCGGGCATAGGAGCGCAGAACCTCAGCAGCGCTCCTCTCGCGCAGCTGGCCCAAGGCGACCAGGAGCGTGACACGACTCGGGCCACTTGCCTTCGCAAGGGCTTCGGTGAGCGCCTTGGTGACGCTCCGCGCAGGAAGGTTCAGCAGGGCCTGAGTGGCCGGCTCGCAGAGCCGCTCGTCGTTCAAGTAACGGCTCAGTGGAGCAATGATTTCTTGTTTTCCCATCCCCTGGAGCTGCCGCATCAGGAACGCCTTCACCTCGACGTCGGTGGCCGAGTCGAGGGCATCCAGAAAAACCCGGGCGACCATCCTGCGCTTCGGGCCGGTCCCGGGGCGAGAGACATAGAGAGACAAACCGTGCACGGCATATCGGGCCTGGGTGTCGTCGCCTGCGCCGGGCGGGAGGATGCGCCAGCAGAGATCGGCAATTGCCTCCGGCCCGAGATCGAGCAACTCGGACGCGATTCGTTGCCCTTCCTGGATCGTAGGAGCCGGCAACTGTTCCAGCAAGGCCGAGAGTTCTGTTCCGGTATCGGCGACCGCCGATGAGAGCATCATCGCGCAAGCGGTCGCAGCGACCCATAAGAACATTGTAGATGGATTTCGGGCAGTCATCTTTCTTTCCCTTGCAAGGACTCCTTTACACAAAGGCGCACGCGAAGCAGCTCTATCCCCGGCCGAGCTAACCCATCTCACAAATGCCAGGGCGCGCGCATCGGCTGGTCGGCTAACCGGTTGGCCTCGTCATCCCCGATGAAGCGCTGGGTGACCGGATCGAACCGCAACTTCCTGCCCGTGCGGATGGCGACGTTGGCCAGGTGAGCGAGCATATTGCTGCGGTTGCCGTTGACTTCGTTCAGGCCGAACTTCTGCCGGGTTTTCACCGAGACATTGAAATCGCTGATCATCGGCTCCGGTTCGGGCAGCGTCGGCAAAGCATCCTTGAGATCCGCCGGTTCGGTGCGAAATCCTTTGTAGATCTTTCCTTTCGGCCCCTCGATATAGGGTTTGCCGCGCTCGCGAGGCTCGCCCCATTCCTCGGATTCGAGAATGATGCGGCAGCCGTCGACGTATTTCATCTCGACGCGCGCCCACATGCCGACCGCGTCCGGATGGGGCGGCCAGGGCGCTTCCGCCTCGATTTCGACCGGGCTTGTGTCGTCTTTGTCGAGAATGTACTGCACCGGGTCGAGGTAGTGCATGCCCATATCAGCGATGCCGCCTCCCTCGTAATCCCAATAGCCCCGGAAGCTCCAATGCGTCCGGAGGCGGTTGTAAGGCTTGACGGGAGCCGGCCCCAGCCACAGGTCGTAATCGAAGTGGCTCGGCACCGGCTCGGGAACCAGGTCGGTACGGCCTGTACACGTGCGCACTTTCCAGGTGAAGCCGTTGGAGGGGGTGACGCGAACCGTCAGGGGCCAGCCCAGCAGGCCGGCGGCCACCAGTTGCTTGATCGGTTTTGCCGTACAACCCAGACCGTAAAGTTGGTCATAGAGGCGGAACCAGGTGTTCAGCCGGAACATGCGCCCGTTTCTTTGCACAGTCTGGATGATCCGCTCGCCCTCGGCGATCGTGCGGGTCATCGGTTTCTCGCTCCAGATGTCGCACCCGGCGTCGGCCGCGGCGACGGCCATCACCGCGTGCCAGTGGGGCGGCGTGGCGATGTGGACAATGTCAATGTCGCCCCGGTCCAGCACCTGGCGAAAATCCTTGTACCCCCGGCAACCCTCGCCCGCTCGCCTCAGGGCGCTTGCCAGGTGGTAGTCGTCCACGTCGCAGACGGCCAACAGGCGGGCCTTGTCGTCGTTCCGGACATAGCGGATATGCCCGGTTCCCATACTGCCGACGCCGATGATGGCATGGGTGAGCGTTTCGCTGGGCGGGGTATAGCCCGCCCCCCCCAAGACGCTTCGCGGCACGATGGAGAAAGCGGCGGCCGCCCCGGCTGTTCGAGCCACATGGCCCAGGAACTTTCGCCGAGGCATCCGGTTTTCTGGCTTGTCCGTCATTTTTTCCTATGATCTCCTTATAACTGCCAAGGTTCGCGCATCGGGCGGGACAACATCCGAGCGGCTTGAGAGTCGCCGACAAGGCACTCGCGGTCGGGGTCCCAATGCAGGTCGCGTCCGAGCAGCGCCGCGATCATCCCCAGATGGCAGATGGTTGCCGAGCGGTGTCCGACCTCAGCCGGGGCGACCGGTTCGGCGCGCGAGCGGACGCAATCCATGAAGTTCTGATGGTGCCCGGGGCTTCGGGGCAGATGGATCTCCTCCGGTCGGATGACCGAGTCGAGCACCGAGGCCGGTTCGGCCTCCAGTCCGGAAGCGCCGGGGCGTTCCACGTGGATCCAGCCTTCGTCGCCCTCAAAGCGCATCCCCAGCACCTCTTTGGTCGAGCCGATCATTCGCACGCCGTCCGCATAATCATAATCAATGTGGA
>Ga0209164_1002710_pt1 | contig 18051 bp, 33 predicted proteins | sample MTBNYHSulfiMetaG_FD_187458 | JGI IMG/M metagenome (GOLD analysis project Ga0209164, IMG submission 187458) | Enrichment culture microbial communities from rom New York Harbor, USA that are MTBE-degrading - MTBE-NYH (New York Harbor Sulfidogenic)... | ecosystem: Environmental > Aquatic > Marine >...
GGTTGCTTCAACTGAAATCATCTGATTCACTATCGGGGGCAGAAATGCCCCCTATAAATGGGTCAGGCTAATTCGAAAGGGTCAGAATAATCAGAAAAGTTAGGCCGGATTAATCCGAAAAACAACAACATATCCAGGCTTTTTCCCATCAGCCTTGGCTTCACCACATTATCAACAAATGCGTTAATTACAAAAAATCCGATAATCACCATAAGGGCTGTTCCCCAACCGGATTCAATCAGTCCAAGCAACACAGGTGGGAGAAGACTGATAAAGAATCCTATGCTCGGGATAAAATTGAAAAGGAATGAGAGGAACCCCCACAGAATCGGGAAATCGACCCCCAATATAACTAGCAGAATCACATTTGCTACTGCGGTATAAAGACCTGTGAGAGCCGTAATCGAGATGTATTTCCTGATGTCACTGCCGACCCCGCTGAATTTTATGAGCCACGCGAAGCCTTGCTGAGTTTTCTGATCCGTTTTTATCTTCAGGCTGGTTAATTCTATCAGAAGAAACACAACAAGTAATAATACAACGACTGCATTTCCAAATGCGGAAAGAGTTCCCCTGAGAAAGGAAACAGCCTGTTTGACCAGGTTCTCCGGTCTGAAAGCATCCAGTTGCCAAAGCGACGCAAGATTCACGCCCTTTGCCGCCAGATAATCCATTGAGCCTTTCAGGAGATCTGCAACTCTCGCCTCGTAGTCAGGAAGTTTCTCTGCAATTCTTGCAGCCGATAACCCAAGGATGACTATTAATACAGTTCCTGCAAGTATTACGGTTATAACAGTCAGAAGAATCGCCACGCCATTGGAAACACCTTTCTTCATCTGCCACATGATGAGGGGCATGATGCTCACTGCAAGCAGCGCCGCCAATAAAAGAGGATTCGCAATTGAGGCTGCAGCCTTCAATCCAGCCGTAATGACTACGATACAGGCAACAGCTAGCAATGGGTGTATTTGTTGCTTCATGTCTTAGTCAGGTACCCAAAAAAAAGTCAGTTTATAATCAGCGTTCTTGAATATTGTCATAACACTAATCTTAAACTGTAATCTTCCTTTTTGACCGAAATACACAAAAAGGAATTACTGCCCTTCAGTCACCGTTATTTCTGCATAAGCGGGGTCGCTGTCCGACAAACCATTAGTGACAATAAGTTTCACTTTGTATCTCCCTGCCGCATCCGCTTCGAAAGAGACTATAGATCCCGACGGGCTGAGAACGGCTATGCTGCCTTCCGGTGAGGAGAGCAAAGTCCAGCTATAGTCGAGATCGGAGCCGCCGGGATCCGAGCTGAAAGATCCATCGAGATATACTGTCTGTCCCTGCTTAACGTTCAGAGTGCCATCGATAACAGCTACGGGCTTATTATTACCCGCCAACAAATCTATTGGAATTAAAAACAAAACTGTGAGAGCAATAATCATAAGAACGCTGTTCAGGTGCCGTCTCATTGCTTTTTTTCTTTTCATTGCTTCCCCCTCTTCTATCCGAAATCATATCATTTCTCTCCACAACCGTCCATTACGCATAGCAGCATCTAAAATCGGAGCAGTGCAGATTCGCCCGTCCGCCGACGGAGCATATCTGTTGCAATGCATACTTACTGTTTGATTATCGTATATTTCACACCGAGCCTGGCGCACACGTTATCAATAATGCGAAGCGCCAGTTCTTTCTGTTCTTCTTTCCGTTCTTTGGCTTCCGGGATGCTTGAGGTGACGGTTATTTCAGTCTTGTCGCTGCTGACCGGCACAGCTTTCAGAGAAGCAGTCTGTTTTCCGTCGGTAACCTTAATAAAAAGATTCTTATCGTCTTTTTCAATTATTTCTACTTCCTTTTCTTCTGCCATGCTGAGGGCTGTGCTAAAGACTTTTTGAGCAGGAGCAGGCAGTTCTGCCTTAGCTATATAATTTTCTTTTGCCTTATAATACATAACCGCAACCGGAATAGCAGCTACGCAGCCAAGGAATGACGTCAAGATAGAAGAAACAAGTGTCATACGAAGTAAATTCCATACCGTTTTGTTTTTGTTCATTTCAACCCTCCTTATTGAATGAAGAAATGATTTTCCCTGATCATATGCCGAGATTAATGCCAATTTCGGTACTATGGGTAATTTTCGGTTAGCCTTTCATAAAAAAAGAATTTTTGAGAATAGTCACTGCTCCCTGACCGAGCAAGCCCCCTTTTTACTCAGCAAAGAAAAAACAAACAATATACTATACTTTCTGCAAATTGTACTGTAATACCTAGTTAACTGCAAGTTTTTTGATTACACTCTTTTGATTGCAAAAGAAATCCATTCGAGGAATTCTTTGATTAAATATATGAACCAACCCCACCCATATACAAACAGAATACTATTGATATCTATATCACTTTCAAGGAAGACATAATCGAGTTAATTTACAGGGATGGAACAATAGACGTGACTAAATTCAGGTTGATGAAATAAATAAATCAAGGCCGTAGCTCTACTGCCGGCTGATCTTCCTCTCCCAGTCCCAGGCTGTTTTGATAATGTATTCGATGTCGTCGTGCCGGGGGATCCAGCCGAGTTCTTTCCTGAGTTTCGAGGAGTCGGCTATAAGAGACGGCGGGTCGCCCGGCCTTCTGGCTGTCTCAATGACCGGGAAATGAATGCCTGTCACTTTCCTGACAGTATCAACCACCTCTTTTACAGAGTAGCCGTGGCCGTATCCGCAGTTGAAAATATTGCTGTCTCCGCCCGATGCGAGGTACTCGAGCGCAAGGATATGGACATCGGAGAGGTCGTCGACATGGATGTAATCACGTATGCAGGTCCCGTCATGGGTGGGATAGTCTGTGCCGAATATGTCGAGATGACTTTTCCTGCCGAGCGCTGTTCTTAGGGACACCGTTATAAGATGGGTGGCGTCTTCCCTGGCCTGACCTATCCTTGACAGGGGGTCTGCTCCTGCAACGTTAAAGTATCTGAGAGACACATAATTAAAATCACGCGATGCAGCAGCGTCGTGCAACATATGTTCGACCATCACCTTTGATGAACCATAGGGGTTTATCGGGAGTAACGGCGTATCTTCCGTTACCGGTACTTTTTGCGGAATTCCATATACGGCTGCCGTCGAGGAGAAGATGAATCTTTTTACTTCATGCTCCAGGCATACTTCGACAAGGTTGAGCGCGTTTGCAAAATTATTCCTGTAGTATCTTAAGGGATCTCTTACAGACTCATCGACTACAATCAATGCAGCCATGTGTATGACGGCATCAGGTTTCTCGTCCTGGATAACAGACTTAAGGAACTCTTTATCGGCGAGGTCTCCTTTTATCAGCCTGCCGTGAAGCACTGCCCATTCATGACCGTAGGAGAGATTGTCATAGACAAGAATATCGTATCCCTTTTCGCCGAGGGCCTTTACGATATGGCTTCCGATATACCCTGCTCCGCCTGTGACGAGAACTTTCATGGTCTTTAGATCTTATCCCCGGTTATAAACAAAAATGAGAAGGATCAGGCATTACCTTTTCACTTCTCATCAATCATCCGATATTGGACTAAGTTAGCCGGACTTTTCCGGCTCTTTTTTCTCTGCTTTTTTCCCGGCCTTTTTCTCTTTTGTTTTCCTTAGTTCCTCATAATCGATAAATTCAAGAACAGCCATCGGAGCAGAGTCGTTAACCCTGTTTCTCGTATGCAATAGTCTCAGATAGCCGCCGTTCCTTCCCGTCAGCCGGGGGGCAATCTCGCTGAAGAGCTTTGAAACCGTTGCCCTGTTGGAAAGGTACGAAAAGGCAAGCCGCTTCGAATGCAGATCGCCCCTGATGCCGAGTGTGATTATTTTCTCAGCGATCTTTCTGGTCTCCTTGGCCTTGGCTACAGTGGTCTCTATCCTCTCATGATCTATAAGAGAAGTCACAAGACCTTTCAGCAACGCTTTCCTCTGGTTTGCAGTTCTGCCGAATAATCTTCCGTCAACTCTGTGTCGCATTGTGCTCAACACCTCCACTCTGTAAAACCACTTCTCTGTTGAGAGCGTCAAGGTCGACTCTCATGCCGAGACGGAGCCCCATCCCGTTCAATATCTCTTTAATCTCGTTCAGTGACTTGCGGCCGAAGTTCTTCGTCCTTAACATCTCCTGTTCGGACTTCTGCACAAGGTCGGCAATGGTCTTTATGTTCGCGTTCTTGAGACAATTGTACGATCTCACGGACAGTTCCAGTTCCTCAACGCTTTTCAGGAGATTGCTGTTGAATACAGGCTCTTCATTTATGGAATGCTCCGAATCACCCAGTTCCGCCGACATAATCTCCTCGTCCTCTTCCTCCTCTTCCAGAACGAACAGCTTCATATGCTCAATTACGATTGAAGCTGCCTGCGAGACAGCCTTTTCAGGGGTGATACCGCCGTCGGTCCATATCTCCATTATCAGTCTGTCATAATCCGTTGCCCTTCCGACCCTTGTTTTTTCGACGATAAAATTCACTTTCTTTATGGGGGTAAATACGGAATCCACGGCTATCATATTGACAGGGAGGTCCTCTTCCTTGTTCAGCTCTGCAGAGATATATCCCTTCCCTTTCCTTATATACATCTCGGTTTCGAACGAGGCGTCCTTGTCCAGGGTCGCAATGACCTGCTGAGGGTTGAGAATCTCGAAGGATGCATCCCTGTGGATGTCTTCACCCGTCACACTCCTGGGCCCTTTCACCTTAATGGTCGCAATCCTCGTTCCGTTCGTAAAAAGCTTGAATCTGAGTTTTTTGATGTTCAGTATTACATCGACGACATCTTCTTTAACGCCTTTAATCGTCGAAAACTCGTGAAGGGCACCCGGTATCTTCACAGCGGTCACCGCCGCACCTTCGATTGAGGAAAGCAAAACCCTCCTTAGCGAACTTCCCAATGTGGTACCGAAACCACGTTCTAAAGGCTCAGCCACAAGTTTGCCGTACATATCAGTCAGAGTCTCTTCGTCAAACCTGATCATTTCAGGAAGCTGAAAGCCTACTTTCTTCAGGTCCATAATGCCTCCTCACATTGATTCCAATAACCGGTTTTACGATAACGCAGGCCTTCACTGCGAGAAAAAACCTGCGCATCGCGTTTGGTTATTATTATAAATAAATTATTCAATACGCCCAATCGCAACAATTACGAAAAAGCTATTCTTACTTGGAATAGAGTTCTATTATGAGCTGTTCCTGAACAGGAAGCTGTATTTCGTCACGCGATGGAATATGCAAAACTTTTCCCCTGAAATTTGGTGAGTCGACTTCCACCCACCCCGGGATGCCCCTGTGCTCGCCCTTGGCGAGACTGTCCGCTATTTCAGGCATATCCCTGCTTATTCCCTTAACCTCGACTACATCCCCTCCCTTAACGGAATATGAAGGAAGGTTCACTTCTTTCCCGTTCACCATAATATGGCCGTGTCCGATGATCTGTCTCGCCCTCCGCCGGTTGGGTGCAAATCCCATGCGAAACACGATCGTATCGAGGCGGCTCTCTATGAGCTGCAGGAGAACCTCTCCTGTAATGCCTTTCTTCCTCTCCGCCTCATAAAAGTACCTCCTGAACTGTTTCTCCAGAAGTCCGTACATTTTTCTGACTTTCTGTTTTTCCCTGAGCTGGATTCCATAATCGGACAACTTTCTGAAGCCCTGTCCATGCTGGCCGGGCGGATATTTTCTTCTCTCAACAGCGCACTTCTCCGTATAACACCTGTCGCCCTTCAGAAAGAGTTTTTCTCCCTCTCTCCGGCAAATCCTGCATAAAGCTCCTATATATCTTGCCACGTTACACCCTCCTCCTCTTTGGAGGTCTGCATCCATTGTGGGGAACAGGGGTCACATCTTTTATCAGATTAATCTCCAGACCCGCTGCCTGGAGCGCGCGGATAGCAGACTCCCTCCCGGCACCCGGACCCTTCACAAAGATATCAACCTGCTTCATACCGAAATCCATTGCCTTCTTTGCCGCATTCGAAGCCGCTATCTGGGCGGCATATGGAGTTCCCTTTCGCGACCCCTTAAACCCCAGGTTCCCGGCACTCGCCCAGGTAACGACATCTCCGTTCGTATCTGTAATCGTAACGATCGTATTATTAAATGTCGCCTGGATGTGGGCTGCGCCATACAAAATGCTTTTCTTCTCTTTCTTCGAGCCTTTTTTCCTTTGAGCCATTCCCTATGCCTCTTTCTTTTTACCCATAACCGCTTTTCTTGGACCCTTACGAGTCCGGGCGTTTGTTTTTGTTCTCTGGCCTCTCAGAGGAAGTCCTGAACGGTGTCTCTGCCCCCTGTAGCTTCCGATATCCACGAGCCTCTTTACCGCCATGGATATATCCCTCCTCAGATCTCCCTCCACCCGGTAATCTCGCTCAAGCACATTCCTTATTTTTACGATCTCTTCATTCGTAAGGTCTTTGACCCTGGTATCAGGACTGATCCGGGTTTCCGACAATATCTTGCCTGAAAGAGTCCTTCCGATGCCGAAAATCCTCGTCAAGCCTATTTCTACACGCTCATTTTTTGGTAAATCGACTCCAGCAATTCTTGCCAATTTATTCCCCCTTCAACCGGTTCGGAACATCACTCTTGCGTATGTTAACTGCTTTTATGCCTTTGAGCAATTACCCCTGCCTCTGTTTGTGCCTCGGGTTTTCGCAAATTACCCTGATGGCGCCTTTCCTCTTTACCAGCTTGCATTTAGCACATATGGGTCTGACCGATGACCGGACTTTCATGTTTACCTCTTTTCCCTCTATTTAAATCTGTATGTTATTCTCCCCTTTGTAAGGTCGTACGGCGACAGTTCAACAGTAACCCTGTCGCCCGGCAGGATCTTGATAAAGTGCATCCTCATTTTCCCGGACACATATGCAAGAATGACCTGACTGTTCTCGAGCTCGACCTTAAACATCGCATTAGGGAGTGTCTCTATGATTTTCCCTTCAACTTCTATATTGTCTTCTTTCGGCATTAGCTAAATAATATAATCTTTTTAACCAATTTTAGTCAAGATTCTCGGCTCATCCGAAGTAACAAGGATCGTATGCTCGAAGTGAGCCGACAACCCGCCATCCAGAGTAACGGCAGTCCAGCCGTCCTCCAGAATAGTCACTTCATATCCGCCCTCGTTTACCATGGGTTCTATTGCCAGTGTCATACCTGATCTGAGCCTCGGGCCACGGCCGGGTGTGCCGAAATTTGGTACCTGCGGGTCCTCATGCAACTCCCTGCCGATGCCGTGCCCTACAAAGGCCCTTACGACCGAAAAACCGTTCTCCTCTACGTGCTTTTGAATTGCGCATGAGATGTCGGTAAGCCTCTTTTCGGGCCTCGCATTCGCTATCCCCTTATAGAGGGATTCTTCGGTTATTTTAAGCAACTTTTCCGCCTTCTCGTCTATTCCGCCGACAGGAAAGGTATACGCGGCATCACCATAAAATCCGTCTTTATAGGCGCCGAGGTCTACCCCTATAATATCTCCTTCTTTCAATACTCTGTCCGAAGGGATACCATGAATAACCTCGTTGTTCAGGGACGCACAGATACTCGCAGGGAATCCCCTGTAACCCTTAAACGCCGGAAGCGCATTCTGCGACCGTATATAGCCGTCTGCAAACCGGTCTATTTCCTTCGTTGTTATTCCCGGCTTCACCATATCTCCCATCCGATCAAGCGTCTTTGCAACAATGAGACACGCCCGGGCCATTTTTTCTATCTCTTCTGCAGACTTTAATATGATCATATGTCCGGATATTCAGCATTTTAAAATCATTATCTGAAATGCCTTCTGTTTATTTTCTCCCCTTGATCCTGCCCTTTTTGAGGAAGCCTTCGTATGAACGGGTAAGCAGGTGTGATTCGATCTGTGAAACCGTATCCAGGGAAACGCCGACAGCGATGAGCAGAGAAGTACCTCCGAAATAGAACGGCACATTAAATCTTGATATGAGAATTTCAGGAATTATACAGACGACAGCCAGGTAAACAGCCCCTACAAAGGTCAACCGCGATAAGACTCTGTATATATATTCCGACGTCTTCTGTCCGGGTCTTATCCCCGGAATGTACCCGCCGTACTTCTTCAGGTTATCGGCGATATCAACAGGATTGAAGATAATGGCAGTATAAAAATATGCAAAGAAAAATATCATGCCGACATACAGCATTGTGTAAAGCACGGTGCCGGGAGAAAGCTGTCTTGCAAGAGCCTGCACCCACGGTATCGCTATAAAACCCGCCACAGTTGCAGGAAACATGATAATGGAAGAGGCGAATATCGGCGGTATCACGCCCGAGGTATTTATTTTCAGAGGCAGATGAGTCGACTGTCCTCCGTAGATTTTCCGCCCGACCACACGCTTGGCATATTGCACCGGTAACTTCCTCTGCCCCCGTTCGATCAATACTATTGCTCCTACGACGGCTACCATCATAACAACGAGGAAAATAACAAAAAATATGGATAGTTCTCCGGCCTGCACCAGCCGCACAGTGCTTATTATTGCCTGCGGAAACCTTGCAACTATTCCTGCAAATATTATAAGCGATATACCGTTACCGATGCCCCTCTCGGTAATCTGTTCTCCCAGCCACATGATAAAGGCAGTGCCTGAAGTAAGTGTAAGCATTGTCATCAACCTGAAAGACCAGCCCGGGTTCTGAACAAATGCTCCGCCTGCCATTCCTTCGAGGCCTGCAGCGATGCCGAACGACTGAATCGCGCTGATGACAACAGTGCCGTATCTTGTATACTTAACGATCTTTTTTCTGCCTGCCTCGCCCTCTTTTGCAAGTTTTCCGATGGCCGGGATTACAACGGTGAGCAACTGGAAGATAATCGATGCACTGATATAAGGCATAATCCCGAGGGCAAAAATCGTAACCCTTGACAAGGCTCCGCCGGAAAACATATCAAAAAAGCCCATGAGTGCCCCGCCCCTTTCAAGGAGGAACCTGCTTAATTCTTCTCCGTTAATCCCGGGGGTCGGGATGTGGGCGCCTATCCTGTATACGACGAGGAGGGCGAGAGTAAACAATACCCTGCTTTTAAGTTCCGGGATCTTAAAGATATTCTGGAAGCTCGAGAGAATGCCCAACTTTTTATAGCACCTCTGCCTTACCGCCTGCTGCAGAAATCTTCGCCAGAGCAGAAGTGCTGAAGGCATCTGCCTGTATGGTCAACGGCCTGAGGATCTCACCTTCGCCAAGAATTTTCAGACCATTCTTCAGGTCTTTTATGACTCCCTTTTCGATGAGTATTTCCGGAGTTATGGTGTCGACTCCCTCTATCTTATCGATGTCCCCCAAGTTTATGATTGCATACTCTATCTTAAAGCGGTTTTTAAACCCCCGCTTCGGGATCCTTCGCTGCAAAGGCATCTGTCCGCCTTCAAAGCCCGCTCCTTTAGTTCCGCCGGAACGGGCCTTCTGACCCTTATGACCCTTGCACGAAGTCTTGCCATGGCCCGAGCCGATTCCCCGACCCACTCTCTTGTTCTTTTTTCTGCTTCCTTCAGCAGGTTTCAAATCTCCCAGCCTCATGACGCCTCCTGGGACTCTTCTTCGGCTTTCCCTCTAAGTTTCATGACGGAGTCGGGGTCCTTCAGGCTTGCAAGCCCGTTTAAAGTCGCCTTAACGGAATTGAAAGGATTATGACTCCGGATTGATTTTGCAACAACGTTTTGAACACCACCGACTTCCAGCACAGCTCTCACAGCGCCGCCCGCGATAATGCCCGTTCCCTTAACCGCAGGGTTTATCACAATTGTACCCGAACCGAATCTCCCTATAATCCTGTGGGGGATTGTACCTTCCTTAAGCGGGAATTTAAGAAGCGACTTCTTGGCCTGTTCAACCGCTTTTCTGATGGCCTCCGGAACTTCTGCAGCCTTTCCCTTTCCCATACCGACTCTTCCGTCTCCGTCTCCGACCACAACAAGCGCTGTAAAGGAAAATCGTCTTCCGCCTTTCACCACTTTCGCAACCCTGTTGATGTAAACTACCTTATCTTTTAAATTCAGCCCTTCCGGATCAATTTTCTCCACATAACCTCCTAAAACTCCAGCCCTGCTTCCCTTGTTGACTCTGCCAATGCCTTAATACTGCCGTGGTAGAGATAGCCGCTTCTGTCAAATACGATCTTCCTGATCCCTTTTGCCAACGCGCGCCGGGCAATCAGTTCTCCGACTAATTTTGCCGTCTTGATATTCCCCTTGTGCAGCGTATCGCTTTGAACTTCCTTGTCCAGACTTGAAGCGGCAACAACGGTGAGACCCGCTGAGTCGTCTATGATCTGCGCGTATATATGGTTAAGACTACGGTAAACCGACAACCTTAACCTGTCGGGAGTCCCGAAGACTTTTTTCCTGATGCGCGTATGGCGTCTCCGCTTACCCTCTTTCTTGTTTTCAGCCAACTCAACCTCCCGATTCTAATTCGCAACCCGTGATTTGATCTTCCTGTAACGCGTAACAGACTACGGCCTGCGTATCTATTTTTTGCCTGCCTTTCCGACCTTCAGTTTCAACCTCTCTCCCGAATACCTGATGCCCTTACCTTTATATGCATCCGGTAATCTCAGGGATTTCAGGCTGGCCGCCACCTGTCCTATCTGCTGCTTGTCGATCCCCGTAAGTGTTATCTGCGTCTGCTTTTGGTCGACCGACGCCTTGATTCCATCGGGAAGCAGGAATTCGACAGGATGGGAATAGCCCAATGAGAGGACAATTTTGCCGCCTGAGACCTGAGCCCTGTAACCGACACCGACGATATCGAGCACTTTCTGGTATCCTTGAGAAACACCCGCCACCATATTGGATATTATGCTCCTTGCCAGGCCGTGAAGCGCCTTTTCAAGCTTTGTGTCTCCCGATCTCTCAACCGAAACAACGCCGTCGTTTACAGATACCTTTACTTTGTCGGGCCAGTTCCAGCTCAACTCGCCTTTGGGGCCCTTGACATGAATTATTCCGTCTTTTATATCAACGGAAACCTTTTCAGGTATTCCTACTGGTTTTTTACCGATGCGTGACATATCGACTATTCTCCTTTACCACACATAACAGATGACTTCCCCGCCTACACCTGACCGCCTGCAGGCACTGTCACTCAACACCCCTTTCGAAGTCGTCAGGATTGCGACGCCGAGACCGCCCATCACTTTAGGGATTTCTTCACTCCCGACATACACTCTCCGTCCGGGTTTGCTGATCCTCCTGAGTCCTGATATGACACTTTCGTGGTCCGTATATTTCGGGATGACTCTCAGGATACCCTGCCTTCTGTCCTTCAATATCTTGTACGCCCTGATAAACCCTTCTTCCTTCAGTATCTTGGCAATCTCCAGCTTAATCTTCGAAATCGGGATATCAACCTTTTCAGCCTTGATCTGTATGGCGTTCCTTATCCTTGTAAGCATATCTGCAATTGGATCCGTCAGCATTCCTTACCTCCAGATGGTCATAGACTACCAGCTTGCCTTTGTTACTCCGGGTATCTGCCCTTCGAGCGCAAGTGTTCTGAAACATATCCTGCACATCCCATATTTGCGCAGATACGCCCTGGGCCTTCCGCACAGCTTGCACCTGTTATAGGCTCTCACCCTGAATTTAGGCGGCCTTTTCGACTTTTCGATCATACAAACTTTTGCCATTCATAACTCCATTTTTTAGTTATTAGTTGTCGGTTTTAATTGTCAGTTCCTAAACAGACTTAAAACAGACAACTGACAACCAAAACTGTTTTAATTCCTGAACGGCATCCCCATATACCGCAAAAGCGCTTTACTCTCCTTATCCGTCTTTGCGGTCGTGCAGAATACGATGTCCAGGCCGTGAACCATTTCGACTTTATCATAATCTATCTCCGGGAAGATAAACTGCTCTTTGAACCCCAGCGAATAGTTTCCACGTCCGTCGAACGACTTTCCTGAAATACCTTTGAAATCACGTATTCTCGGCAATGCAAGGCTGATGAACCTGTCGAGAAATTCATACATCATATTCCCCCTGAGGGTAACCTTGCAACCTATGGGAACGCCCTTTCTTAACTTAAAGGCCGCTATCGATTTCTTGGCCTTTGTAATAACCGCCTTCTGCCCTGTTATTAAGGAAAGCTCTTTCTGCGCCGCGTCGAGCAGTTTTATATTCTGTATCGCTTCACCGAGTCCGACGTTGAGGACGATCTTCCGCACCTTGGGCACTTCCATGATATTTTTATAGGAAAATTCCTTTACCATATTGGGAATAACTTCTTTCAGGTATTTCTCCTTGAGCCTCGGCATCATTACTGGTCTATAACCTCCCTGCATTTTTTACACATACGGACTTTCCTTCCATCCTGCAACAAGGAATTTGAAATCCTTGTCGGTTTGTTGCACTTCGGGCATATCAACATCACATTGGATATGTGGATAGGGGCTTCTTTCTCAATAATACCGCCCTGCGTATATTTCCTCGTCGGTTTCATATGCTTTTTAATCATATTAACTCTCTCGATCAAAAGCCTGTCCTTCAGCGGATAGATCGACAGGACTCTTCCGCTTTTTCCTTTTTCCTTGCCTGCGATTACCCGCACACTGTCATTTTTCTTAATGCCTAAACCCATAGTTTCACCTATAATACCTCGGGAGCCAGGGATATGATTTTTGTAAATTCCTTCCACCTAAGTTCCCTTGCCACGGGACCGAAAATCCTTGTGCCCACCGGCTCACCTTGTGGATTTATAAGAACTACCGCATTCTGATCGAAACGTATATATGACCCGTCAGGCCTGCGATGTTCTTTCTTCGTACGCACTACAACGGCTTTTGCCACTGAACCCTTTTTGATATTGCTTTCCGGCAATGCCTCCTTGACGCTCACAACGACGATGTCGCCGAGTCTCGCATAACGCCTGTGGAAGCCTCCGAGCACCTTTATGCACTGCACTTTCTTTGCGCCTGAGTTGTCCGCTACATCAAGCATGCTCCTCAACTGAATCATCTTCGATCACTCCACCATAGCTCTAATCTATTACTATCCATCGTTTCTCTTTACTGAGAGGTTTTGTCTCCAGAATCCTGACGGTATCGCCCACATTACACTTGTTCTGCTCATCATGGGCCTTGAATTTTGTCACCCGTTTTACGGTCTTTTTATATATAGGGTGCTGAAAAAGCCTGGTCACTGCGACAACGACTGTTTTATCCATCCTGTTGCTGATAACTTTGCCTGTATAACTCTTTTTAGCCACTTTTTTCTTCCTTCTTCGTCTTTTCAGTTTTGATTGTCAACACCTTCGCGATATCTTTTCTTACGGTCCGGATGCGCATAGGATTCTCTATCTCGCCTGTAACCTGCTGGAACCTGAGATTGAAAAGTTCTTTCCTGAGATCTTCCTCTTTCCGATTTAACTCATCGACAGTCATGGCTCTCACCGCTGATGACTTCACAGAACCTCCTCATCTCTCTTTACAAATCTCGTAGCGACCGGCAGTTTATGTGCCGCAAGACGCATGGCCTCTTTCGCCGTTGTCTCCGTCACACCCGACATTTCGTAGAGAATCCTCCCTGGTTTTACAACAGCGACCCAGTACTCCGGGGCTCCCTTTCCTTTTCCCATCCTGGTTTCAGCCGGCTTCTTGGTGATTGGCTTATCCGGAAAAACCCTGATCCAGACCTTGCATCCCCTCTTGGCATGCCTGGTAATCGCTATCCTGGCCGCCTCAATCTGCTGGCTCGAGACCCAGCCGGGCTCCATTGCCTTCAGACCGAACTCACCGAAAGCGACAGTTGCACCTCTATAGGCCTTCCCGTCCATTCTCCCCTTTTGCATCTTCCTGAATTTGACCTTCTTGGGCATCAACATACTATCACCTAAAGTTCCTTTACTCTGCTTTCCGGCAATATGTCACCATGATACATCCACACCTTCACTCCTATGACGCCGTATGTCGTCCGGGCTCTTGCATATCCATAGTCGATATCAGCCCTGAAGGTATGGAGCGGAACCCTGCCTTCTCTGTACCATTCCGACCGCGCTATCTCCGCGCCGGCCAACCTGCCGGAGCACGATATTTTCACGCCCAGCGTGCCGAATCTGAGAGCTGAGGCAACGGACTTTTTCATCGCCCGTCTGAACGCCACCCTCTTTTCAAGCTGAAGGGCTACATTTTCGGCAACGAGTTGCGCATCCACTTCAGGCTTTCTTATCTCCTTTATATCAACCGAAACCTCTTTGCCGGTCATCTCTTTCAGGTCCTTCCTGAGCTTCTCGACCTCGGACCCTTTTTTGCCGATAATGATTCCGGGCCTTGCAGTATGGATTATCACCCTCATGTTCTGCCCGGCCCGCTCCATTTCTATTTTAGGCACCCCGGCATGAAAAAGCTTTTCCTTCAGTAACCTTCTTATTGATATGTCCTCGATAAGTTGTTCAGTGTAACCCTTTTTGGAATACCATCTCGAATCCCAGGTTTTTATTATCCCGAGCCTGTTTCCTATTGGATGCGCCTTCTGACCCAAAATCTACCTCCCTCTTAACCTTCTTCTGACAAAATCAGGGTTATATGACACGTTCTCTTCCTTATTACATTCGCTCTTCCCATTGCCCTTGGTTCGACCCTCTTCATTACAGGTCCCTGGTCAACAAATGCCTGAACTATCTTCATCTCTTCCGGATTCACGGCCTTCTTCTGCTCGGCATTCGCCATCGCCGATTTCAGGACTTTTTCCACGGTCTTCGCCGCCCTGTACGGCATAAACCGCAAATATAAAGCCGCATCCCCGGCATTTTTATTCCGTATGAGGTTAACTACCCTCCGGGCCTTCCGCGGGGTAATTCTTGCATATCGCAATATCGCCTTCGTTTCCATAATAAACTCTCTTTAACCCTTAGCCGCAGACTTTTCAGATCCGGCATGGCTTCTGAATGTCCTCGTCGGTGCAAATTCACCGAGTTTATGGCCGACCATATTCTCTGTTATATATACCGGTATGAACTTTTTCCCGTTATGAACTGCAAAAGTATAGCCGATAAACTCAGGGATTATAGTAGAACGCCTTGACCATGTCTTTATAAGTTTCTTTTCGCCGCTCTCGCTCATTACCTTCACCTTTTTCATAAGCTTTTCATCCACGAAAGGGCCTTTTTTTAACGATCTAGCCAAGTTACTTCCTCCTCTTTACGATAAACCTGTCAGTTCTCTTATTCTGTCTTGTTTTGACTCCCTCGGGTTTCCCCCAGGGCGTACACGCGGGCCTTCCGCCCGAGGCCTTGCCTTCTCCGCCTCCCAGTGGGTGGTCAATAGGATTCATGGCAACGCCCCTGACATGAGGTTTCTTGCCCAACCACCTTATCCTACCGGCTTTGCCGTATGAGATATTCTCATGATCGGGATTACTAACCTGGCCGACAGTCGCCATGCATCCCGATGGGATAAAACGCACCTCGCCGGAAGCAAGCTTCACCTGCACATACTTGTCTTCCTTCGCTATCAGTTGCGCCGAAGAACCGGCGCTCCTGACAAGCTTGGCGCCTTCTCCGGGCCGGAGTTCAATATTGTGCATGAATGTCCCTAACGGCATGTCACTCAAAGGCAGGGCGTTTCCAATCTTTATTTCAGCGCCTTTCCCTGATACAATCTCTTCTCCGACACGGAGGCCGACAGGAGCTATTATATATCTTTTCTCACCGTCCCGGTAATGGAGCAATGCTATTCTCGCCGACCTGTTCGGGTCATACTCTATCGTCCCGACCTTGGCAGGCACACCGATTTTGTCCCTCTTGAAATCGATAATTCTATAAGCGGTTCTGTTTCCGCCGCCTCTGTGCCAGGCCGTAACACGTCCATAACTATTCCTTCCGCCGGTCTTCTTCAGAGATTTCAGAAGAGGTTTATGCGGAACACCCGCCGTTATCTCAGCGAAGTCCGATACTGTCTGGAATCTCCTGCCCGGCGATGTTGGATTAAATTTCTTCATTCCCATCATGCACCTTCAACAAATTCGAGTTTTTCACCCTTCTTAAGGGTAATTATCGCCTTTTTCCTGTCAGGTCTCTTCCCGACGGATCTGCCATATCTTTTCCATTTCCCCTGCTCGTTGATCGTTGAAACCTTATCAACCTTAACCTTGAAAATTTCTTCCACTGCCTTCTTGATATCGATCTTATTGGCGCCTTTCGAGACTTCAACAAGTATCTTGTTGTGAGTTTCTTTCAGAGCGCTTCCCTTTTCAGTAAACAGGGGTTTTTTGATTATCGAATATATATTTTTCATGATTCCCTGATTTCCCCCAAACGCAAAGCTGCATCTCTTGTCATTAGCATGGTGCCGGACCCGATAACGTCATAGACGTTAATATCCATTGCCCGCACAACACGCACCCCCGGGATATTTCTTGCCGAAAGAGCAACCGTATCGTCCTTTTCAGGCAATACGATAAGCACTCTTTTATCGCCAAGATCGAGGTTCTTCAGAATGGATACCATATCTTTTGTCTTTGGTTTCTCCAAAGATAAGGTATCGATGACAACAACCTCGCCGCTCGCCAGTTTCTCCTTAATGGCGCTCATCAGGGCAAGTCTCCTGACCTTCCTGGGCAGTTTATATGAATAGTCTCTTGGCTGAGGACCGAAGATTATGCCTCCTCCCCTCCAGAGAGGAGAACGGTTGCTGCCTGATCTTGCCCTTCCCGTATGCTTCTGCTTCCACGGCTTTCTGCCGCCGCCGCTTACAAGCCCCTTTGTTTTTGTCGCATGGGTACCCTGCCTCTGGTTTGCAAGATAGTTAACCACCGCATCGTGGATGACACCCTGCCTGGCGGCTGCGCCGAAAAGATCGTCACTCAGATTGATCTTTCCAACAGTAGCGTTGTTCTTGTCCTTTATCTCAATTTCCGGCATATCAACTTTCCTTTTTAATCTCGATGATGCTGCCTTTTGAGCCAGGCACCGCCCCTTTGATAAGGAGAATGTTCTGGTCCGCCTTAACATCGACTATTTCGAGATTTTTCACTGTCGCTCTCTCCGAACCCATATGTCCGGGAAGCTTCTGGTTCTTCCATACCCTCGACGGATAGGAACTTGCGCCGATGGAACCGGGTGCACGGTTGAACATGGAGCCATGGGACCCCGGACCGCCGGAAAAATGATGTCTCTTCATGACACCCTGGAAACCCTTTCCCTTTGAAACCCCGGAAACGGAAACGATATCCCCCTTTGCAAATCTCTCCACCGTCAGAAAATCCCCGACATTCAGTCCGGCCGCAGGATATTCCTTCAACAGCCTGAAAAACTTGACTCCCGCCTTCCTGAACATGCCGGCGACCGGCTTGTTCAGTTTCTTTTCCTTAACTTCCATGAAACCTAATTTTACGGCATCATATCCGTCTTTATCGAGAGTTTTTACCTGTACAACACAACAAGGTCCCGCCTCAACAACCGTAACCGGCCAGGCCTTTCCGTCTTCCGTATATACCTGTGTCATACCAAGCTTTACGCCTAAAATACCAACCATTATTCTCTCTCCAAAATATTTATATGCCTTAATTAATTGGCGTATTTTTTAAAGAACGCCGTTTATTACAACTTGATCTCAACATCGACCCCCGCAGCAAGTTCCAATTTCATAAGGGCATCAACGGTCTGCGGAGTCGGGTCAACAATGTCTATAAGCCTTTTATGAGTTCTGATCTCGAACTGCTCACGCGATTTTTTATCTACGTGAGGCGATCTGAGAACGGTTACCCTGCTGATTCTTGTGGGCAACGGCACAGGTCCGGCTATCCTCGCACCTGTCCTCTGCACTGTATCAACAATTTCTTTTACGGATCGGTCAAGTATCCTGTGGTCATACGCCCTTAATTTTATTCGTATCTTCTGGTTCACCTTTGTCTCACTTTTATCGTTAAACTTCCAACCATTGAATTTATTGTATGACCTCGGTAACAACACCTGCACCGACGGTCCTTCCACCTTCTCTTATTGCAAACCTCAATTCCTTCTCCATCGCGATTGCCGAGATAAGCTCCACTTCCAGGGTTACATTGTCTCCGGGCATCACC